>Ga0214473_10012059_pt1 | contig 10143 bp, 8 predicted proteins | sample RVTome_7_FD_203509 | JGI IMG/M metagenome (GOLD analysis project Ga0214473, IMG submission 203509) | Soil microbial communities from uranium-contaminated site in the Upper Colorado River Basin, Wyoming, United States - RVT98D197 | ecosystem: Environmental > Terrestrial > Soil > Contaminated >... | reverse complement strand
CTGCAGGGAACCATCAACGTCAGCGGCTCCAAGAACGCGACCATGGGCGCCATGGCCGCGGCCCTGCTGGTGGCGGAGGACTGCTACCTGGAAAACGTTCCCGGCATCGGCGATGTGGGGAACATGGCGGAGGTGCTGCGCAGCCTGGGCGCCGTGGTGGAGGCGACCTCGGAGCACGGCCTGCGCATCAACGCAGCTGAGCTGACTAGCTCCTCGCCTCCGACGGAGCTGGTGGGGAACCTGCGGGCCAGCTTCCTGGTGATAGGGGCACTGCTGGCGCGGCTGGGCAGGGCGGTCTGCTCGCCGCCGGGGGGGGACATCATCGGCCAGCGCCCCATCGACGTGCACATGGCTGGGTTCGCCGCCATGGGCAGCCGCGTCGGCCGGGAGGGGGAGAAGTACGTCGTGGAGAGCGATGGGCTCAAGGGCGCCCGCATCTTCGCCGACTACCCCAGCGTGCTGGGCAGTCAGAACTTGATGCTGGCCGCCGCCACCGCCCGCGGCACCACCACCATCGTCAACGCGGCGGCGGAGCCGGAGGTGCAGGGCACGGCGGCGATGCTGAACTCTATGGGGGCGCGCATCACCGGCGTGGGCAGTTCCATCATCACCGTGGAGGGCGTGCAGGCCCTACACGGCACCAGATATCGAATAATTCCGGACCGCATCGAGGCGGGAACCTTCGCCATCGCCGCCGCCATCACCAACGGCCGCGTGGAGATCCGGGGCGTGGAGCCGAACCACCTGTTCTCCCTCATCGCCAAGATGCGGGAGGCCGGGGTTATCGTGGAGGAAGCGGGCGAGAGGCTGCGTGTTTGGCGGGAGGGGGAGCTCCGCGCTTTGACCATCCAGGCGCTGCCTTACCCCGGCCTCGCCACCGATCTCCAAGCGCCAATGGCGGTCCTGCTCACCCAGGCACGCGGCGTCAGCTACGTACACGAGCGGGTGTTCGACAACCGGCTGCTGTACATATGGGAGCTGCGCAAGATGGGGGCGGAGGTAGTGACTACGGGGACGACGACTGCTATCATTAGCGGGCCAACCCCGCTCATAGGTTCCAGCGTCAGGGCGCCGGACATACGGGCGGGGGCGGCGCTGATCCTGGCCGGCCTCGCTGCCAGCGGTCGCACTGAGATCGCCGACGTGTATCATGTCGACCGCGGCTACGAACGCGTGGGCGAGAAGCTTCAGGGGCTGGGCGCGGTGATCGAGAGGGTGTAGGTGTTCGGAAAGCGCATCGGGGTAGACCTGGGCACGGCCAACGTCTTAGTCTACGTCAAGGGCAAGGGGATCGTCATCGCCGAGCCGTCGGTGGTGGCAGTGGCCCAGCGGGACAACTCTATCGTCGCCGTCGGGGGCGAGGCGAAGGAGATGCTGGGCCGCACTCCCGGTGCCATTCAGGTGATCCGCCCCATGCGGGACGGCGTCATCGCCGACTATCTGACCACTGAGGCGATGCTTCGTTACTTCATCGGCAAAGTGAACGGGCGCCTATCACTCGTGAAGCCTGAGGTGATGATCTGCGTGCCGGCGGGGGTAACGGGGGTGGAGCAACGGGCGGTGCAGGACGCCTGTGAGGCGGCTGGGGCCCGCCGGCCCGCCAACATTATCTCGGAGCCCCTGGCCGCGGCCATCGGCGCCCGCATCCCGGTGAGCGCGCCCCAAGGGCACATGGTGGTGGACATCGGCGGCGGCCGCGCTGAAGCCGCGGTCATCTCCATGTACGGCGTCGTCGTCAGCGAATCGGTGCGGGTGGCCGGCGACCGGCTGGACGACGCCATAGCCGGGCACATCAAGCGCCGCCATAACCTCAACATCGGAGACCGCACGGCAGAGGATTTGAAGATCGCCATCGGCAGCGCCCTGCCCCTTGAAGAGATGCTCACCTACGAGGTGCGGGGACGGGATCAGATCAGCGGCCTACCCAGGACGCTAACAGTGACCAGCGAGGACGTCTGCCAGGCGATGCAGGACTCCCTGCAGGCGATCCTTGGCACCACCCGCTCCGTCCTGGAGAGGACGCCCCCGGAGCTGGCCTCGGACATCATCGACCGGGGCATAGTGCTTACGGGGGGGACGGCGTTGCTGCGCAACCTGGACCGGCTGATCACCCAGGAGATCGGCATATCCTGCTACGTGGCCGACAACCCGATGGAGTGCGTAGCCATCGGGGCCGGCATCGCCCTGGAGCACCTGGATCTGATCAAGCGGGCGCAGCCGGCGGAGGCAGAGTGGCTGGTCAACTTCTAGCGCTGGCCGCAGGGCGTCCCGCGTTTTTGATGTAGTAGGTCATGCTCTGAAGGGCCAGCACCGGCTCGATGCGCTTCATTTGTATGCCCGGCGGTACGCGGGTGGCGATGGGCGCGTAGTTGAGGATGGCGCGGACTCCGCACTTGATCAAGGCATCGATGATGTCCTGAGCGATCTCGGCGGGGACGGCGACAATGCCCACGTCCACGGGGTTCTGCGAGAGCACCCTTTGCAGGTCCTCCACGTTCTTGACGGTCAGGTTACTGATCTGTTCACCTATCCTCTTGGGGTCGGTGTCGAACGCCTCCACGATGCGGAACCCCTGGGGAGCGAAACCCTGGTAGTCCAGGATGGCACGGCCCAGCTTGCCCACGCCGACCAGGGCCATGCGCCACTGCTTGTCCAGTCCCAGGATGCGGTGCAGTTCGTCCAGGAGCTTGCGGACGTTGTAGCCGCGGCCCTGTTTGCCGAAGCGGCCGAAGTAGCTTAGGTCCTTGCGGATCTGGGCGGGGGTGACGTCCAGACGGGTACCCAGCTCCTGAGAGCTGACCACCTCGCGCTCTCTCGCCTCCAGCATGGAGAGGGCGCGGGCATACAGAGGGAGGCGGTCGATGACTACAGGCGGTATCTCCATAGAGGTTTACCCCCGTTGCTATTTGCTAAGTCTATGCCATGCGTCGCGAGCGGCTATTGCTTGACGATGGCTGAACATCTTATAGCACTGCCCGGATGGAGTAGTCAAGGGTTTGTGCTCACAATTACAAACTTCGCCCTTCGCCAGGCGCACCGGCGACGGAGAATCCGGGCCCTCCACCTGCCCCAGGCAGGTAACGCTACCACTCCAGGGGGCGTCTTAACCTGATGACGAAGATCGCTGCATGGCCAGGAGAGAATCTGATATGGAGAGTGGACACAGGCCCCAGGAGGAAGATCCTGGGCGAGAGTCCTTGGAGGAGACGGGCGAGCCCTCGGGACCCCCCCTGATCTTCCGCCGCGAGGACCGCGATGCCGGGGAGAGTCCGCCCGCATTCGCCGATAACGGACTGCCGGAAGACGAGGGGCAAGGCTCGATAGCGCAGACGCTGAGCAACCTCGCCGCCACCCTTGAGGCGGAGCCTCCCGCTCCCGACGACTCGGGGAGTTCCTTCTTCCCCAGGCAGCCGCGTACGCTGGCGGAGGTGGGGCTCTCCAAGGCGTTCCTGACCGACCTGACCCTCAAGATAATGCACTACTCCGGTACCCCATCCTCGGCCCAGCTCATGCGCAGGCTTGGTCTGGGTCAGGCGTTGGTCCAGCAGATACTGGCGACGATCCAGGAAGACCGAATGTGCGAGGTTCTCAGCCAGTCCGACCTTTACACCGGCAACTACCGCTATCGCCTGTCGGAGCGGGGCACGGCCAGGGTGTCGGAGGCGCTGGAACGCACCCGCTACGCCGGTCCGGTGCCCGTGACCGTCGAGCAGTATGCGGAGGTCATCCGTGCCCAGCAGGCGCATCGACAGACGCCCTCAAGAGACCGCATCAGGATGATTTTGGACGAACTGATCCTGACACCAGAGGTAGCCGACGCGGTGGCGCGCGCCCTGCACTCCAGCAAGACCACGATGTTCTACGGCCCCTCCGGCAACGGCAAGACCATCATATTGGAGCGGTTCTCCCGGAACCTCGACGGCGCTGGCCTGGTGCCCTACGCCATCTACGCCTACGGACAGGTCATCCGGGTGTTCGATCCCTCCATTCATGAGCCGGTGGAGGAGTTCGACGAGCACAACGCGGTGAAGGACGATGCTAGGCTGGACCGCCGCTGGGTGCTGGTGCGGCGCCCCGCTGTGGTGTTGGGCTCAGAGATCGGGCCGGAATCCCTGGACCTGACCTATGACCCACAGGCCCGCTTCTACCAGGCGCCCCCCCATGTCAAGGCCCAGGGCGGCGTCCTGGTTGTTGATGACCTGGGCCGACAACGGATGGAGCCGCAAGACCTGATGACCCGCTGGCTTATCCCGGTGGAACGCGGCTGGGACAGCCTCAGCCTGATCACCGGTGAGAAGCTGACTATCCCCTTCGATGTCCAGCTCCTGTTCGGCACCAACCGGCCCATCGACCAGCTAGCCGATGACGCCCTTTTGAGGCGCATACTGTACAAGATAGAGATACCCAGCCCCGGTCCCACGGAGTTCGCCGACATCCTGCGCCGTCTGTGCAGCCAGCACAACGTCCGCACCCCGGAGGGCGCCATCGAGCGAGTGGTCGAGTGGCTGTACGGTCAGCCCAACGCCAGTCCGCGAGCCGCCTACGCCCGCGATCTCCTTCAAGTGGTCATCGAAGGCGCGGCCTACGACGGGCGGGAGCCTGTGCTGGATGAGGAGTCTTCCCAGCAGGCCTTCAAGCTGTTCATGAGCCAGCGCTCCCCTGACGAGGCGGCCTAGGCCAGCTCCTTCGCGAATCCCTCAACAGCCTTGGACGGTTTGTGCGGCGGAAGGCGCAATTCCTTCGAGAGCGCCGGATGGCCTGGTGCCTCTCTTCGTCTCCGGATCGGCACTGTCCATACCGGGAGGGAGCAGTCGCCAGCTAGGGCTTCTTCAGCTCCTGCACCATCCAGTGCAGGCGCTCTGCCTGCTCCGGGGTCTGGATGGCGAAGCCGAAGTCCAGCGTGCTCACTACGCCGAAGTAGCGCTCCCTGATCTTGGGCACGATCTCGTCGTAGGTGCCGACGACGGCGAACTCGTCCAGCATCTCGTCAGTGATCTCGCTGGCCATCTCCGCCCACTTGCTCTCGATGGACAGGCGGTGGAGCCGCATGCCTGTCTCGCCCCAGCCGTGGCACTCCAGCACCGGGTGGTAGGAGCGGGTGGAGCCGTAGAAGGCGATCTGCTGCTTGACGGGGGCCTTGGCCTTCTCCACCTCCTCTTCGGTGTTGCCGGTGACGAGGAAGCTGCCGCCGACGATATCGATATCGGCCAGCTCGCGGCCAGCCTTCTTGACGCCCTCCTCGATGCTGGGGATGATCACCTCGCGGGTGTACTTGGGGGTGTTGAAGCCGTGCATGCGGATGCCGTCGCACAGCTCACCGACGAGGCGACAGTTGTACTTGTTGACGGCGGAGATGTAGATGGGGACACCGCCGTTGGGGTTCGGTCCGGGGTTGAAGAACGGCGACATGAGGGTGAACTGGTACCACTTGCCCTGGTAGTTGGCAGGCTCGTTGGTCTGGAAGGTGCTGAAGATCGCTTTCAGGCAGAGGATATACTCACGCAGGCGGGGCCCCGGCGGCGCCGGCCAGGGGGTGGAGTAGCGCCGCTCGTTGTGGCCCTTCACCTGGGTGCCCAGGCCCAGCATGAACCGTCCTCCGGAGTAGCGCTGGAGGTCCCAGGCGATCTGGGCCATGGCGAAGGGGCTGCGGGGGAAAGCGATGGCCACGCCGGTGCCGAATTTCAGCCGCTGCGTGTGCTCGGCGACGATCATCAGCGGCAGGAACGGGTCGTGGCCGACTTCGGGGGTGATGATGGAGTCGTATCCGACCTCCTCCATCCGCCTGGCGTACTCGCCTATGGCCTGGATCGTCGGCGCGACGAGGGGGGTCTCTAGACGCATGCGCGGTCTCCTTTCGTCACGGGGCAATGAACTCAGCGATGGCTTGGTTGACCAGCTTCGGCTGCTCCCGCTTCGCGCAACCAGGGGCGGCTCCTATTTGGGGCGCTGGCCTGCCCTGCCAACCGGCAGGGAGACGGCACGCAGGCAATTCAGGACAACCTTATTAGCTGACGCGGCTGCTGTAAAGGGCACCTACGGCTGCGCCGACCCTACGCTGTCCGGGTCGATCTCGATGCTCAGCTCCTCGGCGCCCGCGACCCGGACTGCCAGACGCAGCGGCGCGTCCCTCTCTGCGGCCCCCAGCGAGATCTCTGCCGCCCACATCAGGTGCAGGGTGTCCGCGGCGGCGGCCAGCCCCACGGTGAGGCTCTTCTCGCCGCTGCAGGCGGCGGAGGGCAGCGGGCCGTCGACGCCCGTGAATGAGCCGCCCCACAGGCTCAGCGATCCGGCTTCACCGTCGTTGGCGCCTGTGCCCGGCTCGTGCGGCAGTGAGAGGGTCGTGTCGGCAGCGGCGCTCTCCGGCCCACCGGAGGCCAGCGCAGGCCGACTGCCATGATCGCGGTCGTACGAAGTCAGGAGAGCGAACGCTTCGCAATCGTAGCGGAGGGTCAGTGAGTAGACGGCGCCCCGGCTGGCGCGGTCGATGCGGAACAAGAAGGGGACCGCCTCACCCTCGTCGTATGTCGCGCCCTCCAGCGGAGGGTTGAACAGCCAGCGCTCTCCGTCCCATGTGGCGAGACGGAAGAGGGGCCCCTGGCCATCGGGGGTGGGGGAAGCGAGTGTGGGGACAGGGCTCGGAGAGGGCGTTGGAGAGCGGGTGGGGCCAGGCGTCGCGGTAGGCGAGGGCGTCGCCGTGACCGCAGGTGTGGGGGTCGGCGTGCCGCTCGTGCCGGCGGGCGAGTTGTCGTCCCTGTCTGACAGCCAGACGCCGAGAAGGGCGAGAGCGACGAACAGGGCGATGAGCCCCGCGCCAGCGAGGGGGAGTAGGGGAAGGGATGGCGGCGGACGGCGGCGTCCCGAGGGCTGACGGGACCAAGTCCAGCCAGGCCCGCTGGAGCCGCGACGGCCGACGATGCTCAAGTAGGGACTCCGTAGGGAAAAATGAGATGGGACGCGAACGGATTATAGGTCAGGGAGCGAGTTATTGTCAAACTAGGCCAGCGCCTGACGGGCATCCGCTAGCGGCGGATGCCCGCCTCCCGCGCCCAGAGGTCGATCATGCGCCGCAACTTCCGGACATCTTCCTCTGTCGGCCAGAGACCGGAGCGGTTGACTGCGAGTTCCGCCTCGGTCAGGAGGGTAGCGCCGGCCCAGGCCCTGAGGGGTCGGAAATCAGGCATGGGGCCCGCCAGTTCCTCATAGCCCGACCGCCAGGCCCGCAGTATCAGGCTTCGGGCCAGGTTCAGCAGCGGGCGAAACGGCCCCGGTGGTATCGGCGCCGCCAGTAGCGTGATCTCCGTGCGGGCCAGGTCGGCACGGGGGTCGCCGGCGGCGGCGTACGACCAATCTAGAATGCCGGTAACGGTGGTGCCATCGCTGACCAGGTTGATGGGATGAAAGTCCATGTGGATGAAGTGGGACGTGGAGAGCTTGAGCGACGAAGCGTGGGCGACCAGGTCCGCGCAATCGTCCGGGACGCGCTTCAGCAAGTCGTCCGGGGCTTTCTCAACGAATTCGGGAGGAGGTGTCACAGCGTGCAACTGTGCCTGCGTTCGTCCGAACAGGCGGCCCAGACGCCATAGTGTCCAAGGCTTCTTCTCGATGAACGACAGGATGGGGAGGCCCGGACACCAGGATAGCACCAGGGCCGGGAGCCCCTCTACCTCGCCGACCTTCTCGACGCGCGGGGCCAGCAGTCCCGCCCTGGCGCACGTCTCCAGCGCGATTCGCTCTCGCCATGCGATCTCCTGTCGGGTGGGCAAGATGAACACTCGCAGGGAGTGCTCCCGGCCGTCCGGGGTGCCGAAGCGCCACAGCAGCGTGTCCCAGCCGCCCGTGACCCGCTGCGGCTCCGAGGTCTCGTCATAGCCCAGCCCCGCCAAAGCCTGTCGCGGGTCTATCTGCGCTTCGATCTCCGCTACGTCCATCTCAGGCGTCCCCCGGCCGAGTCACGCGTGCCAAGCCCGCGAGGCGCACCTCTTCAACTCTAGGCGACCTTCCGCGCCGAGATGTACCCAAACCAGCCGCCGGGCAGCGACCAATGATACTCGCCATAGCCCACACTTGCCAGTTGCTCCTCCAGCCAGACCAGCGGCACGGAGTGCAGATCGAAGCGGCGCTTGAGCAGGCGCTTGATCGCGTCCCGCCGGTCGGTCGGGCCCTCGGCAAAGGTGGAAGCGGTGAGCACAGCGCCGGGGGCGCTGACCCGGCCGATCTCGCGCAGGGCCTGCGGTAGGTCGGGGAATTGGTGGAAGCCGCCGGAGCAGTTGACCTTGCGCAGGCAGTCGTCAGCCAGCGGTAGACGGTGGGCATCACCGCGGATGAGCAGCACGTTGTCCAGACCCCAGCGCTTCATGTGATGGGCGGCGCGGGCCAGCATGGCCGGCGAGATGTCCAGGCCGATAACCAGACCATCTCCGCCGACCCGTTTCGCCCACTCGACGGTGAAGTTCCCGGGCCCGCAGGCCAGGTCGAGAAGGGTGTCACCGGCCTGAGCCTGCAGGTGTTGCTGGATCATCGCTACTTCCACAGGGAAGTCGGCGACGTTCAGCAGGCGGGTAAGGGCGCCCCGAAACCGGTCGTACGCCCAGGCTGTGAAGGGCGTGTCAAGCGATTTCTGCGCCATCGTAAGCACCAGTTCACTGTCGAGCAGGTCGACCACGCCCTTGCGATACGGGTAGACCCGGCCCGTCGCGGGGCAGCGCAGGCCGTCACCATCCGGCAACACTTCGGGTTGCCGGTCGGATGAAGTGGGCAGTCGCAGCACGGGCGCGGCGCGCGTCAGCAAACGATGGGCCTGTTCACCCGGCATGTTCGGCACGCTTCGACACCTCCTTGTCCACAGGGCGGTCAGCCGATGCCCGCGCCTACCTCCTCCACAGCCCCGTCAATAGCGTCCAGCACCTCATCCACCTCGTCCGGCTGGATGATCAGCGGCGGCATGAGCTGGAGGATGTTGGGGTTGTAGTGGGCATACACGGCGATGACGCCCCGGTGGGCCAGGGCGCGGGCCATCAGCATGCCGCATTCGTCGCGGGACATGATCACGCCCATCAGCAGGCCGCGGCGGTTCAGCCCCTTGAGCACGGCGGGGTGCTTCTCCTTCAGGGCCGCGATGCCGTCCTCGAAGCGCTGGCCCATGGCCTGGACGTGCTCCAGGAAGCCCTGCTCCGTGACCTGGTCTAGCATTGCCAGGGCGGTGACGCAGCCCAGCTCCGACCCGCCGGTGGAGGAGACGTGGGCGAAGGCGTTGTCGTCGAAGAAGGACTGAATCTGCTTGCGGTAGGTGGCGGTGGAGACGGGGTAGATGGCCGCGCTCATACCCTTGCCGCAGACCATGATGTCCGGGTAGATGCCCCACTCCTCGTAGGCCCAGAGGCGTCCGCTGCGGCCCAGGCCGGCCTGCACTTCGTCCAGGATGAGGATGACGCCCCGCTGGTCGCACAGCTGGCGGACGCGGGGGTACCAATCGTCGGGCGGTATCGGGAATCCGGCGGTAGCGGGGATCGTCTCCATGATGACGGCGGCGACATCGTCGGTGACGGCGGCCTCCAGCGCCTCGTAGTCACCGAAGGGGACGCGACGGAAGCCGGGCATGGAGTGCCCGAACTTGGCGCCGAACTCGTCGGTGGCGGCCAGGGCCAGGCCGGTGTGGCCGTGGTAGCCCTTCACCGCGGAGACGACGCCGGCCCTTCCGGTATAGCCGCGGGCCAGCTTCAGGGCGAAGTCGATCGCCTCGCCGCCGGATGAGCCGAAGGTGGTGTACTGGAGGTCGCCCGGAGTGAGCTCGGCCAGCCGCTTGGCCAGGAGGCCGCGGTAGCCGCTGGCCAGCATGTGATCGCTCATGTCCAGCTTGTCCAGCGCGTCCTTCAGGGCGGCGATGATGCGCGGCGGCCGGTGGCCCAGGTTGAACACGCCGCCGGCGGTGCGACAGTCGATCCAGGAGCGCTTGCCGTCGTAGTCCCAGACGCGAATGCCCTCCCGGCGGCCGGGGATGAAGTCCACACCCCACAGGCGGTACATGTTGACCTTCTGAGGCGAGACGTAGGTGGCGAAGTACTCAAGGAGCTGTTCCTGGGTGGGCTGTTCGCGCATGGGGCACCTCTCTTCGGGCGTGGTTCACAGCTTCGAGGCCACGAAACC
>Ga0214473_10012058_pt1 | contig 10143 bp, 7 predicted proteins | sample RVTome_7_FD_203509 | JGI IMG/M metagenome (GOLD analysis project Ga0214473, IMG submission 203509) | Soil microbial communities from uranium-contaminated site in the Upper Colorado River Basin, Wyoming, United States - RVT98D197 | ecosystem: Environmental > Terrestrial > Soil > Contaminated >... | reverse complement strand
CCCGCGAAGGCGTCGGCGCAGTAGACCACCTTCCCTCCGTATCCCGGCACGCACTCCTCGGCCACGAATTTCCCGGTGAGCGCCGCTCCGCCGAGGAGGATGGGGACGGACAGCCCCGCCTCCCGGTACTGGGGCATGCTTTCCTTCATGACGATGGCCGATTTGACGAGGAGGCCGGAAAGACCGATCGCGTCGACGCCGTATTCGCGGGCCTTCTCGATGATCGTCTCCGCGGGGACCTTGATCCCCAGGTTGAACACGCGGTAGCCGTTGTTGGAGAGGATGATGTCGACCAGGTTCTTCCCGATGTCGTGCACGTCCCCCGCGACGGTCGCCAGAAGGATCTTGCGGCCGGTCTCCCGGTCGGCCTTGGCCAGGAAGGGCTCCAGGATGTCCACGCTCCGCTTCATGGTCTCCGCGGACTTGAGCACGAACGGCAGCAGCATCTCGCCCCGCCCGAACAGTTCCCCCACATGCCGCATCGCCGGCACGAGGATGTTGTTGATCACCGCCCCCGCCGGCCACCGGGAGAGCAGGATCGACAGGAGGTCCTCGAGCCCCTCCCGGTCGCCCGCGACGACCTTCTCGGTGAGCGCCTTCTCCGGAGGCGCCGCGGCGTCGGTCTTCGCGGGGGAGGTGACTTCCCCTTCCGTTTTCCCGGCGAAATGCGCGAGGAACGCATCGAGAGGCGTTTCCGCGCCCTCCGACCGCCGGTTGTGGATCAGGTCGAGGCAGGCGCGTCGATCTTCCTCCGGGATCTTCGCCAGGGGGAGGATCTTCGCGGCGTCGATGATGGCGGCGGTCAGCCCCGCCTCGACCGCCTCGTGGAGGAAGACCGAGGTGAGCGCGCGGCGGGAAGCCGGGGACAGCCCGAAGGAGACGTTGCTCACTCCCAGAAGGGTGAACGCCCCCGGGAGTTCCTCCCGCGCGCGTCGGACGGCCTCGATCGTCTCCGCCGCCGCGTCGTGGAGGGACGCGTCCCCCGAGCCGATCGTGAAGGTGAGCATGTCGAACAGGAGGTCGTGCGGACGCAACCCGTACCGGTGGACCGCCAGGTCGTAGATCACCTTCGCCGTGGCCAGCTTCTCCTCGGCGGTCATCGCCATTCCCTTCTCGTTGATGGTCAGGGCCACGACGGCGGCGCCGTATTTTTTCGCCAGCCGGCAGATCCGCTCGCAATTTTTCCCTCCGTCCTCGAGGTTGATCGAGTTGACGAGGCATCTTCCGGGGTGGATCCGGAGGGCCTCCTCGATGCACTCGGGGGAGGTCGAGTCGATCACGGTGGGGATGCGGACGGACTGGGCGAAGAGGCGGGTAAGTGCAGCCAGGTCCGCCTTCTCGTCCCGGCCGGCGTACGCCGTGCACAGGTCCAGGGCGTGGGCGCCGTCCTCCTGCTGCTGGAGGGCGACCGCGAGCGCCCCTTCGTAGTCGTCGGCGAGGAGGCGCTCCCGGAATTGCCGCGACCCGTTGGCGTTCGCCCGCTCCCCGATCAGAAGCGGCGGGATCTCCTGGCGGATCTCCACGGCCTGGTAGAGACTCGAGAGGGAGGGTTTTCCCTGCGGGGCGCGCGGGGCGGGGCGTACGGAGGAAAGCGCCTGGGCCAGGCACCGGATGTGCTCCGGGGTCGAACCGCAGCATCCGCCCACGATGCTCACCCCTTCCGTAGTCACGAACGCCTTGAGCTCCTCGGCGAATCGTTCCGGAGAAAGAGGGTAGACCGTTTGTCCCCCGAGAACCTGCGGGATGCCGGCGTTGGGGATGCAGGAGACCCGGCCCGGCCAGTGGCGGCCGAGATACCGGATGTGGGATTTCATCCCCTCCGGCCCGGTGGCGCAGTTGAGTCCCAGGGAGAATACGGGGAAGGGCTCGATGGCCGCCGCGGCCGCCGCCACGTCCGTGCCGACCAGCATCGTTCCCGAGCTCTCGATCGTGAGGGAGACCATGACGGGGATCTCCCTGCCCAGCCGCTCCAGCTCCTCGAAACAGCTCACCAGGCCGATTTTCACCTGCTTCAGGTCCTGGCAGGTCTCGAACAGGAGGAGGTCCACCCCCGCCAAGACAAGCGCGCGCACCTGTCCGCCTAACGCAAGGGCCATCTCCTCGTAGGAAATGTGGCCCAGCGAAGGCAATTTGGTCGTCGGCCCGATGGCCCCGGCGACGTAGCCGCGACCTCCGTGCCGCACGATGGCGGTCCGGGCATGCTCCACCGCGGCGCGGTTGATCGCCTCTCCCTGGTTTTCCAGCCCGTACTCGGCGAGGACGACGGAGTTGGCGCCGAAGGTGTTCGTTTCGAGGACCATCGCGCCGGCGGCAAGGAACGACCCGTGCAGTTCCGCGATGACTTCCGGGGCCGAGAGGTTCAGATACTCGTTGCACCCCTCGTACTTCCCCCAGGCCGACGGGGGCAGGGAAAATCGCTGCAGGTTCGTCCCGCACGCGCCGTCGAAGATGAGAACGGGTTCGTCGAAAAGGCCCACCGGAGTCCCCCTCGCCGCGTTCCCGGCCACCGCCGGGTCGCAGGAAGTAAGTGCCCCATACTACAAAGGAAATCCTTGGGTGTCAAACCGCCGCTCTTTTGGCTTGACTTCCGTGGTTATTCCTTGTTATCTGGGTACTGACCTTTGTATACGGTATACAATCCTCGGGAACCGTTTTACGCTCATTCGTTTCGATAAGGCACGCGACAGTCCGTACTCTTGGCCGGCACGGTTTCTCTGTGGGACAATGATGCTATCAGGCGGTTTCTCCTGTCGGGCCGGGATGCCGCGAAGGGACGGTCGCACGGAGAAGGAGAAACCAACCAGCAGCATGACCGGTTTGTGCTGTCCGTGAGGAAGTCGATTCCATATCACGCGAAAGGGGGTTTGCGGCATGGCGAAAGTGGCGGAGAAGATGGCATTGAAAGAAAAACTGTTCGAGAAGATCCAGGCGCACCGTCCCCGCACCACCAAGCTTGTCAAGGAATTCGGAAAGGTCCTCATCGACCAGGTCACCATTGAGCAATGCGTCGGCGGTGCGCGGGACGTCCGCACCCTCGTGACCGACATCTCCTACCTGGATCCCCATGAAGGGATCCGATTCCGCGGGAAGACGATCCCCGAGACGTTCGCAGCCCTTCCCAAGGTTCCCGGCTCCGAATACCCCTACGTCGAGGGGTTCTTCTATTTCCTGATGACCGGCGACGTCCCGACGATGGAGCAGACCCTGGCAGTGGTGGAGGATTTCAAGAGCCGCTCCCGGATCCCCCAGTACGTGTTCGACGTCCTGCGCGCCATGCCCCGCGACACCCATCCGATGACGATGTTTTCCGCCGCCATCCTTGCGATGCAGCGGGAATCCCTCTTCGTGAAGAGATACAACGAGGGGATGAAGAAGACCGAATACTGGGACCCGATGTACGAGGACGCCTGCAACCTGATGGCGAAGCTCCCGGAGATCGGCGCGTACATCTACCGGATGAAGTACAAGGGCGACGTCCCCATCGCCCCGGATCCGAAGCTCGACCTGGGCGGCAACTTCGCCCACATGATGGGGATCGGCAAGCCCTACGATGACGTGGCCCGGATGTATTTCATCCTTCACTCCGACCACGAGTCGGGCAACGTGTCGGCGCATACCGCCCACCTCGTGGCCTCGGCCCTGTCCGACTGCTTCTACGCCTATTCCGCCGCCATCAACGGTCTCGCCGGACCGCTCCACGGCCTGGCGAACCAGGAGGTGCTGGGGTGGTGCCAGGGCGTGTTCCAGAAGCTGGGCGGCAAGCTCCCGACCGAGGAGGAGCTCAAGAAGTTCCTCTGGGACACCCTGAACAGCGGGCAGGTCATTCCGGGGTACGGCCACGCGGTGCTGCGCAAGACCGACCCCCGGTACGTCTCGCAGATGGAGTTCTGCCTGAAGCACCTCCCGGACTACCCGCTCTTCAAGCTCGTCAACATGATCTACAAGGTGGCCCCGGGCGTTCTCACGGAGCACGGCAAGGCGAAGAACCCGTGGCCGAACGTCGACGCGCAGTCCGGCGTCATCCAGTGGTACTACGGCGTGGTCGAATACGACTTCTACACCGTTCTCTTCGGCATCGGCCGGGCCCTGGGCGTCCTGTGCAACCTCACCTGGGACCGCGCGCTGGGCTATGCCATCGAGCGGCCGAAGTCGGTCACCACGGACATGCTCGAGAAATGGGCCGCGGAGGGCGGAAGGAAGCTCGGTTGATCCGTTAGCGGCATCGCGGTCACAACGGAAACCCGCCGGGGGGGACCCTTCCCGGCGGGTTTTTTTTCTCACCGGGGACATTCCTGATTCATCTCCGGGATGCGGGAGAGGAGTGTCCCCGCCCATCGAGAAGGCGCCTGCCGCAGGGCATCCTCGGGCCGGGGCCCCCGGCTCGCGGGGGGATTCCCCTCCGCTACGCTCGCGACCTCGCGCCCGCTCGCTGCCGTTCCGCTCGCTTGAACCGCAACCTCGCTCCACAGACCGCTGCGGGAACCCCCCGCATCGCCATGGGTCCCTGTCCCGGTTGCCCGTGGGCGCCCAAAAAGCGCAGCAAGCCGAAGGAGAGGGGGCGCAGTGAGGCCGGCCTCCCGGGGGCCGTTGCCGAAGAGGCCGTGCACCGAGAGGGTCGATGCGCCGCTTCCGGCGAGGCGCCCGACCGAAACGTACCGCTGCGGTACGGTGAGGGAGGGCAACGAAGCCGGAACGGATGCAGCGGCCCTCGAATGCCGGGATCTGAGGGAATGGCCCCCGGGAGACCGGAGCGCAGCCGTGCGGGTTCATTGCACGGCGAGCCACGAACGGAGCCCCCCTCCGAGGCTGCGGAGCGAGACCCGCGCCCATCCGGGGGGGCATACCTCAACGTACAAGAGGAGTGTCCCCGCCCACCGGTGACAGCGAAAAACGGAAATGGGAAATGGTCGTGCGGGAACCCGGGGGCGGGATTCCTTGTCTATGCCGTCAGGATGCCGCCTGCCCGCAGTGGCTGCAGGCGCCGATGACGTGCAGGTCCAGGGAGTTCACCGAGGAGATATCGGTCTCCCCTTTCCATGGGAACTCCTCGAGGCAGGCGGGAAGCGGAAGGTCGAGGACCGCCTGGCACTCCGTGCAGTGGAAATGGGCGTGGGGAGGGCACTTTCCCTCGAATCGCGAGGAGGCATCGCTGTTCGTGCGGATCTCCCGGGCCAGACCCTGCTCCCGGAGGAAATTGAGGTTTCGGTACACCGTCCCCAGGCTGATGTTGGGGAGAACCTTGCGCGCTTCCTGGTAGATCGACTCCGCGGTCGGGTGGGCCCCGCTTTTCCTGAGAATCTCCAGGATCACCGCGCGTTGCTTCGTGTTTCGGGATTTTTTCCTCGTCGTTTCCATAACATCGTCATCGTATTTTTCGACTGGGTAAATGTCAAGAAGATTGAATAGCAACAAGGATTGGGATATATAGGATAGGATATAATTCCACGGAGGTACTCCTTTCGATGTCCTATGCGGGAATGGGCTTCCCTGTAACAGCGGCCGCAAACGGCCTGTTCGACACCCAGGTGTTCCAGCATGTTTGGCTCGCCGGGCCGATCGTCAAGTTCGTTCTCCTGATGCTCATCGTGTTCTCGGTCGTTTCCTGGGCCATCATCTTCCTCAAATTCCGGCTTTTCAAAGGGATCGAAAAGAGCCAGGCGGAATTCGCCAAGGCCTTCGCCGAGGGGAGGAACCTCGCCGCCCTCTACGATCAGGCGGAGAAAATGGACCGGACCCCCCTCACCGAGGTGTTCCGGACGGGGTATCTCGAGCTGATGCGGATCCAGCGGGGACGGTCCGCCGAAACCGCGGCGACGAGCGGCCGCGCCGGCGGGTTCCCCCTGGACAACGTGGAGCGGGCGATGAGGAAGGCGTCCAACGAGGAGATCGCGCTCATGGAGACGTACCTCCCCTTTCTGGCGACGACGGGAAGCGCGACGCCCTTCATCGGCCTGTTCGGCACCGTCTGGGGGATCATGAACGCCTTCTCGGGCATCGCCCAGACCGGCAGCGCCACGCTCGCCACGGTCGCCCCCGGCATCGCCGAGGCGCTGATCGCGACCGCGGCCGGGCTGGCCGCCGCGATCCCGTCGGTCATGGCATACAACTTCTTCCTGAATCGGGTACGGGCGATCGCGACGCGCCTCGACAGTTTCTCCATCGAGTTCGTGAACTTCCTCGAGCGCAACGTGGAGAAGGTGTAGCCCGATGGCTTTTGCCAACGGAAACGGAAGAGACCGCCGGTTGATGTCGGACATCAACATCGTCCCCCTCGTGGACGTGATGCTGGTGCTCCTCATCATCTTCATGGTCACCGCGCCGATGCTCACCCAGGGAGTGGACGTCAACCTGCCGCAAGCGAACGCGAAGGCGATGCGGTCGGATGAGGAGCGACTCGTCCTCACCGTGGACATGAACAGCCGGATCTTCGTCGGGAAGCAGCCGGTGGAGTTCAACCGGCTGAACGATACCCTCAGGGCCATCGTCGCCCGGCGCACTGACCGGCAGGTCTATTTCCGCGCCGACCGGGCCGTCCCCTACGGATTCGTCGTGAAAGTCATCGCAGAGGTCCGCAACGCCGGGGTGGAAAAACTCGGGATGGTCACGGAACCCCTCGAGCGTTGAACGGCGGTCGCGTTACAGGCATGCGGACGGTCCCCTTTGCGGTCACCCCCATGGAGCCGATTTTCCGCAGAATGATCGCCGTTTCGGTAGCCCTCCACGTGGCTGCCCTGGCCCTTTTTTCCGTATGGGCGGCCCTTCACGCGCCGCCATCCCGGTTCCTCTCCGTGGCGGTGGTCGATCTCGTCGGAGGCGAGGCGTTCGCCCCCCCGCCCGAGGTTTCCGGAAAACCGGCCGAAAAGCCGGCGCCCCCCCCCGTGGCGAAGGCGACGAAGGAGGAGAAGCCCCGGAAATCTCCCCCTGCCCAAACGGCAAAGGCGGAGAAGGAGCGGGGGACCAGGGAAAAGCCGGTCTCGCCCGCGACCCGTCCCAGGGAAACCGAAAGCCTCTCCGAGAGCATCAAGAGGATGCGGGAGAAGAAAGCGTCCGGGGAGTCCGTCCGGGAGGCGGTGGTGACGATCCGGCGGGAGAAGGCGGCCCGGTCGGCGATCCACCAGATCGGGGAGCGCGTCGGGCACCGGATCGACCTTTCGGCCGTCCGCTCCGCGCAAAAGAAGGACTCTCCGTCCGCACCGGCGGGACTGGCCGGCGCCGCCGGGACCACCCGGGTGCCGCCCGAGTACCTTGCCTACTTCCGGCAGCTTGACGAGAAGGTCCGGTCGAACTGGAACGTTCCCGCCCTTGCGGTGGGAGAGAAGGAAAAGCTCATGGTGCAGATTCGGATCGTCATCGAGATCGACGGCCGGGTGTCGCAGGTGCGGATGGAGAAGACCTCCGGCAACCCCTACTTCGACGATTCCGTGCTGCGGGCCATCCGCAAGGCGAGCCCTCTTCCCGTTCCCCCGGAGCAGTTGCGCGGCTCGGAGGACCATTACGAAGTCGGTTTCCGCTTCTACGGGGAGGGGGAGGAGTCGTGATCCGGTACGCAGGAGCGCTGCTTCTTTCCCTTGGGATCCTCCTTCTCCCTTCCGTTTCCGGGGCCGTTCTCTACATCGACATCAATGCGCCCGGCGGGAAGCGCATGCCGATCGCCCTCCCGGACTTCGTCGTGACGGCCGGGGACGCCTCCCTCGGGCGGGACCTCCCCGAAACGATCGCGGGGGATCTCGCCATGACGTCGCTGTTCGACGTCATCGCGAGGCCGGCGTATCTCGAACGGATCGTTCCCGGGCATTTCGGGGGGAAGCCGCTCTCCTTTCCCGACTGGAAGATGATCGGGGCCGAGGCCGTGGTGATCGGGAAGGTGGAGGTCCGGGGGGAAACGATGACGGCGGAGATGCGCCTCTACGACGCCACCCTCGGGAACCTGATGGCGGGGAAGAAGTACACGGGCTCCGTCCGCGGGTACAGGAAGGTGGCGCACAAGTTCGCCAACGAGGTGCTCTTCGCATTCACGGGGATCCGGGGGATCTTCGATACCGAGATCGCCTTCTCCGCGCGGCCGGGAACGGGGAGGGGGAAGGAGATCTACCTCATCGGGCTCGACGGCAGGGACCTGCGGCCGGTGACCGACAACCGGAGCTTCAATCTGTTTCCCCGCTGGTCCCCGGACGGGGAACGGCTCGCCTACACCTCCTATCGGACGGGGGTCCCCCAGATCTATCTCCGCAACCTGGCCGACGGGAAGGACCGGATCGTCGCGCAGCATGGGAACTCGAAGTCCCCCGGATCGTTTTCCCCCTCGGGGGACTCCCTCTACGTCACCCTGAGCGTCGAGGGGAACTCCGACATCTACCGGGCGATGCTTAACGGCCCGGGCCTGCAGATGGTCGTCGGCGGATGGGGGATCGAGGTCTCCCCCTCGGTATCCCCCGACGGAAAGAGCGTCGCCTTCGTGTCCAACCGGGGCGGCTCGCCCCAGATCTACGTCAAGGATTTCGGCTCCTCGGCCGAGAGGCGCATATCCCGGGCGGGGGGCTACTCCACCTCGCCCTCCTGGTCCCCCGCGGGCGACCGGATCGCCTTCACCTCCTTTTCCGAGGGGAAGTACTCGATCTTCACAGTCCGCCCCGACGGCTCGGACCAGCGTCTCGTGCTGTCGGGCAACGGCGACTGCGTCGATCCGTCCTTTTCGCCCGATGGCCGGTACCTGGTTTACACCTTCCGAAAAAATGGCTATTCTGAACTGAAAATCAGCTCGGTGGACGGACGCTGGCAAAGGGGTCTTTTCAAGGGACTGTCCGGCGCGGGATCGCCTTCTTGGTCCCCCCGGCGTTGACCGCTTCTCAAAGGGATGCTGCAGGACGGAAACCCACCATACTTCTAGACCGTAGGGAGGATGATCATGAAAGGATTACCTGGGAAAAAGTGGATGCTTGGGGGCCTGTCGGTGGTCCTGGTGTTCGCCATGGGGTGCGCGAAGAAGGAACTGGTGAAGTCGACCGGAACCGGTCCGGGAGCGGCGGTATCGGCGGAAACGCCGACCGGCAAGCCGGGGGAGATCGTCACGGAGACGCTGAAACCCGAAGCGCCGGCCGGGCCGTCGGACATGGCGGGGAAACAGATGGCGATGGCGGGCATCGCGGCGACCCAGGAGAAACCGTCCCTCTTTGAGGACATCCATTTCGACTTCGACAAGTCGTTCATCCGGGAGGACGCCAAACCTGTCCTCCAGAAGGTGGCGGAATACCTGAAGAAGAACCCGGGCGCGTCGTTGCTCGTCGAGGGGCACTGCGACGAGCGCGGGACCGCCGAATACAACATAGCGCTGGGCGAGCGCCGCGCCGCGAGCGCCAAGAGCTATCTCGTTTCCCTCGGGGTCAAGGGCGGCGCTCTTTCGACGGTCAGCTTCGGCGAGGAGAAGCCGGCCGACCCGGGGCATAACGAAGAGGCGTGGGCGAGGAACCGCCGGGCCCACATCGTGCTGAAGTAGGAACGGAATGAACCGAAGGCGCCTTGCCTCCCTTCTGTGCCTTGCCCTCCTGGGGGCGGCAGCGGGCGGTTGTGCAGTGGCCGACACCGGTGCGTTCGTCCGCCTCCAGGAGGATATGGAGGCCCTGAAGAGACAGGTCGCCGCCGGCCCCAGGTCGACTGCGGGGCCCGCTTCGGCGTCCGCCGCGGCGGGGCAGGACGAACTGCCCTCCTTCCAGAGGAACCTGGCGGATCTCGCATCGGACAGCGACCGGATGAAGTCGGATCTTCTCGCCCTCGGCGCCCGCACCGACGAGACGAAACTGGAGATGCAGAAGGAGGCGAGCCGCCTCAACGGGGTCACCACCGAGCAGGGGCAGGCGATCCAGGAGATGCGGGGGAAGATCGCCAAACTCGAGGCGATCGAGAAGCGGGTCGCCGCGCTCGAGGAGAGGGTGGGAAAGGGTGCGGCGCAGGGCAGCGCCGCACCCCAGGTGTCGGTGGAGGAGTTGAAGACCCCCGAGGAGATGTACGAATACGGACTGGGCCTCATCAAGGGAGGGGACACCAAGAAGGCGCGGGAGGTCCTGAACACCTTCGCCGCGAAATACCCCGATCACCGGCTCATGCAGAACGTCTTCTACTGGAAGGGGGAGACCTTCTACGCCGACA
>Ga0214473_10012057_pt1 | contig 10144 bp, 6 predicted proteins | sample RVTome_7_FD_203509 | JGI IMG/M metagenome (GOLD analysis project Ga0214473, IMG submission 203509) | Soil microbial communities from uranium-contaminated site in the Upper Colorado River Basin, Wyoming, United States - RVT98D197 | ecosystem: Environmental > Terrestrial > Soil > Contaminated >... | reverse complement strand
CCCGATCACCAACAGTTGTGGAGATGGCCGCGTCTGCTGCTCCGCCTCACGAATCACGTCGGACATGCATCTCCTCTGCGGAAGCAAACTGGTTGCTCTGAAAATACCGCTCTACCTCGCGATTGACCGGCCTGCCCAACAGGCCGTCCAGGTAGCCTCTGGCCTTCATGGCCACGGCCCGCTGGTTGCCGCGGCGGCGCTCCCGGAGGTAGGCGACCGGGAGGCTCAGCACCGCAAAGGTGAGGGTGGTGACCCAGTGCCATAGCCGCCCGTGCGCCTTCAGGAACAGGATGGTGCTGCGCCCGGTGAAGTAGGCGCGGGACGGGTGATAGCCGCCGGCCGTGCTGGCCGAGACCTTGTGCCACAGCTTGGCGTGCGTGACAACCGCGCTCCCGAATCCCTGCTTGGCGGCCCTGTGGCAGAACTCTGTTTCGTTGCCCACCATGAAGTATTGCGGGTTGAAACGACCGATCGCATCGAACACCTGACGTTTCACCAGCATGCAGCAGCCGGTGATGCAATCAACCCGCTCGATCCCCTCAACCCGGTCCGCCGTGTCCAGGCGATTCTTTGCCAGCGATTTGGCCGTCACCTCCCGAAAGACGATGGAGGCGCCCGCGCTCCAGATGCGTCGAGGATCCGAGTGGTAATAAATGATCGGCCCGACAATCCCGAGGTCGGCCCGCGTCTCGGCAGCCGTGACCAGCTTGTTCAGCAGGCGGGGCTCGACGACGACATCGTTGTCGAGGATCAACACGTAGTCGGCGCGGCCGTGGCTGAGGATTGCGTCCAGCCCGAAGTTCCTCCCGCCGGCGACGCCCAGGTTCTCCGCCGACGAAAGGACACGCACCCCTGAGAACTGGTCCTCGACCGCATCCTTGGACCCGTCGGTGGAGCCGTTGTCCACAAGCCAGACCTCGAGGGTCTCATAATCCAAGCCTTTCACGCTCTCCAACGTCTCAAGGGTGTCGCGCTTGCCGTTCCAGTTCAGTATGAGAATGGCGACCTTCGGGCGTGCGCATCCCATCGAGACCTCCTTGCCCATGTCATCGCGCTCGATTTCTCGCCGACTGGCAGGCCGTGAGTAGCGGCTCCCTGGCACTCAATGGCTCCAATCCCCGCAGGCACTGGAGGTACGCCCCCGGGCACCGATAATGAAACGGGGTGTTTGCGCACGGCGAGCAGGAGAGCCCCAGCCGCAACGTCACAAGCCCTTGTGAGGGGTCGTCAAGCAGTTGCCCTGGCGTCGTCGGACCGAACGCGACAATCGCTGGAGTCCCCACGAGTCGGGCCAGATGGAGGGTCCCTCCGTCGTTCGTCAGGAGGAACCGGGCCCCTGCCAGGATCCCCAGGAGTTGTTGAAGACTCGTGGTCCCTACGAGGTCCGTGACCCGCTCGTCGGAGAAACCCTGGAGGAGCGTTGAGGCCGTCGAGCGGTGCCGAGTGGAGCCGGTGACGATGACCGGGAGGCGACCCTCTGTCAGGATCATGTTGATGCATTCCCGGAAGAACTGGAGTGGAGCGTCCTTGCGGCGATCGCTGGTCCAGGGCGCCACGACTGCGTACGAGGGATGACTGATCAGTGGTCGCGCTGCCCCTTCGAGTTGTTCTTTCAACCCTTCGCTCAAGCGCACGCGGGCTGCGGTTGCCTGCCCGCCCAGCTTTTCGGCGAACTGGAGGTAGTCTCGGGTCTGGTTGCCAGTGGGGGAGAGCACTTCAAAGGTTCCGGTGGCAGGGGGGGCAACCCCCCTGGGATGACAGAACAGCACCCGGCCCGCCCGCAGCACGCCCAGGCGCGCGCCATAGGCCATCATCAGCTTGCCATAGATGGCCACGACGTCGGCTCGAAGGCGGGAGAGTGCCCGACAGGTCAGGAAGTGTCCCAGGGGATTGCGATAGAATATGAGGCTCTCTTCGGCGAGGAGGTAGCCCTCCAACAACCCATCTTGTCGGAGAAGCCGCGCGAGGTCCGCGTAAAGCGACGGGATGACCGGGAGGGCGTGGAACTGGGATCGAACTGTTCCAAGGAGCGGGAGCGCCATAAGGAGGTCGCCAATCCCGGTGTAGGTGACAAAGACCAAAACGGGGCGCGTGTCCGCGTCGTTGGAATACTTCTGCAGCCTATGCATGATCAAGAACCGGGTGGAAGTCCCCGCGGTCTCGGTGTGGGGTGATGTGGTGATCCGAGGGGCGGGTGGCCGTCATCGCGGGAGCTGATCTCCGCAAAGGTCCACCGAAGCGACTCGACGATGGCAGGATACTGATCGACGAGATTCTTCGATTCCTGGGGATCTTCGCCGAGGTGGTACAGTCGCGGGGGGATCCTGGGATTCTGCGGGGCGAACACATATTTCCATGGAGGCATCCGGACCCCCGTCAGCCAGTCCCGTGGATCGGGGATGGCTTTGCCGGAGGCCTCCGTCAAGGCGGGTAGCTCCTCTACCTGTTCGCCCCTGATCACCGGCAGAAGGCTTCGGCCGTGGATCTTCACCTCCTGGTTCAGGGAGATGCCAATCGCCTCGAGGAGAGTGGGCATGATGTCGATCTGGCGAACCTGGGTGTCTATCCGCGTGTCGGCCGGAAAGACTCCTCGCCCGATAAAGAGGAGCGGGACGCGGACCAGGTAGTCGTAGACCTGGTAGCCATGGGTAAGCTTGTACCACCCCCTCCCGCCCGGCCAGCCAAGGAGGTGATATTTTACCTTTCTGATCGCCCACTCTACGAACGACCGTTCGAATCGCTCACCGTGGTCCCCGAGGATGACGATGAGGGTGTGATCCGGATCGACTCGGTCCAGGATCTTCCCAACCTCATGGTCAAGGGACGAAAGGGCTCGCTCGTAGCGGGTGTGGCCGAACTCCGGCCGATGAAAGCGCTTTGAGAGGTAGCGAGGGACATGAAGTTCCCTGAGATGGAGGAACAGGAACCACTTGTCTCGCCCTCGAGCCAACCTGTCGAGCTCTGCATACAAGCTCTCCCGCCAGCCTGAGTAGAGATGGTCCCCTCCCCGGCGAAGCGTGTAGATGTCGAACCCCCGGTTGAGGCCGCCTTCGGGGTCGAGAGACTTTTCTGAGACCATGGCGCAGGTCTGATACCCGTGTCCCCGTAGGATCTCCGCCATGGTCGAGCAGGGCGGGGTCAGCCTGTAGCCGGCCCCGCTTTGCCGGAGACCGTGGGCGAAGGGGTAGAGTCCGGTCATGATGCTGCCCACGGAGGGGGTGGTGTTGGCTGACACCGAGATCGCCTGATTGAACCATGTCCCCTGTTGACGGAGTCGGTTGAAGACGGGCGTTTTCGCAAGGCCTCGCTCCCCGTAACAGTGATCGGCCCTCAAGCAGTCGATCAGTACAAACAAGAGATTGCGTCGCATCAGATTATGAGTCCTGTCCGTAGGCTGATCATCCCGGCACCTCCGATCGACCCAAAATCGCTCACGGCCGACAAGACCATCGCTCAAACTCCTGAGGATCGAGGCCGGATCGAGTTGGGCATGATCCACCTCGGGTCCCTTTGTCCATGCCCTCGTGTAGATATTAGTCGATATAGCCTAGCTCGCGCAACCGTTCCTCAACCTTCTCCTGTTCCTCACGGGTCATTGGCGTGGAGGTCTCCTCTTCTCCCAAGCCGGACTGGGTGGCAGCGATGGCCGCCCGGAGTTCTTCGGCGATGGCGGGATGTTGATTGACCAGGTTGTTCGTTTCCTGGGGGTCTTCGCCGAGGTGGTACAGTTCCGGGGGGATCTTGGGGTTCTGCGGCGCAAAGACATATTTCCAGGGAGGGACCCGAATGCCTATCAGCCGCTCGCGCGGATCCGGGTTTCCCAGACCACAGGCCTCCATCAACGCAGGGAGCTCCTCCATCTGTCTGCCGTTGATCAGTGGCAGAAGGCTCCGGCCGTGGATCTTCACACTGTGGTCCAGGGGGATCCCCATCGCGTCGAGGATGGTGGGCATGATGTCGATCTGGCGCACCTGCGCGCCTATCTGAGTGCCTGCCGGGAAGAGTCCCTGCCCCATGAAGATGAGCGGGACCCGGGCCAGGAAGTCGTACACGTGGTAGCCATGTCCAAGCTTGTACCAACCTCTGCCGGCCCCCCATCCCAGCAGGTGTCGTTTCAGCTTCCGGATCGTCCTCTCCGCCATTGACCGTTCGTACCGCTCACCGTGATCCCCGTGAAGGACAACGACAGTCTGCGAAAGATCTATGCGCTCCAGGATCCTCTCCAACTCGTGGTCGAGAGACGAGAGGGCCCGCTCGTATCGAGTCTTGCCGAACTCCGCCCGATTGAAGGAGGGAGAAAGATGGCGTGGAACGTGGATCTCCCAGAGATGCAGAAAGAGGAACCATGGTTCACGTTGCCGAGCCAGTTTCTCAAGCTCGGTATCGAGCTGGCTTCGCCAGCCGGTGTACAGGTGCTCCTTCCCCCGTCGATGGTGGTAGGCCTCGAAACCGCGGTTCAGGCCGGTTTCGGGGAGGAGGGGGCCAGTGGCCAGGGCGTGGGTCTGATATCCCTCTTGACGAAGGATCTCCGCCAGGGTCACGCACCGCGGCGCGAGCTTGTGGCCGCTGAGACTTCTGATTCCATGGGCGAAGGGGTAGAGGCCGGTCATGATGCTGCCCACGGAGGGGGTTGTGAAGGTTGCCACGGCTATTGCCTGATTGAAGGACGTCCCCTGCTGCCGCAGTCGGCTGAACACGGGCGTTTTCGCCGAGCCCCGCTCGCCATAACAGAGATCGGCCCTCAGGCAGTCGATCAATATGAAAAAGAGATTGCGCCGCATCAAACTCTTAACCCAACGTGCACGACCCTCCACCGGTCTGGCCGGATAACGGGAGGGTCCTACTATAATTGGATGGCGATCTTTTCCGGTCTCCTTCGACCGAGACTGCATCGAAGTGTTCGCAGATCAACTCAACAACGTCCCCTCATACTATTCGCTGTGGAGGGGGCGGTCAATAGGTTTATCCCGGTGAAGCGCCGGTGCGGCAGGCGACCCTGAGGGGTCGCGGCGATCACTGTTATGTGACCTGTCGGTTCACGAGACCATTACGCTCCCCCTTTGGAGGGCAGGAGCTTCTCTTGAACCTTTGCGAGGATGAATCGGTCGGCGGGATCCAGTCCGATGAGGACGAGGGCGGCAAGATAGCTCGAAAAGAACAAGGCGAACGAACATCCGATAAACAGATACCTGTTCACCGGAAGAGCCTGGTCGATCAGGAGAGCGATGACGAGGGACACGCCGGACGCGATCAAAGGTTTCAGGTAGCCGAAGGTAAAAGGATGGATTCCGATGAGCGCCTGCCCCTCGATCACTCTCACGATGCCCAGGAGCAGCATCGAGACAGCGACGGAAAGACTTGCACCCTCGATCCCGTACCTTGGGATGAAGAAGAGAAACAGGAAAACATTCACCACGCCGAGACCGATGGTGTTGACGAGCGTGACCTGTGACCTTCCCGACATCGTGAGCACCTGGCCGGTTGGCGCTGTGGTCATCTCGAACAAGAACCCGAGGAGGAGAATGATGAAGCTGATCTCCCCCCCAATGAACTGATTTCCTAGCACTGACAGGATCAGCTTCGAGTGGAAGAGGGCATAGAGGATCACCGGAAACGAGAGGGAGAAGGTCCATCTCGATAGAATCTGGAGCTGACTTTTGAGCGTGGAGAGCGCCCCCTTCTCGAAGGAGGGCCCGATCATGGGAGTGAAGACCCCGAGCAGGGAGGCCGAGATCTCACTGAGGGCGCTCACCGTCTTATAGAGAATCGTATACAAACCCACTTGGCTCACCGGCACGAAGAAGCCAAGGAGTAGTATGTCCCCCCACCGTCGGAGCTTGGTGAAGAACTGCGCGAGGACGAGAGGCAGGGCATATTGCGAAATGGTCCTTGACTCGGAGATCGGCTTGGTGCGCTTCGCTTCGTGGTTCTGGAAGAAGGGGTTCGTAAACAGGTGGGCGAATGTTCTCGCGAAGAAATAATAGGCCACGACGAATCCCAGGATGGCAGACGAGAGGTAGGCGTACACCAGGGCCTGTACCCTGAAACCTTGAGAGAGAAGGAGGAGGAACACGGTGAGCGTGACAACTGGCTCCAAGAGATCCTTGGTCAGAGTCCGGAAGGTCATGATCTGCATGCCGACGGTGGAGAACAGGAGTACCGAGGAGAGACGGGCGAATGGGATCGAGAAGGCGAGGGAGCGGAGCACGCTGGAGAGGTGAGGTTGGTGAAAGATCTGCGCTGCCAAGTAATCGGAGAGGAGGAGGAATCCCACCAGGGTCATGATGCTGACGAGCCCCGTGGTTTTGAGCGCGAGGCGAATCGTCCCTTTGACTCGTGCCCCGTCCCCCGAGGCATTGTAGATCGAGACGTACCGCACGACCGGACTCGATTGGCCCCTTGGGAGATCGATCGCGATGGCGCGAATGATCGTCAAGCCCAGGGTATATAGGCCGAACCCTTTCAGTCCAACCTTTTTCGCCGCCAGGATATTGAAGGCATACCCCAAGACCTTGGAGGTGACCCGCCCGGCGAACAGGATGCCGGCGCCCTTGATGATGGTCGGGAGCTTCAATCGTGCGAGCTGAGGGTCGAATGTCGCCATAGGCGCGTGGCCCTATGATCCCCTTTGAATCGGTTCCAGCCGAAGGCTCGTCAAGCGATCAGCCCGTTTTCTCGGAGAGCCGCTCGAGGGATATTCGGGCATAGGCAAAGGGTCTCGGTGTATGGAGGCGCAGTCGAGTAACCGATATGAGGTTGAACGGAGAAGGGAGTCAGCGCCAACAGTCCCACGGTCTCAGAGCGCAAGGCCCGGTCGATCAGGGAGATCAGGCACAGGAACCACTCCCGCAAGAAGCGCCTGGGCGCGCAGACAGGATCGTGCTCATGGTAATTTTTGCAGAGCAAGATTGCAACAGGATTCTCGTGTTGTCTGGCCTTGCCCGAATTCCTTGACACCCACGCCGTGAGTGATCTATCATTCTTTCCGACTTCGACCCAGGCGGTTGGCCGTCTCATAGCGCCTGCGAGGGGCTATCGAAAGGTGAGCGGATGGATTCGACGTTGAAAGGCGGGCAGTTACGGGAACAGCGGGAAGCACTGGGGGAGATCCTCATCCGTGAGGGATCGATCACGCGGGATCAGCTGCAACGAGGGCTGGTCCGCCAGCGGGAGCTCGGCAAGCGCTTGGGCGAAACCCTTGTCGAGCTCGGTTACCTGTCGGAGGAGGAGCTCCTGAATGCTCTCGCGCGGCAGTTCGCGCTGCCCCAATTGTCCCTCTCATCGATCTCTCTTTCACCTCTGCCGATTCGAGACCTCCTCTCGCCGAAGTACCTTCGGGAGCACCGGGTCTTACCGATCGAGCTCAAGGACGGGGTCCTGACCGTTGCCATGACCGACCCCACCGATCCGTACACGATAGATGACCTGCGGATGAGCACAGGGCATGCCGTTTCGATCTGTTTGGCCAAAGAACGTGAGATCCTGGAGGCGATCGATCAGTATTACGGCGAAGGCCAGACCTCGATCGAGAAGATCGTCAAAGGGTACAGCGACGAGGAAGGCGGGCCGTCAAGCGAGGAACGCGAAGATGTGGACCACCTACGAGACCTCGCGTCCGAGGCACCGGTCATCCAGCTCGTGAACCTCTTGATTACCCGGGCGGTGGAGGCCAGGGCCAGTGACATCCACATCGAGCCGTTCGAGGATAAGCTTCGGATTCGCTACCGTGTTGACGGGGTCCTGCTAGATTACGAGTCGCCCCCGAAACGACTGCAAGCGGCCGTGATCTCTCGCGTCAAGATCATGGCGAAGATGAACATCGCCGAGCGACGGCTCCCGCAGGACGGTCGGATCAGGCTCCAAATTCTGGGCAAGGACCTGGATCTCCGTGTCTCCTCGATCCCGACGCTCTACGGGGAGAGCGTGGTGATGCGGATCCTGGATCGGAGCACCCTCCTGTTGACCCTGGGGGAGTTGGGCTTCCCCGACGACGTTCGTCTGCAATTCCAGCGCCTGATCCGGAAGCCCCACGGCATGATCCTGGTGACCGGCCCGACGGGGAGCGGCAAGACGACCACCCTGTACACGGCCCTCAGCGAGATCAACTCCGCCGATAAGAAGATCATCACGATCGAGGATCCTGTTGAATACCAGCTCCGCGGGGTGAACCAGATCCACGTCAAACCGAAGATCGGCCTGACCTTCGCCAACGGCCTGCGCTCCATCGTCCGCCAGGATCCGGACGTGATCATGGTCGGGGAGATCCGCGATGCCGAGACGGCCGATATCGCCATCCATTCGGCCCTGACCGGCCATCTGGTATTCAGTACCCTCCACACGAATGATGCCCCCGGCGCCATCACGCGGCTCCTGGATATGGGGATCGAGAACTACCTGGTGTCCAGCGTTCTGGTGGCGGTCCTGGCCCAGCGCCTGGTTCGCGTCATCTGCCCCGAGTGTCGAGAGCCCTATCGACTGGAGGTCGCCGCGGTCCGGAAGATGGGCATCAAAACCGATATCGACGGATCACTCCAGGCGTTCCGCGGGAAAGGGTGCGCCGCCTGTAACTTTACAGGATACCATGGTCGCAGCGGCATCTATGAGTTCTTGGTGATCAGCGAGGAGATTCAACGTCTCATCCTGGAGAAGACCGACGCCAATATGATTCGGCAGAAGGCGCTGGCGCTCGGCATGAAGACACTGTGGGAGGATGGATGGCGGAAAGTCGAGCAGGGGGTGACGACCCTCGAGGACCTGCTTCGTGTCACGAAAGAGGAGGGGTGAGAGAGAGGGGAAGAACCCATTTCGTTGCATGAGCTCTCTCACAAGGCAGATGGGCCCCCCTATCTGCCTTTTTTGTGCCATCCTGGGGGAATCTTCTGACGCCATTTCTGTTGACAGGAAAGTAATAGTTGCTATAGTCCTAAACCTGAACGTGAAACTCGGTGTCGATAAAGGAAAGACCTCCGTATGGGCACGTTCCAATATACCGCCACTGATAGCGCCGCGAAGATCGTCCGGGGGAGCATGGAGGCTGCCGACGAACGGACGGTCGTGACCTGGCTCCGGGCCAATGGATATTACCCGATCAAGATCGGGCAGCCCGGTGCGGCGGCCGAGGTCACGCCCGGACTCGTTCGTCTCCCGACCCGATTTGGTAGAGGGCCCTCCACCCAGGATGTCCTGGCCTTCACACAGCAACTCGCCACATTGCTCGAAGCCGGGATGGAATTGGATCGAAGCTTGGCGATCCTCCTGGACCTGACCGATAACCCGCGGTTCCGGTCGATTCTCCGCGGCGTGCTCTCCGACATCCAGTCCGGCAGTTCTTTCGCCGACAGCTTGGCCAAACATCCGCGACTCTTCTCCCGTCTGTATGTCAATATGGTCAAGGCGGGAGAGGCAAGCGGGGTGTTGGAGATGATCCTTTCGCGCCTGGCGGGGTTCCTTGAGAGGTCGAAAGCGGTCCGGGATGAGGTCACCTCAGCCATGATCTATCCTCTCCTGCTACTCCTGGTGGGCGGCACCGCCGTGGTGGTCATGATGAACTTCGTGATCCCTCGCTTTGCCCAGATCTTTGCAGACACCAAGCAGCTCATGCCGCTACCGACCCGGATCCTATTGGCCATCAGCACCTTCACAACCAGCTACTGGTGGATCTTCTTGGGGCTGATCGTCGTGGGCTGGATCGCCCTTCGAGCCTATCTGCAGACGGAGGAGGGCAGGGTGCGGTGGGACCAGTGGAAGCTCGAATTGCCGCTGCTGGGCAGCCTGATCCGGGAGATCGAGGTCTCCCGCTTCGCCCGGACCTTCGGCACACTTCTCCAAAGCGGGGTCCCGGTGTTGGCGGCGGTCTCCATCGTCAAGGAGACCATTACCAACCGGGTGATCGCCGGCGCGATGTCGCGGCTGCAGGAAGGGGCGAAGCGCGGGGAGGGGATCAGCGGTCCCCTGCGCGCCACCGGTGCCTTTCCCTCCTTTTCCATCCATATGGCCAAGGTGGGGGAGGAGACCGGAAAGCTGGAAGAGATGCTGATCAAGGTCGCCGACACCTACGACGAGCGGGTGCGCCGCACGGTCAAGCGGCTGACCTCGTTATTGGAGCCTGTCCTGATCCTCGCTCTTGGAGCGATTGTCGGGTTCA
>Ga0214473_10012056_pt1 | contig 10144 bp, 7 predicted proteins | sample RVTome_7_FD_203509 | JGI IMG/M metagenome (GOLD analysis project Ga0214473, IMG submission 203509) | Soil microbial communities from uranium-contaminated site in the Upper Colorado River Basin, Wyoming, United States - RVT98D197 | ecosystem: Environmental > Terrestrial > Soil > Contaminated >... | reverse complement strand
GTGCGCGTCATGCCACGTCAACAACGTGTATCAGGGCACCTCGACGCTCTGCGTGACGTGCCACCAGACGGATCTTGCGACTGCGACGAACCCGCCGCATACGGGATTCCCCACGGTCTGCTCCACATGCCACGCGACGACGGCATGGCGTCCGGCGTCGTTCGATCACGGCAGGACGAACTTCCCGCTGACGGGCGCCCATATGGCGGTCGGATGCAACGAGTGCCATAAGAACAACGTCTACGCGGGGACTACCACGCTCTGCTTCGGGTGCCATCAGACGGATTTCACAAATACCACCAACCCCCGGCATACGGGGTTCCCGACAGAGTGCAATAGCTGTCACACGACCGCCGCCTGGCAGCCGGCGTCGTTCGATCACTCGAAGACGAACTTCCCGCTGACGGGCGCGCACATGACGACGGCGTGCGCGCAGTGCCATATCAACAACATCTATGCAGGCACCCCGAACACCTGCGGCAGCAGTACGTGCCACCTGGCCAAGTACAATGCGACGACGAACCCGAAGCACACGTCGGCGCAGTTCGGGACGGACTGCATGACGTGCCACACGACCACGGCGTGGGTGCCGTCGACGTTTAATCATACGACCTTCTTCCCGATCGCCTCGGGAAGGCACGGCCCCGGCACGTGGACGCTTTGTACCGAGTGCCACACGACGACGACCGATTACAAACAATTCTCGTGCATCCAGTGCCACGAGCACGCGAACAAGACAAATGTGGACAACGACCACCGGGGCGAGAACGGCTACACCTATGCGCCAACAAGCTGTTATCAGTGTCATCCAAGGGGTTCGTCATAAGGATCTGGGGGGGAGAAGTGACTTCATCGAACATCATCAGAATGACAGGGGTCTGCCTGCTTGCGCTCCTCGTTGTCGGGGTCGCGAGCGGCCAGAAAAGAGAACGGCGCCGTATCGCAGGGGTGGTGACCTACGTATCGTCCCGTACATTCTATTTTGACGCCGGACGGGCACGCGGCTTGGAGATCGGCGATACGGTCACCGTCAACAGAAAAACGCAGCGTCGCGCGCTCGGCGTGATCGCCGCAGTGTCCAGCTCCTCGTCCTCGGCGTCCATCATCACGCAGTCGGATGCACTCGCGGTGGGGGATTCCGTTGTCACGGTCAAGGTTGTCACGATCGAGGACATCCCGGCATTGGCAACGGGGAGGCTCTCCGCGTCGCAGTCGTCTGCCATGCGGTTTCCTTCGCGCCCGGAGGATAACGTCGCCACCGGCCGGTTCGCACTCCAGTATGGCGCCTCCGGCGAGTTCGGGAAAGCACTTGAATTTTCCCAGCCGGCCGCCATCCTGCGGCTCGATATCCAGCGGCTCTTCGGCACCGGAACGACATTCACGTTTTACGGGCGGACGTATTCCGACCTGACGGCAAACTTCGACCGGTTCGGCGTCGGCTCGCGCACCAAACTGCGCATGTACGAATTCTCGCTTGCCTATGAAAACCGGCGTGCGCCGCTCGGATATTCTCTCGGCCGCATCACGTCACGGTACGTAGGTGGGCTCGGCGCGTTCGACGGGGCACAGTTCTACGTGCGGAGGGGGCCCTTCACCATGGGTGTCCTGGGCGGAGCCCAGACGGATTACACCACCAATCAGTTTGATACCGACCAGCTGAAATTCGCCGCGTTTACGAATTTTGCATGGGGCGGCGACGTGTTCACGACCTCCGACGTGACCCTGGGCTACGGGCAGCAGCGCTACAGAGGCAAGATCGATCGGGCGTTCGGCTATCTTCAGAGTTCCGTCCGCATCGGCACGGACCTCTTCTTCTATTCAAGCGCCGAGCTCGATTTCCAGAAGATCGAGAACGGCGTGAAATCGAAACAGGCGCGTCTGACCAATACGTTTGTCACGCTTTCGTATTCGCCGACGCGGTGGCTCTCCGTGAACGGGGGGTACGACGCGGCGCGCAGCATCTACCTGTTCGAAAGCATGAAGACGTTTTCCGACACGCTGCTGGACAAGAGCCTCAAGGAGGGGTACAGGATGGCGGTCTCCTTCCGCCTGCCGCTGAACATTACAATCGGCGGCCAGGGGAACTGGCGCCTTGCCTCGGGTACCACGTCAAGCGCGCGGACGCTCGGGAGCACGTTCCGCATCGGCGATGTCCTGCACACCGATGTCAATATGGGTTTCCAGTACGCCAGAATCCAGGGGCTGTACACCGAAGGGAACGACTATACGATCGACATCGACCGGTGGATCGCCCAGTCGTTTGCTCTCGGCTTCCGCCTTGACCGCTACAGGTACCATGTGCTCGGCCAGGTGGATGAGCTGTACACAACGACGGCGAGCGGCAACCTCAACGTCCGGCTGTCGCGGACGTTCTACACCGTGCTCAGCTTCGACCAGGTATGGGACAATATCCGGACCTCCCAGCGGTTGTACTTTGAAGTCGGCGTCCATTTCTGAGGGGCAGCAGTTGACAGACGATACACTCATAACCATCGCCCTGGCAGCCCTCGTTATTCCCGGTGTCGTTGTCCCGTACTGGCGGAACCACCGGAAGAAGGAGCGCGAGGCCCGCGGGAGGTATGAAAAGGCGAAAATCGCGGGACTCCAGGCGGCGGTCTCGATGCACCCGCATATCAATGCGCTGAGCTGCATCGGTTGCGGCGGCTGCGTTGACGCGTGCCCCGAAGAACACGTCCTCTCGATCATCGAGGGAAAGGCCGTCCTGGTGAACGGGGCCAAGTGCGTCGGGCACGGACTCTGCGCGGAGGCGTGTCCCGTCGGCGCCATCACCATGATGATGGCGGGACCCGGCCGGAGCGCCGACCTCCCCATCCTGAACGAGCAGCTCGAAACCACCGTCCCCAACATGTTCATCGCCGGCGAACTGGGAGGGATGGGCCTCATCCGCAACGCCATAAACCAGGGGATGAAAACCGTTGAGGCCCTCGCCGGGCGCCCGCGTTCCAGGAACGCCGCATTCGACGTCGCCATCGTCGGGGCCGGACCGGCAGGTCTCTCCGCAGGCCTTGCGGCAAAGGCGAAGAACCTCAAGTATGTCCTCCTCGAGCAGGGGGATGCCGGTGGGACGATCTTGCAGTACCCCCGGCGGAAAATCGTCATGACCTCCCCCGTGGATCTCCCGGGATGGGGGAAACTCAAGCTGACGGAAACGTCGAAGGAAAACCTGCTGGAGATCTGGCAGCAGATCCTCGCAAAAACGAAGCTGACCGTCAACAACAACGAAAAGGTTCTCAGCATCCAGAAGCAGGGAGAAAATTTCCTTCTCGCGACGTCGAAGCAACAGTATACGGCGGGTGCCGTCATCCTCGCCCTCGGCCGCCGCGGGACGCCCCGCAAGCTGGGCGTTCCGGGCGAAGAGCTCTCGAAGGTCGCGTACCGCCTCATCGATGCCGAAAGCTACCAGAACTGCGACGTCCTCGTCGTGGGCGGCGGCGACTCCGCCGTGGAAGCGGCTATGGGACTCGCGCTGCAGGGGACCAACCGCGTCACGGTCTCATACCGGAAGAGCGAATTCAGCCGTCTCAAACCGCGCAATGTCGAGCGCCTCGACGAGGACGTCAAACGGAAAGCCATTAACGTCATATTCAACTCCGATGTGAAGCTGATTCTTCACAAGGAAGTAGAGCTGGGAACCCCCGAAGGCGACAGGACGCTCCCCAATGACTATGTCTTCGTGTTCGCCGGGGGAGAGATGCCGTTCGAGTTTCTCAAGTCGGTCGGCATCAAGTTCCAGGAAACGATGCTGAACTGACCCGCCCTCGCCCCCGGACCCGGGGGGGTATTATTCCTGCCCATTCCGTACATTGTAATCCGGATATGTCCGGTTATGTGCACACACGGCATTTTACGCTCGACGAGGCCCGCAAGGAACTGACGGCGGTCCATGCCGTCGCCAGCCGCATCACGGAGCTCAAAGCTGCGCTCGATGAGAAGGGATGGGATGTCCAGCGCCATGCCTTCTTCGGGGGGTTGGGACCGAACGGCAACGGCAGCTTTCCGGAAGAGATGGAACTGCTGGTTGATCTCGTCCGGGGCCTGGAAGCCAGGGGAATCCTCGTCAAAGGCGTCGAACAGGGACTCGTGGATTTTCCCCATATCCGTGAGAACGGAGAAGAAGTCTACCTCTGCTGGAAAGTGGGCGAGGATGATATCCACTACTGGCATGCGATCGCCGACGGGGTTGCGGGGAGGAAGCGCATCGAAGAGCTCTGATCGCTGTTCCGCGCGGATCCGCAGGACGTTAAACCTTTCTCAGCGGCGGTCTGTCTAACCCGTGGAACAGCCGCCTCCGTAGTCCTCGTGTCAACTGCCGTTTCACCAGGGAAGGAATCCGTTGTCCATGAAGACGAGACGCATGTGGTATATTGCAGGAAGCGTGGTGCTGGCCGTCTGCGCAGTTACTGTCTGGCGGCTGACCGGCCGCGCGGAGAAAGTCGAATACCGGTTCGAGAAAGTCGACCGGGGAGACGTCAGCATCACGATCAGCGCGACAGGGACGCTGAGCGCGGTCACGACGGTCCAGGTGGGCTCGCAGGTGTCGGGGACCATCGCAAAGCTCTACGCGGATTTTAACTCGGTCGTCAAAAAGGGGCAGCTGCTTGCGCAGCTGGATCCGACCTTCCTGCAGGCCTCGGTCAACGAGGCGCGCGCGAATCTCGACCGCGCCCGGGCTCAGGTGGACGACGCCCAACGGACCATGACGCGGACGTCGGGCCTCTTCGAGAAGGAACTGGTCTCCCATGCGGACATGGACGCCGCAACGACCGCGCTGCAGACGACCAGGGCAGGCTTCAAACAGGCGCAGGCCGCACTCGAACGCGCGGAGGTGAACCTGCGCTACGCGACGATCCTGGCGCCCATCAGCGGCGTGGTCATCTCCCGCAACGTGGACGTCGGACAGACCGTCGCGGCAAGCCTCTCCGCCCCGACCCTCTTTACGATCGCGAACGACCTGCGCAGGATGCAGGTGCAGGCGAGCGTCGACGAAGCCGACATCGGCAATGTGACGATCGGCCAGGATGTGACATTTCGCGTCGATGCCTTCCCCGAACGCGAGTTTCACGGCGCCGTCTCGCAAGTCCGCCTCGCTCCGGTGGTGACGCAAAACGTCGTAACGTACAGCGTCATCATCGACGTGAACAACTTCGACCTGAGACTGATGCCGGGCATGACGGCGACGGTTGCGATCGAAGTCGCATCGCGTGAAGGCGTCCTCCGCGTGCCGGTGCAGGCGACACGGTTCACCCCGCCGGACGTTCCGCGGGAGACGGTCTCCCCGCCTCCGGCTGGTGCCGGGCAGGGCGCAGCCGGGACGGATTCGGCACGGACCGGGGATCGTGCGCAGGGCGAGCGGCGCCCCATGCGACGCGGCGGGCGCCCGGACGGCGGCGCCCCCGCAGCAATGCAGTCCGGAACCGGTGGACGCCCACCCTCGGCGCGCCGGGTGATGAATGCATCCCGGGTCTGGATACTCGAAGACGGCAAACCCAAACCGGTCACGGTCACGCGCGGACTGCAGAACACGCGCTATGTCGAAATCCTGGAGTCTGATCTGAAAGAAGGGGACGAGGTCATCATCGGGGCCTCCGGCGGTCCGCAACAGGCCTCCGGTTCTCAGGCCCAGCAGAATCCCTTCCAGCCGCGCATGGGTGGCGGACCGGGCAGGCGGGGAGGCCTCTGACGTGAATTTCGTTGAGACGATCCAGATTGCGATCGATTCCCTGATGCGTCACAAGACGCGGGCGCTCCTGACGATGCTCGGCATCATCATCGGCGTCAGCGCGGTGATCGCGATGGTGGCCGTCGGCCAGGGCGCCACTGCGGCGGTCGAATCGCAGATCGCAAGCCTCGGCACCAATATCCTCATCGTGTTCCCGAGCGCCACCCATATGGGAGGCGTGAGCTCCGGCGCCGGCGCGGCCCAGACCCTCACGCTCGACGACGTGCAGGCCATTGCGGAACAGTGTCCCGCGGTCGCCTTTGTCAGTCCGCAAACCCGCACCAACCGACAAGTGGTCGCGCGCAACCTCAACTGGAGCACGGCCATCCAGGGGGGAAACACCGACTATATCGGTATCCGGGACTGGCGGATTGAAGCCGGCGAGTTCTTTACGGAAGCGGACGTGCGGGGCGCAACGAAGGTCTGCGTCATCGGCAAGACCGTCGCCGATAACCTCTTTCAGGGCGAAAGCCCCGTAGGTGAAATGGTCCGGATCAGCAAGCTCCCGTTCAGGGTCATCGGCGTCCTGGCCGCCAAAGGGCAGAATGCGATGGGCCAGGACCAGGATGACATCATCATAGCGCCGTTTGCCACCGTCCAGAAAAAAATCCAGGGGGTCGATTTCGTCGGTACCATCGTCATGTCGGCCGTTGCACAGGGGGAGATACCCGAAGCACAGGCGCAGGTGACGGAACTGCTCCGGATCCGTCACCGGCTGCAGGACTGGCAGGACAACGACTTCACCATCCGCAACCAGACCGATATCGCGGCTGCGGCGACCTCCACCTCGAGCATCATGACCGTCCTGCTCGGCAGCATCGCCTCGGTCTCCCTGCTGGTGGGCGGCATCGGCATCATGAACATCATGCTGGTGTCTGTGACGGAGCGGACCCGCGAGATAGGGATCCGGATGGCCATCGGGGCCCGGCGGCGCGACATTCTCCTGCAATTCCTGCTGGAATCGATCCTCCTGAGCGTGCTCGGGGGCATGATCGGCGTCCTGATCGGCATAACGAGTTCGAAGCTCATTTCGACAATCGCCGGCTGGCCAGTCATGGTCTCCCCCGCGTCGGTCGGGCTCGCGTTCGCTTTCTCAGCGGCCGTCGGTATGTTCTTCGGCTTCTATCCCGCACAAAAAGCCTCGGGACTCAGTCCTATCGATGCGCTCCGGTACGAATGAACGGCTACACGCTCACATCCGACTTCACGCCCAGCGGCGACCAGCCGGAGGCGATACGCCAGCTGACGGAAGGCGTGCTCCGCGGCGACAGGTTCCAGACGCTGCTCGGCGTCACCGGAAGCGGAAAGACGTACACGATTTCCAACGTCATTGCGGCGGCGGGAAGGCCGGTGCTGGTGATGTCGCACAACAAAACCCTCGCCGCGCAGCTCTACGGGGAATTCAAGCGCTTCTTCCCGAAGGACCGGGTGGAGTTCTTCATCAGCTATTACGACTACTACCAGCCCGAAGCGTACGTCCCCTCCTCCGACACCTATATCGCGAAAGACGCCTCGATCAACGATGAAATCGACCGCCTCCGCCTGCGGGCGACCAGCGCGCTGCTGGGCGGAGGGTCGAATGTCATCGTCGTCGCGTCCGTGAGCTGCATCTACGGCATCGGCGCCCCCGACGAGTGGGCCAGCCAGGTCGTGGTCGTCCGCACGGGAGAGCGGATCGAGCGGAACAGGCTCCTCAGGAAGCTCCTCGACATCTACTACACGCGGAACGATTTCGAATTCGTCCGGGGCACGATGCGCGTCCGCGGCGATGTCGTGGAGGTCATCCCGGCGTACGAAAACGAGGAAGCGCTCCGCATCGAGTTCTTCGGCGACACGATCGAGCGGATCTCCTATATCAACAGAGTGGACGGGAGCGTGCTGGGGGAAACGGACTATGAAGTGGTCTATCCCGCCAAACAGTTCGTCACGTCCCGGGACACGCTCGAACGCGCCATCAAGGGCATCGAGAGCGAACTCGACGAACGCCTCCAGGTCCTCCGCAACGGCGCGAAACTTGTCGAGGCCCAGCGGCTCGAGCAGCGGACCCGCTTCGACCTGGAGATGATGCGCGAGGTGGGATACTGTTCGGGCATCGAGAACTACTCCCGGCACATCGCCGGCCGCGCCCCCGGCTCCCGCGCCGCGTGTCTCATCGACTACTTCCCGAAGGATTTCCTCCTCGTGATCGATGAATCCCACGTCACGGTTCCCCAGATCGGGGGGATGTACCACGGGGACCGGTCGCGGAAGGTGACGCTGGTGGAGCATGGCTTCCGCCTCCCGTCGGCCCTGGACAACCGTCCCCTCACGTTTGAGGAATGGGAGCAGATGGTGCACCAGGTGATCTTCGTGAGCGCCACGCCGGGCGACTACGAGCTGCAGCGATGCAAAGGCGTGGTGGTCGAACAGGTCATCCGGCCCACGGGACTGGTCGACCCGGAGGTGGAGGTCCGTCCGGTGAAGAACCAGATCGACGACCTGCTGGCCGAAATTCGCGTCCGGGCCGCGCGGCAGGAACGGGTGCTCGTCACGACCCTCACCAAACGGATGGCGGAAGACCTGACGGACTACCTGAACGAGATCGGCGTCAAAGTCCGGTACATCCACTCGGAAGTGAACGCCCTCGAGAGGGTGGAGATCCTGCGCGACCTGCGCCTGGGGGATTTCGACGTGCTCGTGGGCGTCAACCTCCTCCGCGAAGGGCTCGACCTGCCGGAAGTTTCACTCGTGGCGATTCTGGATGCCGATAAGGAAGGATTCCTCCGCTCCGAGAAGTCGCTGATACAGACCGCCGGCCGGACCGCCCGCAATCTGAACGGGAGGGTCATTCTCTACGCGGATACGGTCACCGGGTCGATGCGCCGGATGCTGGATGAAACGGGACGCCGCCGCACAAAACAGCTGCAGTATAACGTCGATAATAACATCGCTCCCACTACGGTCTACAAGACGGTGGACGAAGTCCTTGCCGCCACTGCGGTCGCCGACGTAAAAGCGGCGCGTGACGCGAGGCGCGAACGGGCGAAAATGCCCCGGGTGGCGGAAAGCGTCATCCGCTACCTCACGGCCGAACAGAAGAACGACCTGCTGGCGGAGCTGCGCTCGGAAATGGAAAAGGCGGCAAAAGACCTCGAGTTCGAACGCGCCGCCAGCCTTCGGGACGAAATCAAAAAGCTCGAGGACCTGTCCCCGCGGTCCCAGAGGTGATGTCCCTGCATTCCCTCCTCGCCCTGTGTATGTTCACTGGCTCAACCATCTTAAATCCACAAATGAATCTCTCCCCTTCGTAAAGTCGCCCATCCCCCTGTAGTAATGAACATCCGGGGACGAACGGGGGACCATGTCCGAAGCAGGAGTTCAGTTGTTCCGGCGCGCCGGGATGCGTCTTCGGACGCTTCTGATTCCGTTCGCCGATTTCGCATTCCCTCCGGTCTGCCTGGCGTGCGACGCCCGCGTCGGCGACGGCCGGCGGAGGGTGTGTCCCTCATGCCTCTCGTCGATGGGCGCCGTCCGCGCCGCCGATCCGCTCTGCCGGCGCGCGCGTGAACGCCTGGCGGAGGGCGGGGCGGTCGAGGATCTCGTGGTCGCGTGGTATTTCGACAAGGAGGGCCCGCTTCAGCTTCTCATACACCACCTCAAGTACGCCGGCATGACGTCCCTCGGGATCGAACTCGGTGAACTGCTGGGTGAAGCGGTCCTCCGGCACGCCGCCGGCCGCGCCGATGCCATCGTTCCCGTCCCGCTCCACCGCGTAAAGCTCCGCGAGCGGGGATACAACCAGAGTGCCTTCATCGCCCGCGGCATCGCCGCCGTCACAGGGCAGCGCATAATGAGCGATCCCGTGCTCCGGACCAGGTTCACCCCTTCGCAAACAACGCTCAGCGTTCCGCAACGGCGGATGAACATGCCGGGTGCATTCACGGTCCCTCCGCGCCGGCGCGCCGATGTGGCCGGGAAATTCCTCCTGCTCGTCGATGATGTCATCACCACCGGCGCGACGCTGCATGCGTGCGCCGCGGAGTTGAAAAATGCAGGCGCGCGGCGCGTCATCGCGTGCGCCCTCGCGCTCGCCTCGTGATCCGCGCGCCCCGGTTTTCTTGACATTCGCCGGGGTTTGTGGTACATTTATTGACGTTTTTACTTTGCTGAAGGCATATCCTGCGTCATTTCAACCTGAAATCGGAGGATCTTCATGGCTGTGAATATCGGCATCAACGGCTTCGGTCGGATCGGCAGACTCGTGTTCCGCAGACTTCTCCAGGAGGGCGGCTTTAACGTCGTCGGCATCAACGATATCACCGACGCCAGGACCCTCGCGTACCTGCTCAAATATGATTCCGTGCACGGCGTCTTCCCGCGCGACGTCAAAGCCGCAGACAATGCAATCGTGGTCGACGGGAAACA
>Ga0214473_10012055_pt1 | contig 10145 bp, 7 predicted proteins | sample RVTome_7_FD_203509 | JGI IMG/M metagenome (GOLD analysis project Ga0214473, IMG submission 203509) | Soil microbial communities from uranium-contaminated site in the Upper Colorado River Basin, Wyoming, United States - RVT98D197 | ecosystem: Environmental > Terrestrial > Soil > Contaminated >... | reverse complement strand
CACCTGCATGGCATTCGCGGCGGCTTTGTTACAGCAAAAGAGGTTACTTACTGAATGCCCATTACTGGTCGCCGACCCAGCGTTTGGTGAGCAACGGGCAACGTTGGAAGCAATGTTATGAAATTGGAATTGGCGAGGTGGCGATCACCTTCAAAGTGAAAGTCGCCTGTACGCATTACGAGACCTTATGTCACAACCAACCAACACAACTAAACGGCTTTCATTCCTGGATCGCTACCTGACATTATGAATTTTCCTTGCCCTGGCATCAACAGCGGGGCGGCTTTCGCGGCGTCATGGGGCCATTGATCGAAGTGTCTGTGATGATCGGTCTGGTGAATGTGGCATTCTTCTTCCAAAAGAAATATTTCGGGCGGAGCGCTTCCCTCTCCGCCCGAAATACTCACGACCACGCAGGAAATTTGTCCGTCCGATGAAGTACTGATCAAAGAACAAGAACTCCCCGTCCATTTTTGACGGAGACTTCTTGACTTTCCTCTTTCTCTTCTACTTCTTTGTCGTCTTTCGTGCCGCAGGCTTGCGGGCAGGCTTTTTCACCGGTTTCTCAATAACGACCTCTTCCACAAATTCCACCACTTCCACATCTTCAATTTCTTCCCTGATCGCTGGTTCCAACTTAAAGAACTTATATAAAAGCACAGCCACGATCGAACCAACGAAGGGTCCCACGAAATAGATCAAATATAGCATGGGGTTTTGAATATCAGGCTTACTCGCATCGAGCGCCGAGGTAAAGACTGCGGGACCGAATGAACGCGCTGGGTTCACTGAAGCACCCGTCAAAGGTCCGCCAGCCAGGATGACGATTGTCAATGTTATACCGATTGCCCAACCGGCAAATGAACCTGCCTTGCCATCCACAGTTGTGTGCAAAACAGAATTGACCAAGAAGAACGTCAGCAAAGCCTCAAGTCCCATTGCATAATAAAAAGGATACTTTGTCACATCAGTAAGAAGACCCGATGTTGCAGCGCCAGCAAAAGCATCTGCGCTCAGGATTGTCACAAAGGTGCGAAGCAAAAATGCGGCAAAAACCGCGCCGGCAAATTGGGCAACCCAGTAAACAAGCGCTTCCATCCATTTCACTGTGCCGTTCAGCGCAAGTCCCAGGGTCACAGCGGGATTAACATGCGTACCTGAGATATGTCCATAGACATAAACAAACGCCGCCAAAGTCAAGCCATGAGCAAACGCAATACCCAACAACCCTATGCTCTGACCATAGATTCCAGCCGCCGAACCCACAAAAACCAGAGCAAATGTACCAATAAACTCTGCTACAAACACTTTTGAGTTAAACATATCGCCTCCTATGAATTTTGAATACAGCCCTTAAACCCCAACCCTGTCTAAGCGCTACGCCCAATTGCGCGCGCCTGCCAGAAAAGATCTTCCGCTCATGGATTTCCTCCCTGCAGGTTGTACCTCATCCAGGATGAGAAGCCCACCTCCCGCGCCGACCGCCGGCTGATCCTGATAAACCAGCCTCTGCCCCACTGACGCGGCTCCCCGTGCAACGTGCGCGCTATGGACTTTGAGCAACGTGTGATCGAATTCCATGAACGCGCCGGGCCACGGATTGAATGCGCGCACGCGCCGCTCCAACTCCTCCGCAGGACGCGTGAAGTCAAGACGTCCTTCTTCCTTTTTCAGCATCGGCGCGTAGGTCATACCTTCTTCGGGTTGAGGGATCGGCTCGAGCTTCCCAGATAAATAGTCTGGCAGAGTTTCGATCAGCAGATCCGCACCCAGGTGGGATAACGATTCGGTAACGGAGCCAGCCGTATCCTCCCGCGTCAGGCGAATGGAACGTTGGGTCAGCATTGGTCCCGTATCGAGTCCCACATCCATTTTCATGATCGTTACACCTGTCTCTTCATCCCCGTGCAGGATCGCGGCATTGATCGGCGCGGCCCCCCGCCAGCGCGGCAGCAGCGAGGCGTGCACATTGATACATCCAGAGCGCGGCAAATCCAGCACATCTTTCCTGAGAATTTGCCCAAAGGCCGCGATGACGATCAGGTCAGGGTTCCAGGCGCGCAGTTGCTCCATCGCTTCAGGGGCGCGCAATCTTTCGGGTTGGATGATTGGAATCTTGCGTTCCTGAGCAATCAGTTTGACACGCGGCGACTTGAGTTCGCGCCCCCGCCCCGAAGCGCGATCGGGCTGCGTGACCACCCCGACAACATCATAATTCTGCGCAAGCCCGCGCAGACTCGGCAATGCAAAATCAGGTGAACCCATGAAGACGATCTTTGTCATGCTGTCATTTTACCAGTTTCAGAAATTTGGTTGATTTTTGTCCTGATTGGTTGTACAATAACGCAAATCCAAACCCAGAATATCCCGGAGGAATTTATGAACGAACCTATGGACGTCACCAGTGATGACAAGTTGTGGGCAGCGCTGAGTTATGTATTTGCGCCAATTGTTGGTATCATTGTCCTGTTGATGGAGGATAAGAAAGCCCGACCCTTCATAAAATTTCACGCTGTGCAATCCATCGTGGCGAGCGTTGCAGTCTGGATTGTTGTAGCCATTATTACCACTGTGACACTTGGTATCGGTGGGCTATGTGCGCCATTAGTATGGCTTGTTTTCCTATATTGGGCATACAAAGCCTATCAAGGCGAAATGGTCAACATCCCTGTGGTGACCAATTTCGTCAAGGGACAGGGTTGGGCATAACTCCTCTGTTGGTGATGGAAGCCCCGCGTTGCGCGGGGCTTTTTTGTTTTGCAACTTCTCCTTTTTTCATGCGTAGGGATTAACAGCAATCACAAAGTACCGCATGATTATCTAAACTTGAAATTTGCAGTTCTGCCTGTAATTGGCACCAAAAGTTTAGTGAATAATGAGACAAGCGGTAATTTAAGGAGAATCTATTATGCAAACACAACAGAAACCCACCCTCGTCAGCGTCATCGCATGGACAACACTTGCCAGCGGAATCGTCAATCTCTTCTGGGGATTGATCGCTTCAGGCACCGCGCTTGCCACCATCGTTGGTATATTTTGTACACCGGTCACCATTCTTCCCACCATCCTCGGCGTGTTCGAGATCATCTATGCTGCAAAGTTATTGAGCAACCCGGCACAACCAGTGCAGCCCTCCAATAGCATAGCCATCTTCGAAATCGCCTGTGCTCTCACGGGGAATATCTTTGCGATGGTCGTCGGGATTCTGGCGCTGGTCTTCTACAATGATCTTACGGTCAAGGATTATTTTGCGCGGCTAAATGGGACTCTGGTACCTGCAGCACCGGTGGTTTCAAGTCCGTCCGCCTTAGCACCGGAGCCCGGGCCTTCGGACCCAGCCCATATCCAGGAATCGCCCTCATCGGAAGGCGAGGAGACTCCAAAAGGCTGAAACACCGGGCTACGTGATCGAGAGACCATTCTATCAAGACTTCCGAACTGAGTTCGGAAGTCTTTGCATTTCCGCTTGTCTCATCAATTATTAGACCGTTTGAAATTCAAACTCTCAGGCCAGACATGTATGCAGCACTTCGTAAATAAGATGATATTTATCCTCTTGACTCTCGTGCGCCTCGCCCATACAATGGACTTACATCTGTCCTGCATAGCAGGGCAACTTAACGGGCAACAGGGAAGAGATCCAAAGCGGATGGTTGAATAGGCGGTGATTGTGCGCCATATCGAAACCAGAAGCGCAGGACGCCGAAGGTGCAAACCTGGAACAGGCGAACCCAGGTGAAACTCTCAGGCAAAAGGACCCTGTTCCCGACAAACTCTGGAAAATTCCCCTGCGGGGACGAAATCCCGCGTGGGATACCGACGGTGTAACGTATCGCTGGTTGAGTAGAGCCGTGATCGTCGGCTCATACACTTGCACCGGCACGCAAGTGCAGGTGTCGAAACCACCGATGCGAATCTCTCAGGTCAAATTACAGAGGCGCATGATCATACTCGTGCGCCTTTTTGATTCGCCAACATCTGTAGTGCGACTTTCAAGTCGCAACATAAAGTGGCGACATTCATGTCGCGGCACAAAACCTTCCGAAGGAGACCAATCTATGAACACTCCCGCCAATTTGAAATACACCAAGTCTGATGAATGGTTCGACCCCGCCACCGGCGCGATGGGGTTGACCGACTACGCCCAATCTCAGCTCTCCGACATCGTCTTCGTTGAGCTCCTTGTGGATGAAGGCGATACCGTCGAAGCAGGCAAACCGATTGCCTCCGTTGAATCGGTCAAGGCCTCCGCTGAAATCTATGCGTCTGCCAGCGGAACGATCAGCGCGGTGAACAAGGATTTATCCAATAAACCTGAAACCCTCAACTCTGATCCGTTCGGCGGAGGCTGGATGGTCAAAGTGGAAGGCGGCGTGACTGGCGATGTCATGGACTCCGCCGCGTATGAGAATTATTGTGAGGAAAGAACACACTAAATCAGCTATCAGCGCTCAGCCGTCAGCAGTTTACTCGCTGATAGCTGACCGCTGACAGCTACGGAGTTTCTATGACCTACATTCCTATCTCCCCCAAAGAACGGGATGCGATGCTGGAGACCATCGGCGTCAAGTCGCTGGACGACTTGTTCGAAGATGTCCCCGCCAGGCACCGCTTCCCAAATTTAGATCTACCTCCCGCGCTGACCGAAATGGAAGCGATGAATGAACTCTCAGGCATCGCGCAATCGAATGAAAATGTGCGCAGTGACCTGATCTCCTTTCTCGGTGCGGGCATGTACAACCACTACATACCCTCGGTTGTCGATCACATCCTCCGCCGCGGCGAGTTTTACACGGCCTACACTCCATACCAGCCTGAAATCTCGCAAGGCACCCTGCAAGCCATCTTTGAATATCAATCCTTGATGGCTGTGCTGACCGGCATGGAGGTATCCAATGCTTCACACTACGATGGCGCGACCGCCACAGCCGAAGCGGTGAGTCTCGCGTACGCGCAATTCCGCGGCAAACGCAAGAAAGTTGTCATCTCACCCACTGTGCATCCACAATACCGCGCGGTCATCCGCACGTACACGCAAGGCATGGAACTGGAACTCGCGGGCGACAACGCCAACGCTGACCTTGACTCACAGCCCGATGAATTAGCCAGTCTCATTGACCACAACACATCCCTGCTCATTGTTCAGTATCCCGATTTCTTTGGACGTGTCTACGATTACACCAAACTCAGCGAAACGGCGCACGCGAAAGGCGCGCTGGTCTGCGTCGTTGCAAATCCCACTGCCCTGGCGTTGTTCAAGACTCCCGGCTCCATGGGCGCGGATGTCGTCGTCGGCGATGGGCAACCGTTGGGGATTCCGATGTGGTATGGCGGACCAAGTGTCGGCTTTTTCACGACGCGTAAGAATTTCGTCCACAAGATGGCAGGGCGTTTGGTCGGCGAAACCGTTGATAACCGCGGCCAGCGTTCCTACGTCCTCACCTTGACCGCGCGCGAACAACACATCAAGCGCGAACGCGCCACCTCCAACATCTGCACCAATCAAGGTCTGATCGCGCTCGGCACGGCTGTCTATCTTTCATTGCTCGGCAAGAAGGGTCTGCGACAGGTCGCCGAGCTTTGTTATCAAAAGGCGCATTACGCCGCGGCCGAACTCAGCAAGATAAAAGGCATGGGGCTGTGTTTCACTGAGCCGTTCTTCCACGAGTTTGCGTTGTGTGTCAATCGCCCTGTGGAGGAAGTCAATGCACATCTGCTCGAGCACGGCATCCTCGGCGGATATGATCTCGGCCAGGATTATCCTGCCCTCAAGGATCACATGTTGGTCGCTGTGACCGAAATGAATAGCAAGGAAGATATTGACACCTTGGTCGAAGTCCTTTCGGAGGTGAGCCATGATTAGAGACGCTTCGTCTACGGAACAGACGAACGGTGCCCACAGGGCTCCGCTCAGCGCGACAAAACCGAAGATTGTTGAACCAACTCTCTTCGACTTATCTTCTCCCGGGCGGACCGGCGTGACGATGCCCGCTTCAGACGTCCCCGAAACTGCTCTGCCTCCCGAGCATCTCCTCCGCTCGGAGCTGCCTCTGCCCGAACTCGCGGAAGTGGACGTGGTCCGCCACTACATGCATCTCAGCAAATTCAACTACAGCGTGGACAGTGGTTACTATCCGCTCGGCTCGTGCACCATGAAGTACAACCCGAAGATCAATGAAGATACTTGCCGCCTGCCAGGATTTTTACACACACATCCATTGCAGCCGATTGAAACTGTACAAGGCAACCTCGTGTTGATGTACCAATTGCAGGAATGGTTGAAGGAGATTGGAGGCTTTGCGGCTGTCACATTGCAACCCGCCGCGGGCGCGCACGGAGAATTCACCGGCGTGCTGATGATGCGTGCCTATCACAAATCACGCGGTGATGCGAAACGCGTGAAGATGATCATCCCGACTTCTGCACATGGGACAAACCCTGCATCTGTTGGCATGATGGGATTACAGGTCGTACAAGTCCCGTCCGATGAACGCGGCAACGTTGACCTTAAAGCGCTTGAGGCCGCATGTGATGATACTGTCGTTGGCATGATGCTCACCAACCCGAACACGCTTGGTCTCTTCGACGAGAATATTGAAAAGATTATTGAGCTGGTCCATGGCTGTGGCGGCTTGATGTACGGTGATGGCGCGAATCTCAACGCTTTACTCGGCATCGTCCGCCCTGGCGACCTGGGCTTTGACTTGATGCACTTCAACCTGCACAAGACCTTCTCCGTCCCACACGGCGGCGGTGGACCGGGTGTCGGTCCCGTCGGTGTGGCCGCGCATCTGGCAGACTTTTTGCCGGAGCCACTGGTCGGCATTATCGAAGAAGCTGACGATGAGATGGCTCCGTTGTATGGCTTCTTCAAACCTGCCAAATCCATCGGACGCATGAAAGCCTTCCACGGCAATTTCGGCGGCGGCTTCGTCCGCGCCTTTACCTACATTGCCATGCATGGACCGGATGGGCTCAAAGATATTTCGGAATATGCAGTGCTCAACGCGAACTACCTGCTTGCACGGTTGCGCGATACGTATCGCGTTCCATTCGACCGCATCTGCATGCACGAGTTCGTCGCGGAGGGACAGTTCGAAGGCTCCGATGTCCGCGCCCTCGACATCGCCAAGCGCCTGATGGACTACAATTTCCACCCGCCCACAAACTACTTCCCGCTCATTGTCCATGAAGCGCTGATGATCGAGCCGACCGAAACCGAGAACAAGGACACGCTGGACGCCTTCGCAGACGCTCTCATCAAGATCGCGGGGGAAGCCAAGACCCAACCCGACCTGCTCCATAATGCCCCGAGCACCACGCAATTCGGCAGAATGGATGAAGTCAAGGCAGCGAGGGAACTCGTTCTCTGTTGTTGGCTACCAGATAACTACGATGCTGATGCTTAGCAAGAGTTGGTGTTGCCGAAGGTGCTGTTTGCCGGAGAATTATAGTGAATAGAGAATAGTGATCAGTAATCAGTGAAAAAGAAGCCTCGGAGCGTTGAGATGCTCCGAGGCTTTTGGTTCGTGATAAGTGATGAAACGATGAAGAAATGCACGGGTACGAATCCGCCGTACTACACCGCTTGCTCTTGTAGCGCCAAAGTCTCCCCCAACTGGCGGAGGCCTATATCATCTAGTTGATGGATGTGACCAGGGGCATATTGTGATATTGTGAACAAAATGACCCGTATCTCTCTGTCCAGGGGCTGCCTAAAGCGCCGCCAACCCTTCGCCGTTACTGCTGAAACTAAAAATCGGTTTGGCCTGCATTTCCAGATCATTACTACATATTAATTGTAAATGTCATAGTTATTCTGTGACATCTGTCACTGCAGTCCCTGACGTATAACTATATAGATAAATGGTCTAGATTACGACAGTCACTGACTTACCAGAAGAATGGAGATCCCATGAAACCTAACCGGCTCAGCAGCCGACTCATGGCGTTGGTCTTTGCACTATCTCTGCTCGCCCTGAACTTCTCCCACGTGGCCACCGCCACATATCCACCATAAGACACAGTAAGACCCAATTATGACGAACAAGAAGAATGCGATTTCTGGCAAACAGCGCTCTAACCGGGAGCATCACCAACAGATAACCAACTGCATCCAGGCGGATGTGGCAACCGAGAGGAAAACCCCAAGAAGGAGAGTAAGATAATGAACAGAATCATGAACTCAACGATGAAGCGCATTACGGTGCGCGGCCTTTTAGTGGCTGCCTGCATCATCTCTCTGGCGATGCAGCCGTTCACGACCAGCCTCGCCGTTGCAGCAACCCAAATTCCCGTGCTGTGGAGCGCCGGAGGCCTCTCCGCGGGCAACGACAGCGCAGGCCAGGCCGCCCGGATCGCCGTCGACGCCTCGGGCAACGTTGCCGTGGTATCGGGACCGTCTCTTGCGCGTGATCTGGCCGTCACATCGTATACGGCGGCTGGAACCTTTCGCTGGCGGAGTGCGGTCAGCCCCTCGGTAGGAACGTTCGTCGGCGACTGGGTAGTAGCTGCGCCCAACGGGGATTTCGTGGCCGTCGGTCGCAACGTCACTTCCCGCGGTCAGCCGATCGCCATCACCATGGTCCGCTTCGCGTCTGACGGGACGCTCCAGTGGCGAGTGGACCTCGCTCGAACTATTCCCTGGGTGGCACGGCTGGTCGTCGATGCCGGGGGCAACGCTTACCTGGCCTTCAACTCGGTGGGTGACGGCCAGGACATCCAGTTGCACAAATACAACCCCTCGGGTGTCTTGCTTTGGTCGCAGGTGATCTCGACCGGCTTCTTCGCCAACGACTATGCCACGTCGCTGGCGTTAAGCCCGGACGAGACCGACGTGGTGCTGACGGGAGATATCGTCGGCGGCGCCACGTGGATCACCGCCGCCTTCAACGCCGCCACAGGTACCCGCAGGTGGCTGGTGACGGCAGCCGAGGGCACTGCCACCCGAGACGTTATCGTGGATGCCACTCGCGTGTACGTTACAGGCCAGGGCGTTACTGGCGCGGGCACACCCGGAATGACCTACTTTCTAACCGTGGTGGCCTATGACCGTGCCACCGGAGCGCGGTTGTGGCGCACAGACAAGAAGCCGTCCGACGGCACGAGCGCCGCAGGTTACTGGATGGCCAAGGCGCCCGACGGTAGCCTCGTCGTGACAGGCCCGGCCTCTCGCGGGTTCCTCGACTGGTATACGGTAGCTTTCGAGACCACCGGGGCGGTTCGGTGGGAAGCGGTTCGGGATGGTGGTTTGAACACCGACGAGATCCCGGCCAGCGTGCTGGTACTCGCAGATGGCACCACCGTGGTGACGGGGCGCGGCGGTCCGAACCTTCCCGGCGGGTACTGGCCGGGCGTTACGGCTGGGTACAGCTCGAATGGAACGCTGCTGTGGGAGGGTTTCTCCAAGTTGCCGACGGTCTGGGCCACAGCCCTTCCCAGCGGTGACGTATGTGCCACCGGCGGCTACGATGCGCTGATCACGTGCTGGCGGCCATCGGGTGATGTGCCGCTCAACCAGCTGCCGACGGCGGTCATGTCCGCCACTCCTTCGAGCGGCACGGCGCCCCTGACCGTAACCTTCGACGGTTCCGGGTCGACCGACCCCGACGGAAGTGTGACATCGTGGTTATGGTCGTTCGGTGATGGCTACACCAGTAGCGGAGCCGTGGTCACCCACACCTACTTGATGAATGGTATAACCTACTATCCATCTCTAACGGTCGCCGACAACCGCGGTGGATCGAGCTGGACCTCAACTACCATCACTACGACTATTCCGCCTCCACCGGCGACCCCATCCCTTCTGGCCGCATCGATCTCCGGTGCGTCCGTATTACTCACCTGGCAGGACAATTCATCCAACGAGACAGGTTTCTACATCGAGCGCTGCGAAGGTACCGGCTGCACGAGCTTCGCGGGGCTCGGGGACACGTCCGCGAACGTCTCGACTTATACGGATTCCTCGGTTGCTGCTAAGGCCACCTACAGGTATCGAGTAATCGCCTACAATTACGGAGGTTACTCTTCGTACTCGAACATCGTGAGCATCGTGGCTGGAGGAGTGACCACCCCCTCGCCGACCCCGGTTCCAACTCATACGCCTGCCGCCAGCACAAGCACCGGTTTCCTCTCACCCTCCACAA
>Ga0214473_10012054_pt1 | contig 10146 bp, 9 predicted proteins | sample RVTome_7_FD_203509 | JGI IMG/M metagenome (GOLD analysis project Ga0214473, IMG submission 203509) | Soil microbial communities from uranium-contaminated site in the Upper Colorado River Basin, Wyoming, United States - RVT98D197 | ecosystem: Environmental > Terrestrial > Soil > Contaminated >... | reverse complement strand
ATGACGATCCCCTCGCCGTCCAGACTGGCGCGCGCGGGAAACTTTTCGTTGCCGGCGCGAAGACCATTCAAGACATGCCAAGGTCGTTCCGTCATTTGCGAGGGTCCTGGATCGCTCTGGTCCGCGCGAGTCGTGGATGAATCGGAACTCAACATGATGGACCCTTGTCAAGCAGCCAACGGCCGTTTGCCCGAAACGTCGCGCAGCCGACTGATGACAAATGGCTGTTCCAGCCGCACCAGCAGGAGGCCGATCTGCATTGTGAAGGTTTGATCCAGGAAGGAGGCGTAAACCGCCCGCAGGGCGTCGCCCAAAGGCAATCCGAGCCGCGCGCGGGTCTGATGGAACATGGCCTGCAACTCCAGCGCCTTTTCGATGTCGAGACGCTCGGCGCTCGAGACCTCCCAGGTGGTCGACGAAAGGCCCGCGGCCATTTCGTCCAGAAAGTCACGCTGGCGGTCGGAAATACCGGCTGACCTGGCCGGCACGTGATCCTCCGCGAACTGAAGGAACCAGTTGCTCTCATCCTGCCCCAAAGCCATGTCGGCGTCGAAGCGCTTGCCGTTTTTGAACGTCATCAGCGGCACGATCGCTTTCTCTGCCTTCCGGACCTGCGTATAGCAGTCTGAGATTTCGAATTCGCCGGCGTCGACACGAAACACGGTGATGTCGGCCGGAAGCCCCGGCCTTAGACTGCCCGCGCGGTCGGTCAACAAGATCGCCTTGGCGGCATTGCAGGTGACGCGCCTCACGACTTCGGCAAGCGGCATACCAAGCCGCAACATCGCGCTCATGACATTCGCAAGCGACTTGACCGGGCGCACGACGTTGAATTGCTGAAGATCGGAACTGATGGTGTGCGGGATCAGATCCTGAGCGAATGCCTTCTCGGCAACATCCCACGAGAAGTTGTATCCGCCAAAGCCAAGATCAAAAATAACACCGCGCCGCTCGGCATCCCGAACGACCGGAAGCACCTTGCCGTCCGCGTCGACGACCTGACCGAGATTTCCGTGATAAAGGTGGGTGATCATGTCACCGGCCTCCGCGATGCGAAAAGCTTCGGGCGCCAGCAAATGCTCCGGGTTCTGAAGCTGGAACTCGCCAATGTGCATGTAGAGCGGCAAGTTCAGTATCTCCGCGAGCCCCTTGGTCAGCTTCAGCGTTCCAGGACCGTAATCGCCAATGGCATTGCACTTGATGTATCGCAGCATGTCGCGATGCTGTTTGGCAAAATCGACCCACCGCGTAATCGGCACCTCGCCCAGCGTCCGCACGTCGCCTTCGATGAAATTGAGCCCCAGCAAGCCCATGGGGCGAATGAACGCACCTGCATAAAGGCTGGTCTCCAAGCCGCCGAGCAACTCCATGAATTGGTCCAGAACGCCGATACCAGGACCGCCCGCGTCGACAAACGACGTCACGCCCTGGTAGACGCCGACGGTGTCGGGATTTGCAAAGCCCAAGGTTCCGTAGGCATGAACGTGGATGTCGACCCAGCCGGCGCTGAGATAATGACCCGAGACATCGAAGATGTTCGCATCGGGGGTAATATCACGAGACCCAACAAACTGTATTTTTCCGTCGGCAACGTGTACGTCGGCGACCCGGTCGATTCCTTGTTCGGCGTCCAATACATGCGCTCCGCGCAGAACAAAGGAGCCGGCCGGGGAAACCATGAAGTCCCTCCTTGTGGTCGCTACACTTGATATATTACAGTGAAACATCACAGATGTAGCGTGTCAATGGTCACTGCCCGCTGCGGACTTTCACCGCACTCAAGCCAGATTGAATGATGATGAAGGACCCCGGCCGCTATGCGTATTTGCCGTTGATCGACCGGCCGAGGATTCGATGGCCGAACGGCGCGCGCGTCGCTTTTTGGGTCGCCCCCAACATCGAATTTTATGAGTTGAATCCACCCGACGGACAGGGCCGCGCGACATGGCCTCGCCCCTATCCGGATGTCTTGAACTACTCGCTGCGAGACTACGGCAATCGCGCCGGTGTATGGCGGGTCATGGAAGCACTTGAACGGTTTGGTGTCCGCGCCAGCGTGTCCCTGAACGCAGCAGTGTGCGACCATTTGCCCGATATCGTGGATCAGTGCGTACGCCTGAAGTGGGAACTGTTCAGCCACGGCGTCTACAATACGCGGCTAATAGCCGGGATGAATGAAGACGACGTTCGACAAGTCATTCGAGACAGCGTGGAAACGATCGAGCGGCACAGTGGTCAGGACGTTGTCGGATGGCTTGCGCCTGCCATCAGCGCGACCGAAACGTTCTTCGATCTGCTGCCTGAATTTGGCATCCGGTACACTATTGACATGGTCCCGGATGATCAGCCGATTCCAATTAAGGTGCGCAGCGGGAGGCTAATTTCGGTTCCCTATTCGACTGAGATCAACGACATCCGCGTGATGGGTGTCCGCGGGTATCCTCCCGAAAAATGGGCAGCGATGATCAAGGCTTGCTTCGATCAGCTTTATCGCGAGGGAGCGGACAACGGCATGGTCGTTTGCATGCCGCTTCACCCGTTTGTCGTGGGGCAACCCCATCGTATTGCAGCGCTGTATGACGTTCTTCAGCATATTACGTCACATAGCGACGTCTGGCTCGCGACTGCGCGCGAGATCGCCGATTGGTACTATCAGCACTATTACGACGAAGCACTGCGCTTTCAGCCATCAGTGAAGGCGACCCGCGCATGACCGCCAATCGGCTCACTTATCCGAATCGCCGCCTCGGGCTCGACCACAAGTGGTTCATCCATGAACCGACCATCGAGCGTTTGCCTATCGTCTGGCCCCAAGGCCAGCGCGTCGCCTTGTGGATCACGGTACCGGTCGAATTCTTCCCCATGGATGCAACCGCGCTGGCTGTTCGCCCTTTGGGGACGCTCGATCGGGACTATCCTGATTACTGGAGTTACAGCAACAGGGATTATGGTTCGCGCATTGGCATCTTTCGGATCATGCGGATCCTAGACGCTCTCGGTCTGCGCGCGACCGCGGCGGTGAATGCCGGCGCTGCCACAAGGTATCCGCGCGTCATGGATGAACTGCTGCAGCGGGGTTGGGAGTTCATGGCGAGCGGCATCGACATGGGACAGCCGCACCACGGGAATCTTTCCGTGGAAGATGAGCGTTATCTTATTTGGACCGCGCACGAGGTGCTGGCGAAGGTAACCGGCAAAAATATCGCTGGATGGCACTCCCCCGGCCACTCGCAATCGGCGCATACGCTGCCATTGTTGGCGGAGCGCGGCTTTGAGTATGTGACCGATTGGGCCAACGACGATCTACCATACATGATGAGCACGCCGGCGGGACAACTCTGTGCAATGCCGCTGACCTACGAATGGTCCGATCGCGCTTTGCTGGTCCATCACAATCTGACGGTAGAAGACTACGAAGCCCAAGTCATGCAGGCTTTCCATCGTCTGCACGGCGAAGCTGGTCATTACAAAGGTGGGCGAATACTCTCACTCTCGGTTTCGCCGTGGGTTCTCGGCTACCCCCATCGCGTCAGTGCGCTGGAGCGTGTGCTTACCAGAATCATGGAAGTCGGTTCGGTCTGGCACGCAACTGGCATGGAAATCGTCGCTACCTTCAAGGCGCAAGTCCTACACTCGTGAAGTCAACTCACCACGGAGGAGAATCGCTATGCGTGTCCGAATAACCGATCCGTCTTCAACAAGCCGCAAATTGTGGCGGTTCCGTCGACAGTTTGCTGGCTTCCTGAGCGCTGTACTCATTGCACTTGGGATGCCAACCGCTACGCAGTCGTTTGCGCAGTCCGGTAAGATCGAAAAGCCGGACATCACGTTTGGTATCTTTCCAATTACCAACTACGGCGTTGTCTACCTCTCGATACAACAGGGGTTCTTCCAAGCGGAAGGGCTCCGCGTAACGCCGCGCGTGATGGGTGCAAATCCCGTGGCCGGTATCATTGGCGGTGACTTCGACACGGGCGGTGTCACCTGGACCGCTTTCTTGATCGCCACAAACCGTGGCGTCCCCCTGGTACCGCTGAGCGAGGCCGACCGGGGAACGAAGGGTCAAACATGGTTCATGGTCAAGAACGACTCGCCGATCAAGAAAGTCGAGGACTTGGTTGGCAAGAAGGTCGCGGTCGTTACCGTCGGCGGAGCGTGTGATCTGATCCTCAATGACCTGCTGCGCGACAAAGGCCTCGATTATAAGTCTATCGGCTATACCGTTTTGCCGGTTCCCGACATGGCGCCGACGGTCCTACGAGGCGGCGTGGATGCGGCATGCATTCCCGATCCGATACGCTCCATTGTTCATCAACAGGGCGGACTGCGTTCTGTGTTCGACCTGTTTACAGGCAAGTACGATTTCTTCCCGCTCGTTGGATTTCCAGTCACGCGGAAATTCGTCGAAAGTTATCCAAACACGTTTGCGGCACTGCAGCGATCGTTGGCCAAGGGTATGAAGTTCGCCCACGATAACCCGGAAAAGCTTCGTGCTACCTATCCAACCTTTACGCCCATCAAGCCGGAACTCGCGAACAAAATTGTCCTCGCATACACGCCTGAGAAAAGCGACTTTACCCAGTTGAAGTTCATCGCAGATCTGATGGACCGCCTGCAAATTTTGCCGGGCAAGACCAAGTTACCCGACGTGGCGATGCCGAAATAATGAACGAGTCACTGGGAACAACCAATGCTCGAGCCGACATCATGCGCTTTGTCGGCTCGAGCGTCGGTGGCCGTGTGGCATCGGCGCTTCGAGTCGTTATCGGGATTCTTGCATTCTTTCTGATCCTAGAATTCATCACCAGCCTAGGCCTTTTGCCCGCCATCTACTTGCCCCGGGCATCGACAGTTATCCAGCGAATGGTCGAGCTCGTTGTCGATCTAAAGTTTCTTAAGCACGTGCTGGCAACGCTTGGTGCCTGGTCAGTCGGTCTGGCGGTCGCGACGCTGATCAGCATTTCAGTCGGGGTTCTCATTGGCACGTCCGAATTAGCGTACAAGATGACCTCGCCTGTGATCGAATTCATGCGGCCCATTCCGTCGGTAGCTCTGATCCCGCTTGCAATTTTGCTTTGGGGACAGGGCTTTCCCATGAAGGTGATACTGGTGGCCTATGCAACCGCATGGCCAATATTGTTCAACACAGTGTATGGCGTTCATGACGTAGATCCGATCGCGGTGCAGACCGCCCGCTGCTTTGGACTGAAACAGCGAGCGATACACTGGCGCATCAGCCTTCCGAGCGCGGCGCCATTGATTTTCACTGGTATCCGCATTTCCGCGCCAATCGGTTTGATCGTGGTGATCTCCGCGGAACTTCTGGCGTCTGCAGACAGTGGTATCGGGTCGTACATTCTTTTTGTTTCTTTGCATGGCGGCCACATGGATTCCGTTCTTGCCGGAGCTGCAATCGCAGGACTTTTGGGCGTTCTCATCAATAGTGCATTTGGGATGGTCGACCACCGCCTTTTCGCGTGGCGATACTTTGGTGCTCCGGCGCAATGAGCTCGTACACAGGCAGAGGAAGGAGCCTGGTAGCCGCTTTGGTAGGCATCCTGCGATCTACCGTGGTGCGCTTCGGATTGGGAGCTTGTCTCATTGGGCTCTGGCAATACTTTGCAATTCAAGCCGGATCGATCTTTTTCCCGCCGCCAAGCGAGATCGCAAAACGGGCCTTCGAATTGTGGCTGTCCGGTCCTCCGAGCCGGCTTTTCCTGGGCGAAGGCGTCTTCGAAGACATTCTACCCAGCTTGTTTCGGCTGCTTGCAGGGTGGAGCTTGGCTGTCGGTATTGGCATTACGCTTGGGGCGCTGATCGGCCGGTCGCGTAGAATCTCGGAGCTCCTGGATCCGTCTCTACAATTTCTTCGCGCCATCCCAGGACCCGCGCTGGTCCCCGTCTTCATCCTCCTTCTCGGCACAGAGTCGATGATGCGTATCGTCCTGATCGCCTTCGGGTCCGTGTGGCCGGTGCTGTTAAACACCATCGAGGGGACGCGCACCGTTGACCCGCTACAGCTCGACACCGCGTCGGCTTTCAAGTTGCCACGTCGCGCGCGGTTGTGGCGCATTGTTCTGCCCTCGGCCATGCCAAAAATATTCGCCGGCATGCGAGTGTCGCTCTCTTTGGCGGTGATATTGATGGTTGTCAGCGAATTGGTCGCCAGCACAGATGGTATCGGCTACCGCATCTTGAACTCCCAGATCATGTTCCTTCTCACGGACATGTGGTGCGGAATCGTCCTGCTGGCTGTCATCGGATACACCCTCAATACACTGTTTGTGAAAGTCGAGGATCACGTTCTCAACTGGCACCGCGGGGCACGCGGCCGCCTGACGACATAACCCTCAATCGAGAAAGCAAAGTGCTCGCCGTTAAAGACGTCCAATTCGCCTATTCACCAGGTCAGACCGTTATCGCGAACATAGGGTTCGAGGTGACCGCTGGTGAAATTGTATCGATCGTCGGTCCGTCTGGTTGCGGCAAGACAACATTGCTGAAGATACTCGCCGGTCTTCTAGTACCAACAGAGGGAAATGTTGAGTTCCAGTCACAGCCGGTTCGGGGTGTGCCTGCTGGCTTGGCGATGGTGTTCCAAGAATATAGTCGGTCACTATTGCCCTGGGCAACCGTGCACGACAACATCGAACTTCCACTTCGCTACAAGAAGATAGATTCGCTCTCCCGTGCGCGCTTGGTGTCGGAGAGCCTTGAAGCTGTTGCCCTCTCTGGATTTGGTGACCACTATCCCTGGCAATTGTCGGGCGGAATGCAACAACGAGTTGCCATCGCTCGCGCGCTGGCATATCAGCCGAAACTTCTCCTAATGGACGAGCCCTTTGCTTCGGTCGATGCCCAGACGCGGGCAGACTTGGAAGACCTGGTTGCCGCTGTGCGTGCGAGATTTGATATCACTATTGTGTTCATTACCCATGACATCGATGAAGCAGTCTATTTGTCCGACCGGGTCATCGTTCTATCCAAATCACCTACGACCGTGCTCGATCGAGTTGCAATAGAGCTTCCACGCCCTCGCGATCAAATCGTTACAAAAGCCATGCAACAATTTGTAGATAAGCGATCAGCAATCGCCCGTCTTATACGACGCCCAATCTCGGACATCTCGCAGTGAGTACCTGTCGCCAAGAGCTGCATTCCTGCAACCGGCCACAATCGTTCCCAAGAGAGATTCAAGGGCAGGGTATTGGGAGTCTCTAATGCCGAACGATCAGCGCGAGACGTCGCCGGCCCCAGCGTATGATGCCCTGATTGTTGGGGCAGGCTTTGCAGGCCTGTATTCGCTTCATCGTTTGAGAAGCCTCGGACTCAAAGTGCGGGTGTTCGAAGCCGCCCAGGACATCGGAGGGACGTGGTTTTGGAATCGGTATCCCGGCGCACGTTGCGACTTCGAGAGCATGCAATACTCCTATTCGTTTTCCGATGAAATCCAACAAGAATGGAACTGGTCGGAATATTATGCCTCGCAGCCAGAAATCCTTCGCTACATCAATTTTGTCGCCGATAAATTGAACCTGCGAGGCAACATTCGATTGAACACCCGAGTTACGGCTGCGACTTTTGACGAGCACGCTAACTCTTGGAGTGTATTCACCGAAAACGGGGAGCGTTTTGTAACCAGCTTTCTTGTGATGGCCACCGGCTGCTTGTCCATTCCGATCGAGGGCGATTTTTCCGGCCTTGAGGACTTCGCTGGGGAAGTGCATCGCACGTCGGATTGGCCGCCCGAAGGCGTAGCCCTCGGCGGTCGGCGCGTCGGCTTGATCGGAACCGGCTCGTCCGGAGTTCAGATCACACCCATTCTGGCCGCAGAAGCGCGGCATTTGACCGTGTTTCAACGCACGCCGCATTACAGCATTCCCGCACACAATCGCCCGCTTGACCCCGAATATGTGCGCGGGTGGAAGGAGAACTATAACGAGCGACGCCGGGCGGCACGACTTTCCCGGAATAGTACGCTTACCGATGCGGGCAATCGATCTGGACTCGAATTCTCGCACGAGGAACGCGAGCGCGAATTTGCGCGACGATGGGACGTCACTGGCGGCATCGGTTTTATCTATGCCTTCACGGATGTGACGATGAATGACGCAGTGAACCAACATGCATCTGATTTTGCACGCCGCAGAATTGCTTCGATCGTGCGGGATCCCTCAAAAGCGGCCGCCCTCACCCCTCGAGATTACGGGATCGGCGGCAAGCGCATCTGCGTCGATACAAATTATTATGAGACGTTCAATCGCGACAATGTGACTCTCGTGGACATCCGAAGCGACCCAATCGTTCGAATGACGCCTCAGGGACTTCGCACAAAAACGACCGAACATGCTTTGGACATCTTGGTGCTTGCAATTGGATTCGACGCCATGACGGGGGCGTTGACGCGGGTGGATATCACCGGACGCGCCGGTGGTAAGCTTCGGGATCACTGGAAGGACGGGCCAAAGACATATCTGGGCCTGTCGGTCTCCGGGTTTCCAAATCTTTTTTTAGTGACCGGACCAGGAAGCCCATCGGTATTTGCGAACATGGTCACATCCATCGAGCAGCATGTCGACTGGATCACTGATTGCATTCTGGCAATGAAACGCAGTCTTCGCGTGACGATTGAAGCCACGCAAGAAGCGGAGGAGGCGTGGTTCTCGCACGTAAACGAAGTCGGCGCGCGCACGATGTTAGCGAAGGCCGGCAACTCATGGTATGTCGGCGCAAATGTCCCTGGAAAGCCACGCGTTGTGATGCCCTACATGGGCGGGGCGCCCACCTACATGGAAAAGATCGAAGGTGTGGCGCGTGAGAATTATGCTGGATTCAGGATCAACTGAAAGCCACCGCACGGTCTATTACCAATCCTCACAATGACCGACCGACGATTGCCCAATCGCATCGTGCGATGGACATGATCTTCCACGGTTGATCGATGAGCGTGTTCCAGGCGAAGCAGCAATGATCGACGATATCGTCGAAGGTTTTGAACACGCGGTTCGATAGCCAGTTCTGCCGCATGAACTGCCAAATGTTTTTCTGAGGATTGAGCTCCGGCGAGCGTGGTGGCAGCGGGATGAGCGAGATGTTGCTTGGAATCCTGAGGTCTTTTGAGCCATGCCATCCGGCTTGATCGAGGATGAGTATGAGCGGCACGCCCTCCTTGGCGTAGCGCTCGGCTTGGCGGTTGAGCGGCTGATGCTGCCCAAACTTCTCGAACAGGATCATGGCCAGAAGACTGGGGCCGGCCCAGCCCCTGGCGATCACATGGAACGGCGCCGGAGCCTGGCTAATCTTCTCACAGTCCCGGGAGGTGAACTTCTCGCGGACATGCTGGATCACCTTCCATTGGCGCGGGATCGATTCCAGCGTCTCGGTGACATCTTCGCCTAACTTGCGCAGCCGCCCACCGCCGCAGCAAAGGCAAGCGGTCGGTCCCGACACGATCACCCGCTCGCGCGGCAGATGCTCGGGGAAGGGTTTTCGCGACGGCCGCTTGCGCGTGAACGACGCCACCGTCGTAGTCTTGACCGCGGCCATTTCGGCAGCGGCTCATCCTCGGTGGCCGTGGCCTCCAGTTCCTCCAGCTGCAACTCCAGCTGATCCAGAAGCCGGGCGGTGCGCTCCGAGCGTGGGCCATAGCGATCGCGGTTGAGCTTCTCGATCTGCAGCTTCAGATGGGCGATCAGCGCTTGATCGTCGGAGCGCTGAGCGCGGGCCGAGGCGACTTCGGCGCGCGCCCGCGCCAGATCAGCCTCGCCGACGCGAAGCAGGCGCTTCAGCGTCTCGACATCATCGGGAAGAGAATCATCGGCGCTCATCACCAACATGGAATCATAAAACGCTGCTCTTGTGTGAGCCTGCGATCTTGCAGCGATTCACAATGTCACGATCAGCCGGCCGCTTGCGGGCGCCAAGTATATTGTGGCGCACGCCAGTCGATTCCTGAAAGAAGATATCCGAGCTGTGCCGCACTGATCGTCAAGGCGCCGTCCGCCGTCGACGGCCACAGAAAACGGCCGCGTTCAAGCCGCTTCGAAAATAGACATTGCCCTTGGCCGTCATGCCACAAAATCTTGAGCAGATCGCCACGACGGCCACGAAAGACAAAAAGATGCCCGCCGTGCGGATCGTACTTGA
>Ga0214473_10012053_pt1 | contig 10147 bp, 6 predicted proteins | sample RVTome_7_FD_203509 | JGI IMG/M metagenome (GOLD analysis project Ga0214473, IMG submission 203509) | Soil microbial communities from uranium-contaminated site in the Upper Colorado River Basin, Wyoming, United States - RVT98D197 | ecosystem: Environmental > Terrestrial > Soil > Contaminated >... | reverse complement strand
CACGGCCATGTCGGCATTCCCGGCGCGCGCCGCCTCGCGCTGGCTGGAGGCGTCGCGTTCAATGATCTCGACCCGGATGTCCACCTGGGCCAGGTCGGCCTGGATCGCCTGAGCGACTCGGCCCAGCGTCACATTGTCCGCCGTGCGCCACAGCTGGACCGAGAATCCACCGGCGTATCCAGCCGCCCGGAGTAGCTGCCGTGCCTGCGCCGTGTCGTAGGCCAAACCCCTGCGCGTCGTGTCTCCGCCCGGGAGGCTGGGAGGGATGGCCCCGCGGGCGAGAATGCCACGGCCGCCCCAGACGGTGGCCAGGATCTGCGGCACGTTCACCGCATGGTTGATCGCCTGCCGCACGCGGACGTCCCGCAGCGGGCCGCGTCGATTGTTGAGGGCGACGTAGGTGACCCGCAGCGCGGGTTTCTCCTGGAGCCATTCAGGATGTCGCTGGCGCCATTGCGCCGTCTCGCCGAACGGCACCTCGACGACATGCAGCCGTCCGGCCTCGAACTCGGCGGCGCGCACCAGTTGGTCCGGGATCAGCCGGACGGTCAGCGACTCGGCCCTAGGCGCTCCGTCCCAGTAGTCGGGGTTGCCGGCGAACTGCAGCGCGTCGTCGTGTGCCCAGCTGACGAACCGCCACGGCCCGGTCCCGTTGGGATGCGCGTTGAGATCGCCCGCGGCGATGGGCGCGATGGACGCGACGGGCATCGCCAGGAACTTGGGGAACACGGCGAGCGGCTCGGCGAGCGTCAGTACCACGGCCGAATCACCCAACAGCTCGATGCCGTGGACAGCGGGCGATCGGCCGGCGGCGTACTCCCGGGCTCCGTCGATGGGCAACAGGGGCCACGCGCGGCCGCCCATGGTCTTGGGGTCCAGGACCCGGAGGAAACTGTGTCGCACCGCCGCTGCGGTGAGGGGCGATCCATCGTGGAACTTCACGCCCGGCCGCAGGTGAAACACGTAGCGCAGCCCGCTCGGACTCACGCTCCACCGGTCGGCGAGTCCAGGTTGGAGGGCGCCGTCGGGACTGAAGCGAGTCAACCCGTCGTACAGATAGGTGACCATCTCGCCGGTGGGGACGTCGGTGGACAAGGCGGGATCGAGTGAGCGCGGGTCGTAGCTCTCGTAGTAGGCGAGCGGACCGTTGCGCGCATCGGAGTGTCCCCCGCAGGCGGCGACCACGGAGAGCGCGGCCAGCGAAAACAGCCGGAAACGAGGCATCAAGCTCGGTGTCGAAAAGGTTGACAGTCGGGGTGGTGGACGGCCAACATACGAGGCTCGTCATACACCGTCAATTGCGCGTCGCCCAATCTCTCGCCATCGCGAGCCTCTGCCTGGCCGCGGTCCGCCCGCTCGCCGCTCAGCAGGAGCCGACGACGCGGGTGGTCCGTGGACTTTCGTTCGTCGGCAACCGGGCCGTCGACGACTACACGCTGAGTACGGTCATCGCCACCTCGAAGTCGAGCTTCTTCGCGACGGCCTGGTGGATCCGATGGATCGGTCTTGGGGAGAAGCGCGAGTTCGACGAGCTGGAGTTCCGTCGCGACGTTGTACGCCTGATCCTGTACTACCGCCAGAGCGGGTTCATGAGTGTGGTGGTGGACACGTCGGTGCGGCGCACTCCTCGTGATGCCTTCGTCACGTTCCGGATCTACGAAGGCGAGCCCGTACGGGTGAAGCATCTCACGATCGAGGGCATCGCCGGGATCGTGGATGAGGTCCGCGTGCGCCGGGCGATGCCGCTCAAGGTGGGTGACCCCTTCAACCGGTTCCTGTATCAGGCTTCGGCCGATACGCTCGCCGCCTGGCTGCGCAACCGCGCGCATCCCTTCGTCTTGGTGTTGCGCAATTTCGACTCGGATGCCAGCGCCCTCGCAGCCGATGTGCGGTTCGAGGCCGTCCCGGGGCCGCGCGTCCGCGTGGGGGAGATCGACGTGCAGGGCGTGGACCGTGTGGATACGACCACGGTGGTGCGCACCATGTCGATTCATCCCGGGGAGCCCTACCGGGAGGATCTGCTCTACCAGAGTCAACGCGACCTCTACGGGACCGGCATTTTCCGCTCGGCGACCGTGACCCTCGCCGACACCGTCCTGAAGGCGGGCGATTCGACGGCGCGCATTCTGGTCCGCGTCTCCGAAGGGCCACGGCATCGGATTCGCTTCGGCGGCGGATACGGCACGCAGGACTGCTTCCGGGCGCAGACCGGGTGGTCGGAGTTCGGATTCCTGGGGGACTCGCGGGTGCTGGATGTGAGCGCGCGGCTATCGAAACTCGGGGTCGGGTGGCCGGTGAATGGCGGGCTGGACCAGAACCTGTGCCGTACGCTCCTCGAAGATCCGCAGTCGGACACGGTGAACTACAACGTCGGACTGACCCTGTTCCAGCAGGCGTTCTTCTCGCCCCGGCACACGGCCAGTCTCGGCGTGTTTGCCGAGCGCCGCTCCGAATTCAAGACCTATACCCGGACGCAGATCGGCTCGAACTTCGGGATCATCTTCAACGCGCGGCGGCGTGTGCCGGTAGGGGTGGCCTACGGCATCGCGGTGGGCCGGACCGACGCCGATCCGGCGGTCTTCTGTAGCGTGTTCAGCGTGTGCGATCTTCGGACCCAGTCGGATCTACGGACGCGGCGTCGGTTTGCCTCGGTGACGCTCACCGCTGGTGAGCGCACGGAGGACTTCGCGCTCGACCCCACCTCGGGCGGCCATATCGGCGTGACCCTGCTGCACTCGTCTCGTTGGCTGGGCTCGGACACTCTGTATGAATTCAACCGGGGTGAGATCGAGGTCGCCCGCTACATCCCGTTCGGTCGCCGCGGCGTGTTCGCCTGGCGAATCCACGCCGGGGCGCTGCTGCCACCGCGGATCTCCGCCGTGGGGCAGAGCGTGCGGTTCGCCCCGCCCGAACAACGATTCTACGCCGGCGGGCCGAACTCGGTACGTGGGTACGGGGCTAACGAGCTGGGACCACGGGTCTACGTCATCACGGACTCATCCAGCAGGAACTACGACACGCTGCCGAACGGCGACAAGGTCTATACGGCCATCCGCACCGTGGCGACGGGCGGCAACTCAATCCTCCTCGCCAACGCGGAGCTGCGCGTGCCCGCGCCGATCTTTCCGGACCGGCTTCGGCTGGGGTTGTTCGTCGATGTTGGCCAGGTGTATGAGCGCCAGACGGAGGTGTATTCGATCCACAATGTCCGCGTGACCCCCGGCGTCGGCCTGCGGGTGACGACACCGCTCGGACCGGTGCGTGTGGACGTGGCGTACAACGGGTACGCCCTTGAACCGGGCACGCTGCTGCTGCAAAACGACAGCACGCACACGTTGGAGGAGCTCCCTGGCACCTACCAGCGAGGCCGCCCGGCTTCCTTCTGGCGGCGGCTGGTGCTCCAGTTCGCCATCGGGCAGGCCTTCTGATGGTGCGGCGCTCGCTCGGGGCGGTCCTGTGGACGCTGGTCGGCGTGCTGGCCTGCTTCCTGGGCGCGCTCTCCGCACTGGTGGGGACGGGGACGGGCCGCAAGCTCGTGGCGCGCGTCGCCCGCGTGGCCTTGGAATGGGTCGTGGCCGGGCGGGTGGAGATCGGCGGGGCTTCGGGGACGCTGCTCACCGGCATCGCGTTGACGGACGTCAAGCTGTACGACCTCGATACCACGCTGGTCGCCTGGCTGCCGCGCGCCGAGCTCGATTACAACCTGCTCGATTTTGCGGCCGGCCGCGTCGTGTTTCAGGGTGTGCGGCTGCACCAGCCGTACGTGAACATCGTCCAGCACAAGAACGGGCGGCTCAACTTCGAGCAGCTGCTCCACCTGGGAGAGCCGTCTCCACCGCGCCGAGGTCCCAAACCGCTCGTGGCGCTTCGCGCCGTCCGCATCGAGGACGGCGAGGTGAACCTGCGCCTCCAGGCGCGCCCCAGCCCGGATGACTCCCTGTACGAAATCGACGCGTTCGGTGGTGATGGCCGGCGGCGGGTGCGACGCTTCGTCCACTTGAACGGCCGGCTCAACTCGGTGCGGATCTCCGCCCCCGGACAGAGCGGCATCCGGGTCGACGTGGCGTCGCTGGGGACGCGCGCGAATGATCCGTCTATCGATCTGCGAGACGCGCGCGGCCGAGTCACGATCGACGGGGATTCGCTCGATGCCGATCTCCCGCTCGTGCGCCTGCCTGCTTCCCAGTTCTCGCTGCGCGGCCGTCTCGCCTGGCCGCGGGACACCCTGTTGTACGATCTCGCCATCGCCGCTGATTCGGTGACGCTCGCCGACGTGCGGTTCATCGACCGCCGGTTCCCCGCGGGCGCTGTGTTGCGCGGAGCGGTGGCGGTCCGCTCGCACGGCGGTCGGTTGCTCGAGGTGCGGCTTGACCCTGTGGCCCTCACCTATCACGGCGGGCGCGTCGACGGCCGCACCACCATGATGATTGTGGCCGACTCGGGACTGGTCGCCGTCCGGGGCGTGGCGGTGACGTCCCAGGACCTCGATCTCGCGTTGCCCCGCCTCTTCCTCGATACGTTGCCGTTTTACGGCCACCTGACCGGCCGGACCATCGCCGATGGCACGCTGGGGGCGCTCACCCTCGACGCTGACTGGCGGTTCCGCGATTCACTGGCACACGGGCAGCCGGAGAATCTCGTGCGTGGCCACGGGCAAGTGGATCTGCTCGCGCCGGCCGGCATCACGTTCTCCCCCTTCACGGTGGACACGGCGGCGCTGAATTTCCTCACCATCGCGCGCTTTGTGCCTACCGGGGATCTCCAGGGCACCCTGGCAGCCGTCGGGACGCTCACGGGCCCGCTTGCCGACCTCCGATTCGTGGGCACGTTGCGCCATCAGGACGGCACGCGGCCCACTACGGTGGTGCGTGGCACCTTTGCGGTGGACTCCCGCGGCGATACCCTGTCGCTCGATGTCGACGCCCGAGTGGACACGCTGTCGCTTGATGGACTGACGCACCGCTTGGCGGGCTCGCGGCTCACGGGATCCGTGACCGGCACCGCACGACTCGTGGGGAGACTCGACTCCCTCGTGACCCACATCGCCCTTTCCCGACTGGGATTCGGTGGCGCCGTGAAGGCCGACGGTGCGCTGGTGCTCTTGCCGGAGCGTCTCGGCGCGCGCTTCCTCTCCCTCGAGGGCAGTCAGCTGTCACTCGACCGGTGGATCACCGGCGCGCCTCCTTCGTCGCTCACTTTCTCGGCGTCCGGCGCCTTGCTGGCCGACACGGCGGGGGCGGCGCCGGTGGGCGAGCTCATGATCCGGCTGGCGCCGTCGAGACTCGCCGGGACGGAGCTCGACAGCGGTGCTGTGAACGTCCGGTTCTCGGACGGCCGCGTGCGGCTGGACACGGTGTGGCTGCGTCAGCCGGGAGTGATCACCGAGGGGGCCGGCGACCTGGGTTGGCGCCGGCCGGTGCATGGGGAAACGTTGGTCACGCTCGACGCGGACAGTTTGAGCCGGCTCGACTCTCTGGTCGCGTGGCTGGAAGGAAGCTGGAATGACACGCTCCGTGCGGTGCTCGAGAACGGGGCCGGGCTCGTGCACCTCCGAGTTGCCGGCGCGCTCGACTCCCTCGCCATCGGTGGTCTGGGTCAGGTGCAGCGCCTGGCGATCGGAGATTGGCGGGTGCCGGCCGCCGAGCTGCGGGGTCAGTTCGAGCCGGGTCCCGCCCCCTTGATCTGGCTCGAGGCGACCGCCGATTCGATCGCGAGTGGATCGCTCGGCTTCGGTGCGGCGGCGGGGGCGGTGAAGGGGCGGGTCGACTCGTTGACATGGCGGGCCCGCTCGCGCATCGGCGAGATGGGCGGGGTGGCCGCGTTCGGCCGGTTCGCGCGCGATTCCGCCGACGCTCGGACCATCGCCGTCGATTCGCTGGGCGTGGCCATCCCCGGTGGCGTGTGGGCGCTCGACTCGCCCACCACCATCGCCATCAAGGACAGCGCCATCATCGTGCGCCGGCTGGCGTTGCAGCGCGTGAACGGACCGGGGCGCTTCGAGCTGGATGGCTCCATCCCGACCCTTGGCACGGGGGACGTGCGGCTCCATGTGGAGGGGCTGCCGCTGGCCGGTGTCTACGCACTGGCGCAGCGCGACACCACGGGGGCGGGAGGCACGGTCTTCGCCGACGTGTCTCTGACAGGCACGCGACGCGATCCCGCTTACCAGGGACACTTCGGAGTTGTGCCCGGTGATACCACAGGCGGAGCCGCGCTCGACGGCCACGTGGCGTACGCCGCGCGACGTCTCGACGGGGATGCGCAGCTGAGCGTGGCCGGCCGCGCGGTGCTGGCGTTGACCGCCCATCTGCCGCTCGACCTTGCCCTCGTGCCGGTGGCGCACCGGCAGGTCGCCGACACCCTGGCCATCGGGGCGCGGGCGAACGACGTTGACCTCGGGGCGTTGGAAACGTTCACTTCGGTGCTGCGCGATGTCCGCGGGCACCTCACCGCGGACGTGGGAATTCGCGGGACCTGGAACACTCCACAGCTGCGGGGTGGGCTGCAGATCGATTCCGGCGCCGTGAGCCTTCCCGCGCTCGGCGTGCGCTGGCAGAACATCGTCGGCCGGCTGCGGCTGGACGGCAATGCGATTCACGTCGATTCGCTGCTCATCCGCAGCGAGCGCGGGGAGGCCGATGTGTCGGGCGTGGTCGAGCTCGAAAAGCTCACCCATCCGCTGCTCGCGTTGAACATCAACGCGCGCGACTTCCATGCGCTGGAGCAGCGTGGCAATCTAAGCGTGACCGGCACCGCACAGCTGTCGCTGCGCGGTCCGACCTTCGGCGCCACGCTGACGGGATCCGGCACCGTCACCAACAGCGTGCTGTACTTCGCCGACCTGGTGGAAAAGCGCATTGTCGACCTCGATGCGCCGGATCCCGCGCTTGCCGCACTGATCGACACCTCGCTGGCGGCCATCATCGAGCGCCAGGGATTGGGACCGGCGTTTCACAGCCTGTTTCTCGACAGCCTTTCCATCCAGGGACTGCAGCTCACGATGGGCAGCAGTGTCTGGCTGCGCTCCAACGAAGCGAACATCCAGCTCTCGGGTCGCATGACCGTGAACAAGGTGCGGCGCAACTACCTCTTGACCGGCACGCTCCTGGCGCCGCGCGGCACCTACCGGCTCAAGGTCGGGCCGGTGACGCGCGAGTTCGTGGTCACATCGGGAACGGTGCGGTATTTCGGCACGCCCGACCTGGACGCCGGGCTCGACATCGAAGCACAGCACCTCGTCCATCCCGTCCCCACGCCCAATAGTCGTGCTGCGGATAACGCGGACATCACGATCATCGCTCACATCGGCGGCACACTGTACGTCCCGAAGCTGACGCTCAGCGCCAAGGACCGCGAACTGCCGCAAACGGACATCATTTCCTACCTGATGTTCGGGCAGCCCAGTGCCGATATCACCGGTGGCCAAGCGGGGGTGGGCAACAACCGCTCGGTGCTGCTCTCCTCTACCGTCTCCGGCATCATCAGCGGCGCCATCTCGGGGGAACTGGAGCGAACCGCCGTGTCGGATCTCGGGATCCCGCTCGATTATGTCGAGATCCGGCCCGGCGATCCGGGGAATCCGCTGCAGGGCGCGAGTTTCGCCGCCGGATGGCAGATCGGCGCGAAGACGTTCCTGATCGTGCGGGCGAGCCTCTGTCCCGGCGACGTGACCAACGTGCTCGGGGCGAGCCTCCAATTCCGCTTCAGCCCCGAATGGCGCGCCGAAGCGAGCATGGAGCCCGTGGCGGGATGCTCCCCCAATACGAGCAGCCGGTCGCGACAGGTGGGCGGAGACCTGTTCTGGGAGCGGCGTTACTGAATGACCCGGGCCTTGCTGATCACCAATCCCGTCGCCGCACGCCACGACGCGCGTGCGCTCACCGCCGTGCGCGAGACCTTGCGACAGGGCGGCTGGAGCGTCGAAGTAGCTGCCACAGCCGCGCTGGGCGACGCCCGCCGCTTCGCCGAGCGCGGCCGTGCCGATGGATTCGACGCCGTCCTCTCCTATGGTGGGGATGGCACGGCGATGCAGGTCGCGGCGGCGCTGGCCGGCACCGGCATTCCCCTGGGGTTGCTTCCCGGCGGGACGGGGAACGTCCTGGCCCGGAACCTCCGCCTGCCCGGACGGCCGGTCGCGGCGGCCCGGACGATCCTGCGACATGCCCCGATCCCCATCGATCTCGGCGTCGTGGAGCGAGACGACGGCCCGCACTATTTCGCCGTCTGCTGCGGCGCGGGATTCGACGCCGCCTTGATGCTCAACACCGACGCCACGAGCAAGCGTCGTTGGCGGCGCGCCGCCTACGTCCGGGCCGGGCTCGCGGCGCTCCCGCACGTGGTGAGCGCCCCGCACCGGTTCGTGATCGACGGGGTGGAGACGCGGCTCCCCGCATCGATGGCGCTGGTGTGCAACTGCGCCGATCTGATGCCCCCGCTGTTGCGCATGCATCCCGACATTCGGCCCGACGACGGCGTGCTGGATGTCGTGGCGCTGCGGGCCGACGGGGCGTGGCAGAGCGTGACCGCGATGCTCGAGCTGCTCGTGCGCCGGGGGTCGGCGCACCGTCAGGTGTGGTTCGCGCGCGGGCGCACGATCCGGATCGAGGTCGAGGGCGCCCCGCGGCCGGCCCAGCTCGACGGGGATGTCGTCGGGACAACGCCGCTCGACGTCCGCGTCCTGCCGGGCGCACTCACGGTGTTCGTCGATCCGGCCACCGCGCCGGGTGGCAGCGGTGGCTGAGCGCGTGCTGCTGGTCAGCGCCGACGAGGCGGTCGCGTTCGCCGCCGGCACCCTGATCGGGCGGGGCGTGGAGTTGCTGCGCGAGCGCGACGGCTCGACCGGTCTGGCCGCGGCGTTGCGGCTCCGGCCCGATGTCGTCGTCTGGGACGGGGATGCCGTGGTCGTCGATCAGCCGCTCGTCGCGCGGCTGCACGCCAGCGGGGCGGCGGTGCTGGCGATCGCCCCGGTCGGGGACCCGACGGCCGGCACGCTGGCCCTGCGGGACGGGGCGGAGCAGTTCGTCGCCAAGCCGGTGGACCCGGAGTATCTCGCGGCGGCCGTCGCGCGCGCCGCGGACGCCAGCCGCTGGCGGCGCGTCGCCGAGCGGAGTGGGGAGCCGCACCAGCCGCGTACGCTGGCCCAGGTGGAACGTGAGCAGATCGAGCGTGCGCTGCGTCACCACGGGGGCAACCGGACCCGGGCGGCGCGGGAACTCGGTATTTCGCGCGCCACGCTGATCAACAAGATTAGAGTCTACGCCCTCGACCTCTGAGGCAGGACATGAGCAAGCCGGAGCTGAAAGAGCACGACGGAATGGTGTGCCGCGCCTGCGGCAACGAAGAACGGGCGTCGGAAGGGTATCCCTGCTCCGACTGCGGCACGTTCATTTGTCTGATTTGCACCTTCCGGGGGGTGACGCGCTGCAAGGCGTGTGAAGAGAAAGCGAAGGCCGCCTCGCGCGCCTAGGCTCGGCGTCGCTCGATGTCCTTCGTGAGCTCTTCCGGGGCGGTGCCGAGCTCGTGCGCCAGCCGCGCCGTCGCGTCAGCCGCGCCGGGCCACTCGCGCGCCGCGGCGAGTGCCTGCAGGGCGATTTCCGCGATCGCGTTGGTCCGTTCTTCCAGCGTCTGGGTCCGTTCCGCCACTTCGCGCGCCAGCCAGCCCTCGAGCTCGCGCCGGTCGATCTCGAGCTGGCGCTTCCGCAGCGCGCCCTGCAACGACACTTCCAGCTCTTCCAGATCGAGGGGCTTGATCAGGTAATCGTACGCCCCCAATCGCAGGCACTCGATCGCGGTCTTGGGTTCGCTGATCGCGGTCAACATGATGATGGCGAGATCGGGCAGGGTGGCCAGGGCCTTCGGCACCAGCTCGACCCCGGTCATCCCGGGCATGCGGATATCGCACAGCATCGCCGGGGGGCGTTCCTTCGCGAGCACGTCCAACGCCGCGGCGCCTCCGTCGGCCTGGAGCACGCGATACCCGATGCGCCGAAGAAAGCGGTCCAGCGCCTGGCGAATACCGAGCTCGTCGTCGACGACGAGGATCGTGGTTGGTTGCACGACCCGAAGCTATTTGGCCTCCACAAGCCGAGCAAGCGCGACTATCTTCGCCGCGTGACGCCCCTGCCTGCGCCGAGTCTCACCTCCGTTC
>Ga0214473_10012052_pt1 | contig 10147 bp, 11 predicted proteins | sample RVTome_7_FD_203509 | JGI IMG/M metagenome (GOLD analysis project Ga0214473, IMG submission 203509) | Soil microbial communities from uranium-contaminated site in the Upper Colorado River Basin, Wyoming, United States - RVT98D197 | ecosystem: Environmental > Terrestrial > Soil > Contaminated >... | reverse complement strand
GGCCGCAGCGGGTACAGACGCGCTGGTTCTTGTCGAGCTGCTTGTTGTAGAGCATCTCGCCGCAGTCGGGACACTTGGTCCACAGGTTGAGCGGGTAATCCTGGCGGGCGCGGCCGAAGGGCAGCTTGAAGCTGGGCACGGCTAGTCCTGCCCTGCCTCGGCGTGGGGCCGGTGCCGCCACGCCCACATCGCCGCTCCGGCAAGCGACACACCTGATGCGATCGCGCCGCCGATCACGACGCGACGCTCGATCAGCACCGCCGGTGGACCCTGGTTGCCCTGCTCGGCCAGGGCGCGCAACTGCTCAGCCAGGTGCTCCTCGAACAGGAAGGAGGGGTGGAAGCGGGGCATGCCGCGCTCGAGCATGCGGATGACATGGCGCACGCTCGGCGCGGGCGCGTGATGAGCGACTGGCAGCGCCACGGGCAGGCGCGCGTGGCCGCTCAACAGCGCATCGATGTAGGCGTCGCTCTGGATCGCCCCCTCTTCGGTTTCGCGGTACATCAGTTCGCCGCGCGCCTGCGCTCCGCCCTGCGCTCCGTGTCGTCCGCTCCCCGATTGCGCCCGAGCTGGCGCGCCACGGCCTGAAGGGACCGGTGAATCAGCACCCGAGTAGCTCCCTCTGAGCGCCCCAGCACCTGGCCGATCTCGCGCGCGTCGAGCTCGTCGACGAAGCGCAGCACCAGGGCGCGCCGGCGGTCGGCGGGCAAGCGGTCGATGGCGCCCAAGGCCGCGCGCAGCTCGTCGCGCTGGGCAGCGGTGGCCGGCACGTCGTCCGCGGCGGACAGCTCGAGCGCGGCGTCGAGCGGCGCGTCCGGGTGGCGGCGGCTGCGGCGGCGCTCGTTCGAGAGCGCGTTGCGCGCAATCTGGAAGAGCCACACGCGGAAGCTGCTCTGCGGCGGCTCGGCCTGCTCGCGGAAGTGGCGCAGCCCGGCCAGCGCGCGCAGGAAGACCTGGGCGGTCAGGTCCTCTGCAGCGTGCGGGTCACGCAGCTCATAGAGCGCGAAGTTGTACACCTGGGCAACGTACTTCCGATACAGCGCCTCGAAGGCGCGCGGGTCGCGTCGGGCCGCTTCTACGGCGGAGCGGTCGGCGTCGAGATCTACCAGGACCGACGCGCGGTCCTTCCCTCTCCTTAACACCGACGGAGTTTAGCCGTTACACCAAGCCTCCCCGATGGCCACCGCCGGGTGCGTTCCGTGCTTGCCCTGACGAGTACGCTTCCCTCCATGGAGACCGCGACCGCCGCGGCAGAGGGGTTCCGACCGGCGCGGGTTCGCCTGGCAAGTTGGCCGGATTGGATTGTCGCGCGCATGGACGCGCTTCCCGGCCCCTGGTGGGTCGCGTATGCGGCAGCATTCCTCGCCCTGACAGGTTTGGGCCTCGCGGCGCGGTGGCTCGACGGCGGCGTGCCGGTCGGTGATGTTCCGCTGCTGACGCCCATCGAGGCATCCTTCCCGCCCATCTTTCTCCTGGTCCTGGGCAGCCTCGACAGCGTCGCCCTGCGCTCGCTGCGGACTCTCCGTCCGGCACTGACGATCTCCGAGCCGGAGATCGACCGGCTCGCCAAGGAGCTCGTGACGACCCCGCCGTGGTGGGCGATCACGGCCGTCCCAATCGGAATTGCGGCGGCGATCGTCAGCGTCGCTAGCGACCCGGCCGGTTACAGTCTGGGTCCAGGCACGGGCCCGGTCATCCTCGTGTGGGAGGTGGCGCTGACCTCGCTTACCTACGCCGCCGTGTTCGGATTGACCGCCCACGCTCTGCATCAGCTGCAGCTGGTGACGCGCGTGCACCGGGACGCAGTTCGGGTCGAACTCTTCCAGCTCGAGCCGCTCTACTCTTTCGCCAACCTCACGTCGTGGACGGGCATCATCCTCGTCGCACTGGCCACCTACTCGATCGGAACACTCAGTTTCGTTGCCGGGATCGAGTTCTCGGCTGTCGACCTGGTCACCATCAGCGGCCTGGTCGTCTTCGCCGTGGCGTCTTTCGTGGTACCGCTACTTGGACTCCACAGCCAGATTGGGGCCGAGAAGGCCGAGCGGCGGGCCGCAGCGGCGATGACCCTGGCCACCGTGGTAAACGAGGTTCAGACGCGCATACGCGCCGCCGGCTACGAACAGATGAGTCAGCTCAACGACGCTCTGGCCGCGGCAACCTCCGCGCTGGCCACGATCTCGAAGGTCTCCACCTGGCCGTGGCGGCCGGAAACAGTTCGCGGGTTTTTCGGCGCGGTCGGGTTGCCGGTGCTGATCTGGACCATCACAGCGTTTCTCGGCCGCTACGTCTAGCCGCTCAGCCAAGGCGGCAGCGCACGACTTCGCCGCTATCAATCGCCGTCTGGGTCGTGCCATCACGGGTGAATAGGAGCGCTCCGCTCTCCGGTTCGACCCCTGTCGCGGTCCCGAGCATCGACTCCCCGGCTACCTCGATCACGACCTGGCGGCCGGTCGTGATCTGCGTGACCGACCAGCCGGCGGCGTCGAACGTACCCGCGCGAAGCGCCTCGTAGCGCGGCTCGAGGCGGGCCAGGTAGGCATCGAGCAGGGCGTGGTGGTCGATCGGGCGTCCCTTCGAGAGCTCGCGCAGGCTGGTCATGGTCGAAGCCAGCAACCACGGGAAGTCGGCCGCCTTCCAATTGCCGTTGATGCCGATGCCGACGACGGCCGACTCGACGCGCTCACCGGCGCTGACCGATTCGCCCAGCACGCCGGCGACCTTGATCACCCCACGCCGCTCGTCGTGGGCCACCAGATCGTTGGGCCACTTGAGCCACAGCGTGCCGTCCGCCAGTCCGGCCACCTCTTCCGCGGCGTCGCGCATGGCGAGTGCCACGATCGCCGCCAACCGCCAGCCGTGACGCGCGTCCAGGCTGGGCGGCCGAAAGCCGGCCGAGACGAGCAGCGCCGCTCCGGCCGGCGCGACCCATTCGCGGCCCTGGCGGCCGCGCCCCTGGGTCTGGTGGTCGGCGACCGCGATGCACACCTCCGGCTCGCCTGCGTCGAGCCACTCGCGCACCACGCGCTGGGTCGAGTCGACCGCGCGAAAGCGCTCGAGTCGCTGCGGAAAGGTCACTGGTGAGCGCCCGGGACGACCCGCGCGCCGGCAGCCGTGGGCCGGACGACGCTCGTTCTGCCGGGCAGACCGGCGCTCGTCGCGGCGGCGGCCAGCGCCTGGGCCACCGTGGCGGCGACGTCCTCGCCGTCGCACAACGCGATGACGGTCGATCCGGCGCCCGACAGCGCGGCGCCGAGCGCGCCCGCTTTCAGGGCCGCGGCGACGAGCTCGGGCAGCGCTGCGAAGTGGGCGACGCGGTAGGGCTCGTGCAGCCGGTCCTCTGCCATCGCGCCCAGCAGCTCCGGTCGATCGGCGGTCAGCGCGGCGACGACCAGGGCGGCGCGACCGATGTTGTGCGCCGCGTCGGCGTGCATGACCTCAGCCGGCAGCGCGGCGCGCATCTCTGCCGTGCGCAGCGGCAGCGCCGGGATGAACAGGGCTGCGGCCAGACGCCCGGGCGGCTCGAAGCGCGCCGCGCGCGGCGCACCGGCCGCGTCGCGATGGACGATCACGAAGCCGCCCAGCAGGGCCGCGCCGACGTTGTCAGGATGGCCGTCGACCTCCGCCGCGATGTGGTGCAGCCGCTCTATGCCGAGGTCCGTTCCGGACATGGCCTCGGCGGCTCGCAGGCCGGCGACGACCGCCGCGGCTGACGAACCGAGGCCGCGCGCGAGCGGGATCTCGTTGCGCATCTCGATGCGCATCACCGGCGGCTCAAGACCCGCCTCCTGGAGCCCGCGCTCGAGCCCGATCAGGAACCGATTGCCGGCGTCCAGGCCGATCTCGTCGGCACCCTCGCCCTCCACCAGCAGCTGTTCGCTGCCGTGGTCGAGCGGCGTGACCGTCACCCGCAGGTGCAGATCGAGCGCCAGGGCGAGGGCGTCGAAGCCCGGTCCAAGGTTGGCCGACGACGCCGGCGCCTCGACCGTGACCGGGCCGCCGTGGAGCTTCACCAATCGAGCACCTCGCGGATGGCGCCGGCGTCAGCGGCGGCGGTCAGTGTCGGTGCCACGTTGTGCGCGGCAGCGTCGGGATCCTTCAGGCCGTGGCCGGTGAGCACGCACACGATTGTCGCGCCGGGGTCGATCCGACCTTCCGCGGCGAGCTTCCTGACGCCGGCCAGCGATGCCGCCGAGGCCGGCTCGCAGAAGATGCCCTCGACGCGCGCGAGGTCGCGGTACGCGGCCAGGATGTCGGCGTCGGTCACGGCCTCGATCGCGCCGCCCGACTCGTCGCGCGCCCGGCGCGCCTTGTCGGCCGAGGCGGGGTTGCCGATGCGGATGGCGGTGGCCACCGTGTGCGGCTCGGCAACGGGCGCGCCGTTGACCAGCGGCGCCGCTCCCGCCGCCTGGAAGCCGAGCATGACCGGCCGCGTTTCGACGAAGCCGGCATCGCGGTAGTCGGTGAAGCCCTGCCAGTACGCGCTGATGTTGCCCGCGTTGCCGACCGGGATGGCTAGGTAGTCGGGCGCGCCGCCCAGGTCCTCGCATACTTCGAACGCGGCCGTCTTCTGGCCTTCCAGCCGGTGCGGGTTGACCGAGTTGACGAGGGCCACCGGACGCTCCGCCTCGCGCGCGTCCTCGACCAGGTAGCGCACCGCCGCGAAGGCGGCGTCGAAGTTGCCGTCGACCCCGACCACCCGAGCGCCGGCCATCTGCGCCTGGAGCAGCTTGCCTGACGCGATCTGGCCCTCCGGTATGACGACCACGACCTCCAGGCCAACCGCCGCGCCATAGGCCGCGGCGGACGCAGCAGTGTTGCCGGTCGAGGCGCACACGATCGCCCGCGCGCCATCTTCGAGCGCCTTGGCTACGGCGACGACCATGCCGCGGTCCTTGAACGAGCCGGTCGGGTTGAGCCCCTCGACCTTGAGGTAGAGCAGCGGCACGCCGATCAGCCGGCCCAGGCTGCGCGCGTGGACGAGCGGCGTGAAGCCCTCGCCGAGCGACAGGTTGGGCGTCGCCTCGGTCAGCGGCAGGAAGGCCGCGTAGCGCTCCATCAGCCGCGGCCGGGCATCGGCACTCGAGCGCTGCTGGCGCAGCTGGCGCAGGACGTCGCTCATCCGCATGGCGCGATTGTCGCGCCGGCGCGCCCGCGGCACGTGCCATTCGGCCCTCAAGGTTGGCCGCAATGGCTCTTTAGAAACACACACCGTGTTCGTGATCATTCGCCCAGCAACAGACATCGGCCGCGCGGGACAGCCCCAGCGACCTGCGCTGGCTGACCGACTCGGAGAGAGCGCCCCGGACCCACGTCCCGGGCGCTTTCTCTTTGTGCCTGCAAGGAAGCGAAACCGCTCTCGCCGGTGGTGCCGTTCGGCCCGCCAGCTAGGCCTCAACGGCCCTGAGGAAAGTCGCACCTCGGTGGTGATCATTCGGCCATCGACTCCGGCTGCGGGGTCTCAACGGAGGAAGGGCGATGCAACTCAGCGACCGCGAGATTTGGGCGGTCATTCATGGCCTCATCCTGGGCACTGGGTTTCTGCTGGCGTTCGCCGGTGGCCTGGTTGGCCTGTGGAGTCTGCGCCTCAAGTACCTCACGGTCGAGGGCGTCCGCGAGCGCCTGCCGCGCCTGGGGCTGTGGACGAGCCTGATGGCGATCGTTGCCTGGCTGACCGTATTCACCGGCACGTGGATCGTCTATCCGTGGTATCGCGACCCGGCCCCGACCAGCCCCAGGAACACGCTGCTGGCGAGCGAGAACACGGCGCAGTGGCACGAGTTCGGCATGGAGTGGAAGGAGCACGTCGCCTGGCTGGCGCCGATGCTCGCCACCGCGGTGGCGTTCGTCATCCTGTACTACGGCGTCCAGCTCATCCGCCACAACGAATGGCGCCGTCCGTTGCTGATCCTGTTCACCCTCGCATTTGCGGCCGCTGGCGTTGCGGGCCTGTTCGGGGCCTTCATCACCAAGGCCGCGCCGATCCAGTAGGAGACGAGTCAGATGAGCGAGCAGAACGGAATCGAAAGCATCCCCGCGACCAAGCCAAGCGGTCCGGCCGCGGCGGCCATCGTGGCGGCAGGTATCGGCAGCCTCGTGCTTGGCCTGATGGTTACCCTGGCCGAGTTCAGCGCGGACGCCAAGAATCTCCTGGACTTCGCCAAGAACTACGGCCTGGGCACCGGGGTCGGCCCCTTGTCGGGCAAGGTGATCGTGGCAGTCTTGGCCTACGTGATCTCGTGGGCGATCCTGTACTTCATGTGGCGCGGCAAGGAGATCAGCGTCGGCAAGGCCTTCCTCGCGACGCTGGCGCTGGTCGGACTTGGCTTCGCCCTGACCTTCCCGCCGATCTTCACCCTCGTGGCCCCGTAAAGCAAGGCTCCGCAGCGCGGGACGGCCCCAGCGACCTGCGCTGGCTGACCGACTCGGAGAGAGCGCCCCGGACCCACGTCCCGGGCGCTTTCTCTTTCTCACATACACTCGGGCGACCATGGCCAGCGAACGCGTCTTCTCAGGGGTTCAGCCGAGCGGCCTGCCGCATCTCGGCAACTACCTGGGCGCCTTCCGCAACTACATCGCGCTCCAGGACGACGGCGACGCCATCTACTGCATCGTCGACTACCACGCGCTGACCTCGACCCACGACCCAGAGCGCATCCGCAGCAATACGCGCGACATGGCCATCACCCTGCTCGCGCTGGGGCTCGATCCCAGCAAGTCGGTCCTGTTCCGTCAGTCGGACCGGCCCGAGCACGCCGAGCTGGCCTACCTGCTCTCGACCGTGGTGCCGGTCACCTGGGTCGAACGCACGCCCTCCTTCAAGGAGAAGAAGCGTGACCAGCCGCAAGACGTCAACCACGCGCTGCTGACCTACCCGGTGCTGCAGACGGCCGATATCGCGATCTACCACGCGCGCCGCGTGCCGGTGGGCAAGGACCAGGCCGCCCATCTCGAGCTGGCACGCGAGATCGTGCGCGCCTTCAACCGCCGCTACGGCGAGTACTTCGTCGAGCCGGAGGCGGTGTTCACCGATTCACCGGTCATCCTGGGCACGGACGGCGTGCAGAAGATGTCGAAGTCGCTCGGCAACGTGATCGAGATCCTGGCCGATGAGGACGTCGTTCGAAAGCAGGTCATGTCAATGGTGACTGACACGCTGCGCATCAAGCGCACCGACCCCGGACGGCCGGAAGTGTGCAACGTGTGCCAGTTGCACCGCTTCTTCGGCACGGACTACGAATCGATCTGGGACGGTGAGCGCACTGCGCGGACCGGTTGTGTCGACACGAAGAAGCTGCTCGCCGAGCGGATCCTGACCCATTTCGCCGACGCGCGTGCGCGCCGGCGCGAGCTCGAGCTGCGGCCCGACGACGTCGAGGACGTGCTCCGCGCCGGCGCGGCCAAGCTCGCGCCGCTCGCGGCGGAGACGCTGGCCGAGGTCCACCGCCGCATGGGTCTCGCAAGGGCCAGCTGACCGCGGCGCGCTAGCTCCTCGGGCAGGCCGCGGGCAGCCTCGAACGCCATCTCGGCCGCACTACACTCAGCGGCGATGGAGATCCAGCTGCCCGAGTCGGAGCGGCGCTGGCTGCACGCGGCCCTGGTGCTGGGCACGCTCGTGCTGGCCCTGGTACTGATCGCCCAGATAAGCGTCATCCTGGTCTTCTTCAACGACGTCCTGCTGATCCTGCTGGTGGCATGGCTTCTGGCGTTCATGCTGTCGCCGCTGGTCACCCTGATCCTGCGCGCCTTCCCCAAGGTTCCCCGCGTCGCCGTGGTCGGCGCGATCTACGTGCTGCTGTTCCTGGGGCTGTCGTGGATCACGCTGGTCGTGGCCGACAGCCTGGCCAAATCGATCGGCAACTTCGTGACGGAGCTGCCCAACCTGCAGGCGCGCCTGCCGGAGATCCTGGCCGGCATCCAGGCCGGGCTCCAGAACCTGGGCTTTCAGGTCGACCTGGTCACCGCGGCGCGTGACCTGCTGGGCAACCTGGGCGACCTGGGCGACAAGCTCGTCGGGCCGCTGACCGATCTAGCCCTGTTCAGCCTGGGCATCGTCGGCAACCTGTTCCTGGTGATCTTCCTGTCGATCTTCATCGTGCTCGACCAGGAGCGCATGCTGGCCTATCTCAACCGGCTCGTGCCGCCGCGCTACAGCGAGCCGGCGCGGCTGTTCGAGACGAGCGTCTCCGCCTCGTTCGGCGGCTTCATCCGCGGTCAGGCCATCCAGGGCCTGATCTTTGCCGGTGTTGTCGCGGTGGCACACCTGGCCTTCGGGCTGGAGTTCCTGCCCGCCTCGGCCGCGCTGTCGGGCATCCTCCAGATGATCCCGTTCTTCGGGCCACTGCTCTCGTGGGCCCCGGCCGTCATAGTCGCCGGGCTGACCCGGCCTGACGCGGTCATCCCGACGCTGCTCGTGGTCGTCGCTGGCTCGTTGATCGTCTCCAACGTCATCGTGCCGCGGGTGATGTCAAAGGCAGTAGGCATCCACCCGGTAGTCGTGCTCATCGCGGTGTTGATCGGCATCAAGGTGGCCGGCATCGCCGGCGCGATCTTCGCCCTCCCCTTCGCGGCCATCCTCGCCGCGTTCGTCCAGCACTACCTGGCGCGCAACGCCAACGTGCCGCGCGACGTGACAACGCGCGCGGCACAGCGGGTCGGCGCGCGCGAAGGACGCGTGGTCAGGGTGCCCACCGCGCCGGCCGCTGGAGTCGCTGCCGGTGCCGGAGTCGTCGCGGAGCCGATCACGGAGATGTCCGCGGAGACCGGCCACGAGACCGGCCGGACGCAACCGGCGAAACAGACGCGAAAACCGGCCGAACCGGCGCCGTGAGCCGGCCCGACCCGGCCGCCGACGCAGGCAATACCCACGGCGGCGGCGCACAGGGCGACATCGCGCGCGAGGCAGACCGCCTGGAGCGGCGCGACGTCGATCGAGAGCGCGGCGAGCCGGTCGCAGCGCGGCAGAGCCGGATGAACTCGGCCCGCGCGCGGCCTCGGAAGGCGCGGCCGCTCGCAGAGTGGGATTCACGGCCGCGCATCCTCGTGACCAACGATGACGGCATCGACTCGCTCGGCCTGCTGGCGCTCAAGACTGCCCTCGAGCCGCTGGGCGACGTGTACGTCCTCGCACCCGACACAAACCAGTCGGCCGTCGGCCATACCAAGACGTTCATGCGTCCGCTGCGCGTGCGCGAGCGGATGCTTGCGGACGGCTCGCGAGCCTGGTCGGCAGATGGCTCACCGACCGACGCGGTCAGCCTTGCCCTGCTGGGCTACTTCGACATGGGTTTCGACCTGGTCGCCGCGGGCATCAACTACGGCGCCAACCTGGGCGATGACATCACCTACTCGGGCACGGTCAGCGCGGCGATGGAGGCGGTCCTCTCATTCGTCCCGGCGTTTGCGATCTCGCAGGAGTACTACGAGCACCCCGACTTCAGCCTCGCCGGGCTGATCGCCTACCGAGCGGCGGTGAACATCCTCGAGAATGGCCTCGCGCCGGGCGAGCTGATCAACATCAACGTCCCCGCCATTCCCATCGCCGAGTGCCAGGGCGTGGAGGTGACGCGCCTCGGCAAGCGCATCTACCAGGATGAGCTGGTCGAGCGCATCGACCCGCGCGGCACGCCCTACTACTGGATCGGCGGCCCGCCGCCGACCGGCTTGGCCGAGCCGGGCACCGACTTCGACGCGGTCGTCAACAAGCGCATCGCGATTACGCCGATCCAGCTCGACCTGACGGCACGGCGGTTGCTGAAGCGGCTCCACTCCTGGTCGTGGACGCTGCCGGCCGCGCCGGCCGTCGCCGAACCGGCGGTGGCCGAGGCCCAGTCGGCGGAAGCCGAGCGGCTGGACGAGATCGTCACTGCGCAGGTCGAGCCTGAGCAGGAGCGCCGCTAGCCCGACCACTGCCCAACTGCCGAGCGCCAACTGCCGAGTGGCGATCGCGATGCAGCCGGACGCGCCATTTCCGACTGGGAGTCGGAACTGGACCGGGTTTCGACTAAAGCGTGTGCCGAGAAGGCACGTCGAGGGCGTTTCTGGAGCGGACTTCCGCGTGAGGGTCGGAACTGACGCAAATCGGGCCGGGAATCGCCGTGATCGTGCGAAAGGCGGCCGGTATCACGTGCCAAGCGCGGAATGGGGC
>Ga0214473_10012051_pt1 | contig 10148 bp, 7 predicted proteins | sample RVTome_7_FD_203509 | JGI IMG/M metagenome (GOLD analysis project Ga0214473, IMG submission 203509) | Soil microbial communities from uranium-contaminated site in the Upper Colorado River Basin, Wyoming, United States - RVT98D197 | ecosystem: Environmental > Terrestrial > Soil > Contaminated >... | reverse complement strand
ACCTAGATTCACAGCTTCAAAGGCTGCTGTCCTACCATTAGACGATCTCCCAGGTCAAGCCTCAGCGATGGCGGGCAGGCAAAGGCTGCTGTCCCCGCCTCCTCGGCGGGTCGCCGATGAGACAACTACCGCTAGACGACCCCGCAATCTTTCTTACTGTGCCTGTTTCAAACTGTTGACAATCTTACCATTCAGTACTTCTCTTCCATATCCGGTTTTGTAAAACTTCTCTTGTTTCAAAGCATCCTTCTTTGAAATGAATGCTTCATAAAAAACTAATGTAAATGGTCTTTGTTTACTGGTATACGCTCCTCCAACTCCAGAATTATGTTCATCCAATCTTCTCTTGACATTATTAGTAAGTCCAACATATAGTCTGAAAGTTTTCAAGCTACACAACACGTACACAAACCACATAGTACATGTCCCTGCCTCTTCGGCGGGTCGCCGATGAGGCGACTACCATTAGACGATCTCCCAAATATTCGGAGCGGGCCGCTTCGCCATGTAGGCGAGACGAGCCTCGCTCAAGTAGCCGAATGCGCTTGAGCGGGCGAAGGGAATTGAACCCTCTACCTTCTCGTTGGCAACGAGACATTCTACCGATGAACTACGCCCGCGATACCGAAAACCCTCTACCTCCCCGCCAGCGGCGGGGCATTCTACCGATGAACTACGCCCGCGATACCGAAAACCCTCTACCTCCCCGCCAGCGGCGGGGCATTCTACCGATGAACTACGCCCGCTTCTGGAACGAAACCTAGCGGTTTCTTCCCAACGATCTTCCCCACTGTGTGTCGCGAAGGGTTCACAGCCAAGCCACACCTTCGCGACGTATTATAACCTGTTGTTGAAACAATATTCTGAATTCCAACCTCGAATTCTCTTCTGGGTCCCCGCCGTGGCAGGACGCCTCAATCCGGTGCCGAGGGTCAGAATCGAACTGACATAACCTGTTTTTCAGACAGGCGCCTTGACCGACTTGGCTACCTCGGCCCTTCGACGCACTTCGTTTGCTCAGGGCAAGCAAAGTGATCAAAAAGCTTCTCTCGTTTACTTCCGCAGTGGTGAATTTATCGAACCACTCGCCCATCGTAGCAGAAGGACGGACCCGATCCCGTTCAGCGGGATGACCTTTCGGATCTACTCCGTCGCTCTGTGACCGCTGAGGGTCTCGAACCCCCGACCTTTGCGATGTAAGCGCAACGCTCTACCGACTGAGCTAAGCGGTCGCTTTAGCAGGCGTAGTATAAGCCGAACGCCCCGTCCTCTAGTCTTTGGCGAAGCCGATGGCGGGCAGGTCTCCCACTGAGCGACTGGCCCATACAAGGTCATATTGTATCTGAATTTATTCTTACGCACAATTCATATATACTGATAAAATCATGATTCACATTCATGGTAGGCAGATCACGGCTGTTTTTTTTCGCAATATCATCTTCGGAATCGAAGACAGTTTGGTTTCCACCGTCGGATTAATTTCGGGAATTGTCGCCGGTGGCGTATCGAAACAAACGATCATTTTGACCGGTATGGTACTCATTTTCGTTGAAGCATTATCCATGGCGATCGGAAGCATGGTATCCGAGCAATCTGCAGAGGAGTACATTGAACGCGCTGAAGTTCCGATACGTTCATCCGTTATTGCCGGCGGCCTCATGTTCATTTCCTATTTCTTCTCCGGATTTGTCCCTTTGTTGCCTTATCTAGTGTTTGAGAGAAGCATTGCAATATGGGTATCCATCGGGTGCACACTCGGATCTCTCGCGGTTCTGGGGTTTGTCAGCGCACGATATGCACGGGTTCACCCCTTTAAGCACAGTTTACGGATGACCCTATTCGGCGGTACAGCGATCGCTGCAGGCATGGTTGTCGGTTCATTCATCCAAACGCTGTTATAACCGTATTGGTTGCCATCATTCCCGCTTTTTAATACAATAACGACGTTGCGGACGTGGCGGAATTGGTATACGCGCAGCCTTGAGGAGGCTGTGCCGCAAGGCATGCAGGTTCAAGTCCTGTCGTCCGCACAAAATTACCTGATATTCAAAGCACGATCCTCTCTAAAACAAGCTGGTGCCCAGAAGAGGACTCGAACCTCCAAGGGATTGCTCCCACTAGCTCCTGAAGCTAGCGCGTCTACCAATTCCGCCATCCGGGCATCATTGAAATTATATCACAGGCGATCCTCTTCGTCGTTATAAGTTATAGGTCTTGAGAAGAATGAAAGGGAAGAGTAGAATGGCTCGAACCTCCGTTCTATTATCACAACACTTGTATGGGCAGAAAACACGTATTACCGATTCAGCAACCGGATAGTACCACCTGCGGCCCGGCCTCGATAAAGATAGCACTTGAAATATTCGGCAAACGGAAATCATTGGCGTCATTAGCAGAGCTGTGTAAAACCACGAAAAACGGAACGACGACAACGAACATGATAAAAGCGGTAAATAAATTAGGATATGCTGCTGAAGTCGTTGAATATGCATCGCTTCACCACCTGCAAAGCGCGCTCCGATATCCGGCAAGCCGCATGCGTGCAATTCTCGTAACGTATCTGTATGACCTTGATGAAAAAGACAGTCCGCATCCGGATTCCGGTCACTGGGCAGTCGTTTCGTCATTTTCTTCCAGTAAAAGCCGTATTATCCTTCTTGACAGTGCGACCAATAAAAAAAAATCGTACGACTGGGCAGACTTCCGTACGCGGTGGATGGATTACGACTTAAAGCGGAAACGGGTGAGCAAACGGGGTAAGAAGTTCAAGCTCGTACGAAAATGGCAACAACAGCTTATGATGGTTATCGCGAAACGTGAGGATGATTTACCGTGGTTCCGCATCGATACGTCACGGGTGTTTGCGCCGGTGAAACCGACGCATGCATGAAACGACTATCGCATCAACAAAATCCGCAAACGTCATTCCGGCCGCTTTATAGGAAATCGTCATGCCGTATTCATCGCTGTCGCTCAACCCCGGATTTGCGTTGGCTTCCAGGATATACACGGTATCGCCTTTGATTCGTAAATCCAATCTGTTGTAGTCGTGGAAATGAAGAGTCGTAAATATCGTCTCGCTTAGCTTCTCCAAATGTTTCATCTGAACATCGGTGAGTGAAGACAACGTAACGTACGATTTGTCATAATCCGGATGGGTTTCGTCCCAACGGCTTTCGTACGTGAGAAACGGTACATCCGCGTCGTATATGATTTCCGCAGGAGGAAGCATGCGGATGCCGGACGGTGTTTCCAAGTTCGTCACCTGCAATTCCCTGCCGTCAATGAACTCTTCCGCAAGTACGGATTGCGAAAAACGGGACAGACGATTGTTGACTCGTTCGCGAAGATCTTTCGGGGTGTGAACGATCGCGTCATAGGTCAGGCCGATGCTGCAATGTTCCAAGGCAAGTTTCACAATGACGGGATAGACAAAATCCGACCGTATCCTTTCTTTTCCGGATGTAAACATCTGCCAGCGGGGTGTTGAAACTCCGGCGGAGTCAAGGAGACGCTTCATGGGAATTTTATCCGTCGTCGTCATATAATTTTTCCGTGTTGCGCCGGTAAAAGGAATACCGGTTCTTTCAATTTCACCGAACGCGGTGTCAGCAAGAGGCAAATCAATTCCCGTCCATTCAATAAGATTAAAGATACAATCTGCATGAATTGCACGAATGCGGCTGCGTATCGAACCCTCGGATACGGCGGTAAGCATTGGCGCGTATCCTTTGCGCGTGAGCGCGTCACGCACTTCCTCGGCGCTGTCCTTTGTATCCAGGTCGGTTGCAACATAGCCGAGTTTCATACTCCTGTTGGTCGGAAGACTATAGACTACGGCAAGAGAGGATAGATCAGGCATGGAGTGTGTTCTTGACGATCTGAAGAACAAAATCATCAAGCGTCATTCCGTGCGCTTCAATGGATGCGGTCATTGCATCTCTGGGGTCTGGATCAAATCCGGCATTAGCATTTGCTTCGAGAAAGTACCATTGGCGAATCTTGGGGTTATACCGTAGATCAAACCGCGCATAGTCCCGGAATCCGAGTGCGTAAAATGCGCGGATGGAGTCTTTTTTTATCAGGGTATCGATATTCGACTGCAGTCGTTTGGGCGGAGCGACGAAATGGCAACTTTTGTAGATGGGCAAGTGCTTGCTCCACTTTTCGTCAAATCCGTAGATGTTCCACTTATTGCCGATCCCGTTTTTAAATGCAATTTCCGCAATCGGCAGCGCAACCGTTTTATCCTTCGTTTCAAGTATCGTCACCTGGAGTTCTTTTCCGTGAATAAATTCCTCAACGAGCAATGTCTGACGGTATTTTGTTCGGAGGCGTGCGACGATACGTTTGAATTGTCGATAATTTTGTGCAATCGAGTGGTCGGTTATTCCGATACTGCAGTGTTCGAACGCTGGCTTGACGATAAGCGGAAATTTACCGGGTATGAGACTGCGTTTCATGCGATCATGCAAACCGACAATTGAGTATTTTGGTGTGGGAAGCACGTGTTTTTCAAACAATCTTTTTGTACGTAATTTATTGTTGCTCGTTTGGATCGCTTTGAACGTAGATCCGGAGTGAGGGATATCCAAGCGGTCCAAAATTTTGGCGATCTGAAGTTCCATTGCCTTACTGTCAACCAAATTAAATACGTAATGCGCCCGTATTTTTTTCAGGTTCGAAAGGTCGTCGGGAGATACTTTTATAATCTGGACGCGGTAGCCGCGTTTTCGGAATAATCGGTGCATGTAGTGCACGATGTCATCGGTTTGGTTATCGACGATTGCATGTTCTCTGCTGAAGTACGTGTTTGTGACGGATTTCGGGACGTAATGATAGAGAAGAGCAACGGTGTATTTTCTATGAAGTTTCTTTCTTTTTAATTTTTTCATGCACGGCGCCGGAATATGCCATTACTGTTACTTAATATGATATTGGTGGGTTTGTCAATAAAGTAGCATCACGAATGCAAAATAAGTACAATAGACGGAGAGGAAAACAGGAAGTTCTTAAAAACCGGTGACCAAAGTAGCCGAGGTGTTGTGGAATTCCTGTCTGCGTAGGTAGACGCTCGGTTTTGTCCCATTTGTGAGCGTTACGTATTGGATTTCAGATAACAGAAACAGTAACAGAATATGATTCGTCGCGAAGGTTTGGTTTGGGTGTGAACCCTTCGCGACACACAGTGGGGAAGATCGTTGGGAAGAAACCGCTAGGTTTCGTCCCAGATTGCCGAGGTGTTGGAATTGGCCCGCCTCGACTCGCGGCGCGAAGTTTTACCTATCGAAATAAAGCGAGTCGACGCGAGGCGGGTAGACAAGCATTCCATGTATCATGTATACGTACTAAAAAGTATACGATATTTAAAAACATACACTGGACTAGCAGATAACCCTGAGCGAAGACTAAAGCAACACAACAGTGGTATTCATTTTTATACACGAAAGTATAGACCATGGAGAATAGATTATATTGAAAAATATCAAGATCGGTATAACGCACGAAAAAGAGAAATATATTTTAAATCGTCTGCAGGAAGGATGTGGTTAAAGAAAAACGTATTCTCCGAGAACGACAGTTGACTTACTAGAATTTGTTAGTAGCCGAGGTGTTGGAATTGGTAGACAAGCAGGACTTAAAATCCTGTGGTCGTAAAAGACCGTGTGGGTTCGATCCCCACCCTCGGCACCACGTCAAACGTGGTAGCCGCGTCTAACGCGGCACACTTCGCATTGATTCTGGTGTCTGCGCTCAGAATAAACTATACAATGGAGTGGTTTGTATATATTGTGGAATGTCAGGATAAATCATTGTACACAGGGATTACTTGGAATATTGGAAAGAGAATTAGAGAACATAATACGAGAATCAAAACGTGTTTGTCACCGAGTAAGTTACCGGTTAAACTTGTTTTTTGGGAGAAATTTAAAAATAGATTTGTTGCAGCGAAAAGAGAAAAAGAAATCAAAGGTTGGCGTCGTGAAAAGAAAATGAAACTTATTCATAGTTTACGCTGACGAGCGAAGCGAGGAAGCGGGGCGTGGCGCAATTGGCTAGCGCGCATCGTTTGGGACGATGAGGTTGAGAGTTCGAGTCTCTCCGCCCCGACAATTTTCCAGTGTAAAGGTTTACTCAGAAAATTGCAGACAATTATTCTGAGACGATGAGGTTGAGAGCTGAAGACCCTGAGCGAACGTGTCCTGAGTGAAATCGAAGGAGTCGAAGGGTTCGAGTCTCTCCGCCCCGACAATTTTCCAGTGTAAAGGTATACTCAGAAAATTACACGGCAATTATTCTGAGAGGTTGAGAGCTGAAGACCCTGAGCGAACGTGTCCTGAGTGAAATCGAAGGAGTCGAAGGGTTCGAATCTCGGCATCCCGACTATTTCAGAGATGAGTTTATATTTAATATTTAATATTTAATATTACACCCGTGTCTCCATCTTTTCTTCGTTTTAAACCACGCATAGATACGGCAATTGTCGCATTACTCGAAAGCGGGCAACGGACCGCACGGTATACCAATCGATGGGGGAGTATTGCAAGTGGTCTGTTGTCGGATTTTTGCGTACGGGGAAAATCCGTGCGGGGGTGTCTCCTGGTTCTCACATATCAAATGTTTGAACGCCGTATCGAGAAAGACGTTCTTGATGCGGCAGCCGCACTTGAGATCCTTCATTCCTCGCTTCTCATCCATGACGATCTCATGGATCGGGATCGACTGCGTCGGGGAAAACCTTCCATCCATGTCCTGTTTGAATCTTTAGCGCGGAAAAACAACATACATGACATCCAACACTTTGGCCGGAGCATGGCGGAGTGTGTCGGCGATCTCGGATTCTTTACGGCCTTCTCCTGTCTTTCGAAGATTTCTGCATCGCCACTACGTCGCAATCGTCTCCTGATGCTTTTTTCCGGGGAATTGCAGTCGGTCGTGATTGCCCAAATGCAGGATGTCGCATGGGGATTAGGAAACGAAGCGCCGTCGCAAAAAGATATTGAATTGATGAACCGTTTTAAAACTGCACGGTACACGTTTTCCCTTCCGCTCGTTGCAGGTGCCATTCTTGCGTCTCAAAATCAAGTCGTTCTGACGAAATTGGAAAAATTGGGTGAAGCATGCGGCCTTGCATATCAATTGCGGGATGACTATCTCGGACTCTTTGGTACGGAATCGGCCACGGGAAAACCGCAGGGATCGGACATGAAGGAAGGCAAAAGAAACATCGCATATTTTTTGCTTTCAAAGGCAGTACGCGGATCGGATACGCAACGTCTCTCGGCGTTATGGGGAGGAACGTACGATCAGAGCGATCGAACGCAACGCCTTGTTGCCCTGGCGAAATCGTACGGATTGAAGGAACGGATGGAAACAATCATTGCCCGATACCAACGAAGGGCATATCATCTCATTGACACGCTGCCGCTCGGCGGTAAAGATAAGATTGAGCTGTCCGCCGTTGTCCGATTTCTTTCGGAACGAACATCATGAAGCAAATCCTCGCGTTCATTTCGGTTATCCTTCTCGCTGGGACGATCTGGTACTATCGTGTCCATCCGCTGACGCCAACGCTTCGTGTTGCCGGTCATACCTTTACCATAGAATTGGCACTGACGAGCGCGGAAAAAGAAAAGGGACTCGGGTTTCGTGATGTGCTTCCTCAGGATCGGGGCATGCTCTTTGTTTTTGACCATAAGGATCGCTATCCGTTCTGGATGAAAGGAATGAGATTTCCGCTTGATATTCTTTGGATCGACGATACGACGGTTGTTGACGTAAGTGAAAACGTACCCGTTGCTACAGTTGGGGTATATCCTTCGTATCAACCGATAAAACCCGTCAATAAGGTATTGGAAGTGAATGCCGGTGTCGTAAAGAGGTTCGGAATATCAATTGGCGACACCGTTGAAATCCTCGACTAGAAGGTTCGCATACTTCCGACAGTTCCTTGAATCTATCCGCGGTTTGTTGTCTTCCGTACAGACGGAACGGTATAATATACAGTGTTTCCGTCATACGTAAGGGTAAATCGTGGGAACCCCGCCACGGCGGGAGTCCCGGAATGATTCATTAACGTAGGATATCAAGTATAAGGACGATAACAGTTTAAAATCCGTCACAAAGGTCTGATTTATGCGTGAACCCTTTGCGACACTTATTAGGGAAAAGCGTTGGAGAAAAACCGTAAGGTTTTGCTCCAGAAGCGGGCGTAGTTTAGTGGCAAAACGAGAGTTTTCCAAACTCTGGTCGGGAGTTCGATTCTCCTCGCCCGCTCAAGAAAACCCGATGTCCAACGATTAAAATTCGTTGCAAGGGTGTGCAATGGGCGTGAACTCCTTGCGATACAATATGGGGAAGATCGTTGGGAATCCCGCCACGGCGGGAGTCCCAGAAGAAGGCTCCCATAGCTCAATGGATAGACCTGCCCGCCGCATATGCGCCCGTAGCTCAACGGATAGAGCAGGTCGGTTCTAACGATAAGGTTGGAGATTCGAATCCTCCTGGGCGCGCTTAGGCGGGGCATCCCGCTTCCCCGCCTGCCGAAGCTTTTTTTGACGTTCTCCGGAGGGTATAATATATAATATAGTACTTAAAGCCCTCGTAGCTCAGCCGGATAGAGCAGCTCTCTTCTAAAGAGCAGGTCGTGAGTTCGAATCTCACCGAGGGTGCAGTAATGGCCAGCGGCGGGTAGGTAACGATAAGATTGGGGGTTCCCCGCCTGCCAGCGCCTGAGCGCATGCGATGGCGGGCAGGGACTCCCTCCAAGCGCGCAAATGGTGATCTTTCTTCTCCTGCTGTTCCTCCTTTTCCCTCGACCCGCTGAGGCATGGTATGACCCCTTGAGCGTCCCGAATAACGTATATGGCATGCATATCGCCGATGTCAATGACATTTCGGATGTTGCGACGCTCGTAAACTCCTCAGGCGGTGATTGGGGATACGTGACCGTGGTTATCGAAGAAGGAGACAGAAATACGGAGAAATGGCAAAGAATACTGAACGAAATGCGGCGACTACATCTTATTCCGATTATACGGATCGCAACAACCGTTGATCAGGGAGTCTGGAAGATTCCGTCTGAAGAATCCCTTCCGGAATGGGTGAATTTTCTTGGGGACCTTAATTGGCCCATAGAAAACCGCTATGTCGTTCTCTTTAATGAACCGAATCATGCAAAAGAATGGGGCGGGACCGTTAATCCGGAAGAATATGCACACCGTGCGTCCGATTTTATCCGTATGCTGAAAGCGAAATCACAAGATTTTTTCGTTCTTCCTGCCGGACTTGATGTATCAGCGGGAACAAATAAAGAGTCTCTTGATGCAGCAGTATTTTTGACAAGAATGGTACGGGAAGTCCCGGATATTCTTGAACAACTTCACGGTTGGACCTCTCACTCGTACCCGAACCCGGATTTTCAGGGTTCACCGACTGCACGGGGCCGCGGTACCGTACGAAGCTACGAATGGGAACTCTCATTTTTGCAAAATCTCGGATTGACGAAAGAACTGCCCGTTTTCATAACGGAAACGGGTTGGACGCATAGTGAAGGAAAAATACCGGATCCCTCACTCCTGTCACAGGAAACGGTCGCGCGCCGCATAGGCGAGTCCGCAACGATCGTGTGGCGTGATCCGCGCATTGTTGCCGTTACACCGTTCGTATTCAATTACCAGGACATACCTTTTGATCATTTTTCGTTCCGTAAACTGAATCTGTATGAATTCTATCCTCAATACGCAACGTATCAGGAGGTCCCGAAAGAATCCGGAGAACCGCGCCAGCGTGAAGAGTATGGCATCGCAAACCATATTTTTCCGCCGAGACTGGTCGCCAATTCTACGTATACCCTCCATGGCAATATCACAAATACCGGACAGGGAATTCTCAACGCCGCAGATTACACCCTCTCTCTGCAAAACGACACGCCGTTCAAACTCATGGATTTCGATCTGCCGCACCTTGAGCCCCGGGACAGCGGAACGTACACCGTAACCTTTCAGACTCCGGTCGATCCCGGACACTACCATATCGTTTTGACGCTTCGGAAAAAACACTTTGAAAAGACCGTGTCTGAAGCGTTCATTGCCCTCGTTCCTCCACCCTCCATTTCGGTCATCGTTCGTCCGGTGACTTCGGGTCAT
>Ga0214473_10012050_pt1 | contig 10148 bp, 6 predicted proteins | sample RVTome_7_FD_203509 | JGI IMG/M metagenome (GOLD analysis project Ga0214473, IMG submission 203509) | Soil microbial communities from uranium-contaminated site in the Upper Colorado River Basin, Wyoming, United States - RVT98D197 | ecosystem: Environmental > Terrestrial > Soil > Contaminated >... | reverse complement strand
CTCCAGTTGAGCATCGCCAAGCGAATTTATGAAACTGGAATTATCTACCAGGTAGATGAAATCGCACGGCCCCTGAGAAATCAAGAGCCTGAGATCATCATAGGCAGCCGGAATCCAAATGGAATTGCGCTCTCCATACCACCACACGGCGTCCGAGGCATCGGAAACAATTACATCGTCCGGTTCTGTAAATTTACCGAGCATGGCGTAACCGGGCTGATTGGCGCGTGAATTTTCGGCGATTCCATGAAGCCTCATTTCCAGGAATGGGGCTCTGGCTGGAAGAAACAGCAGCGCAGCCGATATGATCACGGCGATTCTATATTTTGTTAGGCTCATTTCCTGAAGCAGGTATCTTAGCCCGACCAACATCGATATTATCAGTAGAGCCTGCAGCGGCAGCAAATGCCTGTCATGATGACCATCTATCGAGGACAGAAGGGCAATCAAAACGGCCGCTGAAACCGAGAATAGGATGGCTTTTCGTTCGATACTCGAAACCTGTCTGACCTTCATTAAGGAATAGAAATATGGGACCAGTCCAAGGAAATTAAACCGCAGAGGGAAGGCACCTGCGAAGAAAACCAGCCCGCCGACGACCTTTTTGGCCATGTCCAGCGGGAAATGAGTCAATGTCGATAGTAACGACATGGGGATAAAGGAACGATATGTAAAATAATAATCTTTGAAACGCCCCATACCTTTGGTGAATTCGCCGTAAGCCTGCAATGTGAAAAATGGGTTACCGAGAACGAGCCAGTTCCGAATCAGCCACGGCAAAATTACGATGAGCGCGGACAGGGCCCAAATTCCTTTGCGACCAAGAGCTCTATTGAAAAATATAAGAGCAAATGGCACAGCCACAAATGCCAATTGATATCTCGTCAGAACTGCAATACCAAATAAACCGCCGGAAATGAGGATTTTCAATTTTGACGGGTGATTTATTATCAACAGAATCGAAAAAGTCATCATGGCTCCGGCAAGAATCTCCGGGGTGCCCTCGATGGCGGAATATAAGACGATCTGGCTCAGGCCGAGCAGCGCCGCGGTCATCAAGGCCATGAAGCGCCCGCCGAGCAGGCGACCCAAAATATATCCTCCGGCCACCAACAGCCAGACAGCGAAGATCGAGGCGGCTAAAGCGACGGAATCATCCGCCCCCAAAAGCGAAAACCAAATGGCTAGATACACTGGATAACCGGGGGCCCAAATATTATTGGGTTGAGGCACCGTGGGATCAAAGACGAGGCCAAGCGGATAAATGTGTCCCAGCAGGAATCCTTCGCCCCGGATGATACTCCTGGCCAGGGCGGCGTAGTCGTTACCATCGCCGATTGCCTCATAGCCCCCGAAGAAAATAGCACAATAGATAGCCGTGCAGGCGAATATGGCAAGCAGCGCCAATATATCGGCGGTCTTTTTCACTTGCCTCTCCTTCTGTATCCGCGCGCCATGTAACCATAGAACAGCCAATCGAAAAACCGGTCGTTCAAAAGCTCTCCTTGTCTGAAATTTGCAAGTTTTCTGAGCAAAGAGAGGGAAACTCCGGAACGGAAGGGACTCAGAAGAAACGAAATTATTTTTTTTCGCAAACCATTGCCGGAATCCGGCAGCCCCAGGAGCCACCCCTTATCGAATATAACGTCGACTGGATATTTATTCAGCAAACGCGGGTACCCGTTGCTGCCGAAATTCTCATACTGCTCAATAATCTGACTCATGCCCTTGTTGTCGTAGTGGTAACAAAAGGCATCGGGAATATTATGAATCGGGATATCGGCCTTCTGCAATCTCAGTCCGAAATCGGTATCCTCTCCTCCCCAACCCTCGAATGAAGTATCGAAGCCGGAAAGCCTTTTGTACAGATCCCTGCGGATCGAGAAATTGCCACTGGTGAAGTATTTTCCCGGGAGGCCGATTCCGCGTTGTAGGGAAAGCCGGCCCCGGGTTATAAAATATCGTTGATAGGGCTTGAGGCTCCGACCTTGCGGATTTCGATACCCTCCCAGGAAAACACCATCGGGGAATTCACTCCAGGCCTCCGAATATTTATCCACAAAGTCCGGACCTGGGACCATATCACCATCGATTGAAATAATCAAATCCCCGGCAGCTTTCTGGAAACCCTGGTTTCTGTTTCGGGCCCTGCCGAGATTGGAATCGGCGCGGATATATTTGAGGAAAATGGGATAACGAAGTTTCTTAATCATGTTATCGGTGCCGTCATTGGAGCAATCGTCCGCGATGATAATCTCGTAGGTCTGAGGATTTTTAATTTGCCCCTTGAGAACGTCCAGTGCCTTCAAGACGGTGTCTCTTTGATTAAAAGCGCAGATTAAGATCGAATAGTTTATCATCGGTTCGATTCTAATGCCTTGTAGATTTTCACAAGCTTGGCCGACTCAAGTTCCCAATTATGCCGGACCGCGGAGCGACGGCAACATTCACGGGCGGCGTCGAAACGGCGGCCATCCGAAAGAAAAGAGATGATTTCGCAAGCTGTCCTGTGAGGATCATCCAACGGCACAATCAGGCCGGTCCCCTCCGCTTCGACGAACGACGCTATCTCCGGCATGCGAGAAACGATCTGAGGAATGCCGGCCGCGAGATATTGAAACAGCTTCTGGGGAAGCGCCAGCCTGTTGTTCAGCGCCACGTCCTCCATAAGCAAGAGGCCGGCATCCGCGCCGGCAGTAAAATTAGGAAGCATTTCGGGATCGATGCGCCCCGCAAATTTCACTTTCTGGGCTAAGCCAAACTCGACGACTTTATTGGTCAACAGCGTTTTTATAATACCATCGCCGGCGAATATCAAAGCTATTTTTTCGAAATAACGCGCCATATCGATAAGATAAGCGAGGCCCTGGCCGGGCCTCAGCACTCCCTGATAAATAAGAACTTTCCAATCTGCAGGTATGCCGAAAATTTCCCGAAGATTGACCGGCGACTGCATCTTGGTAAGGGGGGCGACGTTTCTGACGATTTCGGGCCGGCTTATCCCGTATCTTCTCATAAGCTCTGCGGCCAGTGACTGATTTATTGTCATTATCTTTTGTGCCTTTGCGATCAGGCGTCTTTCCAGAAAAGCCCAAACCCTTTTGATTAAATTGCGACCGGCAAGCGCTTCAAGCTCGGTATATAGTTCGCGCGCTTCATAAACCAGAAGCCTTCTTCCTTTGCCCGCCGCGACGTATGCTGCATAAAGCGTATCGAGGTCGACTGCATGGCAAACGTCGGCGGACAACGCCTTGCCGATGCGAGCGGCCAAGAAGTTATATTGCAGAAAGCGAAATTTCCGCGTGGGCGCAGACCATTGTGGTATGCGATGAATCCTGGCTCCTTTGAAATTCAAAGTATCGGCGCCCTCGGTGGCAATAATCTCGACGTCGTGCCCCGATGCCAGGAGAGTTTCCACCTCCAACCGGGCGCGGGAGTCGCAATCGAAATTATTCAAAATGAAATAGGCAATTTTCACTCAAGCCCCTTAAATCGGGTCAACAAGCGATCTGCAATTTCCGGCATTTTAATAAAGCCGCCTCCCCTGGAACGGGCATGCTCGATGAGCCTCAGAAAAAGACTTCCCCAATGCGGGTAATCACGTTCATAGAGGGTGCGCTGATGCCAGTCGAGGACGACCAGGGAACAGTTTTCCGACGCTCTGTCGATCAAATTCATGCCCCGATGAAATACCTCGTCGGAATCCGCGCGCTGTTTTCCAATCAGGCCGCAATCCATGATGGCAATCGGAAACTCGACGATTTCATGCGACTTGTCGCAAGCCTTATCGAACGGAATTATGGGCATGTCAATACCTTCGAAATATCCGATGTCATTATCGAAACCGAGAGAAGAGGAATATTTAAAACCTGCCAGCGCGCTTGAATTCCAAAACTCCGGAAAAAAGGCCGATAGATAATGCGGCCGTATACCCAGCGATACTGCACTGGTGAATTCATCAAGCCCCTTTTTGGATTCGGCGATAAAGTCGCCGTGATAACATCCAATGCTCGAATGGAGCGCTATCTCGGAGCCGTTTGACTTAATATCGCTCAATGCTTTAGAGGCCATTCCGAGGTCATATACCGGGTCAAAGCGATGCCGGCGGGGGCCGCAGAATATGAAATATGTGGAGTTTATGCCATATGCGTTTTCGAGTTTCGACCATTGAGAGACACAGTCATAAGGATTTCTCTTTCCCGGCAGTATCGCTCCGGCGGAATCGAGAAACGCCCTGAAACCGCCCGGCAAGCTCCTATCGAAAAGCAGCCGCACGCTGCCTAATGTCGACCTGCGAATAATATCGATATCGTGCGAAACGGCTAAGGCGAATTTACAATGTTCGGGCCAAAGTGCCTTGTGGGATGATTCCGGGGGAATCAAATCGGCCCGGGCAAGAGTCCGTAGAAATAGCTTTATGATTTCGCTCATATTCATTTCGTTTGGCGGTGATGGCTTGAGCGGCTGTCCGGCGTAAGGACCTGACTGGAGCGATAATGAGAGCTTCTTTGCCAACAGTTCAACAGGGTCGAAATCGAGCGCATCGAGAATCGAGTCGCCCCGGCGAATCATCGTCTTCCCGGAATCGATCAGGATCTTGGCGGTGTCTGGAATGGCCGGAAGTCGCGCATTCACCAAATCAGGTAAATTGTCGCTTCTGTGAAAACGAACTTTCGTCACCGCGGATAGATAGGCAAAAACATGATCCACAAGCGCCTCTGTGAACTCGATTTTTCGATATGAATATTTAACGGCGGGCGTGTTATGAGTTGCCATATTTTAGGTTTTTCAGAACCGAATAGACTTTGCCTTTAATGGTGAACGCGCGAATGAGATGCAAATGCATTACTTCCTTGGCGCCGAAAGACTTCTTGAAATCGGCGATAGCGGCGATTTCACCACCTATAAGATCCCAGGAGGTCAAGTTCATCTTCGAGAGCTCATCCCCTATTTCAGCCATCAGAAGCTGGTTGATTCCCGCGGAGTGAAATTGAGGGTCGGAGCCCGCAATCCAATCGTAAGCATAATTTCCGAATTTTAGCTGGCCCCGGAAAGCCACCGGTTGACCATTGATTTCGGCGATATAAATCGTCAAAAGCGACGAGGCAACAAGAGCGTCACACCAGGCGCCCAACGATTCGGGCGAAATTGGTGTCGAGACGGATTTTCTTTCAAATGAGATTTGCCATAATGACTGCGGGAGCGTCATGCTTTTGGTGATAACTACTTTTTCCCTTTTTGCCTTGCGAATCTTATTCTTGACATCATCCCTGAAATCGCTCCCCCAGGCAGAAAGATCTTTTCCGGAAAGGGCCACTGTTTTTAGCGGCATGATCCGCCAGCGTTTCGCAACGGATTCGGTTGGATTGACGTTGGGCGGAAGACTCAAATGCAAATAATCGAAATCCGAGCATATTTTATTGCAATGCTCATCGAAGGCGCCACTTGATTCGGAAGCAAAGAGTATCGGCCCGTAATACTGGAACAGCAACGGCAGTGTGGCCACGCGGACGCCAACCCTCGTTCGAGAAATAGAATTCGAAATTCCGCGGGCCATCCCGTCAATAATTATTTGCTCCGACCGCCCCGAGAGCTTTAGAATGCTGCAAGCCTCTTTTACGAATGTCGGATGATAAAAAACGCCGCCCCAAAGCGATTGCAGGTTATCGTCGCACGATGCCGATTCAGGGGTGAACAAGCTACCTGATGACAGCGAATTTGCCGGTTCCGGACGCCTCGCCGGATCTGACATGGAAGAAATATATTCCTCCCGCTATTCTATTACCACCGGCATTTCGCAAATTCCAGGTGTTTGTGGATGAGAGGTTGATCTGGGCTATCATATCACCGGAAGCGGTATAGATTGTCAGCGTTCCGCTGGACGGCACACGGTTGAATTCGATTTCCTCAACGCCGCTGTCGAGAATTACCGGATTGGGGAAGGCGCTCATGTCGGCAAGATCCGGAGTTGGGGGAAGTATTCCTGATTCGAATACGGACAACCCTCCATCGGTGCCGATATATATCGCACCTGTATTGATATTTATGGCTATACCATTGATCTTATTATTTAGAAGCGGGCTATTGCCGGTGGTATATATGGTATTCCATGTGGAACTGCCCGGGCCATCGCTGTCGGGTCGCAGGACTCCCAGGCCCGCCACGCTGCCAACCCATATATTTCCGGCCCCATCTGCCTCCAATGCATTGACGCTGCCGGAGATTTCAGGAGGCAGCTCGAAGCTAGTAACCGTATCGTCATAAGGCGGCATGTAAAAGAGCCCGGAGGCCGTCGCCATCCAGAGATTCCCGGAATTATCCAATTCCATGTCGAAAATGTTTAAGTTAGTGATATTGGCGGACCAATTATCGTCAGCAGGGTCAAAAGGAGTGCCAGCGTGGTCGAGGCGATCAAGCCCATCCCCCCTGCCGATCCAGGCGGTATTGCCATCAAAGAGGAAGTTTTGCGCAAAGTTGGTGGTCAAGCCAATTTCCCCAGCCATGTATAACTGCCAGGTGGAGTCTGCGGTGTAAGGCGCGAAAACCCCAACGAGAAGAGTTGAGTCTGCCGCGAAACCGGGAACGCTACTTGCAAAACCGGTCACCCATATATTGCCACCGATATCGGCTCTGACCCCTGTGGCGGCCCAAAAAAAGCGATTTTCCGGAACGCCATACATTGGGCAGTTGGCTGCATTCCACCGAAACCAGGAATCGTCCAGATGGTTATATCTATAGAGCCCGCCGCCGAAACTTGAAATCCAGACATATCCGTCGGGGGCAACGGTTATATCTACCTCATCGTTGTCCAGAATATTGGGGACGGGCCCGAAAGTCTGATAATCGGACCCTCCAGTTCTGAGCCAACGCCGCCATTGGCCGTTGCTCAGCCGGCTCACCCCTTTTGAATTGTGCGTCATCCAGATCGCCCCCGAAGAATCTACGGCCATCTTTATGACAATATTCGAGGCCGGTCCGGGGAATGAATGCAATGTCCAGGACCCTCCTTGAAACTCTCCCAATCCGGATGCAGGAGTGGCCGCCCATAAGACTCCGGTAGAATCGATGCCCAGGTCGCTGGCGCGATTGCCGGTGAGACCTCCTGATGGAAACGAGGTCCAGCCCGATGTTGTATATCTGTAGAGGCCGGTACTGGTGGCAGCCAACATTAGGGTGTCAATCATGAATAGATCATAAACCGCACTGCCCGACAGGCCGAAAGGCTGCCATAATGTATCGGGGGAGGTCGTGAATTTAAAAATGCCGTTGGAGGTGCCGGCCAGCACGGTATCGTGGAATGATGAAATGGATCGAATATCGGCGGTGGTCAGTCCATTCTGCCCCAATGTATATGACCGCCAATTGCCGAAATATTGAATGTTGGCGTTGTCTTTATCGATAAATGCTATTCCCCTGGAGGTTCCCACCCATAGAAAAGTCCCAATTACTCTGGTGCATACGGCATCCTCCAGGTCGGGGATATTGCCGAGGCGCCGGGCCGTATCCCTGATCTCGCCCCCGTTGGAATAGATGAGAAATTTGCTTATGCCCAGGTCGCTGGCGACCCAGAGGCGGTCTCCCTCATTTTCGAGGTCATATATCGTTACAGCTCGGCCGATCAGGCCGACGCTGTCTCTTATGGCGAAGTTCCTAACGTTAAGAGATGGTGAAAGACGGCTGAGCCATCCGTCGCCGGCCCCGAACCAGATATTCCCGGAAGTGTCGATTTCGACGCAGCGAAGATCGATTCCTCCGAGTCCATCGGTATTTGTGAGCTTTATGGTCGTATCGTCAAAATAATTATAGGCGATAGCCCCGCCGGACGTGGCCGACCATACATTATCGCCAACAACGATGATTTGCCGGACAGCATCGGAATTTGTATAGTTGGTCCAGTTGACTGCAATAGCGCTGCCATGGAATAAAGTTAGGAGTATGACGATAACAAGAAGTCTATTCAACATAGCGTTCATGAATATATCCCTTTCGCCTCCAAAAGGCAATTATCAAACAGATTAACGCCACTGGCGCAGATACCATCGGGATGAAATCCCCCGATTTGTTATAAAGGCTTTTTGACGTTTCGGGATGAATCGTCGCCACAAGATATTCCTCCGTAAACGTGCTTGATTTAGCCAGTATGCAGCCACTCTTATCGACCGCCATCGATACTCCGGTATTGGCGGCCCGCACGACGGGCACTCTATTCTCTATGGCTCTGAAGACGGCCATCATGGCGTGCTGCTCGTAAAGCGAGGTATTCCCGAACCACATATCGTTGGTGATTACGACCAGCATTCGGGCCCCGAGCCTGGTAAATTCCCTTGTAAATCCCGGGAAAACGGATTCGAAACATATCAGGGTACTGAAATCAAGCCCATCTGTATTGAAGACCGTCATCTGCACGCCGCTGGTAAAATCGGCCTGCCCCAGGTGGATGTCTTTGAGCTTTTTCACTTTTCCGGAGAACGGTATTTTTTCGCTCATCGGCACCAGATGTATCTTGGAATAAAGCTGATATCCGGTCTTTTGGGGTTCAAGAAGCATTGCTGAGTTGAAATAGACATATTCACCTAACGAATCGACCGTATAATAGACGACGCCCGTCAACAGAGGCGTATCGATCGAATCGACAAATGAGGTGACCATTGTCATATTGCCCGGTTCCTGGGCGAGGTAGGTTGGGATTGCGGTTTCCGGCCAGACCAACAACTCGGCCCCATCGGCCACTGCCCTGCTCGAAAGAGAGAAATATCTGTCAAAGCTCACTTGCAGCCCATCGCGATTCCATTTGATATCCTTGGTGATATTGCCCTGCACCATACCCACCGTCAGAGTATCCTCGGGTAAATCGTTTCTCAAATCCCTTATACGCACGACGCCGTATGAATAGAGCGATAATATAATAATGACGGCAATTATCATCGAGCGCGACCTGCCTGACCAACTCTTAACAGGCGACTCGGAAATCGATTTGAATACCAGAATATTTACAACGAAGATACAAAGCGATATAAGGTAAACGCCTCCGATCTCGGCGGCTTGTATCAACGGCAGGAAATACGAGAGCGAATATCCGATGTCGGTCCAGGGGTAATTGAGATCCGATTTCGTCAGGAGCCAGTTCCACGTAAGGAAATAAACGGGTATCGAGAGCATGGCAAGCGACGGCAATTTTGCCGCAAGACGAGAGTAGATCAACATGCTGGTGGCCGGGATGAGGGCGAGAATCAAGACAGTGGCAATCATTCCGGGAATGGTGACCCAGGCTATATAATATACCATCCCGGCATAAAATATCACACCCCAGAGATACCCGAACTTGAAGGCGCGATATGGCGCCAGGCCATCGATAGCCAGGAGAAGCGGCACAAGGGATATGAATATTACCGGACCAAGCGGAAAAGGAGGAAATGCAAGAAAGGACACAACTGCCGAGAATGCAACTAAGTAGGGTCTAATTTCCTTCATCCAGGCCAAATATACAAGAGCAGCTGCTATTGTTAAATAGAAATCATTCCCTGTTCATCAAGCTCTTGCCGGTCATGGCCTGCGGCACGGGCAGATTCAGATAGTCCAGCATGGTGGGAGCGAGATCGGCCAGAATGCCGCCGGGCCGAAGCCTGCCTTTGAAATTGTCATCCACTAAAATGAATGGGACATCGAAAGTAGTATGGGCGGTGAATGGGCCGCCATCGTCATCAAGCATCTTCTCGGCGTTGCCATGATCGGCGGTGATTAATGAAACGCCGCCGGCTTTCCTGACGGCCTCGACGATTTTCCCAACGCACTCATCGACGGCCTCGACGGCCTTTCTTGCGGCCTCGAAAATGCCGCTGTGACCGACCATATCGCAATTCGCATAGTTCATTATAATTATATCATAAATCCCGGATTCGATTTTGCCCAAAGTCGAATCTGTCAGTTCATAAGCCGACATTTCGGGCTTGAGGTTGTAGGTGGCCACCCTGGGGGAATGAATCAGCGCTCTGTCCTCGCCGGAATACGGCTTCTCAACGCCGCCATTGAAAAAAAATGTGACATGCGCATATTTTTCAGTTTCGGCGGTCCGAAGTTGACGCAGGCCTGAAGCGCTTACGACCTCAGCAAAAATATCATTCAATGCTTGTTGCTCGAATGCCACCCTG
>Ga0214473_10012049_pt1 | contig 10148 bp, 18 predicted proteins | sample RVTome_7_FD_203509 | JGI IMG/M metagenome (GOLD analysis project Ga0214473, IMG submission 203509) | Soil microbial communities from uranium-contaminated site in the Upper Colorado River Basin, Wyoming, United States - RVT98D197 | ecosystem: Environmental > Terrestrial > Soil > Contaminated >... | reverse complement strand
GATTTTCTGGGTCCCGCTTTGCGGGATAGGGGTCGCAGAGGAGGAGCTCTCGTTTTTCTGCAGATCTAGAGCCTGATGGGTGACTGGTGCCGTCAAGACGGACACTGCAAACTCAAAAGAAAATACGCTAAAGGAAGAGATGGGGATGACTCTATTGATTTGTCTCGCTTACTTCGATACCAACGACGGAAGGGGAAGAAGATACTCCTCTTACGGTAGAAATACTTTTTTCTCTTGAAAGGTGCCTTTTAATGGGTGACACCCAAGTTTTTCTTCTAAGTTCGGCAGCGAATCAGTTGCAGATAAGATCTAAGATGGACGCGGATTTAGCGGAGAGAATGGGGAACTTATGAGAAGGCCTTCCCTGAATTGCAATAACGGAAGCCCAACCCGAAAGCCCAACTTATAAATTTAAGAAGTCCCATCAAAGTTTCTTAAATAACTTAAGAACGTCCCCGCGCTTCCCCCGTAATTGTTTGACAGGATACGTGGAACCTAGTACATTCGTTCATAAAATACGACTTAGAGGAGGATGACCATGAAAGCCAATAAACCCGTCGAATGTCCCGTTCAACTTCATCAACGCCCGATCGCAGCCTATGTATTCCTTCTGCTCGCGTTATGTTTTGTCCTTGTGGTCGGCTTTCTGGCTATATTGTTAGTCCCAAGGGCTTCTGTTTACCTTTTTGGAATATCAGGATTTTCAATCGCCTACGCCATCCATTTCTTCTCAATTAGTATTGGACTTGTGGGAACGTTCCTCAGGTTGGAGGATGCGGTCCCGGATAAGGTCCAGGCTCTTCAGGGTGATGTGGAATATGAAATCGTTGGGTGCGGGTTGTGGATTCTAGGCGGCGGGTTGGGAATTCTCCTGTCGGGTGGAATCTTACTGCTCGCTGAAGAGATCCCGCAGCTGAAGATAGTTGCGGAGGTGTGTTACCTCTTGGGAGCTTCTATTTTGGCCTACAATGTCGGTCGCTACCAGTTGGGTCCTGATAGACTTCGCGCCTGGCCTGCCAAAGCAATAAACATTTTATGGAATAAGACTCCAATTACACCGATTTGGTTTCTGAAACTGGCTTCTTCGTCTAAGGAAAAAACTCCTCCTGCTTCTGAAAATCCTTAAGGAGTCTGGGGCTCTACAAGCGTGGAGGGAAGAGAAATAGGGTGTTGACTTCGAAAAATAGAAGGTGTATTCTCTTTTCAACATCTCTTTTAAAGGGGGCGAGATGAAGAGCTGCCGTAACTGTGGAAAACCGGCGATGTATATGGTTGGCCCTCCTGGTCAAGAGATTCCTTTATGCCTTGACTGTGACTATAAACACACCCAGATGCTGGCTATGCAGAATGAGCAACTGGAACGTACCCTAAATTATTTGGCATCTGAAATGGAAATGGTCGTTGGCCTTCCCGGGGTCCTTCCACGGTTTCCCAAAAGGGAGGTGCGAGTCGCCCAGGGAGGAAGCATGACATTGAATAACATAAATATCTCTGGCGGCAACATAGGGGTGTTGAATACGGGGAATCTTAAGATGGTGGATTCCGCCATTACCATTCTCAATCAGGACGCTACTAACCGGGAAATTGGTGCAGCAATCGCAAAACTGACCACTGCCATCGGTGAGTCAACCGAGCTACCGCCTGATAAGAAGAATGAAGCCATCGAGATTCTGGGAGGAGTTGCTACCGCAGCTACTATGCCTAAGGAACAAAGGAAGACCGGCATCGTAAAGGCATTATTAGGGGCTATCCCAACGGCAATCCAGACGGCTGCGGGCCTCATGCAAATATGGCAGCAAGTTGAACCGGTCATCAAACGATACTTCCAAATCTAAGAAACCTCCGGATCCATCCTGAAATTCACGAGCTGGGTGTGTTTTCTGGCACATCTAGCTCACCCTCTATCGCCTCGGTGGCGCGGACGGAATAAGGGGGGACGAGGATTTTCGTTATTTTAAAATTGGATTATAAATTATTCCGGTGAAGGCTTCTGGAAACTCGTCTCTAATGGTTTTGATAAGCTCGTGAGCAATCTGACGGATACATGCTAAATGTGGACCTTCTTCATCGATACCAATACCGTCTTTCATCAACTTCCAGCCCATCGAATTGTGTCTTGAGAGATCTGCGTAATCCTTATCTATCTGAGGGTCAATATGCGCTCCACCGTCTTTGTCACAGACACATAGAATTAAATCCTCCCTCGTAAATTGATTGTTATTCTTGTCTACGATAACAACTTTTTCCAGCCATTGTTGCAATGGCACCCTCTTATGTCGGTAATACGGTGGTGTGTTGTCAAGCCATGGGGCCCATTCTAAACTGGAACTGCCATCTGGATTTATAGTCATCCTATTACCAATCAAACCATGAAAGGATCCAATGACCTTGACGTGCGGATCGTTCAGGGCATCGCTTGCCGTATCATAAAATAAAATATTCTTTTTTCCGAGTTGACCCAATAAGGACTTTTGTATGCCTGTGTCATGAATCAGGACACGGACTCGTAGTGCCAAAATCTTTGCTGCATTTTTGCCTCCTTCATCATAGGACTTAGATAAAAAAGTTAGGAGTTGGATTTCGTCTTTCAAATGCAGGCGAAGGTCACTATCCGTCAAGACATACTTATTCTTGTCTAGACAGCATTTCTTATACTTTTTCCCGCTGCCACATGGACACGGGTCGTTCCTGCCCGCTTTTCCCATAACATTCTCTGGTTTCTAATTTTACAATCGCTACCGATACTGTCAATAGGAACTTTCTCTTCATGCGCACCTTCCGCATCCTGCCCGAAGCGCCTTGAACCTTTTCCTTGTCCAACCAATCCCCATGGTCAGGCCGCTCTATTTTCTCACGCATGAGGGAAACCGGGGTGTGTTTTCAGGCTATGGGATACCCTCAGCGAAGGGTCAAAATCGGCACTGATCGGGATGTTGTTCCTAAACAGGCCGGAAAGGGGAAAGCGGAAAGAAGGCGTTGATCACAATATTCACAAACATATTTACGGGAAGTCTGGATCGTGATAGGATCGTTTTGTGTCACGGCAGGCGAGATTGGATGCTCCCGGAGCGCTTCATCATGTGATGATTAGGGGTATCGAGGGGCCCGATATTTTTAAGGGTGACAAGGACCGCGACCATTTTCTATCGCGACTTACCGAGATAGATATAGCGACCGGCACACAGATCCTTGCATGGACCCTTATGGATAATCATGTTCGTATGGTTCCGATCAATCAGCAGCTCATCGGGACCCCGCAGTAGTGGATGATTGTGCAAATTGTGAGCAATGTCTCCTTAGACGTTGATTTGTTTGAGCATCCTATACATAATTTGATATTATCGAGGAAAAGTTTATTGGGCAGGAGGGTTCACATGGGACGTTATGACACTGCACAGATTTGTTTAAAAGGATATGTTATAAACCCTTCTTCTAATAGACTCTCCAAGCATAACAAAAAATTCTGCGATAAATGTGGGTTCCCCACAATCACCAATTGCCAAAACTGTGGCTGCGATATTCAAGGAAGATACCATGACGAGGCATCTATACGTGTGCGCCCTTATATCCCCCCGGCATTTTGCTATAACTGCGGAGCTCCATTTCCATGGACTGAAGCAAAACTTAAGGCTTTCCGTGAATATACTGAACTCCTTGAAATTCCAAAAAAGGATAAGGAAGCATTGGAGAAAAACGTCCATGATATAGTCATTAGCACGGAAACAACGCCAGTCTCTGCTACAAGATTCAAGCAAACGCTATCAAAAGCGGGAAAAGGCGCACTAGAAGGAGCAAAAGAAATAGTAATAGACATCATTAGCGAAACAGCCAAAAAAATAATATGGCCCTAAAATAATGCCGAGAACCTGCTGGTTATTATGGACAGGAAGATGGCACAACTCTACGCCCGGAACTGGCAGGAGCATGAGAGGCATTCAGAGGTTTACCAGAGAAGGGAAAAGTAAGCCCCATGTTTACTTGCATTTATTGCCAGAAAACTGAATCGGATGTTTCTCCATCCGAAGCCCACATCTTTCCTGACGCAATGGGAGGTGTCACCTATACGCCAGACACTGTATGCAAGGACTGCAATCAAAAAATAAACAAAGAGTTCGAACAGTCAGAGATTCGGAAGTTTTCTTTTTTCCAAAGCCTCTGGGGAATCAAGAGCCGCAAAGGTAAGGTCCAAGGAGTCCCCGCGAAAATCAAATTTCAGGGAAAGACTTTCAATATTTCTCTCGATGAGAACGGACGCCCTAAGACACCTCTCGTATTCTGTGGAAAAGATGCCATGGGCAAAAAATTCTATAACATAATTGGACTTGCCCATATGGTTGACCAAAAGAGAAATGAAGTGATGGCCAAAAATCCATCAATGATATGGGAGGACAAAGATTTTACGAACATTCCACAACCTGAATCAGTAATCGAAATTGCTCGGGATGTAGGAAGAAAGTCACTGAGGCGGTTGGCTGCGAAAGTGGCATACGAAAGATGGGCACAATCCAGAGGCAGCTTATTATTGAGTGACACACAATATAACGAAATCCGTAATTTTATCCTTAATGGCACAGAATCCCGCGTCCTGTGCGGGAATTTATGCGATCTCAAACTATTGAATGGGATGCTCAATTTCTCAGTTGGACATCACGCTGTCGTTGCTGTTGGGCATCCCAAGAGCAGGATTCTTGGCTTCTTCGTGACATTCTATAGTTTGTTCTATTTTTGGGTTCTCCTTTCAACACATTACCGGGCATTAGCGGCTTTTGATGATGCACTCATTGAAGACCCTCAGAGCCAAATAGTCCATATGCCCCTTCTCCGACCAAATACTGGAGATTTACTGATCAATTGGCACAACATAGTCGAGCCATTCTTGTCTGACCCTGTAAACGCAGTCGATTCATCCGTAAAATATGCGGCCAATAAATTCATAAAGTCCGAAGAGGAATTTTGGAATGTTAGACACGTCTTAGTTGAACCTACAACAGCACATGGAAGTGAAGACTAGCCCCGCCTCAAAAACAGGCACCGGCAGCCCCTTAAATCCTGCCTTCCATGAGTATGTTCTCATCCTTCATGATTACCGGATGAAAACTGGCGGTATTCGGAGAGGCTTACAGGAGATTGAATGGACGTTAAAGAACAACACTCAGCTCTCAAGGCACCACTTGTTATTGCTTCCCTTCTTTCCGGGGTTTTGGTCGGACTTGGGTTCGAAAGCATCCTTTTGGGGATAGCCATCGCTTTAGTCTATCCTTTCATGGGTGCAGTTGTTGTATGGCTCTGTGAAATACTAAAATCTTGGGCTTACCGAAGGCAATGCAATAAATGGGGACAGGATGAACGTCTTCTGTTCGCTGCGGTTTGGCCAATAGCGTTAATCGTTTGCGTTATTATGTATATTTTCGTCGGAATTATACATCGTCTTTTTTGACTCGAAGCAGATACGGTCAGCCCTTCATTTCTTTCTCTTGGATCTCTTCACCAGAACATAGACGCTTGCCGCCATCCCGATGAGCAGCACGACCGACGTCATCAGCGAGGACACGGGGCTTGAGACCCCAAAGGCGGAGAAGCCTATCACCGAGACCGAGAACAGGGCCCCCCAGAAATTATTCCCCACGTGTAGAGATGACATGATGACCACGGACTTCGTGAAATAGTAGGAAGCGAGCGATATAATCCCGAATATGAGCACGATGGCCGTGGCTACCATATTGGTGGAGTAGACGAGCGAATGCTCAAGGGTGAAGCCCACGCTGCCGATTATGAGTGCTATCATAAAGGATGCGGAATTCGGGAGCTTGGAATATTTGCATAGGCCGCACGCGATGGCGAAGGGCAGGACCAGGAAGACAGGGTTCTCGGGGTCTCCCATGGCGAACCCGGAAGTCAAGGGACCCCCGAGATAGGACATGATCCCGAAGCTGTCGCACCTGAGCTTCCAGACCGAGCCGCAATGGATGCAATCGCCGCACCGTCTCTGGCCTGTCGTCACCATGGTCTCGCCTCCTTCCGCATCGCGCGGATGCGCTCCAGCAATGCATGGTCCTTGACCAGCATACACACCACCTCCTTTTGTGCCTTGGTCCAGCGAGGAGCTTATGCGGGTTTTGCTCCTCCAACTGCGCGGTAGCGAAACCCCGCAATATGCGAGCTCGCTGCTCATGGAAAGTAGGTGGTGGTTGGCAAAGGGGGCCATGGATGGACGCAGGAAGGGGGGAATCGCCTTTATGGGGGTGATTAACTGCCGAAAAATCGCCGTTACGAAGGTGATGGAAGGGATTTTTGCAGGGAGGCCGCAGCACAAGTGCAGCGGAGGTGCAGCGCAGGCGCAGCGGGAGTGCAGGAAGAGCGCAGGGGAAGAACGCTAGAAGAAAAAGGCCTTCAGCTCCAGCAGGATTAGCTTGACAGCGCCAATCAACGCCAAGAGAAGGAGGGTGATTTTGACGATGAGGTACTCGATATGGTTGAAGAGGTTTTTTCCAAGCATGACCATAAACATCCTTTCCGGCTGGTTCCCATTTTCGCCGTGTTTATGGTCACTCGGGACACTTACAAAGCCTACACTATGGGAACCGCCCTTGTTTTTTCCAGAAGGGCTATTTAGTGCGACAAATAAATTATATGAAAGCGGAACAGATTTGTCAAGAAAAAATCCTGAGGCTAAGGATTTTTGACGCATAGACCATCTATATAAACCATCTATTTAGGCTCCAAATAGACCAGTTATATAGACCATCAATTCAAAAATCTCAAGCCCTTTCCAGGGAGCTTGACTTGCCCTTGGAATGGTGGTAGGGTTCTGATAACTTCCTTTTGAAGGAGGACAAGATGGGTCTGCTCGATGACATCCTGGGAAAGATTATTGACGTGAATCTGAAACTGAAAGCCGGAATGATGGGAGTCCTTAACATCAAGACGACAAAAAATACCTACAACACAAACCTGATTTTCACTACGCCAGAGGCATCAAAGGCTTTCGCACGTGTCTTTGTGGCAGGGAACCAAAAGGAAATTGTGGAGTATGCCGAGAAACTCTTGGCGGCTAACTCTGCCACCCTCGAAGTCATGTCTCTTTCATCGGCAACCGAGATTGCTAATGCAACCATTGTCGCCTCAGCCGCCGCGGCATCCGGAATGGAGGGCAAGGTCAAGATAGAAGGGAAACTCGGTTTTGAGGGAAATCTTAGTGTTGCGTTTGTGACCAAATCCACAGAACCGGAGAAGTAAAAATCATCAGGCTGGCTTTGCTTCGGGGGAAGGCTGAACCTGCTTTTCCAAAATGATTCTTCTTGCCTGGTCAATCCTCTTCCAGAACTCAATCTCGCTGAAGGCGTCAGGGAATGTCAGTTCTCGGAAATCCTTTTTTTTCCCCTCTGCCTGACCCATTTTCCATCCTTCATAAACCAGACGATGGGAGTCATGAACTCCAAATACATGAAGCACTTCTGGCAGCGGTATTCCCCCTCGAAGGAATAGAACTCCATCTCAAACTCGCTCAAGTCTTTTCCGCAGCTGCAGCAGATTCCCTTTTCCATTCAACCTAATCTTCTTTCCGGGATTTTAAAATGCCCGTTAGAAAAGAGAGAAAAGGGATTTGATCTCGGCAAAGAGTAGTCCGGCAGCCGCAATCAGCACCGAAAGTATAACGAAGATTCTGATGATGAAATGCTCGATTTGCTCGAAGCGGTCCCTGGGTGGATTAGCCATAAACACGAAACTCCTTTCCGGCGGTTTCCGAGTTTGTTCGTGTTTATGGCCGCGAGGGCACTACATGACTAAAAGTGGGAAACCAGCCTCAAATTTTTAATCTCATATCATCTTATGTACCCGGATTCCGCTCGATTGTCTCGATACGAAACTACCCGGATACGTTAAAATAATTTTACGGAAAAAAGGCCGTCTTGTCAAGGGGGCTTTCCTTACTCCTTTGGAATTCCTCTCTCGTCAGCCAATCCTTATCCCGAAGTCCGTTATGGAAGCGATTCCAGCACCACTCGCAGTGTCAGCGGTCCCCCGTGTTCATAAATTTCTGGCAGCAGGGGCACTCGGAGATTATGAGGCTGGGCATATAAACCTCTCATTTGAATCCATGGAACTTATCGAAGCCCTGCTCCTTTTCAAAAACGTCAGAAACCAGAAGAGCGCAAAGTATCTTGAAGTTTATCTCGTCCAGCAAAGCAAGCTGGCCAGCCTGTCCGTGACGCCTTCGGGGTTTTTCTTCATAGCTGATTCTTGTCTTCCGGGATTTAAAAATCCCCCACGGAGTGCTTGGTCTTGACTTGTTAGTACAGACGGTGATACGGTTTATGGAATTCTATGAAGCTGATAAAACTGGCTGTCAAGATAAAGGAATTATTGTTCAGACCTACCGACTTCAAGGTGAATATATTTGAAGGTGAAGAGGACTTAATAAGGGCTATATTTGAATGCTGGCGGAATACAGCATTGTGCGCCTTGGTTCTTGGAGTCAGCTTGTGGTTGAAGGAGAACTCTTCAGCGACGTTTCGTATCAAGATATTAACGGAAGTGCTGGATTATGTCGGTATTATCCTTTTGGGATTGAACCTGCTTTATCTCAACATAAAACTTACGAAACTTAGAGTCCCAAGGATAGTATGGTTTCTGACCATGTTGCTTTTGGGTTTCTTAAGCTTCCTTAGTGCCTTAATCCTTGCGGGTAAAAAGTAATGTCTTCGCTCGCCTTCTTCATACTCTTGTTTTCGACCTCTTCACACTTTTAGAGTTCTATCTCTCTTCCCTTCTGCCTCAGAACAGGGTAGCCGGACTTGACCACGGATGCCCGTCCTTGCCATGGCCTTTCCTGATTCTTTTACGGCTGTAGGTCACGGTCCTGGAAATGCTGACATCCGTGCTGAAGATTTTTCTCAATTCCTCTTTGGACAGAAGACGGTCAGAAGAGTGCGATATCTCGCCATCGCTATAATTTATGTTCGCCTCTTCATGCTCTTTCACCACTACGCGCCATTATCTAGAATGGCTGCATAGTGACTTCCGCTCTTCCGTGACGATGCATGAATATTATTTATGCCGGAGGGTTTGAAAGATTTTGATTCGGCGGGGCCGATTACTTAACTTTAAAGGCCATTATGAAGTTTGCAACCATGCCCCCAAAGGCAATCAATGCCAGAATGATTGTAATATGTGATTCTGGGGTCGGACCAAGGCAAGTATTGTATTTTATGAGTGACTTTTTGAAACAGGAGGCTGATTTGGGCTTTAGAATGGCCCTTTTGGGGTTGAAATTGTCATGGTTAGGAACTTTAAGTCCGGCCGTGCACGAGCGGACTGGATTGACTGAATCGCCGCGTAGGTGATTCTAATGGTGTCAGTTTGCAATTAGAGAGGGCACTTAAGAAGTTAAGATTTGTCACGGGTTGTGATATGCTGTCTTACCCCGGCAGCAGAAAGCCCCCCGCTTCTTCCGGCAGGATGAATGCGCCAACTTTTGGCCGGGATGTCGCCCCGCTTGAGCGTTAATCAGGTGCTACGGGCTTTGCCCGTGGGGCTCCACAGGGGAGGTGATGCCTATGAGACTCTATCTCGTGCAGCACGGCGAGGCCAAGACCGAGGCGGAAGATCCGGAACGCTCACTGACAATGAGGGGAGAAGAGGAGACCAGGAAAGTCTCCGGCGCCGCAAAAAGGCTGGACATCCGTCCTTCAAGAATCTATCACAGCGGGATTTTCAACCTTGAGCCCCTCGGCGTGAGATCGGGTCGAAGGCAACCACTGGCCTTCAGGGCAGAGAAGTTACGGATTTGACATGTCCTCTCGATATTGGGTAAACTACTTCCTCAGGTAGAACTCCGTATCCGAGAGAGGATAAGGTAGCAACGCTGTGCCAATAAAGCGAAACATTGTGGAGCGCACAAAATTCAATAAGCTGGCACAACTGCCATATGAATTGAGGCTCCGAGATTTCGAGATGGCCATGCAGGATGTATATGATTTTTTCTTTGACGTGAACTCGTACCTTGCCAAGAAGGGCCTCCAGAGATTGGACGAAATGCTTCGCCCGGCGATCATGTCGGGCGTTCTATCGGATATGCTGACTGCAAGCTTGGCAAAGCACTCGCGAGTTCTCATAGAGAACCAATACTTCAATGGCCACCCAGACTT
>Ga0214473_10012047_pt1 | contig 10148 bp, 7 predicted proteins | sample RVTome_7_FD_203509 | JGI IMG/M metagenome (GOLD analysis project Ga0214473, IMG submission 203509) | Soil microbial communities from uranium-contaminated site in the Upper Colorado River Basin, Wyoming, United States - RVT98D197 | ecosystem: Environmental > Terrestrial > Soil > Contaminated >... | reverse complement strand
AAGGCCAGGCCCGTAACGCCGATTGGCCGGCGACATCCCTGAAACGAAAGGCATCGAGCGCTTGTCTGGCTGACCGAGGCTGCAAGCGCCTCGGCTTGCGGGTCTCGGGCAGTCGCAGGTCGCGGTCTGGATGCATTGGCGCTGAAGCGATCGTGGATTATGCTTGGGTCTTCAGGTATCCAGGATTCTTGGGGCTTGTTCGCGTGATGGAGGGCCGTAGATTGTATCGATACCCGTCACGGGATTATGTAAAGTAACCACGGCTCGGACAGCATGCTGATACTACTTCCTCTCGCCGTATTCTTCGCCACGTTTCTCCTCTTTCTCGATCGCACGAACCGACCGGAAGCCGCCCCGGCCGATTGGCGAACGGCATTCCTCAAGGCGGCAGTGGCCTGGGGGATCCTGATCACGCTGCTCTCTGAGGCACTCAGCCTGGTTCGTGCGATCACCCAGTTCTGGCTGGCGGCTGCCTGGGGCAGCCTGCTTGTGATCCTGGCATGGCTGATCTTCCGCCGCGGCCTGATGGGCCCTGCCTTCGCCGCGTTCCGGCAGAAGCTCGCCTCGCTTGGAACCATTGAAAAGGTCGTGGTTGGAGGCTTCGCAGCGGTCGCCCTCGTACTGCTGGCCATCGGCTGGATCTCTCCGCCGAACACCGTGGACTCGCTCCTGTACCATATGGCGCGAGTGGTGCATTGGGCACAGAACCACAGCCTCGAGCACTACGCGACGGCCTACCCGCATCAACTGCACAAACCCATATGGGCCGAGACAGCTATCCTCCATCTGAGGCTGCTCTGGGGGAACGATCGGCCGGCTGCGCTTGTCCAATGGATCAGCATGTTGGGATCCGTGATCGGTGTTTCAGGCATTGCGGCGCTTCTGGGCGCCGGCCGAAGGGGGCAGTTCCTGGCGTCGGCTTTCGCCATCAGTGTTCCGATGGGGATCCTGCAGGCCTCCAGCACGCAGAACGACTACGCCGCGACCTTCTGGGTGATCTGCCTGGCCTACTTCGTCGTGCTGTCCAGGCGGCGGGGCTTAAGCACGGTCGAGATGCTTGCCCTGAGTGGAACATTCGGGATCGGGCTGCTCACCAAGGGAACCTTTTACGTCTATTGCGCTCCGTTCCTGCTCTGGTATTTCGTTCCGCGGGTACTGCGCGAGCGGCCGCTGCGCGGTCTGGTAGAAGGACTCGTGCTGATAGCCTTCGCCTTCGTTCTCAACCTGGGGTTCTGGTTGCGGAACATCAGCACCTTCGGCGGTCCATTCGGTACGGAGGACTGGCTGCTGGCCAATCTGACCCTGGACTCGCTGCCCCAGCTGCCGATCCCCGGGAACGATCCGTCTTCTTCACTGCCCGGGGCCTCAGCCGATCGGCTCCCCTCCGAGATCGACCAACTCGTTCAAGACGTGGGCCGGCATCCGGGCCTGGCAAGTCTGTCCCGCAGCCGGGTGAGCATGGCGGGGTTGATTCCGCTGCGTCTCGACGAGGAGGGCGAATCGATCGGGGAGCGGGTCATGTGGGCGGTGAGGCGAGTCGCCAGCCTGGCTGCGTTAAACCTGGTCACCCCCTCGAGCGCGGTGAACCAGATCGTCTACCGCCTGCTGGCCAAGTTTCCCTCGCTGTTCCGGCCGGACATCGCAACCGAGATGGCAGAAGTCGCCTGGAGCCATGAGGACACGGCCAGCAATCCCCTGCATCTCATGTTGGTTCCATTGACCATCCTGGGGCTGGCCCTCAAGCGCCGGCACGCGCCGGTGAGGCTGGCAGCCAGATATGGACTGGTGGCCCTGTTCTCGTACTCACTGGTTGCCCTGGTGATCGGCCACGGCACCACGGTGTGGGGACTGCGCTATCAACTGGCGTTCTTCATCGCCTGGGCGCCCGCGGCTGGCGTCGGCCTGGATCTACCGTTTAAGAGCCGGCTGCCCTATCTCTACTGCATATTGCTGCTGTTTTCCTCTCTGCCGTGGCTTTTGCTGAACAATACGAGACCGCTCATCGGCATGCCTCCGTGGCCTACCCGGATTGGCAGCATCCTCACCGTCCCGCCGGAAGAGGTGCTGACGGCGATCAGCCCTGAAGGCCGGCCTGCCTTTGTGGCCACCGCAGCCACGGTGAAGAATTCCCAATGCAAGAATGTGGGCCTGCGGCTCGATTCCAGTGACCTGGAGTATGTGTATTGGTGGCTGCTGGACGCGCCTCAAAGCGGGTACGAATTGGAGACGGTATACACCTTTCCTGAGCTCGAACGATATATCGACTGGGAGCCCAAGCCCTGTGTGATCATCTGTACCCTCTGCCAGGACAGGACTCGCCTGCACGGTCTACCCTTCAAGACAGACCACGGCGGCATATCGATATTCATCGGGGATGGCTTCACCATGAGTGAAGACGGATGACAGGCATTCAATGCAGGGGTGGTGGAATTGAGGGGTGAAGAGAAGTCGCTGAAATCCCGGCTGATCATCTCATCCAAGTGAGAACGATCGGGGTATCATACGAGAAGGCTCCACCCCAATCGCTTCACCTAGTAGAATCCCGATCTGGTTATCAACATCACGGACCGAGGAGCCCCTTCCTGCGCCGATCGAAGATCTGGCAGGTGGGGCTCATTAGGTCCGCCCGATGAGCCAGTGGTGAGATTGCACGGGCGCTCGATGACGCCCGTACGGTGGAGGCGTAGTGGACGAAGAAGTCAGGCAGGACTACGAGCCGGCAGCTTACTGGGAGGAGCGGCTCCGTCGGCGCTTCGACCTGACCGGCGTCGGGCACGGATCGCTTGGGCCTGGATACAACACGCGCCTGTACCGGGCACGCAGGCGGGCCCTGGACAGAGCATTGAGAGCCGTCGGTCGGGACCTGGGTGGTCGGCGAGTTCTGGACATCGGTTGTGGCAGCGGCTTCTACACCGAGTACTCCCTCGAGAAAGGCGCCGGCGATTACGTAGGGATAGACATCACCCGGGTGAGCATCGAAACCCTTCGCCTGCGGTATCCAGATTTCCAGTTCATGATCGGAGATGTCTCCAGCGAAAGGCTCATCATGGAGGCGCCCTTCGATCTCATCCTGGCCGCAGATGTGCTCTTTCATATCGTCGATGATCAGGCATTCTCGCGGGCGCTGGCGAACATCGCCGCCTGGCTCAGTCCGGGAGGTGTGCTGATTCTCTCGGATGTGTTCCCGGAAACCACGCTCCAGACCGCAGCTCATTGCCGATATCGCTCGCGGGATACCTATCGAACGCTCTTGGAGCGCAGCAGTCTACGGATCTCCCACATGGAGCCGATCTTCGCGCTGCTTCAGCCCCCGCCGTACGGCGTGCGCGCCTCGCCGCTGTGGCGGACCTACGCCTGGATCTGGCGCTACGGCTGGAGGGTCGCCCGCCTCCGATTCTTCGATCGGATCCTGCCGGTGGGGCTCGGATGGCTCGACGATGCCGTAGCCCTGAAGGCCTTCGGCCGGAATGCACCCAATGCGAAGTGGTTGGTCGCGGTGAAGGACGATGTGGCGTAGCCAATTGAAGGCCAGCTCGGGCTACGCCATCGGGAATGTCGCCCGGAGCGCGGCACTCGTCATCCTGACGCCCTACCTGATTAACGTGCTGACCCCCGAGGACTACGGCGCCTGGGCCTACCTGGAGGTCGTAATCGTTCTCTTGAACATGCTCATGCTGGCGGGGCTGGACATTGCCCTGATGCGTGAGTACTGGGTGCTGGATGATGAGGGCGATCGCTCCGCGCTGTTCGGCACGATTCTCATCGGCGTCATCGTCTGGGGCGGGTTGCCGGCGTTGGCGCTCTCGGCTGCATCCGCCGGGGTGGCCGGTTCGCTATTGCCGGGCCCAGCGGGGGTCGGTCCGTGGGTGTTCATGATCGGTTGGGTGGAGAGCATCCTGGCCGCCTTCCTGGCGCTGTTCCGGATTCGCGAGAACGTGCTGGCGTATGTCTTGTTGTCGGTTGGACGCATGGTCCTGTTCATGGGTCTGGCGATCGGATGGATTCAGGCCGGGTACGGCGTGTCGGGAGGACTGGCCGGGCGGCTCGTCGCCTCGCTGGTGATCCTGGTCATTGCCCTGGCGCTCGTCAGTCGCGCGGGGCTGATCTCCGTCCGCTGGGACGGGCGCCTGCTCAAACGCGGACTCAGATATGGCCTGCCGTTGTTGCCGGCCAACCTGGCTGCCTATGTTCTCTTCGCCTCGGATCGCTACTTCCTGGAGCGGCTGGCGGGACTGGAAAGCGTTGCCGTCTATTCGTTTTCCTACAAAGCCGCTTCCATCCTCGAGATGCTCATTACCCGGCCGTTCGCTGCAGACTGGGCGGCGCGCAGGTTCAAGATCGCCGGCGAGGAAGATGCCCCGCTTCGCTACTCGCAGGTGCTCACCCTGTTTTCCTTCGCGGTCGTCGGATTCGGCCTGATCCTGCTCGCCGTCGCACCGTTCCTGTACCGCATCTTCGCCCCCTCGATCTACTGGGATGGTCTCAGAGTCGTGCCCCTGATTCTCGGCGCCTACATCCTGTTCGGTCTGAGCTATCCGCTCAATGTCGGCATCATGCTCAAGGATCGCACAAGCTACCTGCCCTTCATCGGCTGGGCTGCGGCCGGCCTATGTCTGATCCTCAACCTGGTCTTGATCCCGCGCTACGGCATGTTCGGGGCAGCCTGGGCCACCATCGTCGCCTATTCGGTCAACACTGCCGGGATCACCTGGGCCTCGCTCCGGATCTATCGCGTGCCGTACTCTCTGCGGCAGGTGGGCCTCGTCCTTGGATTCGGAGGGCTTGGGTACCTTGCACTGAAGCTGCTGGGCTACACATCTCCGGCGAGCGCCACCCTCGCTGGCACCGTGTTGATCGCCGGAGGCGTGTCGCTGCTCACGCTCGGCGTTGGGTATCTTCTGTGGGTTGACTTTCGCCGATCCGGGCTGGCCTGGAGTGAAGGGGGCGCATGACCCCTTGACAGTCTTGCTCCTGTTCCTCGTCTTCCTGGCGCCGACCATCCAGTATCGAGTCGAGCTCGGGGTGTTCAGTTTTGCCGTCATGGAGCCCGTCGTACTGCTTGCCTCGGGGTTTCTTCTTGCCCGGGCCCTCTTGAAGAAGCAGACCGTCCGCATCCCCAGGACCTGGCCCGAGATCGGCCTGATCGCCATTGTCGCCTGGGCCGTCCTCATTCGGCCGTGGTCGCAGGATGGGAAGCACGGTTTGAGCGACATCCGGGACTGGGGGATCCCCGTAGTCACCTTCCTCACGCTCCGGATGACCGTTCGCCGCGGTTGGCGAACGGCGATCGATATGTTCGTGATCGTCATCTCGCTGACGGCTCTGGTCGGGCTTTATCAGGGTGTCACCGGCGACTTCCGCCCTTTCATGGCACAGGAGGCGAACTTGAAAGTTGCGCCGGGAGAGGCAAGCCCGGGGGGGGGCCTCCGATGGGACCCGGCAAGCGGGATGAGCATCTGGGAGGCCTACGCGCACTACGCCAGTCTGTCCGAACAGGGACTGGCAGAGGAGCAGGCGGTGGTGGATGCGGCAAGTGTGGTGCCACCACCGTTCGCGGTCGGCTTCTTCGGCCACCCGAATCCGATGGGGATGTTCCTGAGCGCGGGGTTCATGCTCGTGCTTGGGTGGGCCGCCGAGCGTAGGCGACCCGCGGGTTGGCTGATTCTCGCGCTGGTGGGCCTGGCTTTCCTACTGACCTACGCCGAGACGGCGTATTTGGTGTTGGCCTGCGGACTGGCCGCGATCATTGTCTTACGCAGGTTCCGGTCACTGAAGGCGCTGGCCGCGCTCGTAGTGGTCGTGGTCGCCGCGGGCGCGCTCCTGCTGGCCGGGCTGCCGCCGACCTTTTTCCAGACGCTTGCCTGGCGCTATGGTTTGTGGACGACGGCCGCCGCTCTACTCGCCAGATCGCCCTCGATCCTGCTCTTCGGGAACGGGATGGATCCGTACGCAGGCCTGGCATACTACTTCCAGCCACACAACAGCTTCATCTACCTGTTGCTTGATTACGGCCTCCTGGGCCTTGGTTTGGTTCTCGCAGTACTCGTCTCGGTAGCCGTCAAAGGGTGGCAGGACGGCAGCGACGGTCTTTGGAGGCAGAGCTGGTCCCTGCAGGCCCTCTGGATTGCAGCGCTGAGCTTCTTCGCCATCGGGCTCACCGAATCCGTCCTGCTGGGGATTGAGTCCCGGATGATCGTGCTCAACTTCCTTGCCTGCTACCTGGGGCTGCGGGAAGAGCTGCGAGCCCTCGGAGGGACGGCACTTCAGCCGGGCCGCGCGAACTCTCATGCCTGAACGGATCAAGGTCTTGACCATCTCGGATATCTTCCCCAATCCGGCCAGGCCGGCCTTTGGTATCTTCGTCGAGCGCTCGGTTCACCATCTCCGGGCCGACTGCGATCAGACCATCGTCGTTCCGTACCGGATCTTCCCTCCGACGAGAATCTTCCGGTCCCTTCCTCGGCCGGCTCGATTTCTCGATGCCTGGCGTCACTGGGTTCGCGAAGTCCGCTCCATTCCCAGGAAGTCGAACGACGATGGGATGGAGATCTTCTTCCCCAGGTACACCTCACCGCCTCGGCAAGTCTTGCACGGCCTGTGGGGCTTCTTTGCCTACGCCTTCATCAGGAACCTGCTATCCCGTCTCCACCGTCACTTGTCTTTCGACCTGATCCACGCCCACTACGCCTCCCCGGGCGGCGCCATCGCCCTCCTGGCCGCCCGCCGGATGAAAGTGCCGGTCGTCGTCAGCGTGCACGGTGCCGATGTGACTTTCACCTCTCGCCAGGGCGCGATCGGGCGGAGTACCATCCGATGGGTGCTGGGCACCGCCGACGCGGTCCTGGCGAACAGCTCATGGACCCGGGATCAGATCGTCGGCCTGGGAGTTCCCGCTGACAGGGTCCGGATCGTGCGCCTGGGGGCAGATCCCCCGGACGAAATCGTCAGTTCCCACGCCGGAGAGCGGGGGGACACGCTCACCCTTCTTACCGTCGGCTACTTGGATGAAAGAAAAGGCCACAGATACGTCATCGAAGCGATGCGAGAGCTCGTGGAGGAAGGCTGCCGGCTCCGGTACGTTATCGTTGGAGGCGGCCCCCAAGGGACCTCGCTGCGGCGACTGGCCGAACACCTGGGCATTGCGGATCGCGTGCAGTTCGAGGGAACCAAGCTGCACGCCGAAGTGTGGCGCTACTTTGACGAGTGTGACATCTTCGTCATGCCCAGCTGGAAAGAGGCCTTCGGCCTGGTCTATATCGAAGCTCTGGCCCTCGGGAAGCCGGTGGTGGGCTGCCGGGGGGAAGGGGGACCCGAGGACCTCCATTCGCTGGGCGACTGTATCCAGCTGGTCGAACCTCGGAATGCCCGGAGCCTGGCTGCGGGGCTGCGCGAGCTGATCCGAGATCCCGAGAAACGCCGGCGAATGGGTTCGATCGGTCGTGCCATCGTGCGCGAGCAATTCACCTGGGAGCTCCATGCTTCCAGGACCGTGGAGGTCTACCAGCGTGCGCTGGAAGAGGCGAATGGTCGAAGAGAAGGGCTTCATCCGGTACGATCCTGACCGGGATCGCTACTCCGTAAACGACGCCAAGACGCTCTCCGTCGTCGCGGCAGAACACCTGCTGAGAGGGGTCCTGGCCGCCCGACAACACATCCGGGGGCGGCTGTTGGATGTCGGTTGTGGAAGCCGGCCGTTCGCGCTCGTCTACGACAGATTGGTGGACGAAAGCCTGGGAACTGAGGTTCCCTTTTCGCCCTATGGAACTGGCCAGGCGGACGTCTTGTGCTTCGCGGAGAGTTTGCCCTTCCCCAGGGAGTGTTTCGATACGGTGCTGCTTACCGAGGTGCTGGAGCACACGCTTCGACCGATGACCGTGCTCACGGAGTGTGCCCGGGTGGTCCGCAGCGGGGGGCATGTGCTGGTGTCCGTTCCCTTCATGTATCCATTGCACGGCTGGCCGCATGACTATTGGAGGTTCACCCAGTATGGCCTTCTGCGGGCGTGCCGGCAGGCAGGCCTGGAGCCGATACAGATCCGCACGAAAGGTGGCCCGGGAGCGGTCCTCGTCAGCTTCTGCACCCAGATCGTCACGCGAGCCACCGATGGGATCAGCAGGTGGATGCGCCTTGCACAACCCCTGCGGCAGTATCCTCCCGTTCGTTGGACGCTGCTCGCGCCCCAGAAGGCTTTTCTGATCCTCTCGCGGTCTCTTCGTCTTCCGGCGGTTCTTGACAAGCTTTCCCCGTGGATGACTCTGGGCTTCGTCGTCGTGGCCGAGCGGGCGTCGGCGGAGGTCGGTCCGAGGTCGGATCGACCCGCCGATGTCGAGGCGATGGAAGATGCGGCGGAATGGTGATGATGCCTGACGCCCGAGTCGCCATCGTCGTCCGGGCCGTCCCCCACTATCGCCGGCGCTTTTACAACCTATTGCGGGAACGGCTGAATTCAAGGAAGGTCGAGCTGGTCCTGATCTACGGCCAGGTGGGGAGGGTCCGTTCGTCGAAGCGGGACACGATCGACATCTCCTGGGGTCGGCGCATTCGGAACCGCGTGTTCACGATCGGCGGGACCGAGCTGTACTGGCAGCCGTGCCTCAGGCATCTCCAGGGTGTCGACCTGGTCATTGCCACCCAGGAAGCCAAGCTGCTGGTCAACTACTTGCTCGTCTTGCAGAATGCCCTGGGTGTCCGTAAGCTGGCCCTTTGGGGGCACGGGCGGAGCTACCAGCCGGGCCGAGCCAACCCTCTGGGAGGCGCGCTGAAGAAGCTCACCGCCAGGTACGTGCATTGGTGGTTCGCCTACACGCAGGACTCTGCCATGGAGGTCGAGGCGGCCGGCTTCCCGGCGGAGAGGATCACGGTCGTGCAAAACGCCATCGACACGCGGCAGCTGATCGCCTCCCGGGATGCCGTGCGGCCGGAGGACCTGGGCCGCCTGCGGCAGGAACTGGGGGTATCCTCGGCCAATGTGGGGATCTTCGTGGGCGGGATGTATGCGGAGAAGCGGCTGGTTTTCCTGCTCGAGGCCTGCAGACGGATCAGGCAGAACATCCCCGATTTCGAGATGATCTTCATCGGCGCCGGTCCCGAGGAGGGTATTATCCGGCGCGCTGCGGAAGAGGCGACGTGGATTCACAAAGTGGACCCTGTGTTCGAAGAGGCCAAGGTCCCTTACTTCATGCTTTCGAAGGTCCTGCTGATGCCCGGACTAGTCGGTCTGGTCGTTCTTGACGCCCTGGCGATGGAGGTTCCCCTGGTGACGACCGCCGTCCCATATCACAGTCCGGAGATCGAGTACGCCCGGGATGGCGAGAACGCCGTGATCGTCGGCCAGGCCGACAGCGTCGAAGCCTATGCCTCGAGCGTCAGTCGCCTCTTGAGGGACTCGGCAGCCCTTGAGTCCCTTCGGGAAGGCTGTCGCAGGACGCGCCAGGCATACACGATCGAGAACATGGTGGATCGGTTTGCCGAGGGCGTGATCAGGTCGCTCGCATACCCGGCTTCCGCGTGAGCCTGCCCGGTGACTTCCTAGAGGGCGAGTGATGGCGGACAGCGTTTGCCTGGTCGAGACCTACCACGGGCTGATGCGTATCGAACCAAAACCGGGCGGTTTGCCCCGACGAGTCCCGCCTGGGGGGCGCGTCCTGAGTTGGCACCTGGTCGGCGATCCACCCGGTTGGGATGCTGTCCAGCAAAAGCTCCTGGAGCTGCTGCCCGGTCTGAGCGGGATCAGGCTGCTGGCCCTGGAGGTCCGGGACCCCACGAATCTGACCTCCATGCCGCAGTTGGCGCGGTATTGCCGTCGGGCCGGCGTTCAGTTGCGATTTGACCACGTGATGGTCAACCAGGGTGACGATCAAGAGGCCGCCACGTCGTCCATGGACCGCGTTCGAGTGCTGCGATCGTTGGCGCTTTCCGGCGGTCCGGGCGCGGCCTCACCGAAGCTGCTGGCGCTTCTTCCCCTCAGGCCGGATACCATCGACGGGATATTCCCGTTGTGGTCCCGACTGGAGCGTGAGGGCGTACCTTACCAGATCACCCTGGGAGGGCTGCACGAGGCGGATGGCCGGCAGCGGTACCTGGTCAGCGAGATGCTGGAGAACGCCGCCCATCGGGGGTCCCTCTCCGCGGCCGGGCGTTACTACTGT
>Ga0214473_10012046_pt1 | contig 10148 bp, 9 predicted proteins | sample RVTome_7_FD_203509 | JGI IMG/M metagenome (GOLD analysis project Ga0214473, IMG submission 203509) | Soil microbial communities from uranium-contaminated site in the Upper Colorado River Basin, Wyoming, United States - RVT98D197 | ecosystem: Environmental > Terrestrial > Soil > Contaminated >... | reverse complement strand
CTGTTTCTCCATGGCCTCGATGTTGGTCAAGAGCTCGGCGATACCGAACATCCCCACGGCGACTGGAATGAGGCCCACCCCATCCGAGAGCGTGAGGCTCCCCAGCGTAAAACGGCTGAAGCCTTTGATACTCTCCTTGCCTATGGTCGAGACGAACAAGCCCAGAGTGGCCATAATCAAAGATTTCACCACGGAACCCGTGCCAATGGAGCTGACCATCATTAGACCGAAGATAATGAGGGCAAACATCTCAGGAGGACCGAACCCGATGGCCAGTTTTGCGAGAGGAGGGGTCAGGAGCATCAACCCTACAATGCTCAGGGTGCCTCCTATGAAAGAACCCATGGCCGACATACCCAGGGCGGGACCCGCCCTTCCTTTGCGCGCCATCTGGTAACCATCGAGGCAGGTGACGATAGAGCCGACTTCCCCTGGAATGTTGACCAGGATGGATGTGGTCGACCCTCCGTACTGGGCCCCGTAAAAAATCCCGCAGAGCATGATAATGGCCGGGGTTGGATCCATGGCAAAAGTGACGGGCATGAGGATGGCCATCGTTGCCACCGGGCCGATCCCCGGCAGAACGCCGATGAGGGTTCCGATCGAAACGCCCATGAAGCAGGAGAAGAGGTTGATGGGTGTAAACACTGTAGTGAAGCCCAGGATGAGGTAATGGAGGGTATCCATGTCTATCTTATTTCCTTCTATCAAAAGCCCATAAAGCCGGTGGGCAGCGTCGCCTTGAGAAGAACTTGAAAAAGGAAATACGACCCCACTGTGAAGACACATGTGTAAAATAGATCCACCCTCCATCGTTGGGGCTCATTGGCTCGCATGAGCAGGAGAATCAGGAAGAAGGTGGTTAGGACATAACCAAAGAACTGAAGGAGTATGGCTGAGAGCAGCATGCCCGCAAGGGTCAAAGCAACCCTGGAGAAGGCTACCCCATGGGGGATGAGGGGAGTTAAGGCCTCTGGGGTCTTCTCCTGTACACGGCTCTTCGCCTGGAAGAAAAGAATGCTTCCCAGCAGAATGAGAATCAGGCCGCAACCGAAAGGCAGAATTCCGGGACCCAGAGCATCCCATCTGCCAAAAGGGAAGGTGGAAGACCAGAGGGTGATAGCAAGTCCAAGGATGACACAGCAGATCGCCGTAACGGAATCTCTTCTTTTCATCCCGTCCATTTGCTATCACTATTGATGAAACCCTTGAGGGATCTCGGGATCCCGCATGGTGGCAGGACTACTTCGCCTCTTTCATATATTTTTCTATATCTGCCTTATACTGCTCCAACTGCCCAAAAAATTTGGAGACCATCTTCAAATTTTCTTCTCCACTCAACGGAGCAACATCCACACCCGCCCCCTTGGCCCAGCTCAAAAACTCAAGGTCTTTGAGAGTCTTCGCCAGGGCGTCTTCCAGAATTTCAACGTGAGCCTTTGGAACTCCCGGTGGGGTCATGAACCAGAAATGGCAGCCTTGGCCTGGTTGCTTTCCAGAAGCGCGCGATCCAGTTCCCCGAGGCGGGCATCGATGGCAAACGGGTCGCGGCCAACCAACAGAGGTGTGAAGAGGTCGAGGGCGGCCTTCACTCCGTAATAGTCCGCGCCCAGATACGGAAAGGATTGAGCATAACCATATCCCACTTGGCCGTCGTCCGCAACGATACTCACGATCCAGCTCTTATTTTCGCTGATCGCGGCGAGGGCAAACCGCCAGTCTCTGTCCTTGTTAGGCATGATGCATGGCTTGATCTCAACCCGTTGAATCAACATAGGCTCCCCCTGTATCTACCGTTCGATTCATAATATTAGTAATAACCCCGGGGCAACCCAAAAAGAAATGACTGGTTTTGCTTTTCAGGTTTCTGGATTTCCCCATTATTCCATTACTCCAGTATTCCGTTATTTTTATTTCTTCATGTACTTTTCAATATAGGGCTTGTACTTCTCCAGGAAATCGACAAGGCCCAAGGCCAGCTTGGTCGTTTCCTGGGCGCTCAGCGGGCCTGGATCCACACCCGCCCCCTTCGCCCATTTTAAGAATTCTGGATCTTTGAGGGTCTTCATCAGGGCCTCCTCGAGAACCTGGACCCGATCTTTCGGGACTCCGGGCGGAGCCATGAACCAGAAGTCCAATGCAAAGATGGCCAGGTCGGGGTAGCCTGCTTCCCCCACGGTGGGGATATCCGGAAAATCTGGAGACCGTTTCTGATCGATGACGAAAACGGGCCTGATCTGAGCAGACTTGACAAACGGGTTTGCCGCACTCAGGGCGGCGCCCGATAGCTCTACTTCCCCTCGAACCAGAGCCAGCAGCGCGGCTGCCGCCCCCTGATAGCCTCCGACAAAGGCCAAGGGGAAGCCCTCACGGTCCGCCATCACCATGGAAACCACGGTATCATGGGCGGTGAAGCTGAAGGTGCTATATCTTATGGCCTTGCCAAAGGCCTTGAAATCCTTCAAAGAGCGAAAAGGGGAATCTGCTTTCACGAGCAAAAAGTCAGGGGAATGCTGGGCATTTCCAATATAGGTAAACTTCCTTGAATCATAGTCCTGTTTCTCGGTGATGCGAAGAATGATATCGGCCGCCGCACCAATCCCCAGGGTGTAACCGTCTGGCGTCGAGTTATACAGCTTTGTAAGCCCGAGGGCTCCACCCGCACCGGGCGTGTTTGCTACAACGACGGGAACACCCAGAATCTTGCTCATTGTATTTCCGACTCCACGGGCGATCGCATCCCTTGCCCCACCCGCACCAAAATTGACAATGATGGTGATCTCCTTCCTGGGAAAATCAACTGGCGCTGCCAGGGCCCTTCCACAAAGGAGACAGGCGAATACCCACACGGAGAAGACAAGAAGAACGAATATCTTCGACTCTGACCGTTCCGATCTCTTCATCTCGAAATCCTCCTTTCAGACGCTTCTTCAAGTGCAGCGTGATGCTCCCGGTCCTTAGACGGGTAAAGATCCTAACGCGAAACAATCTTCAGTGCATTCAAGCTGAATATTCTCTCCTTCTCCTCGCGGGTCAGGTTGAGGTTCTCTATCATCTTTACATTCTCCAGTTCGTTGCTCATCTTTTTCGACGTATAAGGGTAATCCGTACCAAATAAGAGATGTTCTCCGATCAGTTTAAAGGCGAACAGGAGCGCCTCGGGAAAGGACAGGGCCGTGTCATAATAGAAACACTTGAGATATTCTGTGGGCAATTTGGAAATGTTTTCACGGCATCCCTGCCAATTGTTCATATACCCCCTGTTGAGCCGTTCCCAGAGGAACGGAATCACCCCGCCCACATGGTTCAAGATAATCCTTAACTGCTTGAAATTCTCAAACAACCCGCTGTAAACCAAGCGGCTTGCCGCAAGAGTCGTTTCGAAAGGAAACCCCACCATCGCGGCCAGATTGAATTCCTGAAGGCCCTGCTTTTCTCTCGGTTCCGTCGGGTGAAGGAAAACAGGGACCTCCAGAGTATTGAGTTCTGCGTAAAGAGGCCAGAACCTTTTTGAATTAAGAGGCATTCCATGGATATTGGTCCAGAGGGTCACGCCGTGCAGGCCGAGTTCTTTGACAGCCCGCCGAAGTTCTCGGATGGCATCATCGATATCCAACAAAGGGATGTCGGCAAAGGCCATGAATCGGTCAGGGTGTTGACGGGTGATCTCAGCCAAATAGTCATTGATCACCCTCGAGAGCTCCAATCGTTTTGCCGGGCTCTCCTTCAACGTCTCCTCGGCAAAAACGTTGTCGGTCAGAAAAGAAAGAAATTGTCGATCGATCCCGTGCTCATCCATTTCCCTAATTCTCTCTTCAATGCTGATATCAGGAACAACGGGTCCTACTCTGGCATTGATCGAGGTCTTGCTCTGAGAGCCTCTGCCGGGCCTGAAAGACGTTCGGGACTCTATCCTTTCAAAGATATCCGCCGACAATAGATGGTTATGCACATCAATCCTCATCCTTCTGCCTCCTTCATCTGATTTGTCAAGTATAAACCAAAGCCGGGACTCAAGGTATGGTTCATCAGAAGAATTATCGAAACACTTTAACGCTTTGAAAATCCCTCCCAACCTCCCTTTTCCAAAGGGAGGAGAGGACATTTCCCCCTTTGAAAAAGGGGGAAAGAGGGGGATTTTATAGTGATTCCTTTGATTTCTGGGCTCTTGTAATTCATTTTTTCAATCCAATCTCTTCTACAATTTTTGAAATGCTGTCCCAGTTGTCTTTCAGCTCAGCCGTGAAGTCACTCGGGCTTTTATACTCAGGCAAGACCCCGCTCGTTTCAAGCTTCTTAGCAATGTCAGGGTCTTTAACCACTCCTTCAAGGTGAGGAATAAGTTTTTCGTATGTTGTCTTAGGCGTCTTGGCGGAAACAAAAAATCCTAGAAGGACTGAAATATTGACGTGTGGATAGCCGGTTTCGGCGGTTGTTGGAATCCCGGAATTGGCGACCTTCTGAGTGATCGCCATCGCCCTCGTCTCGCCCGACTTGAGATAAGGGATCGATGCGATATACGTCTGAGCCACCATGTCAATATGCTTGCCCAACAGGGCCGCGATGACGTCCCCTGTCCCTTTATACGGAATCACCTTAATGTTCACCGCCGCTGCTTTTTTTAATAACTCGAGGTCTAAATGGGGTTCTCTCCCGATATTTGGCAAACCGCACGTTAATTTGCCTGGGTTTCCCTTCGCAAAACGTATCAGTTCTTCCAATGTCTTGAAAGGTGAAGACTTGTGAACAACAAATACTACGGGCGTCGAACCATAGCAGCAGAGGGGTATGAAATCCTTAAACGTGTCAAAAGGAGGATCCGGAGATTGCAGGGGGACACAGGTCATGCTTGATGAGCCCGTGGACAGCAGCGTATATCCATCTGGCTTAGCCTTGAGTACTTTGACAGCTCCGGTCATGCCTCCTGCGCCTTCATGATTTATTACCACAAAGGGCACTTTCAATCTGCGGGACAATTCTTCCGTAATGATTCTGGTAGAAATATCACTGCTCCCACCGGGCGCTGCGTTAATGACCGCCTCAATGGGTTTACTTGGATACCCCTTCTCCTGAGACCAAACCGTGTTGACGCTGAACATCCATGGAATAATGCAGAACCCTGTGAGTATCGCCCAAGCCTTTTTCCCCTTCAAGCGCTGAATCATGGTATCCCCTCCTTTTATGGAAATCCTTCCAGGATCCCCTTTGGCAATCCCGATTTGAGTAAAACGTTAAAAAGGGCATAGGCAGATAAAGACACGATAAGTGCAGTCAAGAGTATGATCCGCCATTTCCGGGGGCTAAGAACCCGCAGCAAAAAAATCACCAGGAGAAAAGTGGAGAGTATAAACCCCAGCCATTCAAAAATCAAGGCATAGACGGAAATGCCTATCAAGGCATAGAGGGCCAACCGGGGCCTCTCCCTTTCTCTCCGTGCCACGGCAACCGTTGTCCTTGATGATACCCAAACAGACCGGAATAAAAGGACGGTAGAAAGCCCCACCAAGAGAATAGCACCCAAGAGGGGAAAGAATCCAGGGCCGGGATGGCGAAACCCTCCAACATGAAGTCGAATACTCTCTATGACAATGAAAATACCAAACAGAAGTCCAAAAAGGCCGCTCAGCCTATCGCCCCTCACGGACCCTTCCTTCCCGGGGCCTTCAGACTTTTCCGTATATTTCGCGGACTTTTTTGGGGCCGTAACGATCGCAGTGGTAATGATGACCGCTGTGACGGCTAAAAAGACCGCTGCAATAGGCCGGGTGATAAAAACGTTAAAGCTTCCGTCAGAAAAGAGCAAGGACTGGCGGAGGGATTTCTCTATCATCGGACCCAGGATGAAAGCCAGGATGAGCGGGGCCGGCTCGTAAACAAGCATCTTCGTCAGGAACCCCGCCAATCCGAAGATAATGAGAAGGTAAATATCCTCAATCTGTTGGTTGATGCTGTAAGCCCCTATGATACAGAAAATGACGATAAGAATATTCAGCAAGACAAAAGGAACCTTCAATACTTTAATCCAGAGTGGAATGAGAGGAAGGTTGAGGACGAGAAGCATCGCATTTCCAACGCACATACTGGCAACAAGCCCCCAAAAGAGGTCGGGATAATTCTTGATGAATTGAGGGCCCGGGGTCATTCCAAAAATGATAAAGGCAGCCAACAGTAAGGAATTCAGGGCATTCGTTGGAATCCCCAAGCTGAAGAGAGGGACCTGGGTGCCGCACACCGCTGCGTTATTACAGGCTTCCGGTCCGGCCACTCCTTCAATCGCGCCGCTTCCAAACTTTTCTGGATGTTTTGATAACTTCTTTTCAAGTCCATAAGAAATAAATGTCGGAACCATGGGGCTTATTCCAGGCAGGATACCCATGAAAAAACCCAAGGTTCCGCCGCGCAGGATGGAAAGAATGGAATCTTTCCAGTCCTGCAGGGTGGGAAGAAAGCTCTTGATCCGGGTCGTAAGCAACTCACCGCGAAAAGGAGATTGAAAATTGTTGAGGACTTCCCTGAGACCGAATAGTCCGATGACAAGAGGAATGACCTGAATCCCGTCTTGTAACGTCAAAAGACGGTAAGTGAACCTAGGTTTGGTGGTAAACATATCCAGGCCAACAGTTGAGAGAATTAGACCCAGAGCGACCATCATAACGGCTTTAATCATCGACCCCCTGGCCATGTATGTCACGATGGTCAGGGCCATTATCATCAAGGTGAAATATTCAGGGGATCCGAGATGCAGAGCCATCCTGCCCAATGCCGGCGCGAAGAGCGCCAGACCTATAATGCTCAACGTTCCGGCAATAAAGGAGCCGAAGGCCGCAATGCCCAACGCCGGGCCCGCCCGACCTTTAAGGGCCATGGGATATCCATCCAGACAGGTAACGACTGAAGAGGATTCTCCGGGCACGTTGACCAAAATCGATGTGGTGGATCCGCCATACATTGCCCCGTACTGAATTCCTACGAGCATGATGATGGCGCCCACCGGGTCTAAATAATAGGCGGTTGGGAGCAAGAGGGCGACGGCTGCCACGGGTCCTATCGCAGGCAGGACTCCGACCAATGTCCCGGCTGACACGCCCACAAAACAGTAAAAGAGGTTTATGGGTCGAAAGGCAACGCTGAAACCATGTATGAGATACTGAAATGTTTCCATCTACGGGTTCTGAATCACCTCTAGCAGGAATGGTTTTCTCCGTTTTGTTGTTTACGCCGGGTACGGAGCGAGAAAGGTATACAGCGTTGAATCATGCGCTTTGTAACAATCGCCCATATCCTTGAATCGGCTGCCAATAATCCAAGAGGTGACAAAAATGCCAGATCGTACTGTTTCCATTGGCAATGACCGGTTTACCAAACTCTTTCTCGAGGGGATCCACAACCGGGAACGTTAACCACGCACCGCCTCCAATGTATAACCCATCGGCCTCAGGGTTTGCTTCGAGTGCTCCACGTCCCAGTTCATACGCTAAGGCGAGGCTTTCGTCACTCTTCTGTTTTCTAAATTCACCGGGCGCCATGGACTGAGAATGAATTCCCGCAATCCGAATCCCGTCTCTTTCAAAAAACATCCCCAGGACTTTATTCATATTCGAATCCCACTTGTTGGCCAACACCAGATTTCGAATTCCCAGGAACTTTGCCGCAGCAACAACGTCCGAGATCGTCGATGTCGCGGGTAACCCCGTTGCCTTCTCGATTCGAGCCAATAGCTTGTCATGATTCTCCACACCCATAAGAATGGATAAGGGGACGCCTACCTGCACGATAATATCGACTCCCCTTTCCATCAACATGGCAAGATACTCTTCAAGCGGAGTAAAAGCCCGTTCGACATCTTTCGGGGTAAACTCCCGTAAGCCAATAGATAACATCACTAACATCATTCCTTCGGGCAACAACCTGTAAAATTGGTATGCTTCGTTATCGATCGCGTGCCACGGCAAAAGATACCCGATTTTTCTCTTCGGCAAGATCTCATCGAACATTTCAGGTCCCCGCCTTTCAGCCGGTTACCAAGCTAGATCGAAAATCTCATTCCGGTATGCCCTTGGCGGACACACATCGACGCAAAATTGTCGACCTTTTGTGGTTTCAAATTAATACGTAGGGCAGGCGACTCCGCCTGCCAGACCGGTCGGCGAGGTCGCGGACCTAATTCCTGTGTGAGGGTTACTTGTATCGCATCTTTGAAAGTTTTTGTTGCCCTATGAATACATAAAACCGATGGCTTTGTCAACATCTTTCTGGATCTGAAATAAGAAGCAAGAATAGAGGACCGCCTTAGCGACCTCTCCCCCGAAGCGGTTGTTGCTATAAAGAAATCCTTGCCTTTTGCCGATGAATGAATGTATGGTCAAGAAATGAAAGAGGAAATCAGGAGAAAGGTGAGAGCGATATGGAAAGGGTTGATGCGGGGCTTGAAGGCATTGCAAGGAAGAGACTTCTGATCGGCACGGCTGCTGCGATATGTTCTTTCTTAGTTCTTTGCGCCTGTGCGGCCACAGGTCCGGAGAATGTCGAGAAGAAGGCCGCGCTGCGGGCACCCGTGCGGGAATTGCAGGGTAACACAGGGGTGATTGATGTGCACAATCATCTCATGGGTCAATATGGTTCTCCATCGGGCGTGCAGGATGACTATGAGGGTGCTGCTCAGGTGGCGCTGGCCACTATGGAAAAGCTGGGAATCACAAAGATGTTTATCATGCCGCCTCCCTTCACTCCGGCTCAATCAAGTCGATATACCTACGAGGACCTTATCGGCGTTGTTAAGAGGCATTCTAACCGATTGGCCTTTCTGGGAGGCGGTGGGACACTCAACGTGATGATCCAGCAAGCCGTGCGAGACGGACGTGTAAGCCTGGAATTGAAGGGCCGGTTTGAGAAAACGGCTCTCGAGGTCCTTTCAAAAGGGGGGATCGGGTTCGGGGAAATGACGGCGGAACACCTCTCTTTTGAAGTGAATCATCCATACGAATCGGCCCCTCCGGATCATCCTCTGTTTCTTCTCCTCTCTGAAATAGCAGCCCGTCACGGGGTGCCCATTGACCTTCACATGGAGGCCGTCCCTGAGGATATGCCGCTGCCTGAGGGCAGAAGGCTTTTATCCTCTCATAACCCGAAGGTGCTGCGGGCCAACGTAAAGGCTTTTGAACGGCTTTTGACTCATAACCGTAACGCAAATATCATCTGGGCCCATGTAGGGTGGTGCAATACCGGATACCGGACTCCAGGACTCTGTGCTGAACTGCTCGAAAGGCATCGTAACCTCTACATGAGCTTCAAGATCCGGCCGGACAGCATGGCCGAGACGAGACCTCTCAGGGGAGGGGGCCTTGAGATCAAGCCTGAATGGCTCAGCCTGATCAGGGCATATCCTGAGCGGTTTTTCATCGGCACGGATCAGTTTTATACAACCCCCAGAGCCGACAGGCCCATCAAACCTCCCGGAAGAGCAGAGGAGGGCACATATCGTCTATTGACTCTGTTGCCACCAGACCTTGCCCGCAAGGTGGGCTATGAAAACGCCATGGCCGTCTTCAGACTTAAAAGCTAAGGGCCATCGTTTACAAGGTAGCATAGCAGTGGCGAGTGCTTGTGGTTGCCTTGGCCTGTGATCGGTGTAGAGACGCATTGCAATGCGTCTCTATGATGACGCAACCTAAAGGTTGCGGCTACCAATCCATTGAGACAATAATCAGAAAACGTTCTATGAGCCGGTGAGGCAGAAGAATCGGTGAGAGGTTCCCATTTTCCTCATCAACGACTTTCTGTTCCCGCTGGGCCCACCCCAAGGGCCCCCAGGATCTCCCGCATGTGGTCGATGTGAAAGCGCATGTGGTGTTCTCCGAGGCCTCCGATCCACATCGCCAGGGTGAGATGTTCGCCCATCGGCGTCTCTTTAAACAAGGGGATGTGCACCTTCCGGCTGAGCTGTGTCTCGGATAGGCCGGAAGCCAAGTCTGCCAACCGGCCATACTCCCTCTCGAATTCCTTCAGAAGTTCGGCCAGGGTCATCTGGGACCGCTTCCCGGTGTAGAACGGATTCTCAGCCTCAATGTCCAACCGGGGATTGTCCTGCTCCAGGATGAGATTGATGGTTGGCAGAAAGCCTCCTCCCTCAGGACCACAGAGGTGAGAGA
>Ga0214473_10012045_pt1 | contig 10149 bp, 11 predicted proteins | sample RVTome_7_FD_203509 | JGI IMG/M metagenome (GOLD analysis project Ga0214473, IMG submission 203509) | Soil microbial communities from uranium-contaminated site in the Upper Colorado River Basin, Wyoming, United States - RVT98D197 | ecosystem: Environmental > Terrestrial > Soil > Contaminated >... | reverse complement strand
CTTCCCCAAGATCGTGGACGCGCTGCTCGCGAAAGCCCCCAACCTGCGCCTGCGCGGGGGCATCGAGGCGAAGCTCACGTACTGGCTCGCGCGCAAAGACTGCAAGCAGCTGATCGACCGGCTGCGCGTGCGCTGAGGGCGAGGGTCGAATCGGAGACAACAAGCCGGAAAGGAAGTGACGCCATGCGTGCGCAGCAAGTCAACCTGGTCAGCAGCATAGTGCTAGTCGTCCTTTCTCTCACGGCTCTGCTTGATGTGCTGCTTCTCGGCTACACACGGCCGCCCCTGCCGGACGAAGGCACCGGCGCACATATCTTCCAGCTATCAATCGTCGCGCTGGTGCCCACTGGGTTGCTCTTCCTGGTCACGGCGGATTGGACGCAGCCCATACGAAGCGTGCGGCGTTTGGCGTTTCCAGCCGCCGTTGTGGTTCTCGCGTTTGTAGCCCTCTATTACCTTGAGCACTACTATTACCCTGCGCACTACCGATGAACTCGACACGACCGTGGATTAATCCGACCCACTAGTCACCGGCCGGAAGCGAGTCTGGAAGCCATGCGGGGGCATTCCGCGTGCGGCTGTCTGTCACTCCGCCTCCGCCTCCTGGACGATGGAGTACACCTCGCGCGCGGGTCGACCCAGGAGGCGCGCGGTCTCTTTCACGGCCTCGCGCCGCGTGCGACCTTCCGCCGCGAGCCGCCGGTAGAGGGAGACCGGATCCTCGATCGCGGGCCGAGCCTCGGGAGCCCCTGCCACCACCAGCACGATCTCGCCCTTCACGCTGTCGCGCGCCACGAGCCGCTCGCGCAGGCTGGACAGCAAGCCGCGCACGTACTCCTCGTGCAGCTTGGTGGCCTCGCGGCACAGGAAGGCGTCGCGATCGCCGAGCGCGACGATCATGTCCGCGAGTGCCTCGACGACTCGCACGGGAGACTCGAAGAACACGAGCGTCGGCCGTTCGCTCGCGAGCGCCCCGAGCGCCTTGCGCCGCGCGCCCGGCTTCGCCGGCAGGAAGCCGACGAACAGGAAGCGATCGGTCGGCAACCCGCACACCGAGAGCGCCGCCGTGACGGCGCTCGGCCCGGGGACGGGGACGACTGCGATCCCGGCGGCGCGTGCGTCGCGCACGAGCCTTTCGCCCGGATCGGAGATCGCGGGCGTGCCGGCGTCGGACACGAGCGCGACGTCGCGCCCCGAGCGGAGCGCCTCGAGGATCTGTGCACCCTTGAAGCGCTCGTTGTGCTCGAAGTAGGACGTGGTCGGTGTCGCGATCCCGTGCGCCCCGAGCAGCCTCCGCGTGTGCCGCGTGTCCTCGCATGCCACGAGCGAGACCTCTCGGAGCACGCGCAGTGCCCGCGGCGTCACGTCCTCGAGGTTGCCGAGGGGCGTCGCGACGACGTAGAGCGTGCCGGGCGAGATCGGAGGATCGGGCATCTAACTCCTTGATTTGTCGCTAGATCGCTTGACAGGACTGGCCCGCCATCCTAGGATGGGCTGTTCGAGCCACGGGCGAGAAGAACACGTCCTTCCCCCGTTCGCAAGAGCAGGCCCGTTCCTTTCGAGGAAAATCCACGGCGGTCAGGGGGTGTTTCGAGTTTGGCCGAGATCAAGCTCCAGGAGGGCGAGTCGATCGAGAACGCCCTCCGCCGGTTCAAGCGCAAGGTACAGCAGGAAGACATCATCAAAGACATCAAGAAGCACAGCTTCTACCTGAAACCGGGGGACAGGCGCCGGGCCAAGCAAGCGCTCGCCCGCAAGCGGAGCCGCAAGAAGCTGCGTCGCGAAGGCGAGTAGGTCCCTGCCGTCGGCCGTGGGTCGGCCGTGCGCGACGCCCGCGTGCGGCCGGCCTCTTACGAGCGTTTTCGAGGCGAGATGTAGAACGCGACCGTCGTTGACGGCCGCCGCGGGCGCGTGGTAGCGTACGCACCTCATTCGACAGGCCCTACTGCAGGGAGAAAGCCGCCATGAAGATCGTCGAACGTCAGGTCGGTGACGTGGTGATCCTGGACCTCCACGGGAAAATCCTGATCGGTGAGGGAGACGACGCACTCCGGGAGGCCGTGACGAAGCTGGCCGACTCCGGGAAGACCAAGATCCTCCTGAACCTGGCCGACGTTCCGTACGTGGATTCGGCCGGTCTCGGCGAGATCGTCAGGACCTACACGACGGTCAGCCGCAAGGGCGGCAAGCTGAAGCTGCTCAATCTCACCAAGAAGATCCAGGATCTTCTCTCGATCACCAAGCTCCTGACCGTCTTCGAGACCTACGACTCCGAGGACGAAGCCGTCCGCAGCTTCAAGTAGTCGGGGGCTAGTGGCCGGGCCCGGGGCGGCGGCCGCGACGCGATGAGCCTGCCGCGCGCTCTCTTCGTCTCGTTGCGGCCGCACCAGTGGCTGAAGAACCTGGTGGTGCTCGCGGCGCTCGTCTTCTCCAAACACCTCTTCGACCCCCCGGCCGTGGCGCAGGCTGCGCTGGCGTTCGCCGTGTTCTGCGCTCTCGCCGGGACCGTCTACCTCGTCAACGACCTAGCCGACCTCGAGCGCGACCGCCTGCACCCGGCGAAGCGGACGCGCCCGCTCGCGAGCGGCGCGCTCTCCCTGGGCGTGGCGCGAGCGGCCGCGACGCTGCTCTTCGTCGGGGCGGTCGCGGCGGCCTGGACCCTGGGTCCCGGCTTCCTGCTTTGCGCCCTCGCGTACCCCGCGCTCGGCCTCGCCTACTCGCTGGGGCTCAAGCACGTCGTGATCCTGGACGTGCTGGCGGTGGCGCTCGGCTTCGTGCTGCGAGCGGTGGCGGGTGCTTTCGCGATCGGCGTGCACTTCAGCCCCTGGCTGCTCGTGTGCACGATCCTGCTCGCGCTGTTCCTGGTGCTGGCCAAGCGCCGGCACGAGCTCGTGACGCTCGACGACGCCGTGGCGCACCGCCAGATCCTCGCCGAGTACAGCCCGTACCTGCTCGACCAGATGATCGCGGTGGTGACCGCGTCGTGCCTCACCGCCTACGCCTTCTACACGCTCGCCCCCGAGACGGTGGAGAAGTACCGCACCGAGCGGCTGGCGCTCACCATCCCCTTCGTGATCTACGGCATCTTCCGCTATCTTTACCTCGTCCATCGCCGGGACCAGGGCGGCAGCCCGGGAGACGTGCTGCTCACGGACCGCCCGCTGCTCGCCGCGGTCGCGCTGTGGGCGGTCGCGATGGTGCTGATCGTGTACACGGCTCCCGGGGTCCCGGTGCCCCGGGCGAACTGAGCGCGCGAGATGAGCTTCGAGATCGAGGCCGAGGGGCTGGACGTCGAGCGGCTGCTGGCGGACGTGCACCGCCGGATCGAGCAGCGCCGCGCGAGCGGGCTCTACACCGAGGAGGAGTTGCGCTACATCGCCGAGCGGCCGCTGGAGCCGGTGCTGCAGGCGCGCGACGTATCGCCGGCGCTCCTCGACGAGTTCCGTGCGCGCGACGCCCAGTGGAACTACTCCTTCGACCCCGAGGCGATCTACCGTTCGAGCCGCGGGGCGATCGGGCAGGTGCTTGCGCTGTCGCGGCGGCTGCTGCGGCCGGTGCAGAAGCTGTTCTGGAACCCGACGCCGATGATCTCGGCGCTGTCACGCCAGTCCGACCTCAACCGCTTCACGGCACACCTGCTGCACAACCTGGTGCTCGAGCTGACCCGGCTCAACCTCGAGGTGCAGGAGCTCAAGAACCGCAACCTGCAGCTCTCGGGACGCGTCGAGACCCTGGCGCGGCGAGCCAAGACACTCGAGGACATGCTGGGGGAGCGTGACGCCGCCCGCGGAAGCGCCGCGCCGAGCGGCCCGCGCGAGCCGGGGCGGTGAAGGTCCACCAGCTCCTCGCTGCGCTCTCCTACGGCGACGCAATCGGCAACGAGGCTCTCGCGATCCAGCGCCAGCTCCGCGCCATGGGCCACGAGTCGGACATCTTCGCCGAGCTCGTCCACCCGCGGGTGGCGCACCTGGCGCGCCCGCTCTTCGAGTACCAGCAGGTCTCGTCTCCCGACACCGTCTGCATCTTCCACTTCTCGATCGGGAGCGCCGCCGGCCGGCTGATCCACCACGCCCCCGATCGGCTGGTGGTCGTCTACCACAACATCACCCCGGCGTACTTCTTCCTCGGCTTTCACCCGCACCTCGCGGGCCTGTGCCACCACGGGCGCCGCGAGCTCGCCGCCTTCGCGCCGCGCACGGAGCTGGCCCTCGGCGACAGCGAGTTCAACCGCCAGGAGCTCCAGCAGGCCGGTTTCGCGCGCACGGCCGTGCTGCCGATCGTGCTGGACCTGTCGCTCTACGAGCGGACGCCCTCGCCGCTCGTCAAGCACCTCTACGACGACGGCCGCACCAACGTGCTGTTCGTCGGCCGCATCATCCCCAACAAGAAGATCGACGACCTCGTGCGCAGCTTCGCGTTCTTCCAGAAGTTCGTGCGGCCCGAGGGCCGCCTGTTGCTGGTGGGGGACCACCGGGGCTTCGAGCGCTACCTCGACCGGCTGCAGGAGCTGGTGCGCGAGCTGCGCGTGGACGAGGTGGTCTTCACCGGCCAGGTCGACGACGACGAGCTCTACGCCTACTACCGGCTCGCCGACGTGTTCCTGTGCCTCTCGGAGCACGAGGGCTTCGGCGTGCCGCTGCAGGAGGCGATGCTGTTCGGCCTGCCGGTGGTCGCCTACGACACGGGCGCCGTGCGCGAGACGCTGCGCGGCGGCGGGCTGCTGCTGAAGGACAAGCGCCCCGAGCTGGTGGCCGAAGTGCTCGACCGCGTGACCCACGGAGGCGACCTGCGGCGCACGCTCGTCGCCTCCCAGAAGCGGGCGGCGGCCGAGATCCGCGCCATCGACTTCGGGGCGCTCGTGCTCGATCGGCTGCGACCGGTGCTGGAGGCTTCCCCAGGGTCCCGGCAATGAGGCTGCCGCAGTCCCAGGCCGCCCCTGGCTTCCGCGGGTTGCGTGCGCCGGGGTCGGGGCGGCGAACGGAGCCGCAGGCATCGTGAGGGTCGACCAGTGGGTTCCGGCGCTGCACCGCGGGGACGCGATCGGCGACTCGGCGCGACTGATGCGGGACGCGTTTCGCTCCTGGGGGCACAGCGCGGACGTCTACGCACTGGAGCTGGACGCCGAGCTCGTCGGCGACGGGCGGGCCTTCGCCGACTGGCAGCCGGGCGGTCCCGCGGACGTCGTGATCCTGCACTTCGCACTGCCGTCCCCGCTCACGCCCGCGTTTCTCGCGCACCACGGCCGGCGCGTGCTGCTGCACCACAACATCACGCCGCCAGAGTACTTCGTGGGCTGGGACGACGAGCTCGCGCGCATCTGCCGGATCGGACGCGAGGAGCTCGGCGCGCTGGCGCCGCACTGCGACCTCGGGCTCGCGGACAGTGAGTTCAACCGCCTCGAGCTCGTGGCGCTCGGCGTCGCCCGCACGGGGGTGCTGCCGATCCTGCTCGACTTCGACCGCTACCGCGAGCCGGCGAGCCCGGTGCTGCACCGCATGCTGCAAGACGGTCGCAGCAACCTGCTGTTCGTCGGGCGCCTCGCTCCGAACAAGCGCCCCGATGACCTGATCCGCCTCGCGAGCTATTGGAAGCGCTTCCTGGCGCAGGACGTGCGCGTGGTGCTCGTGGGCAAGCTGCCCCGCCGGCGTGCGTACTTCGACGCGCTCCAGGCGCTCGCCTACGAGGAGGGCCTCACGCCCGACGAGGTGACGTTCCTCGGGCACGTCCCGCACGACGAGCTCGTCGCGTGCTACTCGGCGGCACGCGTCTTCGTGTCGATGTCCGAGCACGAGGGCTTCGGCGTGCCGCTCGTCGAGTCGATGCTGATGCGCGTGCCGGTGCTCGCCTACGGGCAGACGGCAGTGCCGCACACGCTCGGCGGGGCGGGCGTGCAGTTCCGCGAGAAGCGCCTCGCCGAGGTGGCCGAGACCGCGCACGCCCTCGCGACCGACGAGGCGCTGCGGGCGGCCGTGCTGGCCGGACAGGACCGGAGGCTCGAGGCCTTTGCCCCCGAGCGCGTGCTCGGGTCGCTGCGCGCCTACCTGGAGGCGCTGTGAGCTGTCTGGCCGTCGTGGGCGGCGAACCGCCCTGCATTGGACTCGAGTGAGGCGATGAGCGACTCACGGCCCGAGGTGGCGTTCGTGGTCCAGCGCTACGGCGAGGGCATCACCGGCGGCAGCGAGTCGCTGGCTCGGGCGGTCGCCGAGCGCCTGGCATCCGACTACCGGATCACGGTCTTCACCAGCTGTGCGCAAGACTACGTCACCTGGCGCAACGAGCTGCCTGCGGGGCTCGAGCGGCTCGGGGGCGTCGAGGTCCGGCGCTTTCCGGTAGCCCGCGAACGCGATCTGGCGGCGTTCAACGCGTTCGCGGAGCCACTCTACGGCCTCGCGGGGGCGGGCGGACAGGACGTCGGCGCGGGACCGGCGCGACGGACCCGCGCCGACGAGCATGAATTCCTTCGCCTTCAAGGGCCGGAGGTTCCTGGGCTCGTCCAGGCCCTGCGCGCCGAGAGGGATCGCTTCGCGGCCTTCGTGTTCTTCACCTACCTCTACTATCCGACCTACTGGGGCCTCGCTGCGGTGCGGGAGCGCGCGGCGCTCGTGCCCACGACCCACGACGAGCCGCCCCTGCGCTTCTCCATCTACCGCGAGGTCTTCGCGCTGCCGTGCGCATTCGGCTTCCTGACGCCTGCGGAAGAAGCGCTCGTCCGCCGGCGCTTCGACGTGGGGAGCCGCGCGGTCGTGCTGGCCGGCATGGGCGTGGACGTGCCAGCCGCGCCGAACCTAGAGCCGTTCCGGGCCCGTCACGGGGTCGCCCGGCCCTACGCGATCTACGCGGGCCGCATCGACGCCGGCAAGGGCTGTGCCGAGATGCTCGCGCATCACGACCACTACAGGCGAAGCAAGGACGATGCGCTCGACCTGCTCCTGATCGGCCGGCTCGCGATGAAGGAGCCGAGACAGGAGGGCGTGCGCTACCTGGGCTTCCTGCCCGAGGCGGAGAAGGCCGCGGCGCTCGCAGGCGCCCACGCCGTCGTCTGTCCCAGCCCGTTCGAGAGCCTGTCGATCGCTCTCCTGGAGGGATTGGCTCTCGAGGTGCCCGGCCTCGTCAATGCCCGCTCGGAGGTCCTGAAGGAGCACTGCCTGCGCTCGGGGGCCTCGCTCTTCTACGAGGACGCCGACGAGTACGCGGAGGCCCTGGACCTCCTGGCGCGTGACGCCTCGCTTCGCGGGGCGCTCGGTGCGAGCGGACGCCGCTACGTCGAGACGGAGTACCGCTGGGACGTGGTTCTCGACCGCTGGCGCGGGCTGATCCGGGCAGCCGCAGGTGGAAGACTCTGACGCTGGCGCGTCCGGCTCCGGCACCCGCCCGCTCGCGATTCATGGCGCCGGCCCCCGCACTACGCCGGATCGCGAACTAGTTCCAGAACGAGTTCGCGAGGCCGTCGTCCGAAGGCTGATCTCGCGAGACGCCAGGCCGTAGCGCGCCGCTCGTTCTCGCACGAACCCGGCACCGCTGTGGCCGTTTCCATTCCCGAAGTACAGCCTCGCCTCGTAGGCGTTGTGGCTTCGGCAGCGCAGCTCCATGTTCGCCACCGTGGACTCCCCGCCGAGCGCGTGAGGCGTCACGTGGTGAAACTCCAGGAAAGCGCGCTCCTGGCAACGGCGGCCGCCCGTGCCCACGAACGCGCAGCGCCCGAGGTCGCGCAGCCACACCGTGCGCCTGACCTCGGCCGGGATGTGGCGCGACCCGGGCGTGCTCCCGCCGGAAGCCCGCGGCTTGTCCGTCGCCGCGAACTTGCTCTGCGCCAGGTCCGCCAGCAAGGCCGTGAGGGCTCGATCCAGGATGACGGCCTCGTCGCCCGAGGGCACGGCGTGCCGCAGCAGGTCCTTGGCGAGCCGCAGCTTCTCGAGCGTGTCTCCGCCGATCGTCACCTGGACCTTGTAGCGGTCCGGTGAGAGGGGTGTCACCTCGGCCGAGCGCCTGGCCGCAGGCAGGGGCGGAGCCGGAAGGGACGGCGTCGCGGTGGCCGCACCGTGCCAGGAGCCGGCAGGGGGTTGGCGGCCAGTGGCCAAGGGAGAACCGGAACGGGCGAGCGGAGCGGGAGTCGCATCGTAGCCTGCGGGACTCGAAGGGGCCAGATCCGGGGACGACAGAGGCCGATCGCAGGAGGAGGCCGACGACGTCTGGTCAGAAGGAAGGCCCGTCACCGAATCGTATGGCGGTGGAGCGGGAAGTCTCGGCGCCGGGAGCTTCCTGACGAGCGACGGGGCATCGGGCCGCGGCCAGAGGGCTGCCGCGATCTCCTCCACCTGAAGTTTCGACTTCCCGCGGGCCGACTCCAGGACGCTCTTGTGATTGGCGGGAGTCAGGTGGGGCGCGAGCAACCTCACCGTCGTGAGGCTGAGCGCGCCGCCCTCGAGGAGCTCGAGAATCACGGGGAAGCGCCGGGCCGCCCGCCCGACCGCGATGCGGCTGTACGCCTCCTGCTCGGACAGCGACAGGATGTTGCGGCAGTACGCGAACAGCGAGCCGTGACCGGCTCGAAAGTGAACGTCACGGGTGTCGAGCTCCGCCAGGTGCGCCACCAACAGCACAGTCACCCCACGCTCGCCTGCCGCCAGGTCCTGGACCCGTGCGACCAGCTCGGCGTCGGAGAGCCGCCTTAGGGACGCGAGGAGGTCCGACTGCATTCACCTTTGTAGCTCGGGTGACGGACAAGCCAGGTCCGGAACGAACGGAAGAAGCCGGCTCGTTGCGGGCAGTGGGGCGAGCTAGCCCTTCGCCAGCTTCAGCACGGCGTCGGCCACCGCGCTGCCCTTGAGGATCGCGGCGGCGCGGGCGATCTGCTGCAGCGCGTCGTCGATGGCCTCGGGGCCGGCACCGCGCTCGATGTCGGCGCGGGCGCGCAAGTAGTGCTTCTGGACGACGCTCTCGCCGACCGGCCCGATCAGCGCCACGCACTCGTCCCGCAGGCGCGCGAGCCGCGTCAGCAGGGGAGGAGGCGGCGCGGGCGTGGCCTGCGCCGGTCGCGGCGACCCCGGCTGGGGCGCGGGCGTGGGCGACGACTGGGGGCGCGCCGCGGCCGAGACCGGGAGCGGGCCGGCCTGGCGCAGGCGGATCAGGTTCGTGGCCACGAGCCCGTACAGCAGCTTGGCGGAGTCGAATACGCTCATCCCGGCCGCGGCCGCGATCTGCTTGACCGAGCGCTGCCCGTCGATCTTGGACAGCAGCAGCCACTCCATGGTGTTCAGGTTGATCTGGCCCTCGCGGCTCTCGAGGATCACGAACTCCGGCACGAGATCCACCGACGGGATCTTCTTCGAGAGCACCCGCCACTCGTCGAGCCGGCGCGCCGCTTCCATCAGCAGGTTGGTGTTGCTCTTCTGGATCGACTGGCGCGGCGAGGGGACGCCCGCCTCGAAGCGGAACTCGCCGGTGCGCCAGATCGCGAGCGCGTAGACGGCCTCTTCGCCCGAGAGGTCGTCGTGCTCGGCATGAACGATCCGGCCCTCGTGCAGCCAGATGTTGCCCTGGTGGGCGCCGTCGGTCAGGCGGAAGACGCCGGTCTTGCCGCTGACGCTGACGAGCTGGATGATGTCCGGAAGGTGCAGCTCGGAAAGAGAGCCTTGAAAGGCCATGGAATCGGGGCCTTGGCGGGGACAGTTAAGTCCTGTGATTACCACCAATTAGCGCGAGGCTACCAATCCCGGCGGCCGATGTCAAGACGCTCGCCCCGGGGGTGCGGGGGGCGGGATGCCCCCCGCAAGGTTGGTCGTCGGAACTCCGTTTGGCTCTTGGCCGCGAAACGCGGACGTGCCGAACAGGACGAATCAAACCGAACAGGGCCGCATCAAGAAGAACCTGGACAAACGAGAAACTGGCCAGGACTCTCTGGACTGAACTATCGGGGGGCTGAGCGCCCCCCGTGCCCCCGCTGGCGTTAGCTGTTCTTCGCCAGTGCTTCTTCGCGGCCGGCCAGGGTGCGGCGCTCGCGGTCGCGCGCGAGCGGGATGCTGTGCCGCTTGATCATCTCGTTGAGCGTCGTCGGCTTCAGGCCCAGCAAGCGCGCCGCGTCCTTCTGCACGCCGCCGGTGGCATCGAGTGTCGACTCGATGATGCGCCTCTCGAAGCTCGCGATCACCT
>Ga0214473_10012044_pt1 | contig 10149 bp, 3 predicted proteins | sample RVTome_7_FD_203509 | JGI IMG/M metagenome (GOLD analysis project Ga0214473, IMG submission 203509) | Soil microbial communities from uranium-contaminated site in the Upper Colorado River Basin, Wyoming, United States - RVT98D197 | ecosystem: Environmental > Terrestrial > Soil > Contaminated >... | reverse complement strand
TGCAACGAGTGCGGGCAGCCCCTCGCCCCGGCCGCTGCGAAGGGCGGCGCCGGCGGGGGCTCCGGCGCCACGCGCTCGCCCCGCGACTACACCCCCAGGCACCTGGCGGAGAAGATCCTCAACCAGAAGTCCGCCCTGGAGGGTGAGCGCAAGCAGGTGACCGTCCTGTTTGCCGACGTGAAGGGCTCCATGGACATGCAGGAGGGGGTCGATCCCGAGGAGTGGCACGGGATCATGGACCGCTTCTTCGGGATCCTGGCCGACGGCGTGCACCGCTTCGAGGGCACGGTGAACCAGTACACGGGCGATGGGATCATGGCGCTCTTCGGCGCCCCCATCGCCCACGAGGACCACGCCCAGCGGGCCTGCTACGCAGCGCTGCACCTCACCGACGCCCTGCGCGACTACGCGCGGGAGCTTCGCCGCGAGCGCGGGCTCGACTTCTCCACGCGCATCGGGATCAACTCCGGCGAGGTGGTGGTGGGCAGGATCGGCGACGACCTGCGCATGGACTACACGGCCCAGGGCCAGACCGTGGGCCTGGCCCAACGCATGGAGTCGCTGGCGGAGCCCGGCAAGATCTACCTCACGGGCCACGCCGCCGAACGGGTGAAGGGCTACTTCCAGCTCGAGGACCTGGGCGCCTTCAAGGTAAAGGGCGTGAGCGAGGCCGTCCCGGTCTTCGAGCTGGCCGGCATCGGCGCCCTGCGGACGCGCTTCGACGTATCCCGCGCCCGCGGGCTGTCGAAGTTCGTGGGCCGCGACGCCGACATGCAGAACCTCGAGTCCGCCCTGCGCGGCGCGCGCCAGGGGAAGGGCCGCGCCGTGGGCATCGTGGCCGACGCCGGCGTGGGCAAGAGCCGCCTGTGCTTCGAGTTTACCGAGCGCTGTCGCGCCCGGGGTCTCACCGTCCTCCAGGGAAACGGCGTCCCGCACGGGAGGAACATCCCGCTGCTCCCCATCCTCCAGATCTTCCGCGCCTACTTCGCGATCGACGACCGCGACGACCCGCGGGCGGCGCGCGAGAAGATCGCGGGACGCCTGCTGTTGATCGACGAGCGCTTCCGCGACGTGCTCCCCATCGTGTTCGACTTCCTGGGGGTTCCCGACCCGGAGCGTCCGGTACCCCGCATGGACCCCGAGGCCCGCCAGAGGCGCATCGTGGCCGTGATGCGGCGCCTGATCGAGCGCGGTAGCCCCGAAGGCTTCGTGATCCTGATCGAGGACCTCCACTGGCTCGACCCGGCCAGCGACGCCTTCGTGGCCGAGTACGTGGACGCCATCGCCGGCGGCCCCGGGCTCGTGCTCCTGAACTTCCGCCCGGAGTACCGCGGCGACTGGACGCAGAAGACCTGGTACCAGCAGCTCCCGCTCGACCCGCTCGGGCCCGAGGCGATCCGGGAGCTGCTGGCCGACCTGCTCGGCGACGATCCCAGCGTGGCGGGCCTCGCGGACCGCATCCACGCGCGCACCGAGGGCAATCCCTACTTCACCGAGGAGATCGTGCGCTCGCTCATCGAGTCGGGCTCCCTCCAGGGGAGCCGCGGCGCCTACCGGCTCACCCAGCCCGTCGAGTCCATCCAGGTCCCCTACTCGGTGCACGCGGTGCTGTCCGCCCGCATCGACCGGCTGCCCGAGCGCGAGAAGCAGGTGCTCCAGAGGGCCGCGGTGATCGGCAAGGAGTTTCCGGAGCCGATCCTGGCCGCGGTGTCCGAGCTGCCGGAGGGGGAGCTCGCCGAGTCCCTGGCCGCGCTCTGCAACGCCGAGTTCATCCACCAGCAGGCGCTCTACCCCATCGCCGAGTACGCCTTCGCCCACCCCCTCACCCAGGAGGTGGCGCTCGGCTCCCAGCTCCAGGAGCAGCGCCGGCGCACCCACGCGGCGGTCGCCCGCGCCTTGCGGGACGCGGAGCCCGAGAGGCTGGACGAGCGGGCGGCCCTGGTGGGCCATCACCACGAGGAGGCGGGGGAGGCCCTCGAGGCCGCCCGCTTCTACGCGCGCGCGGCCGCGTGGGTGGGGACACGGGACCTGGACGGGACCCTGCGCCACTGGCAGCGGGTGCGCGAGCTGGTGCGCGGCCTGCCCGAGACCGACGAGTCCGTCGGGCTGCGCCTCCTGGCCTGCGTACAGATCCTGGTGACGGGAGGCTTCCGGCTGGGGCTCTCGGAGGCTGCGGTGGACGAGCTCTACGACGAGGGGCGCGATCTGGCGGAGCGCTCCCGCAATCTCCCCATGCTTACGGCCTTGCGCGGCGCGTACGGCGCCCGCCTCATCACCCTGGCCCGCGTGCGCGACGCCCTCGAGCTGAGCGCGGAGACGTGCCGGATCGCCGACGAATCCAAAGACCCGGCCTCGCGGGCGGGCTCGCGGGTGGGCGCGGCCTACGCCCACAGCCACTCGGGGTTCCTGGCCCAGTCCCTGGCCCTGGCCGAGGAGGGCGAGGCGATCGCGGGGAGCGACCTCCAGCTCGGAAGGGACGTGTTCGGGTTCAGCTACCTGGTCTGGTTCGTGGTGTCGCGCGGCTGGCTGCTCGCCTCCCTGGGCAGGCTCGAAGAAGGGCGGGGCGTGTACGCCCGCGGGCTGCGCCTGGCGCGGAGCTCGGGGATCCCGGAGAACCTGGGCTGGTCGCAGAGCAACCTGAGCGTCCTTGCCGAGCTGACGGGAGAGAAGGCCTTCGAAGAGCTGGGCGACGCCGAGGCAGCCGCGCTCGACGCCCTGCGGATCGCCGAGGAGCTGGGCAGCGCCTTCTCCCGGGCCATCGCCCTCTCGGCGCTGGGCGCCGTGCAGAGCGTCGCCGGCGAGTGGGAGGCGGCCGAGGGCTCGCTGCGGGCGGCCCTCGAGCTGATGCGCAGCCGCACCACCGGCGTCGAGTTCGAGGCGCTCACCCTCTCCCGCCTGGCGCGGGCGCAGCTCGGGCGCGGCCACGCGGCGGAGGCACGCGCGTCGGCCGAGGAGGCGGTCGCCGCCGCCCGCCAGCGAGGCCAGCGCCACAGCGAGCTCCACGCCCAGCTCGCCCTGGGCCAGGCCCTGTGCGCCGAGCGCGGTGCGCGGGCGCGGGTGCCGATTACGGAGGCCCTCGACCGGGCAGCCCAGCTCGTGCAGGAGACAGGTGCGCGCAGCGCCGCACCCCAGGTCACCGAGAGCTGCGCCCGCCTCGAGCAGGCCTGCGGCGACGCCGGAGCCGCCGAACAGCACCTGCGCGAGGCGCATCGGCTCTACCAGGAGCTGGGCGCCACGGGCCACGCGCGCCGGCTGGCGGCCGAGCTGGGGCTGTGAAGCACTTCACAGCGGCGGCCGCGCGCGGGCGCGACATTGCGTCTGGTGGACGCGGAGCCTCCCCTAGCAGATCTGCACCGCCACGAGCGCACCTTGAGCCTGCCCTCCGTGGAGGAGGCGGTCCGCCTCCTGCGCTCGGAGCGGTTCCGTGAGCTCACCGAGGCCCAGGTGCGCGAGGTGGGCGAGTACCGCCCCATCGAGCTGGGGGGCGAGCGCTTCTTCGAGCGGGCCTTCAGCCCGGGCAAGGAGGCGGCCGCGAGCCTCGGCTACGCGCTCCACCTGGGCCGCCGCGCCGTGCTCGACGACTTGCTGCGGCTGCTCGCCACCCTGCGCCGTTGACGCAGGGCCGTGGCGGAGGCTAGAACCGCCCCATGGAGTGCCCGGGCTGCGGCCGCGGCAACCGCGACGACGCGCGCTTCTGCGACGCCTGCGGAGCGGCGCTGGCGGCGCGCTGCACCGGCTGCGGCCGCGAGCTGCGCTCCGATGCCCGCTTCTGCGACGGCTGCGGGACGGCGGTGGCCGGCGCCCCGCAGCGCGACCCCCGCGACTACACGCCTCCGCACCTCGTGCAGAGGATCCTCCAGTCCCGCTCCGCCCTGGAGGGCGAGCGCAAGCAGGTGACGGTGTTGTTTGCGGACGTGAAGGGGTCGATGGAGCTGGCGGACCGGGTGGACCCCGAGGAGTGGCACCGGATCCTCGACGGCTTCTTCCAGATCCTCGCGGAGGGCGTCCACCGCTTCGAGGGCACCGTCAACCAGTACACGGGCGACGGCGTCATGGCCCTCTTCGGGGCCCCCATCGCCCACGAGGACCACGCACAGCGGGCCTGCTACGCGGCCCTGCACCTGGGCGACGAGCTGCGCCGCTATGCCGTCGAGCTGCGGCGCGAGCGCGGCTTCGACTTCGCGGTGCGCATGGGGCTCAACTCCGGCGACGTGGTGGTGGGCAAGATCGGCGACGACCTGCGCATGGACTACACGGCGCAGGGACACACGGTGGGCCTGGCCGCGCGGATGCAGGCGCTGGCCGAGGCCGGCAAGGCCTACCTGACCGGCGAGACGGCCTCCCGGGTGGAGGGCTACTTCGCCCTCGAGGACCTGGGCGAGTTCCGCGTGAAGGGCGTCCGGGAGCCCGTGCCCGTGTACGCGCTGGAGGGCGTAGGCCCCCTGCGCACGCGCTTCGACCTCTCCCGGGCGCGGGGCCTCTCGCGCTTCGTGGGCCGGGCCGCGGAGGGCGCGGTCCTCGAGGCTGCCTTCCAGCGCGCCGCAGACGGCAACGGCGGCGTCGTGGGCGTGGTGGGCGACGCCGGGGTGGGCAAGAGCCGCCTGTGCTTCGAGCTCGCCGAGCGCTGCCGCGGGCGGGGCATCCCCGTGCGCGAGGGCCACGGCGTTCCCCACGGGCGGGCGGTGCCGCTGCTCCCCGTGTTCGAGCTTCTGCGCGGCTTCTTCGCCATCGGCGCGCGCGACGGGGGGCGCGAGGTCCGCCAGAAGATCGCCGGGACGCTCCTCCTCCTCGACCGCGATCTCGAAGACGCGCTGCCGCTGCTCTTCGAGTTCCTCGGCGCCCCGGACCCCCAGCGCCCCGCGCCGGTCATGGACCCCGAGGCCCGCCAGCGGCGGCTCTTCGGCGTCCTCGGCCTGGTGGTTCAGGCGCGCAGCCGCGAGGAGCCCGCCGTGGTCCTGATCGAGGACCTCCACTGGCTCGACGCCGCCAGCGACGCCTTCCTGGCCAACCTGGTGGAGTCGCTGCCGGGCACGCGGGTGCTGCTGCTCGCCAACTTCCGGCCCGAGTACCACGCCCCCTGGATGCAGAAGTCGTACTACCAGCAGCTTCCGCTCTTTCCCCTCGGCGCCGAGGCCGTGCACGAGCTGGCGCGCGACCTGCTGGGCCACGACGCCTCGCTGGTCGACCTTCCCGAACGGATCTGCCAGCGCGCCGGCGGCAACCCCTTCTTCGTCGAGGAGCTGGTGCGCTCGCTGGCGGACTCCCGGGCGCTCGAGGGCAGCCGCGGCGCCTGGCGCCTGGCGCGCGAGGTCGGCTCGCTGCGCCTGCCCGACAGCGTGGAGGCGGTCCTCGCGGCGCGCATCGACCGCCTCCCCGAGCGCGAGAAGCGCCTGCTCCAGGGCGCCGCGGTGATCGGCAAGGAGGTCCCCGAGCGCCTGCTGCGGGAGGTGTCCGATCTGCCCGACCGCGAGCTTCGCGAGTCGCTCCAGCAGCTCACCGCCGCCGAGCTGCTCGAGGAGCGCGGGCTCTACCCCGACGTGGAGTACGGCTTCCGCCACCCGCTGACCCAGGAGGTGGCCTACGGCTCGCAGCTCGGCGAGACCCGCGCGCGGCTGCACGCGGCTGTGGCGCGCGCGATCGCCGAGCTGGATGCCGACAAGCTCGACGAGCGTGCCGCCCTGCTGGCGCACCACTGGGAGCGGGCGGACGAGCCGCTCGAGGCGGCCCGCTGCCACGCCCGCGCAGCCTCCTGGGCCGGCCTGCTGCACCCCGAGGAGTCGATCCGGCACTCGCGGAGGGTGCGCGAGCTGCTGGCGACGGCGGAGGAATCTCCCGAGACGATCGCCCTGGGCCTGGCGGCCCGCATCCAGATCGCCTTCCAGGCCGAGCGCGTGGGCGCCCCGGAGGAGGAAGTGTCCGGGCTCCTGGCCGAGGGGCGGGAGCTGGCCGAGCGCGGCGCCGATCGGCGCTCGCTCGTGGTCCTGCTCACCGCCGGGTCGCGCTACGAGATGCTCCGGGGAAGGCCGCGTGCCGGGATCGAGGCGGCTCAGGAGGCCGCGCGCCTCGCGGACGCGATCGGCGATCCCGGCCTGCTCGGCATTGCAGCGGTCCCCCTCTGCCTGGGAAATCTCCAAATAGGCCGACTCGCCGAGGCCGAAGAGGTGATCGAGGAAGCCTTGGCGCGGATCGGTGAGGGCACCGCCGTCGGCGCCGGCCACCTCCCCATCGATCTGCGCGGCCAGCTCGTCATGGGCCGCGTCTCCGTCCTGGGCATCACGGGACGAGTGGCCGAGGCGAGGAGCCAGCTCGACCAGGGGGTCGCGCGCATGCGCGCGCTCGGTGATCTCCCCATGGTCTGCGCCCTGCTCACGTACCACTCCATGCTCGCGGAGATCTCGGGGGAGACCGCGGGGTGCGTCGAGCGCTGCGCTGAGGCGGTCGAGATCGCCGAGCGGGTGGGGAGCCCTCTCGCCGGGAGCATGTCGTACAGAGCCCTGGGGGAGGCGCACCTCCTCTGCGAGAGCTGGGACCAAGCCCGTGCCGCACTCGAGCAGGCCCTCGCGATCGGCCGGGAGCGCGACGTGGCCCAATTCGCGGAGCCCCTCACGCTGGCGCTGCTCGCGCGCGCTCTCACGGGGCAGGGGGAGGCCGAGCGGGCCGTGGCCACGGCGCGGGAGGCGCTGGCCCTGGCCGAACGGGCCGGGACCGTCGAGTTCGAGGCCAGCGCCCGCCGGACGCTGGCCTGGGCGCTCCTGCGCCGCGACGGCGCCGGCGCGCGGTCCGAGGCGGAGGCGCAGCTCGAGCGAGCCGAGGACATCTACGAAGAGACCGGCGCGCGCGGCTTCCTGCCCCTCCTGCATCTGGAACGGGCCGAGCTGGCGCGCGCCTGCGGGGACGAGGCCGCCCGGGAGCGCGAGCTGCGCGAGGCGCACCGCCTGGCCATCGAGCTGGGCGCCACGGGCCACGCGCGCCGGCTGGCCGCGGAGCTGGGCCGGGCCTGATGCCCGACGGCGAGCGCCCGCGGCGGGTCCGCATCGAGTACCACGAGGTCCACGTCAGCTACTTCGAGCGCCGCGCGCTCCGGCGCCACGCGCGGGTGGGCTCGCTCTGGGCGCTCGGCGTGGGGGCGGTGATCTCCGGCGACTTCTTCGGCTGGAACTTCGGCCTGGCCGCCGGCGGCTTCGGCGGGCTGCTGGTGGCCACCCTGATCATCACCGCGATGTACGCGGGCCTTTGCTTCAGCATCGCCGAGATGTCGCCTGCGCTGCCGCACACGGGCGGTGCCTACTCGTTCGCGCGCTCGGCCATGGGCCCCTGGGGCGGCTACGTGACCGGCCTGGCCGAGAACATGGAGTACATCTTCACGCCGGCGGTGATCGTGGTCGGGATCGGCGGCTACCTGGGCGCGATCTTCGGGACGCCCGACGCGGCGGCGCCCCTGTGGTGGCTGGCCGCCTACGCCGTCTTCGTGGGCCTCAACGTCTGGGGCGTGGAGACGAGCTTCCGGGTGACGGTGGCGGTGACCCTCGTGGCCCTGGGCATCCTCGTGGTCTTCTGGATCGGCGCGCTCCCCCATCTGGACCTGGAGCGCTGGGCCTGGGCGCCGGGGCCCCCGCTCTCGGCGCGCGGCGTCCTGGCGGCGCTGCCCTTCGCCGTCTGGTTCTACCTGGCCATCGAGCAGCTTCCCCTGGCGGCCGAGGAGTCCCACGATCCCCGGCGCGACATGCCGAAGGGGATCCTGCTCGGTCTCGCGACGCTCGTGGCCTGCGCCTTCCTCACCCTGGTCCTCAACACGGGGATCGCGCCCGGCGCTGCGGCGCTCGGCGCCTCCAACGAGCCGCTCTTCGAGGGCCTGCGCACGATCTTCGGCGCGGGCCTGGGAGCCCGGCTGCTGGCGCTGGTGGCGGTAGCGGGCCTCGTGGCGAGCTTCCACGCGATCATCTTTGCCTACGGGCGGCAGATCTACTCGCTCTCGCGGGCCGGCTACTTCCCGCGCTGGCTCTCCATCACGCACCCGACGCGCAGGACGCCCCACGTGGCGCTCGTGGCCGGGGCCGCCATCGGCTACGCCACGGCGCTCGCCATCCACGGCCTGCCCTCGGGCCACCCCGTGGGCGCGGTGCTCCTCAACCTGGCCGTCTTCGGCGCCGTGATCTCGTACGTGCTCCAGATGCTCTCGTTCATCCTGCTGCGGCGCCGCCTCCCCCACATCGAGCGGCCGTACCGCAGCCCGCTGGGCGTCGCGGGCGCCGTGCTGGCGCTGGCCGTCGCCGCGACGACACTGGTGGCCATGTTCTGGACGGACCCGATCTACCGCCTGGTCGCCGTCGGGGCCGCCGTCTGGTACGCCCTGGGCCTGCTGTGGTTCGCCCTGATCGGGCGCCGCCGACTAGTGTACGCTCCCGAAGAGGCGTTCGCGATCCGCGCGCGCAGCCCGAGGACGACTCAGAGCCCGTAGCGCTCGTGCAGCACGCAGGTGCTGAGCATGATGAGCCAGCTCGGGAAGTAGAGCGCGCGCTGCTCCGGCGGCACGTTCGGCTCGTCGTCCAGGAAGCGGATCACGGCCTGGCGGTCGAAGAACGGGACCGACGCCAGCGTGGGCCCGCGCAGCGTGTCCTCGGCCAGCTCGCGCAGCCGCCCCTTCAGCTCGGGCGGCGCCATGAAGGGATGCTTCTGGCGCTTGTAGACGGTGTCCGTGAGGAAGGGCCGCGCGGCCTCCCGCAGCACGTACTTCTCCGTCATCCCGTGCACCTTCATCGAAACCGGCATCTCGCACACGATCTCGGCGAGATGGTGGTCGAGGAAGGGCGTGCGGCCCTCGATCGAGTGCGCCATCTCCATCCGGTCACCGAGGAAGTTCAGGAGCTTGTTCGGAAAGACCGCCTTGAGCCAGAGCCACATCGACTGGTTCAGGGGGTCGCGCGGCGCGCCTTCGGGCAGGTCGATCCGGTTCAGGAACATCTGGTAGGGGTCGCGGCCGGCGAACTCACCGGCGAAGTCGGGCGCGAGCAGGCCCTGGAGGCGCCTGCTCGCGACCGCGCGGTTCTGGATCCAGGTGGGGACGTAGCCCAGCACGTTGCGCACCGAGTCGGTTGGGAGCGCGTCGCCCTCCTGGCCGCCGAAGGCGCCGTACACGCGGTTGGCGGCGCGCAGCGCCGCCACCTGCGCCTTCGTGGTCTCGGCGTCCTCGCCCGGCATGTTGAACATCAGCATGTCCTGGCGGAAGAACGGGTAGCCGCCGAGGAGCTCGTCGGAGCCTTCGCCCGTCAGCACCACCTTGAAGCCGAAGTCGCGCACCTTCTCCGAGAGCAGGTACTTGGCGACGCAGTTGGCGTTGAAGTTGATCGTCTCGCACTGCCAGATGGCGTCCGCGTAGTGGTCGGCGAGCAGCTCCTCGGGCATGCGGAAGCGGTGGAAGTTGGCCCCGACGTGAGCGGACATCTCCTCGGCGATCGGACCCTCGTCGAAGGGACCCTCCTCGAAGGCGATGGTGAACGCCTCGAGGGGCCCCTCGTGGAAGGAGGCGGCGACGCCGAGCAGCGAGCAGGAGTCGAGCCCGCCGGAGAGGTACACGCCCACCGGCACGTCCGCCCGGAGGCGCAGCCGGATCGCCTCGCGGAGCGCATCGCGCATGCGCTCGACGTGCTCCTCCTCGCTGCGCTCGGGCGCGGGGTGGTCGGCCGTGGGGTACGAGAGGTCCCAGTAGGGGACGATCTGGATGCGCTGGCGGGTGGCGAGCAGGTAGTGGCCCGGTGGCACCTGGTGCACGCCGTGGAACATCGTGCGGTCGCCGTCCGCGATCATGTGCAGGTCCTGGAACACGGACTCGTGGTCCCAGCGCGCCCACACGCCTGCGGCGAAGAGCGCCTTGGCCTCCGAGGCGAGCAGCAGCGTGTCGCCGAGCTGGGTGTAGAAGAGCGGCTTGATGCCGAAGCGGTCGCGCGCCGCGAAGAGCAGGCCGTTGCGCTCGTCCCAGAGCGCGAAGGCGAACTCCCCGCGCAGCTCGCGCAGGCAGTGCGTGCCGAGCTCCTCGTAGAGGTGCAGCAGGATCTCGCTGTCGGAGCGGGTGCGCAGGCGGTGGCCGCGGCCCTCGAGCTCCTTCTGGTAGCGCTCGTAGTCGTAGAACTCGCCGTTCACCACCACGTGGAG
>Ga0214473_10012043_pt1 | contig 10150 bp, 6 predicted proteins | sample RVTome_7_FD_203509 | JGI IMG/M metagenome (GOLD analysis project Ga0214473, IMG submission 203509) | Soil microbial communities from uranium-contaminated site in the Upper Colorado River Basin, Wyoming, United States - RVT98D197 | ecosystem: Environmental > Terrestrial > Soil > Contaminated >... | reverse complement strand
TTCCTTCGCGTCCGCCTTCGGCTTCGGTAAGGCCACGGGCATCGTGGGCCTGGACGAGGCCGCGGGCGTGGCGCCTGGCCCCGAGTGGAAGCAGGAGCAGGTGGGCGAGCCCTGGTACACCGGCGACAGCGTTAACTTGAGCATCGGGCAGGGCTTCCTGCTGGTGACGCCGTTGCAGCTAGCCAACATGTACAGCGCTCTCGCCCGGACCGGCGTCCTGCGCTCGCCGCTGCTCGTGACGCGCATTGTCGCCGCCGACGGCAGCGCCCAGGAGTTCGAGGCGAAGGAGCTGGGCCGCCTGCCCGTCTCCGAGTCGACTCTGGCGGTCATCCGGCAGGGGCTGACGCTGGTCATCGCCAGCCCCAGCGGCACCTCCTATCAGGCGTTCCTGGGTTCCAGTGTGGCGGCGGCGGGGAAGTCGGGCACCGCCGAGGACGTGGAGCTGCAGCAGCACGTGTTCTTCGTGGCCTACGCGCCTCGCGACGACGCGCGCATCGTGGCCCTGGTGGCGCTGGACGAAGGCCAATCGGGCTCCCTGGAAGCGGCGCCCATGGTGCGCCGCGTCCTCGAGATGTACCTGGCGGGCGGGGGCTAGAGCCGCGAAGGGTCCCGCAGCACGCGGCCCGTCCTCATCCTCGCGTGCCGGCTGCGACTTAGAAGAGTCTAGATTCGTATCCGCACCCAGGTCGCCCGCGCGTAGGCGCACAGCGAGCCGTCCTCCCCGAAGAGCGCCGTCCCCGAGTACGCTTTGCGCTTCTCATGGCCCATGGGCCACCCGATCACAACGCATCGCTCGCCCGCACGGACGCGATCGAGGAACACCGCGGCGAGCCGTCCGAGTACCATCGGCTGCCAGTCCTCGAGGCCGGACTGGAGCGACCAGGCGCCGCTGTCGTCCAGCGCGGCCCATACGAACTCCGGCCGTACCTGGCCATCGGCGGACGCCAGCGAGCCGTCCGGTGTCCACGGCGCAGCCACGAGGTCGCGCCCGCGCACGCGGCCGGCGAATATGCGCAGGCCGTCGCCCTCTACTCGCTCCGGCCCGCAGCCAAAGCCGCCGGGAAACAGGTGCCGCTGAAACCCCAGGTAACCCTTCGAGGCCGCCGCTTCTTCGCGCGAGACCGGAGCAGGGACGAGCATCTCAAGCGTCGCGGGTCCCGCCTCAGCTATCAGCGTCTCCCCGTCGTACACAGAAACACAGACGCCGGACCTCCATCTCTCGCTCGAGCGGGGGCGGTCGCCGGAGGGTTACTTCTGCCGGACCGTCGATGAAGGCGGCGATTAGCCCGCAGGTGTAGCCTCCGTGCCCAGACTCAGGTGGCCCGCGGAAGCGTCGCCGGACCACGATCCGCTCGCTCAAGCCCTGTCTTCTCATCGCGGCTATTGTGTCCCGCGTTCTGGAGCACCGTCAATCGGGCCACGGGGGTACGCCTGGATGTCCCGCAATGTCAAGCGCGGGGTGGCCCAGTTTGCGCCCGCCCTCGCACTCACAGTCCTGAACGCCGGCCGCCCGGCGACCGGCGTGGTTCCTGGGATAAGGAAGCCCTCGACCGCACGGTCGAGGGCTTCCCTTCTCGCCCAGTTCGCGTGGCTAGGGATCAAAGACCCACTGAACCCCACCCTCCTGCGTGACCAGAACCAGCAGTGCGTAAAGCCGCTCGCACTGGGTCATGTCGCTAACGCCGGGCCTGCCAGGAACGTAGCGCTCCCACGACTGGTCGGCCTCAAGGGCGTAGATGACACCGATCTGGCCGCTGATCCCTGCAGTGGCGGTGTCCATGTCTGTGGTGGCGCCGCTATAGCACACGCCGTTCCAGCCCTGGGCTAGAACCACGCTGCCCTGGGATTCGCCCGAGAACTGCTGATTCCAGGTCGCGGGCTCGGACATCAGAATCAGTACTTGGTCGTAGGGGTCCAGGGTCACGATGGTACTGGCCCCCGGCGCCCCTGGGAACCAGCGGTCAAATGTTTGGGCCGCGCCCATGCGGTATACGGCCAGGACTTTGCTGCCGGCCGAACCGAGGGCCTGATCGATGGGCGCGGAGGCGCCAACGTAGCAGGTCTGACTCCAGCCCTGAGCCAGAGACGGGGCGACCAGGCTGGGGTTGCTCTCTCCCGCATCCACTGCGCCGTTGGCGTTGACGTCCTCTTCACCGTCGGGGATGCTGTCTCCGTTGGTGTCGGCGCTCAGAGGGTCCGTCATGGTGGAGGGATCGGCGTCCGGCTGCCAGTGGGTGCTTGACGTGTCAGTGTCGTCGCCCTCGGGGGCGTTGAGGCCGCGCTCCAGTCCGTCGCTGAGCCCGTCGCCGTCGGTGTCCCAGTTCTCTGGATCTGTCTCGTTCGAGTCGACCACGCCGTCGTTGTCCAGGTCCTCGCTGCCGGTTGCGGAACCGTCCATGAGGCCGTCGTCGTCGCAGTCGTCATCGTCGGGACAGGGGTCGAGGCTGTTCGGCAGTCCGTCCCCGTCGTCATCGGGTCCCGGGGTGGGCGTCGGCGTGGGTGTTGGCGCGGCCTCGCACGCGTCCCCAATGCCGTTGCCGTCCGTGTCCTCCTGGTCGGGGTTCGCGACGGAGGGGCAGTTGTCTGTGTCGTCAGGTACGGTGTCGCCGTCGTAGTCACCCTCGCAGGCGTCGCCTACTCCGTCGCCGTTGCTGTCGGCCTGATCGGGGTTCTCCACCAGCGGGCAGTTGTCATCCCCATCGAGCACGGTGTCGCCGTCGTCGTCCGGGTCGACGCAGTCGGCCTGGCCGTCGCCGTCGGTGTCGAGGAAACCCTCATCGATTCCCTCATTCAGGTCGTTGTCGACGCCGTCACAGACCTCGGGCACACTGCTCGCGTTCAGCGGGTCCGACCCCTGGTTGTTCCCCGGCGGGTTGCCAGCCGACCCTGTCTCCTGCGCGTCGGTGAACCCGTCGCCGTCGTCGTCAGGGTCGACGCAGTCGGCCTGGGCGTCACCGTCGCGGTTGGGGAAACCCTCATCGATTCCCCCATTCAGGTCGTTGTCGACGCCGTCACAGACCTCACAGGTACTGTTTTCGTCGAGCGGGTGGGAGCCACAGGCTTGCTCTTGGATATCGCTGACACCATCGTTGTCGTCGTCCGGGTCGCAGGCATCGCCCTGGGGGTCGCCGTCATAGTTCTCCTGCAGCGAGTTCGCGACCGTTGGGCAGTTGTCAGAGCCCGTGCACCACTTGGGGCTCGACTTCCCTGGATCGCACACTCCGTCCAGATCCTGGTCCACCTGCGAGCGCGCGCAACCGTTGACGTCCACCTCCTGCCCCGGCGGCGTGTTGGGGCAGTCGTCGTCTTCATCACAGACGCCGTCTCTGTCGGCATCGTCGCACTGCGGAATGCATATCTCGCCATTTTGGGTGGTCTTGGGGATTGCCAAATCGTCGACGTCAAGGAACTCAAGCACTTCGACGATCAGGTCGCTGCACTCCCCGGGCTCGCCCAGGCCGTGGAAGGTGATGTCCGCCAGCGGGAACGTCCCCGTCGCCCCCGCGGTGAACCGGATACTTCCCGCCCGCACGTGATCCGGTGCCAGGATCGTGCACTCCGGCACCGGCGGCAGGCCCGGGAAGAGGTCGTTCGGGTCGCCAACGCAGCCTATCACCTCCGCCACCGTCGGGTCCGCCACCGTCACATCGACGCGGTATGTTCCCAGGCCGGGCGCAGGCACATCCACCGCCTCAAGGGGCAGGTCGACAGTCTGTGAAGCCAGCACACTTCCCGAACCCATTCGTACCAGGGTGGCCGGCGAGCCTCCAGCAAGACCGCGCGCCAGAAGCAGCGAGGCGACAGTGATCGCCGCCGCGAGCGTCACCAGGCCGGGGAGCACCCACTTGCTCCGAACGTTATGCAACATCGCTTCCCTCCCTCCGTCGAGAGACCTAGCTCCAGCACCCTGGGCTCCTCCTGGGGGCGGGCAGTTCTCCCTGCTATGCTTGGCTGCTTCGCTTGCCAGGTCCCCCCGGGGTCCGCCCTAGACCGGGCACACCAGCTCGGTAATTAGGCCCATTGCGAACTCTGCTATTCGTTTGGCGTCAACCAACCCGACCTGCCCATCGCAATTGGCGTCGGCGGCTGCGGGGGAGCAGAGATAGGTCGTCAGGCCCATAGCGTATTCAGCCACGCACTTGGCATCGACCAGGCCCACTTCGCCATCGCAGTTGCAATCCCCCAGCGGATATTCGACGACACACATCTCCCCATCCTGCGTGGAATAAGGGATGGGTTGGTCGTCTACGTCCAGGAATTCAAGGACCTCGACGTGCAATTCGCTGCACATTCCCGCCGCATTCTCCTTCCCTTCGAAGGTGATATCGGCGAGCGGGAAAGTCCCTGTGGCGCCAGCGTCGAACCGCACGCTCCCCGCGCGCACCCGGCCGGGCTCAACGAGGACGCACTCCGGTACCGGCGGTAGGCCGGGGAAGAGGTCGTCGGGGTCGCCCACGCAGCCAACGAAGTCAACGACATTCGCGTTGTATGTCACGTCGACACGGAACGTGCCCAGCCCTGGCAGCGGAACCTCGGACGCCAGCAGGCGCACCGTGCCCGTCTGGCCCTCCGCCACCTCCTTGTACGAGGGCTGGATCGAAATGAGCGACCCACAGTCCGTCCAGAAGTTCGCCGTGCAGGTCATGTTGTGGTCCACCGTGACGTGCCCATCGGCGCAGTCGGGGTCGCCTGTCCAGCCGACGAAGCACCAGCCCGGAGCCGGGTCGGCCTGAAGGTCCACGGGGGTGCCCGCGTTATACACGTGGCCCCCCGGGAAGGGAACTGTCGTTCCGCCCTCAGGTGGGCTCGCCTCCATGGTCAGGGTGTACTGGGGGGGCCCACCTCCGTACCTAAGCCGGGCGATGTAGGTGCCCCAGTCCCAGCAGTCGGGGTCAAGCTCTTCCGCGTACTCACCCACCACCCACACGTAGGACGGGTCCGCCGGGTCCACCGCCGCGCCCATGTAGTCGCCCCAGCGGCCCGAGCAGTGAGGCCCTTCCCCGGCCTTCAGCACCGTGAAGCCGCTCATGGTGTTGATCGGATCGCTAGCCCGCCGCCCCGTGACAGCCGCCTCCGCCCAGATGGACGAGTTGGTGTGAGTGAGGGAGACGTACAGATCGCCGTCAGAGTCAGTCCTGATGGCAGGCCAGGAGAAGTACTGGCCGGATGCCCCGAACATGATGTCCTGCAGTAGGGTCTGGGTAGCGGTGTTCACTTCCATGAAGTGGGCGCAGGACCTGATTGCACCGTCTCCCGGGGGCTGGCAGGCCGCGGACGCGGAGGTCCACAAGTGACCGTCGCGCCAGACGGCTTCCAGCAGCCGGAAATCGCCGGAGTCGATGTAGCCGCCTCCTGCTGTCTCCGACAGCGGGGGCCAGTCCTGGATGTTCACCAGGGGTACGTTCCAGGTGCTCTGGGTAACATTGCCGGCATTGGGTGTCCCTGAGATCCGGATCACCGTAAGCTCCGTGGCCGGAAGGAAGCCGGACGAGACATCGAACGTCGCCAGGTACTGGTCGTTCACCGACGACAGCGAGTGGGCCGGCCGTACGGTGAAGCGGTCGGGTCGGTAGGGGAGGTTGGTGTACATGTCCTCCGCCGCGGGAAGGCCGGCCATGATGTCTGCCTTCTCGACCACGAAGGTCTGCTCCGCCACGTAGGAGCCGGAAGGAATCGTGAACAGGTTCGAGGACACGGTGAACTTGTCGTTGCTGAGCCCGATGCCGGGATAATCGGGGATCACGCCTTCGTAGTCGCAGTGGTAGACCTTCCAGGCCCCGGTCGGGTCGCTGGTCTGGGAGACGGCGAAGTACACGGCGCCAACCGTGGAGAGATCGCTGGCCAGGTACGATGCGAACCAGCGGTCACTGAGGTCGTCGTAGATGATCTTCGGGTCGGCGTCCAGGTCCAGCGCCGGCGGTAGAGCGAAGAAGTCCCGCAGTGTGAAGTCTTTGACCGCGCCTCCGCTCTTGTTGAAGATGCGCCCCGATATGTTCACCATCTCGAACACGTGATCGGGCCCCACGGCCAGTTGCGGATCGGGCGGCGCGAGCTGAATCCAGTTGTCACCGTAGTTCAGTCCCTCAAAGGCGGGACCGACTACATCCGGCGGGACATAGGGCTGGGGCTCGGCTCCCGCCGCGCCGGCGACGGCGTTGGCCGCGGGTGCCGGCGGCGTCAGGCGCGTCATCGGCTCTTTGGTGTCGCGCAGGACGTCCGGGAGCAACCGCGGGATGACAACCGGCGGTTGCGCCTCGTTCATCGACACCATGAGGGGCGGCAGGTTTCCGGCCACCACCGTTGTCGGACCGTTCAGAGTGCACTCGTAGGACGGACACTCTGTCGGTTGGGCGTGGAACTGCAGGTTGCCGCCGAGTGTGCCGTCGAAGCTGCCCACCATGATGTGATAAGTCGTGCCCGCCGTCGCCTGGAAGACAACCTGCGACTGAAGCCCGCCGCTGTCGTCGTTGCAGGCGACGCCGTTGAGGTTCCCCCGCGGCCCCGTGTACACGGCCAGCACGGTGTCGTAGTCGCTCCCAAACGTGTCCAGTTGCACGCACTCATCGTCGTCGGGCGTCTTTTCAAACCAGACGGTATACCCGTACGGCACGCAGGCCGGCGGATCGTCCCCCGCTACCGTGGCCTGGGCTGTGTTCTCGCTGTAGCTGAACGGCTGCGGCTCCGCCGGGATCGCGTCGTCAAAGTCGTCATTCACTGGGCCACCGCCGCCACCTCCGCTGAGGTTGAACACCAGGTTGCCGGTGGCAGCCCCGAATCCGTCGATCTGGAAGTAGTAGGTCGTGCCAGCGGTAGCCGTGAAGGGCACCTCAGACTGCAGTCCGCCCGAGTCATCGTTGCAGTCGACCAGGGTCAGGTTCGCAAAGGTAGCCGAGGCGGGACCGCTGTAGACGTTGAGTACGGTGTCGTAGTTGCTACCGAAAGTGTCAGCGACCAGCGACTGACTGGACGGAGCCGCGAACTTGTACCAGACAGTCGTGTCGGTGGCTTCGCAGCCGTCTGGCTCTCCGAGTTCGGCCGTGGCTCCCACAGTGGACTGGCTGTTGCTGTATGGGATGGCGGGGATGGGGATGGCGTTGGCGAAGTTGTCGTTGGGTGGGCCCGATGGGCCCCCACCGGTGGTGATCGCGATGTCGTCCAGGAAGGTGCCCCAACCACCTATGGAGGAGTCGCTATCGAGCACGAAGGCGACCCACACCTGCGGCTGTCCCAGCCAAGGACCCAAGTCAAACGGCTCGTCGTTTCTCCAGCCTCCGTTGTCGCCCGTGTACCCCGCCCCGTCGAAACTGTTGCCATCGGTTGACGCGCCGACGAAGAAGGTGTCGAACCCATATTCGATGAGCATGTCGAAGTAGAAGTCGACCCTGGCCGACGTCGCGCCGCTGAGGCTGAAGGGGCCGTAGACCATCCAGGCGGACTGGTCATCAGGATACTCTTCGAGGCACCCTTGCCTGGCGCCGGACCCCCACGCAGCGTGCCAGCCGCTGTGGCTGGGGCTCACCGAGTTGCAGTCCTCGGGGCCCCAGGTGGGGTTTCCGTACAGCACCCAGTCGTTGGGCCACGGCCCTTCGAAGTTCTCAGACTTGGGCAAGGCCACAGCCGGCTGAGTCGCCGGGAGTGGGGCAAGCCCGCTCTCCGTCAGAGACAAGGAAGCCGGCTCGACTCCAAAACCCTGCTGGCCCCTTACCGGCTGCTCTTGGCCGGCGACCCTAGAGCTACCATGCGAGACCAGACCACTGGCCACGAAAACCAAGGCCAGAATCGTCACCGCTGTCAGGACAGCGCCCTTCCCGCGCATCACAAACCTCCTTGGTCCCTAGAAAAACAAGAAGAGCGACGGATCGCCGCTCTTCTTGTTCGCTCGCCCACATTCCGAGTCCGGGTGCCTGTGTCCTCCTATCGGTAGACACCAGGACAGGGTCAGACCATTCGCCCCGCTTGGCCGGCGGCTTCCCCGAAATCGTTTTGCCGGCCTTCCGCCGCTGACCGGGTTGCGGAAGCAAACCCGCTGCTGTAGGATAAATATAGCTAGGTGGTGTGCCCATGCCCCTAGTTGCGGCTCCGGCAGCGCAAGATGCTCGGGGCCGCTCTTTCTCGGGATTCGCTTTACGTTTACTACGTAATCTTCCCTCTGTCAAGGCCTTCGTAAGGAAAATCATGGCTATGTGTCACGTACACGTGAACAGAACCTGCACGTCAGACCCCGGCCACGGCGAGGAACCAAAGAGCCGGCAGCGTCGTTCTACAAAGAGGCAAGGATGGTGGGCAGGATCCTGCTAGAGGAAGGTGCGCGTGTACGGGATGATGCGGGTCAAGGTACCTATCCAGGTGGTCGTCGGGGCCCTCTTGGTGACAGCGGCCTTCGCCTGCCGTCTTTCCGACGAAATTGCATCTCAGGAGATATCTCCCACCGCAGCCGACGCGCAGCTGGCCGAGCGCGTGTCATCGCCCACGCCGCCAGCTACGCCGTCGCCCACGTCTCCGGCGACCGCATCACCCCCACCCGCAGGGACGGCCTCGCCGGCTCCCGAGCCTTCCTCCGGGATTTTCGGCGAGGTTACCATCGGCCCGACGTGCCCAGTGCTTCGCCAGGACTCCTCGTGCGACGCCAGGCCATTTCAGGCGGAGATAGTCATCGAAGATCCGGACTCAAGACAAGCCTTCGCGACCATTCGCACCGACGGCGAAGGGCGGTTTCAATTTGACCTGCCGCCCGGCGACTACTACGTGCAGCCGGTCGACCCCAGTCCCGGCCTGCCGCCGTTCGCGAAAGGCTTCGGCGTCACAGTGATGCCGGACCAGTTCACCCACGTCTCGATCCAGTACGATAGCGGCATCCGGTTCCGCATTGACTTACGCCCGTAAAACTTTACTGAAAAGTATGTGTTTTGTCAGTCTATACTGAGGTGGACGCTATGTGAACACGTCATATTGTGATTCTTTCGTGCCGAACAGAACTGGGCCGTGACCCAGCGAGCGCGATTCCGACCATGCGGGCGGTCGGGGAGGCTGAACCTAGGCTCTACTTATGCGTCGAACGAGGGTCTGCCAGATCGACACGTTGAACGCTCAGTTCTTCGCGGAGCCGCATCACGTCGCGAATCTCCTCCATGGTGCAATAGACACGCCGGGGTGGTGTCTGAGACCCGTCGCCCTGGGAAGCCGAGGCCTGCCAGCAACAGGGGATCCGCCTCTTCGTGTTGCCACCCCGTTCCCCCAAGCTCAACGGCCACGTGGAGAGGGCCAACAGAACCCACGCCGAGGAGTTCTACGAGGTGGCTGATCTCCCCTGGAGTGTGGCCGAACTTAACCAGCACGCCCTGGCCTGGGAGCGGGTCTACAACACGGTGCGCCCCCACCAGGCTCTGGGGTACAAGACGCCCAAGCAGTTCCTGGAGGAGTTCGCCCTTGCGCGTCCTCCCTAGTGTCACCAATGTACTGGACGAGTACATTCGCTTGCTGGCACCTTGCGGGCACGCTACAATGAACCTGAGGTGCCGCTGTCTGGCCGGTTATGGATAACGATTTCGTCATCGACCTCGACGCTATCCTGGACGCCATCGAGAAGGCCGACGTGGTAACCATCCGCTTCCTCATCGTCCCCCATCGTCTCCTCATCGACGCCCGCCACACGGAGGTGGACGGGCCGCTGGTGAAGGTGGTGCCGCGCGCCCGCTCGTTGGACGAGCGCTTCAAGACCATCAAGAAGCTGCGCCCCCGCTTCCGCCTGCCGGAGAAGATCACCGCCGTCTCGTGGCCCAGGCGGGTGGAAGGTCTTGTGTCCGCCGGGATCTGGGACCGCATTGTGCAGCGGGTGAGCGAAGCCGGCTTTCCGGGCGCCGCTGAGGAGTGCCAGCGGGTGCTGGAAGACCTCATCTGCCAAGAGCGGGCGGAGATCCACAACGCCGTGGCCGGCACCGGCTACCAATCCCTCTGGCAGAGGGAATGCTAGCTGCATGCTCCGCTCCGAGTTTCGGAAGCTGGTTCTCGCAGTCCTCGCCGACCTGCCCCCCCAGTTCCGCCATCGCCTGGAGAACATCGATATCATCGTCAGGTGGCGCCCCACCCCAGCCGAGCGCCGCCTGGGCGGCGGACGTTACGCGGGCGATCTCTTCGGCCTCTACCTTGGGCT
>Ga0214473_10012042_pt1 | contig 10151 bp, 12 predicted proteins | sample RVTome_7_FD_203509 | JGI IMG/M metagenome (GOLD analysis project Ga0214473, IMG submission 203509) | Soil microbial communities from uranium-contaminated site in the Upper Colorado River Basin, Wyoming, United States - RVT98D197 | ecosystem: Environmental > Terrestrial > Soil > Contaminated >... | reverse complement strand
GAAGTCCAGCGCCAGTTCCCGGGGGTGCGCGCGGTGGCGGCCGACTTCACGGCGGAGATGATCGCCGTCGGACGGCGGCGCACGCAAGGAGGGACGGTCGATTGGGTGGTGGCCGATGCTCTCCATCTGCCCTTCGCCGACTCTTCCTTTGGCGGGGTCATCTCCGGGTTCTTGCTGCGCAACCTAGGGGACGTCGAGGCGTCGATCTCGGAGCAGCAGAGGGTGCTCCAGGCCGGCGGCCAACTTGTGAGCCTGGATACTACGCCTCCGCCGGCGGGAATGCTCCGCCCGCTGATCCGGTTCCACCTGCACACGGTCATCCCGACTCTCGGGCGTGTGTTGGCTGGCGACGCCGAGGCCTACCGCTACCTGCCGGATTCGACCGAGCACTTCGCCACCGCCGAGGCCATCGCCGATAGAATGACAGCCGTTGGGATGACGGCGGTCGGGTTCGTCCGCCGGATGTTCGGCACAGTGGCCATTCACTGGGGGAGAAAGGACGCGGTTCAGTGACGGACTGCAGCCATGGCTGATAGGATCATCGTTTCCATCAGCGGCGCCTCGGGCGCCATCTACGGCATCCGGGCCCTCGAGATGCTGCGCGAGCTGGGTTTTGAGACCCATCTCATCCTCACGCCGGCTGCCAAGGTCACGATCGCGCAGGAGACGGACTACAAGGTCAGCGACGTCCTGGCGCTGGCCAGCATCGCCCACGATCCGCGCGATATCGGAGCCAGCATCGCCTCCGGCTCCTTCGCGACCCGAGGCATGATCGTTATCCCGTGTTCCATCAAGACCCTGTCGGGCGTCGCCAATAGCTTCTCCGACGATCTGACCGTCCGCGCCGCGGATGTGTGTTTGAAGGAAGGTCGCCCGCTTGTCCTGGTCGTGCGGGAGACGCCTCTTCATCCCGGTCACATTCGGCTGATGGGGCTGGCTGCGCGCGCCGGGGCAGTTATCTTTCCTCCGGTCCCGGCGTTCTATGGGCGGCCCCAGACCCTCGACGAGGTAATCCAAGCCACCGTAGGTCGCGCCCTGGCGCGGCTGGGCGTCGAGAACTCCGACTACCCCCGCTGGGAAGGACTTGGCTAGGACACCCAGCGATTGATGCAACTGCCGCGCATCTCACGACCAGGTTTACCTACATCTCGGGCGACGACGGACGACCGACGATGGACGACCGGCCCCATTTGATCGCCACTGCTGTGTCATTAGTCATGTGACCTGTGTCCTGCGTCCTGTGTCTTGCGTCCTGCGTCTTGTGTCTTGTGTCCTGTGTCTTGCGTCCTGTGTCCTACGTCTTGTATCCTGAAGCTTGTGGCCCATGAGAATGCCCGACCTCACTCCAATCCTGGCCCTCCTGGCCGAGACCCGTGCCCTGACCCTGGCCACGCTCGATCCCGACGGCAGGCCGCGTGCGACGCCGCTCTTCTTCGCCTTCGACGAACAGGCCAGCCTGATCTTCCTTTCAGACCGCGAGACCCAGCACTGCCGCAATCTCAAGCGCGACCCGTCGGTTGCCGCAGCGCTATACCCGGAAGTGAGCGACTGGCGCGAGCTGCGCGGTCTGCAGATCCAGGGGGTTGCATTGGTCGTCCCCGTCGCCGATCGTGGCTCCGCCCTCTCGCTCTATACCGCTCGCTTTGCGTTCGTCGGCGCCCTGGCAGAGGTTGTCGCCCGGAGCGAGGTTTACCGTCTCAGCCCGACGTGGGTGCGGCTGGTCGACAACCGGCAAAGGTTCGGCTACAAGCGCGAGTGGACCTTGGCCTGACCCCGCGTCATTTCGGCCCCTAGAGCTGTAATACACTGTGGGAATGGACCCTCCTTCCGACCGCGACCTGGCGGTCCGGGCACGGCACGGCGATGCTGGGGCGTATGGAGAACTCGTGGAGCGGTATCAGACGTCCGTCTTCAACGTCTGCTACCGGATGATGGGCAACCGCCAGGAGGCCGAAGACATGAGCCAGGAGGCCTTCATCCGGGGGTATGAACGTCTGGCGACCTTCGATCCCGTACGGCCATTCGGCCCATGGATCCGCCGGGTTGCCGCCAACTACTGCCTGAACCGGTTGGCGGTCAACAGGCCGGTTACGCTGCCCCTTGAAGACGAACACGAGACCAGTCGTGGTTCGTCGCGTCGGCAGGTCGAGCAGGCCGCCGAAGCCACCGAGCGGACGCGTGAGATCCTGGATGCCTTGATGAGCCTCACCCCGCACTATCGAGCGGTGATCGAGCTGCGCCACTTCCAGGAGCTGAGCTACAATGAGATCGCCCAGGTCCTGGGGATCAGCTTGCCCCAGGTTAAGAGCCACCTGTTTCGAGCCCGTAAACTGCTCGGAGAAATGCTGAGGCACGATGGATGAACTTGGACACCTGAGCGACGAACGCCTGAACGAATACCTGGATGGCGTCCTGTCTTCCCGGGCGCTGTCTCAGGCCGATGAGCACCTGCGGGATTGCGAGACCTGCACACGCAGGCTGGATGAGATAGCCGAGTTGTTCGTCACGCTCGACGGCCTCCCCGAGATCCATCTTAGGAAGGACTTGGCGCCGCAGATCGTTGAGACTCTCCGGTCTCGGTCCACTGTCCCATCGGCGTCAACGTGGAAATCGACTTGGCGTCTCGGGCTAGCGCTTGCCGGCGAGGCCGCCGGCGCGCTGATACTGTTGGGCCTCGCCTGGCCGGAAGCGCTCGCATGGCTGGCGCAGGGCGCCGCGCCCGATCTGACAAGTCCGTTTATCTCCGCGTTGGATGAAAGTGCGCGCCTCTTCTCCGTGATGTTCGCCGCGCCGGACCCGCTCGGTCTCGAAGCACTTCTTTCCAGCCTCAGCACTCCCAGTATCCCATGGGCCTCGGTTTCATCTTTGATCAGCGTGCTTGCCGGGTCGGCATTCGTCTGGCTCCTCGGCAATGGCCTCCTCCTACGAGTAGGACCACCTTCGGCCAACCGGAGGGACCGATGAACAATCTTCCCGGCGTGATCGTCGCTGCAGTAGGGGTGAGCCTCAGTCTGGTAGCTTTCTTTGCGGTGCTCTGGGCGTTCTTCCCGAATCGCCTGGCCCGCGTCGAAGCCGTAGTCAACGGGATGCCCGGGCGTTCGTTCACCGTTGGACTGGTCAACCTTGTGTTCTTCGGCGCGGTCATGCTCGTCATGTTCTCCCTGGCCGATCGGTTCCGTGGTGGTGGTTTACGGGCTGTCGGTGGCATCTTCCTGGTCTTGCTCTCCATCGGCGTGAGCTTCGGCCTGGCCGGGGTCGTCCAGGTCGTCGGCGGCAGGCTAAGAGACCCGGCGAGCAGCCTCGTTCGCACCGCGTGGGGAACCGTTCTCCTTACGCTGGGCTGCGGTCTGCCTTTCATCGGCTGGTTCGGACTGCTGCCTTACGCCGCCTCCCTCGGCCTGGGTGCGTTCATCCTGAGCTTCTTCTCGCGGCCGAACCCCGAGCAAGTCACCCCCGTCTGATCTTTGACACAGCCCAGCAGCTCCGAGCATGTGAATGGAAGCAGCGGCTTGCCCTTCCTTGTCATGATCGTCGACTGAGGGCCGATTCGTCCTCCGACTGAGGCGGGTTCCGACCTCACCCCCGCCCCCTCTCCTCCGCGATGCCCGGCGACCGTCCGAACATCAAAAGGCGGAGAGGGGTAAACATCGAAGGGACGGGGGCGGCAGACCCGCCTTCCTCCCTTCGAAAAACCCCGTCCCCCTCCCCCGGCAGGAAGACTCGCAAAGAATGGCGACAACAAGCCAGGGGGGCGCGACTTCCACCGTCCCCGGTCTGTATACCTGCTAAACGCCAAAACCCGAGAAGCGGGTGAAGTCGCTGTCGCGTGCCAGACCTGGCGGGCGGCTTCCCCAGGAGGTGCAACACGTATGTCTGACGTACTGGCAATCTTCGGCATCTTCATCTTGCTGGGTCTCACCTACCCCGGCATGCTGACCACCTGGCGAATGCTCTTTCCATCTTTGGTCGAACGCTCGTGCACCCGTCTTTCTGGATCACCATGGAAGTGCTTCGCCTTTGGCCTTGTCGTCGTCTTCGGCTTCGCGGTCCCGGCGGTGATCCTGATGGCGTTGCCGTTCGGACCGGCCAAGTTGATCGGATGGTCGGCCGTCGCCGGTGGGCTGATGGTCGCCAGCATCGGCGCCTCCGGGTTGGCCGCGCTGATCGGAGAGCGCCTGGGGCAGCTCTCGGGCCCCGGCCGGTCAGAGGCCTCGGCTTTCATTCGAGGCGCGGTTGCGCTGGAACTGGCCGCCGCTTTCCCCATCATCGGTTGGTTCTTCTTCCTGCCTCTCTCGACACTGACAGCCACGGGTGCCGCCGGGTTCGCCTTCCTGAACTGGATGCCACGATCGGTCGGGGCGGGCTTGTCTGACTCTCCCAGACAGACAAACGCCGTCCAGGCAGCCACCGGGTAGGCAGGGCTTAGCAATGTCGGGGAGACTTAACCGGCGCGAGTTCCTTCGCCTGGCGGCGCTTCTGGCGGCTGGGGGCAGCGTCGCCGGCTGCGCCTCGGTATACGAGCGACTTGCGCCGGAGCCTGAACGTCTCACCTCATGGCCGGTTGCCGAGCCTTCGGGTTTCCTGCAGTTGAATCGCGTGACCTTCGGGCCCAGAACCGAGGAAAGGGCCCGTACCAAAGAGATAGGCATTCAGGCCTGGATCGAAGAGCAGCTTTCCCCCGAGAATATCGACGACACTGGCGCCGATCTCAGGCTCCGTCGTTTCTCAACATTGGACATGCGCGCCGATGATCTGGCTGAGGTGAGCGATAAGCTGTTCGACAACGTCGACCGATACACCGTCCCGGACCAGCTGCGCCGCGCGACTATTGTCCGTCAGGTCTACAGCCGTCGCCAGCTGTTCGAGGTGATGGCCGAGTTCTGGACTGATCACTTCAACATCAGCGTCGAGAAGGGCGATTGCTTCTTCCTCAAGACTGTCGACGACCGCGATGTGATTCGCAAGCATGCCATGGGGAACTTCGGCGATCTGCTCAGGGCGTCTGCCCACTCGCCGGCGATGCTGGTCTATCTTGACAACCAATCGAACCGGAAGGGCTCACCCAACGAGAACTACGCTAGAGAGCTCATGGAGCTTCACACCCTCGGTGTCAACGCTGGATACACCCAGGCGGACGTAATGGAACTCGCTCGTTGCCTGACCGGATGGACAGTCAAGAAACACTTCTGGCGCGGTGGATTCACCTTCGACGGCAAGATGCATGATGGCCGATCGAAGGAAGTCCTTGGCCTGCGCATCGCACCCGCCGGCGAAGCGGAGGCGGATCAGATCATCGATACGCTTTCGACTCACCCCAGCACGGCCCACTTTATCGCACGCAAGCTCGTCCAACGTTTCATCAGCGAGGATCCGCCGGTCGAGCTGGTGGAGGCCGTCGCCGACGTTTTCTTGCAGACCAAAGGAGACATCCGATCCGTAGTGCGCACCATCCTTCTGGACGGATGGAGAGACGCCCGGCCAAAGTTCAAGCGTCCGGCGAACTTCATCGTCTCTGCACTGAGGATCCTGAATGCGCACACCGACGGCGGTGAGGCCATCCAGGACTACCTCGAGCGAATGGGGCAGCCGTACTTCGGATGGCCGACGCCGGACGGATATCCCGATCGAGGTGAGGCCTGGTCCGGCAATCTCATACCGCGCTGGCAATTCGGTTTCGATCTCGCACACGGGAATCTGGCGGGGACGGAGATTGATATGGGCGGTCTTCTGGATGCCGCCGAGCCGGACGGGCCGGACGCCCTGATCGACTGCTTGAGCACTCTTCTGCTTGGTGCGCCGCTTCCGGTGGAGAGCAGGAGCGCGCTGCTAGACTCGATAGAGCGGTTGGGACCGCTCGATGACGAAGAAATGCCGAAGCTGTTCCTTGCAGCAGTCATCGCGTCGCCAGCATTTCAATGGCGATAAGAGAGGACAGTCTTAGCCTGGGCGCGATGTTGAATCCCCCTACCCCCTTGATCCCCCTCCCCCAGCGTCGATCATGCCTCCCGATCCGGCATCATTCGCTGGGGAGGGGGATCAGGTTTTTTGAGGGGGACGGTGAGAGCGGGGCTCTCACCGTCCCCCTCAAAAAACCATATCTCGCCTCGGTCTTCGGTGCTTCATATGGGTTGCCAATGTTGGTTGAGAGAGGGCAGCTTCTCTGCCCGCGTTCGCCCCATCAAGGACGAACCCGATCTTGTCATTCCGCCTGCCCACCTGTGCCTGCCTGTCCTTGTGCTCTTCAAGGGCGCCAGGTGCAGGCAGGCCGCAGGCCAGGGAGCTGGCCCCGCAGGGGCCCTGTGGCACTCTAGAGATCGGCAGTGGGGTTATTCCGCCAGGATAGGCCTGCGAGGAATCCCCCAGACGCGACTCGCTTCGATTGCTCAGGAGGCTAGAGCCTCTAACTCCGAGAGTCATCTTGCGGTCGAGTCATCATGAGGATTCCTCGCCCCTACCGGGGCTCGGAATGACACAATGGGTGTGCGTTGACTCATCGAGGACGAGCCCTAACTAGTCATTCCGAAGGGCTGCCCCTTTGGGACAGCCCCAAGGTGACCTCCCCCCAGCGAGCAATACCGGGCGAGGTGGGCACGAACGACGCTGGGGGAGGGCCGTTCGCCCCGGAAGTTTTTACCGGGGGCCAGGGGTGGGGGCGTAGCACGAGCTCCTAAAACCCGACAGACACGACCGAAGGAGCACTAGCCGTCATGTCGCAAACGATCACCCGCCGTTCGTTCCTCCAGTCGAGCACGCGCCTTGCGGGAGCCAGCCTATTCCCGCGCTGGATGCCCCGGCTGGCATTCTCTCCGCCGGCGCGCGGGCCTTTGGGAGACGTTCTGATTTCCGTCTTTCTGCGCGGGGCGGCCGACGCCCTCAACATGGTCGTCCCGCACGGCGACGAGGCGTACTACAAGCTTCGCCCAACTCTGGGCATCTCGCGGCCCGACGATCGCCGTTCGCCGGCGGGGGCCCGGGCGATCGATCTGGACGGCTTTTTCGGGCTGCATCCAAATCTGAGCCCCTTGTATCCGGCGTGGCAGTCCGGTGAGCTGGCTTTCATCCACGCTTGCGGCGCCCCCGACGAGTCACGCTCTCACTTCAAGGCCATGGAGTTGATGGAGCGCGGGGTCGACGATGAGCGTGGCCCGGCTTCCGGCTGGATCGGCCGGCACCTGGCGACCCTGGATACCGGCAACCTGTCTCCGCTTCGGGCGATCGCCCTCGGGGAGATGCCTCAGCGCAGCCTGAGCGGCGCCGTGCCGGTGACCGCCTTGCGCTCCATCGCCGATTTCCACCTTGCAGGCGATCCGGTAGCGTTGGCCCGGATGCAGAACGCCCTCAGCTCTCTCTACGCCGGGAGTGACCCGGTGAGCCGGGCCGGACAAGAAACCCTCGAGATCCTGAACACCCTCCAGGAGACGGACCCACTTGCCTACCGACCAGCAACCGATCTACCCTACCCTGATTCCGACTTCGGCATGGGCCTGCGTCAGATTGCCATGCTCATCAAAGCCGAGGTGGGATTGGAGGTGGCAGCCATCGATGTCGGAGGCTGGGACACCCATTTCGCCCAGGGTGCGAGTGAAGGTCAAATGGCCGAGTTGATGTGGGACCTGGCCTCGGGGCTGGCCGCCTTCTATGCCGACCTGCGTGACCTGGCAGGTCGACTGACGGTCGTCGTCATGTCGGAGTTTGGCCGGCGTGCGGCCGAGAACGGCAGCCTGGGGACCGATCATGGCCATGGGAGCGCCATGTTCCTGCTGGGCGGCAATGTAAACGGTGGACGCGTCCATGGCTCTTGGCCGGGATTGGCGGATGGGCAGCTCGTCGGCCCAGGTGACCTGGCCGTGACCACGGACTACCGAGATGTCCTGGGCGAGGTTTGCCTGAGGCGGCTCGGAAATCCTACGCTGTCCGAGATCTTCCCGGCTTTCGATGTCACGTTACGAAATCTGGTCAGATAGCCTCCGGTCGACCTGCCCTCCACCTGTCGCACGCCTTTTTCGTCTCTCCTGGTGGCGGGAGGCCAAGCGCGGCGGCAGTCCCACCTTCTCGATTCCCCAAATGAGGTCTGTACACGCGTGACAATCGGAGCCGAGAGAGCGCGCCTCTCGCATCGATGACATCCGCGGTAAGATTCCCCTCTGGACCGAAATCCGCACTGACCTGCGAGGCCTGCCGCGAGCGAACGAAAGTTCGTTCGAAGTCGCCGGGCTGACTCCCGTGGGAGGCAGCAACCTCCATCCGGCGCTCATCTTGTAGCCTGCACGCAATCAGGAGAATTCAAGTTTGCCTACGACACGAAGACCTTGTGGCTGAGATGGCGCTGAATCCATCTGAGCTGCGCAAGGCCGCTGAACGCGGAGAGCCGTCTTACGTCTGGCGAGCTGGCCAGGATCGCCGGCTGCGCCTGATCCAAGCCGCCGCCGGAGGCCGGTGGAGCGGACGAATCCTAGATAACGGCTGTGGGATCGGGCTCTATCTGACTCGCTTGGCGGCGGAAGCGAAGGCCGCATACGGTCTCGAGTTCGACCTGCCACGAGCGATCTCGGCTCGGACGAAGCTGAATGCAGAAACGTCCCTCGGAGCTCGCTCCGGTAAGACCGACTCAGGGAAACGTGGACGCGCCGGGATCATCTGTGGCGCAGGGGAACACCTGCCCTTCCCGGATAGCGCGTTTGATCTCGTTTTGTCGCACGAAGTATTGGAGCACGTAGGTGATGATCGGCGGGCGCTGGAAGAGATGTGTCGGGTCCTGCAGCCGCCGGATCCGGCACGAGGCATCGACGGGGGCCGGATCATCCTCTTCGTCCCAAATCGCGGGTACCCGTTCGAGACGCACGGGGTTTACTGGAAGGGGAAGTATCACTTCGGGAACATCCCGCTCATCAACTACCTGCCAAGCCGCTGGCGGGGTCGCCTTGCCCCGCATGTGCGCGCATACCGCCACGCGGATCTGCAGAGATTATTCATGGGGTTGCCGGTCCGGATCGTCGAACGGCGGATCATCTTTGGCGCATATGACAACATCATCGCTCGCAGCCCGACCTTCGGTAAGATGCTGCGGGGCATGCTGCAATCTCTGGAGCAAACTCCCCTGCGCGTCCTGGGTCTCTCACACTTCTGGGTCTTAGAGAAGACACTTGGCGACGCCTGACCTTCGAGAAAGGAACTTAAGATGACAGATTCATCCAGATCAGGAGCCCCATCGTTTCCGGTGTTGGATACACCCGAGAGGATCCTCTTGGGACCCGGCCCGAGCATGGTCCACCCTCGCGTGTTGCAGGCGATGTCGAGGCCGCTTGTCGGTCATCTCGATCCAACCTTCATCGAAGTGATGGATCGCATTCAGAGCCTCTTGCGATACACCTTCGAGACCGTCAACCCGCTGACGATCCCCGTGTCCGGGACAGGAAGCGCTGCGATGGAGGCGGCTGTTGCCAACATGGTCGAGCCGGGCGACTCCGTACTCGTTTGCATCAACGGCTACTTCGGCCTGCGCCTGGCCGAGATGGCCCGCCGATATGGCGCTGAGGTGCAAACCATCACCCGACCGTGGGGGGAGATATTCACCGCCGGTGATGTGGAGCATGCCATGCAGGCTCATCCGCCGAAGGTTGTGGCCTTGGTCCAGGCGGAGACGTCGACCGGTGCGGAACAACCTCTGGATGAAATCGCCCGCGTCGTTCACGCCAAAGGCGCGATCTTGATCGTCGACGCTGTGACCTCCCTCGGCGGCGTCCCGGTCAGGGTCGATGACGTCGGGATTGATGTTTGCTACAGCGGTACTCAGAAGTGTCTCGGCTGTCCCCCGGGGTTGGGGCCGATCACCGTCGGCCCGCGCGCCGAGGAGGTTCTGCGCGCGCGCAGCCGGCCCGTGGCCAACTGGTACCTCGATCTGACGATCGTTCAGAAGTACTGGGGGAAGGAGCGCACCTACCACCACACCGCGCCGATATCGAACAATTTCGGCCTCTATGAGGGACTACGCATCGTGGCTGAAGAAGGTCTCGAAGCCCGATGGGCACGTCATCGACGCAACGCCGAAAGGTTGTGGAACGGATTGGAGGCACTGGACCTCACGCTGCATGTCCCACCGAGTCACCGGCTGACGACGTTGACGACCGTGCGCGTCCCCGAGGGCGTCAATG
>Ga0214473_10012041_pt1 | contig 10151 bp, 6 predicted proteins | sample RVTome_7_FD_203509 | JGI IMG/M metagenome (GOLD analysis project Ga0214473, IMG submission 203509) | Soil microbial communities from uranium-contaminated site in the Upper Colorado River Basin, Wyoming, United States - RVT98D197 | ecosystem: Environmental > Terrestrial > Soil > Contaminated >... | reverse complement strand
GCGATCGGCGACCTCGCCCCGACGAAGTAGTGCGCGGCGACCCCCAGATCGTCGAGGCGCTGAACGCGGTGCTGACCGCCGAGCTCACCGCCATCAACCAGTACTTCGTCCACGCGAAGATGTGTCGGAACTGGGGCTACCAGAAGCTCGCGAAGAAGAAGCACGAGGAGTCGATCGGCGAGATGAAGGACGCCGACGCGCTCATCGAGCGGATCCTCTTCCTGGACGGCGTGCCCAACGTGCAGCGGCTGAATCCCGTGCGCGTGGGCGAGGATCCCATCGAGCAGCACCGGCTCGATCTCGAGATGGAGAAGGAGGCGGTGGCGCGGCTCAACGAGGCGATCCGGCTCTGCCACGAGAAGAAGGACGCGGGGACGCGGGAGCTGCTGGAGCACGTCCTGGAGGGCGAGGAGGAGGGGGTGGACTGGCTCGAGGCGCAGCTCCATCTGGTGGAGGAGGTGGGAAAGGAGCGGTACCTGGCGGAGCAGATCCACGGGTAGGGTCCGGGATCGCTGGATCGAGGTGGCGCGGGCCGGTGCCGAGGGGGTCGCTGCTCATGGCTCGGCCGCCAACGGAACGAGCGCCAGCACACCATCTCGTCCGGGCAGATGCCTCACCTCGTGCGATGGCCCGTGGCGGCCTGCGCTCTACTTCGCATCGACCCCCTCGGCACCGGCCCTCCGTCGACGCGTTTCCTGGCGCAGGCGTTCGATCGCCACGGCGGCCATGGCGGCTTGGAGGTTGTAGGACGGGATGAAGCCCGCCGTGGGGATGCGCAGCACCTCGTCGCAGCGGGCGAGGATCTCGGGCGCGATGCCGTAGCGTTCGCCGCCGACCACGAAGAGCGCGGGGCGTACGAGATCCACCTCCCAGGGGGCGCGCTGGCCCACGTCCTCGATGGCGAGGATGCGCCGGCCTGCGGCGCGCGCCCGCTCGACGACCGGGAGCGCGCGCTCGAAGAAGACGGGCATGAACCAGTCGGCGCGCATGGAGGCGCGCACCGCTTCGCGGCGGGCGGGGCGGTCGAAGCGGGCGTCGATCACGATGCCCGCGGCGCCGGAGACCTCCGCGGTGCGCACCGCGAAGCCCGCGTTGCCCGGATAGGCGATGCCCGCCAGGAGCCACACGGGCTCGGGCGCGGCGAGGGTCTCGTCGAGGCTCGCGCGGGGATCGCGGCCCACGAGGGCGAGCACGTCCGAGGCGGGCTTCGTCATCGAGAGGCGCCACAGGGCCGCGGCGCTCGAGACGCGCACCTCGATGCCCTTTCCACGGGCGCGCTCCACGATGGCCGCCGCGTCCGGCGGAAGCTCGCCGTCGCGCACCAGGAGCACTCGCACGGTCTCGCCCGAGGCGAGCGCGGCCTCGATGGCCGCCGGGCCCGCGAGCTGTCGCGTGCGCGGCGGCGCGTGCGGGACCCGCGAAGGCATGGCGCGCGCAAGGGTAGGGGGCGCGCCCCGGCGATCAACCGCGCGGGCGCCGAAGGAGCAGGTAGCGGTTCAGATCTCCGGACTCACCGTCCGATTCGAAGGAGTCGAGGAGCTCGAGGGGCAGCGAGGCCAGGAGGACGCGCGCCTCGTCCTCGTCGAGGGCGTGGCAGTAGCGCAGGTGGGTCTGCCCGGCGCCGAAGGGGAGCAGCACGTCCCCCGGCTCGAGGCGCGCGAGGTCGAGCTGCGCGCCGCCCTGCGCGAGCCACGCCTGCCACGGGACCACCCGGCGGCGGAAGCGCTCGAAGTGGGCGAAGCGCCAGATCGAGAAGGCGAGCACGCCCTCGGGCTCCAGGTATTGCGCGAGCTCGCCGAGCAGACGCCGGCGCGTCGCCGCGCCCGGCACGTGGTGGAGGACCCCGAGGAGCGCGATGCCCGTGAAGCGCGCGGCGCCCAGCACCGCCGAGAGCGAGCCCACCACGAAGTCGTGGGCGAGGAAGCGGAAGCCCGCGCGCCCGCCCTGCCGACGCTTCGCCTCCTCCACCAGGAAGGGGCTCGCCTCCACGCCCGTGTAGAGGAAGGGGATGTCGAGCTCGTCCTGGAGGGCGTCGGCGAAGCGGCCGTTGCCGCAGCCCACGTCGAGGAAGCGCGGTGTGGCGCCGGCGTCGGCCTGCGCGGCCATGCGGCGCGCCACCCGCTCGAAGCCCGGCCAGGGTCGGCTCCGGCTCGCGCTGAACCCGGTCGCCGCGCTTCGATAGAATGCGCGGTTGATCGCGTTCAGCTGGAGGACGGTCTCTCGATCCATGGGACCGGCTCCGGGGGATGGGCCCGGGCATGAGGAACTCGCGATTCCGCTTCGACCCGGCGCCGCACCTCCGCGAGCTCGGCGCGATCATAACCGAGATCCAGGCGAGCGAGGCGCTCGACGCAGGGGCCCTCGACCGGATCCTGCGCCGCCATCCCAAGGACGGCCGCGGTCTCTTCGCCCGGACCGAGATCGTCGCCGCGGCGCTGCACCTCGCGCGGACGGGCGCGCTCCCGGGCGATGCGGAGTCGCTCGTCGAGAAGCTTCGAACCTGCCCCACGCGTACGCAGAGCGGGGTCGTCCCCGTGACCGTGCTCACGCGCCCGCACCCCTGCCCGGGGCGCTGCGTCTTCTGTCCCAGCGACGCGCGCATGCCGAAGAGCTATCTCGCCGCCGAGCCCGGCGCGCAGCGCGCGACGGCGCACCGCTTCGACCCGTACGCCCAGACGTGGTCGCGGCTCGACGCCTACCGACGCATGGGCCACCGCTGCGACAAGGCGGAGCTGATCGTGCTGGGCGGCACCTGGTCGCACTACCCGGAGGCGTACCGGGTCTGGTTCGTGACGCGTGCCCTCCAGGCGCTCAGCGACTTCGGCGAGGGGCGCGATGGGCGCGGGTCGATCGAGGAGGCGCCCGACGACTTCTCCTCGCTTCCGGCCGTGGCGCGTGGGAGCTACGACCGCACGGTGGCGCGCCACCTGCGCGAGCGGCGCGCGGTGCGGGAAGCGGCGAGCTTCGAGGACCTGATGGGGGCACAGCGCCGCAACGAGGCTGCGCGCGTGCGCTGCGTGGGCCTCTCCCTGGAGACGCGGCCCGACGCGCTCGACGAGGCGGAGGTGGTGCGCCTGCGCCGGCTCGGCGCGACGAAGATCCAGGTGGGCATCCAGAGTCTGCACGACGCGGTGCTCCTCGCGAACCGGCGCGGCCACGACGTGGCCGCCACCCGCGACGCGCTCCGGCACCTCCGCGCCGCGGGCATGAAGATCCAGGCGCACTGGATGCCGAACCTGCTCGGCGCCACGCCCGAGAGCGACCTCGACGACTTCGCACGTCTCTTCGCGGACCGCGACTTCCGGCCCGACGAGCTCAAGCTCTATCCCACGAGCCTCGTGGAGAGCGCCGAGCTCGTGGAGCACCACCGCGCCGGTGCCTGGCGTCCGTACGACGACGCCGAGCTCCTGCGCGTCGTCACGGAGTGCATGCGCCGCACGCCGCGCTGGTGCCGGCTCAGCCGCGTGGTGCGCGACATCCCGTCCCCCGACATCGTGGTGGGCAACAAGCGCACGAACTTCCGCGAGATCGCGGAGGCGGACCTCCGGTCGCGCGGCGTGCCCCTCGTCGAGATCCGCGCCCGGGAGATCGGGCGCGGTGCCTGGGATCCGGCTCGGGTCGCGCTCCGCGAGACGGAGTACGCGACCTCCGTCGGGCGCGAGCGCTTTCTCGAGATGCTGACGCCCGAAGATCGCCTGCTCGCCTTCCTCCGCCTCTCGCTCCCGGCGCACGCCTCCTTCGTGGCGGAGCTCGGGACGAGCGCCGTGATCCGCGAGCTCCACGTCTACGGCGGGGTGGCGGGGATCGGCGAGCGCGTGCCCGGCGCGCCCCAGCACCGCGGCCTCGGCCGCGCCCTCGTGTCCGCCGCCCGCGAGCGCGCCGCCGCCGCGGGCCACGCGACCCTCGCCGTCATCTCCGCGGTGGGAACGCGCGAGTACTGGCGGAGCCTGGGCTTCCGCGACGGGGATCTGTACCAGCATCTGCCGTCGAGACCGTCCCCGATCTCAACGATCTGATCGGCACCGCCCAGCGACGTCGCAATGGCTCAGGCCTTCCGGAACTCCAGCGCATCCCCCGACAGCCGCGCGTCCACGACGATCTTCGAGCCTTCGGGAAACTCGCCCTCCAGGATGCGGACCGCCAGCGGGTCCTGCAGCAGGCGCTGGATCACGCGCTTGAGCGGTCGCGCGCCGTAGTGCGGGTCGTAGCCCTTCTCGGCCAGCAGGCGTCGCGCCTCCTGCGTGAACTCGAGCTCGATCCGGCGCGGCGCCAGCAGCTTCTTCACGCGCTCGAGCTGGATGTCCACGATGCGCAGGGTCTCGTCGCGCCCGAGCTGGTGGAACAGGATCACGTCGTCCACGCGGTTCAAGAACTCCGGCTTGAAGTGCGCGCGCAACGCCTCCATCACGCGCGCCTCCATCTCGGCGCGCTCGGCCTCGCCGAGCTCGATGATGTACTGGCTCCCGAGATTGGAGGTCATGATCAGGACCGCGTTGCGGAAGTCCACGGTGCGGCCCTGCCCGTCGGTGAGCCGCCCGTCGTCCAAAATTTGGAGCAGGACGTGGAACACGTCCGGGTGCGCCTTCTCGATCTCGTCGAAGAGGATCACGCTGTACGGCCGGCGCCGCACCGCCTCGGTGAGCGCGCCGCCCTCCTCGTAGCCGACGTAGCCCGGTGGCGCGCCGATCATGCGCGCCACGGAGTGCTTCTCCATGTACTCGCTCATGTCGATGCGGACCATCGCCTGCTCGTCGTCGAACAGGAACTCGGCGAGCGCCCGGGCGGTCTCGGTCTTGCCGACGCCCGTCGGGCCGAGAAAGATGAACGAGCCGATGGGGCGGTTCGGGTCCTGGAGCCCCGCGCGCGCGCGGCGCACGGCGTTGGCCACGACCTGGAGGGCCTCGTCCTGGCCCACCACCCGCCGGCGCAGCTTCTCCTCCATGTGGAGGAGCTTCTGCTGCTCGCCCTCCATCATTTTGGCGACGGGGATCCCCGTCCACTTGGAGACGATCTCCGCGACCTCCTCGGGGGTCACCTCCTCGGAGAGGAGCGGACCCTGCTTCTGGAGCTCCGCGAGCTTCGCCTGCGCCGCGGCGAGATCCTTCTCGAGCTGCACGAGCTCGCCGTACTGGATCTCCGCGGCGCGCTCGAGGTTGCCCTGGCGCCGGGTCCGCGCGAGCTCCGCCTGGAGCTCCTCGCGCTTCGCCTTGGACTCGCGCACGGTCTGGATCGCCTGCTTCTCGGCCTCCCAGCGCGCGCGCAGCGCGTCGCGCTCCTCGCGCAGGTTCGCGATCTCCTTCTCCACGCGCCGCAGGCGCTCCGCGCTCGCGGCGTCGCTCTCCTTCTTGAGCGCCTCGCGCTCGATCTCGAGCTGGGTCAGCTTGCGCTCGAGCTGGTCGAGCTCCTCGGGCATGGAGTCGATCTGCACGCGCACGCGGCTGGCGGCCTCGTCGATGAGGTCGATGGCCTTGTCCGGCAGGAAGCGGTCGGTGATGTAGCGGTGCGAGAGCGTCGCCGCGGCCACGAGCGCCGCGTCCTGGATGCGTACGCCGTGGTGGACCTCGTAGCGCTCCTTCAAGCCGCGCAGGATCGAGATCGTGTCCTCCACCGAGGGCTCGCCCACGAAGACGGGCTGGAAGCGGCGCTCCAGCGCCGCGTCCTTCTCCACGCGCTTGCGGTACTCGTCGAGGGTCGTGGCGCCCACGCAGCGGAGCTCGCCGCGCGCGAGGGCGGGCTTCAGCATGTTCGCCGCGTCCGCGGCGCCCTCCGCGGCGCCCGCCCCCACGATCGTGTGGAGCTCGTCGATGAAGAGGATGATCTGGCCCTTCGACTCGGTCACCTCGCGCAGCACCGCCTTGAGCCGGTCCTCGAACTCGCCGCGATACTTGGTCCCGGCGATCAGCGCCCCGAGGTCGAGGGCCACCACGCGCCGCTCCTTGAGCGGCTCGGGGACGTCGCCCGCCACGATGCGCTGGGCGAGCCCCTCGACGATGGCGGTCTTGCCGACGCCGGGCTCGCCGATCAGCACGGGGTTGTTCTTGGTGCGGCGCGAGAGCACCTGGATGACGCGCCGGATCTCCTCGTCACGGCCCACCACGGGATCGAGCTTGCCCGTGCGCGCGAGGTCGGTGAGATCGCGCCCGAACTTCGCGAGCGCCTGGTACTTCGATTCGGGGTCCTGGTCGGTGACCCGCGCGCCGCCACGCACCGAGGCGAGCGCCTTCTGGAGGGCGTCGCGCGAGGCCCCCGTCTCGCGCAACACGCGCCCGGCGGGATCCTTCGCGTCCGCCGCCAGGGCCAGCAGCAGGTGCTCGGTGGAGACGTACTCGTCCTTCAGGGCCTCCGCCTCCTTGAAGGCGGCGTCGAGGACGCGGGTGAGGCCGTCGGAGAGGCGCGGCTGCGCGGCGCCCTGGACCTTGGGATGGCGGGAGAGCAGCTCCTCGACCGAAGCCTGAACGGCATTCGGCGAGACGCCCAGCTTTTGGAGCACCGGGAGCGTGCTGCCCTCGGGCTGGGCGAGGAGCGCCGCGAGCAGGTGCCCCGCCTCGATCGCGGCGTGACCCCGCGCGCTCGCCAGGGATTGGGCCTCGGCCAGGGCTTCCTGGCTCTTGATCGTGAGCTTGTCGAGACGCATGACGGGGAAGCCTAGACACGCCCCGCGCGGGGGCAAGCGCCCCGAGCAGAGGGTCCCAGGCTCCGGTCCCGCCCTACTCCTTCGGCTGGCGCTTCAGGGGGACGAAGACCGTGGCGTCGCCCCGGCGCACGAGGAGCAGGGCCTTCTCGATCTCGGAGAGCTTCGCGCGCAGGTCGTCCACGTCCTTCACGGGCTCGTGGCCCACCTCGACGATCACGTCCCGGGGGCGCAGGCCCGCCTCGTCCGCGGCGCTGCCGGGCTCGATGCTCGAGATCACCACCCCCGTCGCCTCGTCGAGGCCGAGCTGCTCGGCGAGGGCCGGGGTCACGTTCTGGACGCGCATGCCGAAGGCGGTCGGCCCCTCCTCCTTCGTCTCGGCGTGCGCCACGGTCTCGCCTTCCTCGAGCTCGCCGACCTTCACGCTCACGTTCTTGCGCCGGCCGTCGTGGACCACCCCCACGTCCACGGAGCTTCCCACGGGCGTGGCGGCGACGAGGCGCGGCAGGTCCTCCATCTCCTGGATGGGCCTGCCGTCGAACTCGACGATCACATCCCCCCGCTCGATGCCCGCGGCCGCGGCGGGCCCCCTGGGATCCACCTTGGAGACGAGCGCCCCCTTCGCGCCGCCCTCGAGCTCGAGCGCCTCGGCGAGGTCGGGCGTGATGTGCTGGATGTAGACGCCCATCCAACCCCGCGTCACGCGCCCCGTCGCGCGGAGCTGGGGCAGGATTTCCTTGGCCATGTTGATGGGGACCGAGAAGCCGACCGTGTTGGCGCGCGGGTTGATCGCGGTGTTGATCCCCACCACCTCGCCCTGGAGGTTCAGCAGCGGCCCTCCCGAGTTGCCGGGGTTGATGGCCGCGTCGGTCTGGATGAAGTCGTCGTACGGGCCCTGCCCGATGTTGCGCCCGAGGGCGCTCACGATGCCCGCGGTCACCGTGTGCGCGAGCCCGAAGGGATTGCCGATCGCGACCACCCAGTCGCCCGGGCGCAGCCGGTTCGAGTCGCCCAGGGGGAGCGCCGGCAGCTCCTTGGGCGAATCGACCTTGATGAGCGCGATGTCGGTCTTGGGGTCGCGACCCACCACCCGGGCCGGGAGCTCCACGCCGTCCAGGAAGGCCACGGTGATCTTGTCCACCTCTTCGGCCACGTGGTTGTTCGTGACGATGTAGCCGTCGGGGGAGATCACGAAGCCGCTGCCGAGGCTCGGCACCTTGAACTCGCCCTCCGGCATCTCGAAGGACGGTCCGCCGAAGAACTCCTCGAACGGATTGGGTACGCGCGGGGCCGACACCGTCTTCGACGTCTGGATGTTCACGACCCCGGGCGAGACGCGCTCGGCGAGGTCTGCGAAATTCGGGGCGCTCGCGGCCGGGCCGCTCGGCTCGCGCGCGCCGCTCTCGGTCCAGAAGGGCTCGACGGGAGGCGCGCTCTTCCCGGCTTCCTCGTTCCCGAAGAGGTCGATGGCCTCGGCCACGTTCTCCGCCACCTGGACCTGCACCTGCAGCAGGCCCGTGGCGAAGAGCAGCGCGAGCACCCCGGCGCCGAGGACGAAGAGGATGCCAAGCTTGCGCGCGCTCATGTTCGGACTCCGTGGCTGTGCGTCCCGGGACGCCCGGTGGGCGCTCGGAAGCCGCCCCTTCGACGCCGGACCGCCCGCTGCGGTTCCGTTCGCAGGGCGCCGGGGCTCTCAGGAGAGCGGGATCGTGACATGGTACCGACCGCGGCCCCGGAGAACCATGACGAGGGCCCGGTCGCGCCCCCGCAGGTCCAGGAGGGCGCGGCGCAGGGCGTCGGGGTCCGCGAGGGCGCGGCCGTTGATGTGCGAGATCACGTCCCCGGACTGGACGCCGATGCGCGCGGCGCCGCTCCCGGAGCGGACCTCCTGCACCACGAAGCCGCCCCGCTCGCCGGGCGCGAGCCGCACGCCGAGCTTCTCGACGGCGATCTCCTCGACCGCGTTCTCGGGGAGCGCCGCCGCGGCGGCGCGGAACCTGCGCGTCGTCCCGTCGCGCCACACCTCGAGCTCGAGCGTCTGGCCGGTGGTCACCCGCTCGAGCATCTCGTAGAACTCGTGCGCCGAGTGCAGCGGACGCCCGTCCAGCCGCATGAGCACGTCGCCGCGCGCGATCCCCGATCGCGCCGCGGGGCCGCGCTCGCGCACCCGGCTCACGAGGGCGCCGCTCACGCGCTCGGGGAGCTGCATCACCTCGACGAGGCGCGGGTCGAGGTCCTGGAGGTCGAGGCCCAGCCAGACCGGCAGCACCGCGCCGTGCTCGATCAGCTCGCCCACCACGCGCTTCGCCACGTCGATGGGGATCGCGAAGCCGATGCCCTGGGCGCCGCTGTAGATCGCGGTGTTGACCCCGATGAGCTCGCCCTCGGCGTTGAGCAGCGGCCCTCCGGAGTTCCCCGGGTTGATGGAGGCGTCGGTCTGGAGGAAGCCGTGGAAGGTGCGGTCCTGCTGCCGGATCGAGCGGTCGAGCGCCGAGACGACCCCCGTCGTCACGGTGTTGGAGAGGCCGAAGGGGTTGCCGATGGCGATCACGGGCTCGCCCACCAGGAGGTCGCTCGAGGAGCCCGGCTCGACCCACGGGACGGCCTCCCCCGTCTCGACGCGCAGCACCGCGAGATCGTTGTCGGGATCCGCGCCCACCAGCGTGGCCTCGAACTCGCGGCCGTCCGCCAGGGTCACCTGGATGCGGGTCGCGCGGGCCACGACGTGCTCGTTCGTGAGCACGTGCCGGCTCGCGTCGATCACCACCCCCGAGCCGAGGCTCTGGGCGGTGCGCGGGACGCGCGGCTCGAAGAAGTCGCGGAAGAACTGATCGAAGAAGGGGTCGCCGGTCGCGAACGGGCTGAACGGGCTCGCGCCCTCCACCACGCGCTGCGTCGTGATGTTCACGACCGCCGGGCCGACCTTCTCCACCACCTGCACCGCGGCGGTCCGGCGCAGGAAGGGATCCTCGGCCGCGGCGGGTGCCGCGGCGAGCGCCGCGAACAGCGCGGCGGTGAGCCAGGCCTTCCTCGTGCCCATGAGGCGCCGGAGCGTAACAGAAGAACGGGCAAGGAAGTGCAGCAGGCGAGCGGAGAAAAAGAAGATAGCCTGCGGGCCGTGCGCGAGACGCTCGCCCAGGCCTTCCTCCGCGAGTTCGGGCGCGCCCCGGAGCTCGCCGCGAGCGCCCCCGGGCGCGTGAACCTGATCGGCGAGCACACCGACTACAACGAGGGTCTCGTGCTCCCCTGCGCCATCGACCGCGAGATCGTGGCGCTCGGCGCCCGGCGCGCAGACGCGCGCTTCCGCGTGTGGGCCTGCGATCTCGGCGAGCGCGGCGAGTTCGAGGCCAAGGCTCTGGCCCGGCGCGGAAGCTGGCTCGACTACGTGCAGGGCGTGGTGTTCGCGCTGGCGGAGCGCGGGTTCGAGGCGGGGGGCCTCGACCTCGCCCTGGCGAGCCGCCTGCCCCGCGAGTCGGGTCTCTCGAGCTCCGCGGCGCTCGAGGTCGCGGTGGCGACGCTC
>Ga0214473_10012040_pt1 | contig 10152 bp, 10 predicted proteins | sample RVTome_7_FD_203509 | JGI IMG/M metagenome (GOLD analysis project Ga0214473, IMG submission 203509) | Soil microbial communities from uranium-contaminated site in the Upper Colorado River Basin, Wyoming, United States - RVT98D197 | ecosystem: Environmental > Terrestrial > Soil > Contaminated >... | reverse complement strand
AGGGCATGTCGATTACGCTGGGCAGGAAAATCGTGTTCACCCCTTTATCGATCAGGTCCAAAAGATGGCCGTGGGCCACCTTGATCGGGAAGCAAGTTTCAGATACGATCTTCTCCACCCCTTTATGGATGAGCCGCTTATTGGTCCTTTCTGAAATGACCAGGCGGAATCCCAAAGAAGTGAAGAATGTTTTCCAGAAGGGCATAAGCTCATGGAAATGGATCAAGCGCGGAATGCCGATGGTCGGTGTATCTGCGGCCAAGGGTTTCTCCTCTAAATAGGAGGCCATCAGGGTCTCTTCGCGCTCGGCAAAGAGGTCGGGGAGGTCATCGTGGCGTTGGCGCGTCCGGTCCACCTCATATTTCTCGCAGCGGCTCCCGTAGAACAGGGGTTTCTCTCCCTGGACCGTTACCTTGCGGATCTCGCAATGGTTGGGGCATTCCTTGCACTCAAAAGAGCTGAGCTCATAGGGCCGGTTACTTAAGTCCCATCCTTTGAAGTTGGTCTTACCGGATTTGTTTTCCTCCATGGCCAAAAGGGCACAGCCGATGGCCCCGGTTACCTCGTTGTGCTCAGGCACGGTGATCTTCTTGCCCGTCACCTTCTCGAAGGCTGCCACTACTCCCTTGTTAAAGGCGGTCCCGCCCTGGAAAAAAATATTTTGGCCTATACGTTTTTCTCCCACTACCTTGTTCAGATAATTGAGAACGATCGAATAGGAAAGGCCTGCGATCAGGTCACCGTTCTTGGCTCCCTTTTGCTGATGGTGGACGAGGTCTGATTCCATGAAGACCGTGCAGCGCTCGCCAAGAGAGATCGGAGATGGGGAGCTCAAGGCCAGTTGGCCGAACTCTTCCTTGATGGAGATTCCCAATTTTTCAGCCTGCTCTTCCAGGAATGAACCTGTCCCCGCAGCGCAGACTTTATTCATCTCGAAGTCTACAATGGCACCCCGCTCTAAGGAGATGTACTTGGAATCCTGGCCGCCGATCTCGAAGATCGTGTCCACATTCGGGTCAATATGCACCGCCGCAGTGGCTTGGGCGGTGATCTCGTTGCGGATGACGTCTGCACCCACGAAGTCTCCGGTAAGGTATCGGCCAGAGCCTGTGGTGCATACCCCCTTGATCTCTACCAGGTGGCTAACTTCATCACCCACCTCTTTCAAGCCCTGACGGATGGCTTCGATGGGCCTGCCGGCAGTCATCAAGTAGCATTTAGAAAGAACCTTCTTGTTCTCGTCGAGGACGACCACATTGGTGGAGATGGAACCCACATCAATACCCAAATAGGCGGGAATCTTTTTCTCTCCCGGGGTCTCTTGCAGAAGCTGCCAGGTGTTTTCCTTCTGATGGTGTTCGGATAGGGAAAGCGGCTCAAGAGTCACATCCGGCGTGCCTGGACGATTCACATATTCCCGCAAACGCTCCAGTCCTCCAAATTTCTTCCATTTTTCCGGGGCCTCCAGGGTAAGAAAGGCCGCCCCGATGGCTCCCATGGAAGCGAAATGCTTGGGGATGATGAACTCGTTTTCTTTTAATTCTAAGACATCGAAGAAGGCCTTGCGCATGCCGGCATTGGCTGCCACGCCGCCCTGAAAAGAGATCGGGCAAAGGAAATTCTTCCCCTTGCCGATGTTCGACCGAAAGTTGCGGGCCAGGGCATAACATAGGCCGGCGACGATGTCGTAATCCGGGGTGGCGCCCTGCTGCAGATGAATCATATCGGTCTTGGCGAAGACGCTACACCTGCCCGCGATGCGGGGAGGAGTCTTGGATTTCAGAGCCAGGTTGCTGAATTCTTCTATGGTCAATTGCAGACGGTTAGCCTGCTGGTCCAGGAAGGAGCCGGTTCCCGCAGCGCAGATGGTATTCATGGAAAAATCCAGGATTTTATAATCGCCGTTTTGGGGGTCGCTTTCCGTCAGGATGAGTTTGGAATCTTCTCCGCCCATCTCGATGATGGTTTTCACTTGGGGATAGAAGAAGGTGGTGGATTTGCCCTGGGCGATGATTTCGTTGACAAACTCGCCCCCCAATAACTCGGCAATGAGCTTACCAGCCGTTCCCGTGACCGAGATGCTCTGAATCCTCTCCGCGGGGACCCGGGAAAGGATCTCAGTGAGGAGGGTCAGGACTGTCTCTAATGGTTGGCCTTTGGTGCGGGTGTAATGCTCTTCCACGACGTTTTTTTGGTCATCGATCAGGACGGTGTTAGCGCTAACAGATCCAACGTCCAATCCTAAGTGCAGCCCATCTTTTTTCATCCGAACGTAAAACCTCCATCACCAGAGATTAAATTTAATAGGACACAGATTTGCGCAGATAACCGCAGAAACAAAAAAGACGCTATGCGCATAGCGCTAAGCGCTAAGCGACTTTCTGTGTACATCCGTGTCCAAAAAGGAATTTCCTCTACAATTCAATTACGGAATTGTGCCCGGGGGGAAAAGGGGCGAGAAAATTCGGAGATTTCAAAATATAAACCTTTCTCCCCAACCCCAATGATTTATATCATATAAAAATCAAAGGGAAAAGTGGAAAGAGGAAAGTCCTTGACTTTCTTGTTCTATCTCCTTAGTATAAAAATTGTCGGGGCGTAGCGCAGCCTGGTAGCGCACCTGCTTCGGGAGCAGGGAGTCGCTGGTTCAAATCCAGTCGCCCCGACCAATTTATTTTAGGCATTTCAAGCATTTGCATGTATACCAGGGTGATAGAGTAAATCAGCGTTTTGGTCATTTCTTACTAAATTCTTACTATCAGGTATCCCTCCGGAGAAAACACCGCTCAATCTTTCAACCTCTGCCCTCTGAAACTCGGGGCTCAGGTGAGCATATCTCTGAGTCATGATCAGGGAGGTATGCCCTAAATGTTCCTGGACGGCCTTTAATGAGGCCCCGCGCATGACCATATAAGAAGCGGAGGTATGTCTTAGGTCGTGGAAGTGAAAATCTCTTATCCCTGCCCGTTTTAGCGCGGTCCTGAATGATCTTTTGATGTCCTTCAGTGGTTTCCCATCGGTACCGTTAAAGATTGTCTCGCTTTCGCTCCGTGGGACCCCCTTCAAGAGGTCGATCATATCTGAGTTTAAAACTTTGATCCGGCGCCTGTTCCGCTTCTTTTGCTCGTTGAAGAAGAGGACCCCTTTTTCTAAATCCACATCGGCCCATTTGAGGCTGAGAAGATCCCCTCGCCTGAGGCCGGTGAGCAGCGCAGCCTTGACGATGTTTTTAAGATAGGAAGGATTAATCTTTCTTGTCGGCTCTTCTTCGGGAAGCGGTTTTCTTTTTATCTTGGGCTTCTCTTCCAGGACCGTAAAGAGCCTTTTAATTTCATCCTCGGTAAGATACCGGACCCGGTTCTCATCTTCCTTGAAAAGAATAGGATCCCTGAATTTATCAAAGGGGTTCTTTTCCATCATTCCCCACTCGACGGCCTTGTTGAACATATGGCGAAGGGTCTCAAGCTCGCGGTTCACGGCCACGTCAGAACGGGGCTTTTTGGCCCTGGTTGGGGTCTCCTTCCTCTGCTTCTTGTAGCTCTCAACATCAAGGGGGCTGATCTGGTACAGTCTCTTATTGCCGAAAAAGGCCTTGATGATGGGAACGTAATATTTCCGGGTCTTGTCAAAATAAGTCTCACCCTTCTGCTTCTCTTCATATTCTTTGGCAAGCTGATCAAAGGTAAACTTTCTTCTGGCGGCCAGAGACATATACCCCCCATCCCTGGCGCTCTTCCTGAGCTCTGCCAGTTTTTCCTGGGCCTCGGTCAAAAGAGGTCCTATTATCTCCCGGTGCTTCTTTCCCCCGGCGTAATAGTCGATGCTGTAACTCTCCTCATTCTTTCCAACATACTTGAAAATGCCAGGATATTTTGTCTTTTGGTATTTTCCCATAATTCATTCCCCTATTCTCCCATGTTTGATTGAATGGGCAGGGGGGACCGGGAGAGAATCCCCCCGCGCCTCGCGATGGCGCTGCCCTGAAAGCCTAACCGAAATCCCTCTTGCCTTGGGAGGCCCCGCCATGATATAAAAAAATACCGGCGGACCTCGGGCTTACGACCCATCTTCCTGGTCCGCGACAATGAGCCCCGGCCAACACTTCCCCAGTGGACGGCCTGGGCTCTTCCTTTTTCCACTGTATCAACCTCTTTCACCCCCCTTCATTAAGAATAAAAAATGCCCGAAGACTTCTCCCGGCCGTAAGCAGCCGCCCCATGAGTCACCCCACAGAGTATCTTCAGGCGTTTTATTTTCGTTCTTAAATGTTTCATGGCTTACGTTTAGAGATATTATTACTTTATTACATTATGCCATTAGGATAAAAATTTGTCAAATGTTTTTTTCTTGCATTCTCGTAAAATATAATGCCATAATTATTACTATGAACAGGAAAACTTTTTCGTTGCGGGTTGACGAATCTTTGATGAAGGCCCTTAGACATTTGGCTATTGACTTCAATAAATCCGTGGGATCCCTTTTGGAGGAGGCCATTCAGGACCTTCTGAAGAAGTACGAAAAGACATTCCCCAAGAAAGGCAAGCCTTAGAGCTGAATGCTGGCTACTTTTTCTCTTCTTGGGCAGCCATTTTGTGTTATACTTTTTCATCCGCTCCTTCTCCTTCCGATTTTGAGTCAACAGGTGGGGGGAGATAGAATTCTTCTTGAAACTGGTAATTGACAAGCTTATGATACAAGTTATATATTTTGTGAGAAAGTGTCGATGGATAAGCTCAAATCATTTAAGCGCATCTTCTCGCCATTTTTTCGGCTATAAGAAAGGCAGGAAATGGCAACCCCGAGACACCTCCGGAATGCTCCTATCACCGAAGCAATCATCGATTTACGAGTAAAGGCCCGGACGGGATTTCGACCTGAGGATTTTTCGGATTTAAAAGTGAAGCTTGTCAAGCAATTTCCCAAAGTGGAAGAACGTCGTGGTCAGCAGGCAACCTTTAAGGTAATCGAGGGGAAGGGCCAGCTTCCAGTCGTGAAGGACTTAGGTTTCCAAGGATATTTTTTTAAAACTCCTGACGAGAAGACAATTGCGCAGTTTAGAGTAGATGGGTTTACTTTTAATCGACTCTCCCCATACACCAGTTGGGAGGAAATATTTCCGCAAGCAATGGAGCTCTGGCGCCTTTACTCCAATGTTTGTAAACCAGAAGTGATCATACGGGTTGCCGTTCGATACATGAATCACATCGTGATGAGTGGTTCTCTCACCCTTGAAAGCTATTTAAGATCGACGCCAATAATTCCTCCTGAGTTGCCCCAAGTTGTTCGTGGGTTTTTGACAAAAATAACAATTTATGATCCAGAAAAGGATGTTTCTGCCCATGTCATACAGGCCTTACAGGAGAGTAAGCCCGGAAGTCAATTGGCTATAATTCTTGACATCGATGCCTATAAGGAACGCGAATTTTCTGTCGATGATCCAAATATTGAGCAGATATTTGAACAATTGAGGGCTTTTAAGAATTTAATTTTCTTTAACTCCCTAACCGCTGATACTTTAAAAGGATACGAATGACTATGGAAACAACGCTCCCGGTAACAACCTTTGCTTTCTTTCCATCCTGTAATCGAGCGCTTAGTGAGCAAGCTGTGGCCCTTTGCGACTTGATTAACAATGCATCAGCGTTCTCTGGCAGTATAACGATTGGGGAGCCAAGGCGCGTGGCCCAAGAAGCGCTGGCTGTGGCATATGCATCAGCCCAATTTGATGATTGGGATGATGCAGGTTCCAGAGGAGTTGAGGCGAGCACCTACAGTTATGCGGAGCAATTCCTAAGGCTTCTATCAAGCAATGTATCTTTTCCGGAGATTGCGGTTGATACAGAAGGGGAGATCTTTTTTGAATGGGGCCAGGGGCATCGACAGGTGTTTTCCGTCAGCGTCGGAAGGGATGGGACGCTAACATATGCTGGCCTTTTCGGCCATAATAAAATCCATGGCACAGAATATCTTCGCGAGGCTTTGCCGTCGGTTATATCGGATTGTCTTGAACGTCTCTTTGCCCCGTTTGGTCCCTGACCCGGCGCCCGGTGAACTGACAAGCAGGTACCTTCGGCAAAGTAATCTTTATGTTCCTTCAACTGAACGGGTGAAACCGAGGGCGTTTCACCCGGACCCTAAACACCAAACTTCAGTCTTTCGGGTAGAGGGCCTTACAGAACCCCAGATTTGGAGGCTGGGAGATACTTTCGTCAATCTTCCGTCCGGCAATAAGCCTCAGGCTCGGGCTGAACTTTTAGTTTCACAGATTACAGGTTTGGGTCTTCGAGTTGAACCGAAGGAACCACCCGTGCGGCACGCCAATATCGAAGGGTGGGCATTGGAGAAGTATGAGTGGATGTCTCAAGCCCAAGACCTTGCTGCGGTGGCGAGCCTTCGATTGCGGACCACTCACCCAACTTAACAAGGAAAACCTATTCAATTTTCAAAGAGCGAGGCAGGGTCAGAAGTGGCTCTGCCTTTTTTCCCGTGCGCTGCCTATCCTTGCTTCAAAATTAGCCCCCCTGGCCACCGTGAGTCCGCCATGCAAAAATTCCCCAAATGGACAAGGCAAAATAAACCAGAAAGAGGACTCCTTGAGCGGCCAGGCCTGCGCGGAAATCAATCCATGCCCACGCTGCGTTGGTAAACGCCCATATCCAATATGAAACCCTGCTTTTTCTGATATTCAGGATGACTCCCGCTATGCTCAAGCCCGCGAGGATCCAGGTGAATACTTCCATGGTGCAATATCCTTGCTTCTAATAAGATTGGAGCTACTTCTTTATGGCGTTGAAAAATGCGCCGTTAAAGATTCTTTTACAAATTTGGTAGTAAGAAAACAGTAAGAACCCATTTTATTTTCAAATGATTTCAAAAAGTTGGATTAGGTAACCTGCTCCATCCAAAGGTTCCCCCCTCAATGTAACATCAACGAATTAGGGCTGTGGGCTTCTTTGGAGCCTGGATCTGGACGGGTTCTTGGGTCGTTCCTACCTCGGCAGGTTGCCGGCCGGCTATGATGACCTGGAAGCCGAGGTTTACAGGGACTTCCTCTTTTTCCATCCTCAGCCACTTCCCGGCCACACTGCAGGCCCCGAGCCGGATCTTGGGATCCGCGCATTTTCGGAGCGAAGCAACATCAGCTCCTAACTCGTAATATGGATTGAACACCCTAATAATTTCTTGATAATCCCCGTGCTGTTCAAGTCGTTTCAGGAGTGCGCATCCTGCTTGTTCTGCGGAATGTGGTGTACTTGCTTTGAATCCTGCTTCAAGGTAAGCATCTCTCTGAGTCATTCCGGCCATAATAAACTTTAATGATTTGACGTGTCTTTGCGTGATTCTGAAAGGTCTTGCCATGTTTTCCCCTTATTGATCCTTTCTGCTGCGGTTCAAAATTTCTTACCGACTTCTTACTTGTAAATAAATTTGCTCCTAAAAAATCCTTGTGATTTCAGTTATTATGAATTATACCTTTACCTCCAAACAGGTCAAAAGAAAATTGTGCTTTTTTTATTTAATATCATCATGTTAGGGTGAACATGCCCGAAGAGGATAAGTTTTCGGGAGCAGGGAGTCGCTGGTTCAAATCCAGTCGCCCCGACCAGAACTTTTAAGAAATAAACTCCCAGGAGTCCTTTTGCTTTAAATGACCTTCTCTTTTCCCTCCTGAAAGTTCCTCTTATCGCCAAAAACCTTCCTTTTTTATTTTTTTTCGGATCTGCGAATTTTTTTGTAAAAATTTGTAAAAATTTTCTTGACAATATAAAAATATATTGTACATTTAGTAATTTTAAGTGTATTTGAGGTTCATTTTCCCAGAAGGGAGGGAGACCTTCATGGCCACCCAACGGTCTGAGAAAAAAAAGAAAAAAGCCCCGGCCAAGAAGCCACCGGTTAATCTCAAGAAAAAGAAAAAACTTATCAAACCTAAACTACCCAAGAAAAACATGATCAAAACCCCTGTAAAACCAGCAGTGAAAACTAAAATACCTAGCAAAGGCCCTCCCCTAAAGGCCACAAAGGATGCGAAAGAGGGAATCCGGAAATTGCTTTTAGCGATGCGGGACAAGTTAGTCAAGGAAATCTCCGAAAACCGTATCCCTGAACCTTTGACGGCCCCATCCAACATCGGAGACTTGGTTGATCAGGCCGGGGATGAGCGTGATCGAGAACTTTCCCTCCTCCTCACGGGCCGGGACAAAGAAAAGCTTATGGCGATCACCGAGGCCCTGGAAAAAATCAATGAAGGGACATACGGCATATGTGAGGAATGCGGAGAAAAGATTGGCCAGGGTCGTCTGAAAGTGATGCCGTTAGCCAAGCTGTGCGTATCGTGCCAATCAAAACTGGAAAAAGAAATGAGCATTCTAAGAAAGACGGAAGAAGACCTCACTTACCAAGGGTTGGCCTATGCTACCAGCATAGAGGAAGAAGAAACCTAAAGATTCAAGGATCTGGGTTAGTTCCTCTCCTGCTCCTTAATCCCGGTACCTGCCGGGATTAATTTTTTATAAGGGGCAACAAGATGGTAAAAAAAATATTATCACTTTTCTGACTTGAGAGTCTAAGACAGGGAAAAATCCTTGGAAATCTCGCTTTTAAATATATTTCAGTTTGTGATCATCGGATTGGCTGTAGGTTTTTTGGGGGGGTTTTTGGGAATGGGTGGGGGAGCGATCATGAAACCCCTGTTCATTTACTGGGTGTTTCCCTCAATGGAGGTATCGCCTGAAGTTATCATTCATTTATGTTTTGGAACCAGTCTGGCGGTAATTATTCCTAGCTCCATTGCCGGGTCCTGGGCCTATAACAAAATCGGCATTATCAACTGGCGGATCGTCTTCCTCTTAGCCCTTCCCGGCATGCTGGCTTCCTTCTTGGGCTCAACCTTGGCGGCCCTATTGCAGGGCCCATTGCTCAGGGTTCTTTTCGGGATCATTCTGATGATTATATCGGCGCAGATGTTATTCCAGAAAAGGGGCGTGGAAGAGATTATGGGGGACTATGATTCTCCTCCGAGAGTACTTCCGACCTCGATCGTGGGATTTCTGACAGGATTATTTGCCGGCTTCTTTGGTATGGGTGGAGGGGTCCTGGCCGTTCCCCTAATGGTTCGATTTTTGAAGATTCCCATTCACAGGGCCGTAGGTATTTCCATCGCCTTTATCTTGTTTACTTCCCTGGTAGGAACAGCCGGATACATCATTAACGGCTGGAATAACCCTAATCTTCCACCCTACGCTTTAGGATATGTGCATACGCTAGGTTCAGCTCTTGCCGGAATCTCAAGTGTTTTTATGACCCATTGGGGAGTTCAACTGGCCAGAAAAACCAAACCTTTACGCCTCCGCCAGGTGTACGCCCTGTTGATGGCAACCATCGGGATTCGCATGATCTTCTGAAACTAACTACCGGGATAATGGAAGAATGGAATAGTGGAGGATAAAAAACGGCACCCCGATTGGACTGGGGTGCCATTGCCATGAAGCCGGATCGAATTGTTATTTAAACGATCTGGACGTTCTTTGCCTTAGGGCCCTTGGACGTTTCTTCAATCTCGAAACGCACCCTTTGGCCTTCAGTCAGAGTCTTGAAACCGTCTCCTGAAATGGCTGTGTAATGCACAAAAAGGTCCTGTCCGTCATCCTGTTGGATGAAGCCAAAGCCCTTTTTTTCGTTAAACCATTTCACCTGTCCTTCTGCCATAGCGATATCCCTCCTTTCTGCTGAATGCTTCTTGGAATAAGCCCGGATATCGCTCTGGCCAACAAAAAAGGCCATTGAGAATGATAAACAACACTCCCAATGGCCATCTTATATGTCTCCCAAAACTACCATCCGACTCATCCATCTAAATATTACCTTTGCTTGCAAAAGATGTCAATAAAAAAATATGGGAAAAAATCTGTTGTAAAAGATCGTCGGAAGAAAGTTGTCAAAGGTTCACCCATTTCGTAACATCCTCCCTTGACAAAAACAAAATCCATGCCGGTTAGAGAATCCTTAAATTCTTTATTCCTTACCTCGGCACTGCCGAGGGATAATGCGATAAGGAAAAGAATGACCAACCTTTTCCAGGGGATGATTTTCAGCCTTTAGTTACAAACCTTTTGCGCCATTTCTGATAGGTTTCAAAGTCCATCCAGGCTA
>Ga0214473_10012039_pt1 | contig 10152 bp, 6 predicted proteins | sample RVTome_7_FD_203509 | JGI IMG/M metagenome (GOLD analysis project Ga0214473, IMG submission 203509) | Soil microbial communities from uranium-contaminated site in the Upper Colorado River Basin, Wyoming, United States - RVT98D197 | ecosystem: Environmental > Terrestrial > Soil > Contaminated >... | reverse complement strand
GAAGGAAAGCATTCAATAAAGCAAATCAAACAGCTAAAGCTATTCTTTCAAACCAATCATTAATATGTCAATGAGTGTCAGGCATCCGAGGAGCTTGCTCCTCGGGGGTGCCATTGCGAGGTCGTATTCGGCCGCGGCAATCTGACTCACTAGAGTCATCCCGAGCTCCGCCAGCTGGCGGACGAGGAATCTGGGCCCAGATTGCTTCGTCGCTCCGCTTCTCGCAATGACAACTTTATTGTCACCCCGCACAGCGGATGCGGGGTCTAGGCCTGGATTCCCGCTTTCGCGGGAATGACACACCGATTCTTTCTTCTGCTACTACACGCGAAAATTATTGTGATATTATAATTGTATGCCGCTAACAAATAACGACCTCAAGAAGATAAAAAATGTAGTTGAAGCCAATAACGAGCTGGTTAATTCTCGTATTGACCGTCTTGAAGAGAACATGAACCACCGGTTTGACGAGAACGACCGCCAACACGGTATATTAAACACTAAAATCGACCGACTGGATAAAAGGGGAGATGAAGATATCGCCGCGACCTTTGGCGATATCAGTTCCATTAAATCCCGCCTCAAAAAAGCCAACATTTAGCTGTTCGTAGGCCATTAACCGCCTTGCACACTTCCCCTCCTTCGTCCTCGACCCCAGTGGGGTCGGGACTTCCTGCCTCGACTGACGCGAGTCAAGGTGGGCGCTGGACAGGAAAGCTTGTTCTACAGAAGAACTATTGATTTTTCGATAGTGTGCTGTTATGTTAATGTATTGTTAGTGATAAAATGTAAAAAAGAGATCATGTTTCAATACATAAAGTCCTTTTTTGTTCCCAGATTGTCTCCGGAAGCATTCGAAGCTTATTTTAATAAGCTGCCTGATGCTATTAGTGTGAATTGGTTTAGAGATGGTAGGTATATTATTGGTAGAATACGCGCCGAAGATAAGCAATTTATGACCCAGGGTCGAAACCCCGATGAATTTATTAATATGGTTAATGACGCGGTAGTAGCGGCATATGAAATACCGGAGAACTATGCCAATATTGTTAAAAAAACCCATACTTTTAAGCCAAAAGTATCGGAAATGAAGCGATTATATAATCACGAGATAAATAAAGATTCTTTTGGTTCTACCAAGAGTCGAGATGTACTCCGATTAGCGTAGGGGACTACAGATGTCTGAATATGCCGATATTAAAGCAAAAAAATTCAGACGCGTACTAAGTACTTTGTTGAAAATAAGCGATATCAACCTTCGCGAAACCGGTAGTCATACTTGCGTAAAATGTATACGTACAGGTGAAACATATCCCATCCCAACAAGTCATAGGAGCGTCAATAGGTTTATCGTAAAAGGTTTTAAGGATTGGTTGGTGCGTAATAAAATATGTTCCGCAGTAGAATTTAATAATTTACTGAAAAAGTGATAATAAACTGTACCGGACTCTCGATCCAACAAGAAAAGCTTTAACCGCCTTGCACACTTCCCCTCCTTCGTCCTCGACCCCAGTGGGGTCGGGACTTCGGAAGGGTAAACTCCGTGTGCAATTAGTCCCCCTTCGCTCGCTCCGACGTTTCAGTCGGAGGAGCTACGGAGGGACTCCGCTAGGCTCCGCAGGTTCACCTGCCCGCCGAAGCCCGCCTGAACGCAACCCGTCCGAACGGTTTGGCCGGGCGGGTAGTCGGGCAGGCCTCGGCGCAGGCGGGGATTTTGGAGTTTGGGCATACAGGCCACGCTTTCCTGCCCGAATGTTAATACAGGCGGGAGCGTGCTGTTTGCTGGATTTGAGTTAACCGGCTTAGTTGCACCTCGTAGGTGTGTGTACGGTTATCGAATAACTGGTTCGTATGCTTCTCTTTTACCAATAAACACACCTCGTAGGTGTGTTTAACTGGTTCAGATATTGGAGTTTGGGCGTTTATTATCCGTCAAGGGCGGCTTCACTGCAGGCGAAAAAGCTTAAGATACGAAATATAACCGTAGGTTCTCTTTCATACCTGTTATCTAAGTGCTACAATACAGGCAATAGTGGGATATAGGAAAAAAGTGAAGCAACTCTATCATAGCGAAGAATATGGACGCATTTAGGCAGAATTTTGACGCAAAAGCGTATTGGGCAACCAAACCGTTATGCACTGTTTGTAAGAGACATAAGGTAAAAAGAGGAACAATTTGCTATGAATGTAAAAAGAGGAATATGGAAAAAGACGTAATACTGGCAGGTAATGCTACAAATAAAGAGAAATCAACCAATCCCAATGTTGAGGAAAAAAGTATAGTAAATAGCTCAAGTGCAAAAGAGCAACCGAAAATATCACAGATAAAATTCGATAAAAGTTTTATCAAAAAATTACTTGATAAGCTAAAAACTGGAAGTGCGCGGTCAATTCATCTCAATGCAATTCCCGGGCGGTCAGCAACACGTTTAGATTTACATCAGCTGGCAGAAATCAGCCCCGATATGCCGTTGGATTTTATTAAAACCATACTTAACAAAGAAGGTTTTTCTTTTTCGGTATCGTTTAATAAGATTGATTTAGGGGAACTAGAGGACGATGAAAGGAAAAAACTTGTACTTATCTCAAAAAGACTAAACGCTCTTGTTATAGAAAAAGAAGATAATTTTTTGGAATTTGGACTCAAAAATTTTGGCTTTGGCTACCCATTATTGATTAAACGTGACCAGAATGATCCTACGAAAATTATTAAGGCTCCACTGTTCATTTGGCATTTAGATATTGAAAGGTCATATCAAAATAAAAACAACTGGACTTTAAAAAAAGACGAGGACTCGCCAATTAAAATTAACGAACTGTTAATTTCGCATCTTTCGAAAGATGAGTCAGTCAAAATCGAAAAAATCTCCCAGGAAATTCTGGTAGATGGAATTTTGGACGAAACCGAACTATTAAAAATTAGTAAAAATATTTTATTACAGTTAAATACTAAAGTCGATAAATTATCAATTAAAATTGATAAATGCCCCGATTCAAAAGAAATTGAATCTATCGCAAACTCAAAACCGTGGATTCAGTGGAGCGGAGTCTTTGGGATTTATCGATCACAAAAAGAAACAATTATTCGATCGACCGAAGAGTTATTAGAACGATTTGATGAATTTGAAAGCGAGAAGTTGGTGTTAGAACAATTTCAAACATCAAGTATCTCGGCAGTTGAAACTGACCCGAGTAAGGAAGAGATCGTTAATGCGTTAACCAAGAATGAAATTAAACTCATTCAGGGCCCTCCAGGAACTGGAAAGAGTCAAAGTATTACTGCTATTGTTTCCAATGCTCTGGCTAATAATGCTAAATGTTTAATAGTATGTGAGAAGAAAACAGCTCTTAATGTAATAAATGCAAATCTTGAAAAAATTGGATTAGGTAGTTTTTCAATTGTCATCGATGATGTTAATAAAGATAGAAAAAATGTAATTCAGAAAGCCAGAATTATCAAGGATTCACCAAGCTACCCATCATTTTCAAGGTTAGACTTTGAGGAAAAATATAAAAGATTTTGCGAGCTAAAGAGAGAGATAAATTCAAAATATGCCGAGTCACTTCAAAAAGTCTTTGGCGATTTTTCGTGGAAACAGTTAGCCGGTTTATATTTAAGATTTGCAAAGTCAGGGGACATAGATAAAATTGTTGCGGAGATTCCCTACCACGAACTGAAGTTTAGCTACCAAGAATATTCCAAATATCTAGCGATGGTAGAAGAAGCCGTTTTCCTTTTTGATGACTTAGAAAAAGAATCAGAGGAAATATTTTCATTATTTAATAATGAGTTTTTTTCTTCACTATATCGATCAGTAGACAAGGAAAAGATTAAGAAAGATATTGATAATATTTCTCAAATTTCGAAATCTGCTGGTTTATTGCTGTCTGGAATAAAGCAGTCTGGCTGTGAAGAGAAAGGAATCTCCCTATTCAAGCAAAAAACGACTGAAGAATGTTTATCTTACGTAAAGCCGGCCGTGAAATATTTAGAAGAAACCATTGAACTATACAAAGAAGGAATCGAGTTAGCCGGGGATGAATTTAATAAAAAAAGTTTATTACAAAATTTTAGATATCAAATCTCCGGTTTATTCAACGTGAAGAATAAAAAAATATCCTCTATCAGAAAAAAAATCCCCATATTAGTAGAAAACGCAACACTGGCTATTTCAGGGGTACAAAAATTTGGCTTTAAAAATTTAGATTTGAAAAAATTTGCAGATAACGAGTCATGTAAAAGTTTGAAGAATAATTCTATAGAGATATTGTCCGAGATTAAGAAAATCGAATTACGCATAAATCAAATAAACAGAAACGAATATAAATTAAGAAATTTTTTCGAGACCCTAACTAGAGCTAAAGAAAATAAGATATTTAATATTGAGATAAAAAGTTATGCTTCCCTTGGGAATTACACCCGAGTGGTTGAATACTTTAAGGAGATAGAAAATACGATAGAAAGCATTCGTGGCCACTTGGACGCATATGAGAGTTATCACAATTGGAAATATTTTTGTAGTGATAAAAACAAACTTGAAGTGTCGATTTTATCTTCTCTGAGAAAATTTCCACAGGAAAGCTGGAAGTGTATTTTTATTGCATGGTATTACAGGGGTGCATTGCAAAACTATGAAACTAGAACAAAGGTTGGGTTTCATAAATCAGATTCAAAATTACGACAGTTATCTACTATTTATAATGAATTGAGTAATTCTCAGTTACAACAAATTGAGTCAAACTGGGGAAGTAGCAGAAGTTTTCAACTTTCTAAAATTGATTACAACTTTAATACTCTATATAGCTTAAGAAAGAATAATGCGGGTCCAAAGAGTTCGCTAAGAAAAATTATCGAAAAAGATTTTGATCTATTCACAACTCTTTTTCCAGTAATCTTAACTAATCCCGTCGCTGCAAACGCGATTCTACCGCTTAAACAAGGTTTATTTAACGTCGTCATATTTGACGAGGCTAGTCAGTTGAGAATTTCTGACACTTTCACGAGCCTTATTCGAGGTCAGTATAAGATAATTGCAGGTGATGAACATCAGATGCCTCCCTCGAGTTATTTCCAGAGTACAGCTGAAATGCTTGATATACTCGGAGGTGAGGAAATTGAGACTACCACCGAAGAAGACGAGCAGGCTGTTCTCGCAGAAGCCGAATCCTTGCTTCAATATGCCAGTGATTTGCAGAATGTCAGTAAGTCATATCTGGATTTCCACTATCGGTCAAATCATCCAGCACTTATTGACTTCTCGAATTGTGCGTTCTATGGAGGTAATTTGGTCCCTTTTCCAGCGAAAGAAGTTTACAAACCAATCGAATTTAGAGCAGTAAACGGCAGGTATGTTACAAGAACTAACCCATCCGAAATTATTGAAATAATAAAAATTATTAAAAATGAGATACATGCGGATCAAAAAGGTAAATATCCATCAGTGGGAATAGCAACTTTTAATATAAATCAAAGAAATTTAATTACCGAAGCGCTAAACGAATGGGCAGAAAAAGATTCAGCGTTCGGCAGAAAGCTTTTAGAACTGAGGGAGCGTGGTTTGTTCGTAAAAAATTTGGAGAATATTCAAGGTGACGAAAAAGACATTATTATAATATCGACTACTTATGGAGTTCAAGCCGATGGTACGTTCTCACAGAACTTTGCGCGGTTAAATAGAATTGAGGGTTATAAATTGCTAAATGTTTTGATAACGAGAGCTAAGCATAAACTTTATGTCTGCACCTCAATTCCAAGAGAAAAATATCTCTCTTATCCCGAGATAATCCAAAATGAAGGCAACAATAAACGGGGCATTCTTTATGCTTACCTTGCATATGCCGAAGCTATTTCGAATCATAATACTGAGGCAGCAGAAGGCATATTAAGGACATTGAAAGAAAAGAGTTATGAAAAACCCAGGGCTATTTCAAATTCAGACGGCCTTTCCGAGTCACCTTTTGAGGAAGAGGTTTATGTGCTGCTTCTAGACCACTTCAAAAATGAAAATATAATTCAACAGCACAAGGTTGGTGGATTTCGTTTAGATTTTGTTATTAAAACAAAAACAAAGGATATCGTTTTGGAATGTGACGGCAAAGCATATCACCAGACCGAGGAAGCATATGCCCATGATATGTATCGGCAAAAAGAACTCGAAAATATGGGTTTTGTTGTTTACAGGATATGGTCATCAAATTGGTTCCAAGATAAGGAAATAGAAATACAAAAACTTTTACGTTTTGTGGAATCATTGAATAAATAAGGGGCTGCAAATAATAAGATAAAGCGACTAATATGACAGTACTGGTCTGAAGGGGCGAACCAATACGTCAAGCTGAAGCTTGTACTACGGGGCTTTTCAGCTATTCGAGTGTTGATTTGAGACCTAATTCGAGCGCATTCGAGTGTATAACCAGCACATATTTGACAAATATGATATTATATAACTAATGTCTAGCAGAGCGTGGATTATTTGGCTAATTCTGGCGATGCTCATAGTCGGCGGCGGCGTGGGCGGTTATTTTTGGTTGCAAAAAAGGAGCCAAGCCAGTGCCGATGTTAACGCGACGGCGGATACTACCGGCTCGAGCACTTCAACCGCCACCGATGTCGTAACCTTGCCGTCCCATACCAAGTTGGAGGCCAAACAGGGGTGGAACTTTGTGGCTTTGCCCTATAATACGGTTACGACCCTAGCCGACCTCAAAACCAAGACCGGCACGGCGACCGAAGTGCAAAAAATCTACCGCTATTCCGGCCAATCATGGGTGGATGTCAACCAAGAAGGCGGCACGCTTAAACCCGGAACGGGCTATTTGGTTTATTTTTCGCAAGCGGCGAGCATAGAGCTCGGCAATACCGGCGTGAGCAGCGCCAAAGCGGCGGAAGTGCCGCTGGTCGCCGACTATTGGCAACTGGTGGGCATTCCCTTGATTTATGACATAAAATGGCAGGAAACTACCGGCATCACCACTACTTTTACACCCAATACCGACTTCTCGGTCAAGCTCAAAGACGGCACGCTCAAAAGCGTTTTGGAAGCGGTTAAGGAAGGGTATGTTTCGGCGCCGCTATATCTTAAGAACGAACTACCCAATTACACCTACACCCGCCTCTGGGAAGTCCCCCAAACGACCCTTTATTATAGCCAAGCGTTTTGGATAAAGTCAAAATCGAGCCAAGTCGAGGCGCTAATCTTTACAACTACCGGTAAAGCCGGCGCTACAGCTGTCACTCAAACCGAGCTGGAAGCGGGCGATGACCTCACGGCACCAGCCACACCATAAATCGTCCGGCAGACCGAACGAGAATTAAGATTTAAGAATTATGAATTAAGAATAGGGCAGAGCTATTGACAGGTAGGAATAAAAGTGCTACTATTACCTTAACCTCGTAGAACTCCAATCGATGCATAATTTATGTTTTTTTGTGTGAATTGCGGAGCGCAACCAGATTAAAAGGTTGAACTATTAGAATTAAGCGATTTTTACAGTGGGCTCGACTAATCAAGGTGAAGAATTAGCCAAAATTGCCGAGGCGGTGCGAACTTGCCCAAAATGCCCCCTGTCCAAAACAGCTCTGCGAGGAGTGCCGGGCGAGGGGAACCCGAACGCGGATGTAATGTTCATCGGCGAAGGGCCGGGCAAAGAGGAAGACAAGCAGGGGCGGCCGTTTTGCGGTGCCGCCGGCAAGTTTCTTGAAGAAATGCTCGAGTCGATTGGTCTAACAAGAGACGAGGTTTACATCGGCAATATTGTTAAACACCGGCCGCCCGGGAACCGAGATCCCGAAGCGGAGGAAATCGAGGCCTGCTGGCCGTATTTGCAGGCGCAAATTGAGATTATAGACCCAAAAGTTATCGTCATCCTTGGCCGCCATTCGTTAGCGCGCCTCATGCCCGGTCTTGGGACCATCTCCCAGCTTCATGGCCGCGCCTTCCGCCGCGACGGGCGCTACTATATGACGCTATACCACCCGGCCGTCGCCCTTTACGCGGGCTCCATGAGGCAGGTGTTGATGGAGGACTTCGGAAAATTAAAACTATTACTTAAGAAAATCAGAACAAGGTAGATATTAAATTAAAGAATTACGTGGATTAAACAACTCAAACCCGTAATTGTCATGCCGCACAGGAGATGCGGCATCCAGGCCTCTCTATTCCGCCTCGTTGTACTGGATTCCCGTTTTCACGGGAATGACACATAAAATAAGGTAATGATAGTTTTCTAATTCACGTAATTATGACTTGAATAGAAATTTAGGAGAAAGATGATAGAAAATAGTATGAATAGTAACCAAAGCAATAACGCCAAAACAGCGGTGTGGCATTCTGATATGGCGCGCGGAAATTATCAGGGAGAGCGGCGGCCGGCGGACGGTCAAACCCATGAGCGAACTCCCGTCGGCTCGTCGGTTCGCCAGGCGGAATTTAGCGCCGGCAGCCAGAATTCCCGCGACCGCCGGCCGCGCGACCGCCGCGGTCCCAACCGTTCGCCGCGCGCCAACGGTGACCGCCGCCCTATGCCCACCACTCTTGGCATCCCTATGAGCCGCGACAAGCTGCGCGTTATTCCTCTTGGCGGCTTGGGCGAAATTGGCAAGAATATGACGGCGCTCGAATATAACGACGACATCGTGGTTATCGATGCCGGCACCATGTTTCCCGACAGTTATATGTTTGGCATTGATTATCTTATCCCCAACATTCTTTACCTTGAGGAGCGCAAGAAAAGAATTCGCGGCATCATCTTCACTCACGGCCACGAAGATCACATTGGCGCGGTGCCTTTTATCGCGCGCAAATTGAGCGTACCTTTGTACGCGACTCCCTTTACTAAGGGGCTCATCGACCTAAAACTTGAAGAATACGGCATCAAAGATGTTCCGGTGCGCGGTTTCAAAGCCGGCGATATTATGAAATTCGGCGGCATAGCCATCGAAGCGTTTAATATTACTCACTCGGTACCCGACTCGGTTGGTTTTTCGGTGCGAGCGGGTGGCAACCACATTATTTGGACCACCGACTGGAAATTTGACCCGACGCCGGTCTTGGGCCAGCCGTTCGCGACCGATAAAATTAAGCAGTGGGCCGAAGAAGGCGTTGACGTGCTCTTTAGCGAATCGACCAACGTCGAGCGGCCGGGGCACACCGTCTCGGAGCGCGAAATCGGCGAAAATATGAAAGAGGTATTTGCTCAAGCCAAGGGGCGCATAATTCTGGCGACTTTTGCCAGCCAGATTCACCGCGTGCACCAAGTGGTGCAAGCGGCGGTGGCGACCAATCGGCGCATTGCCTTTAGCGGACGCTCAATGGTGCGCAACGCGGAGATGGCGATAAGTATGGGCTATATTAATGTGCCCAAAGACCATATTTTGCCGCTTGCCAAAGCCCAAAGCGTGCCTGACGATAAGATTTTAATCGTTTCGACCGGCAGCCAGGGCGAGGAGATGTCAAGCTTGTTTCGCATGGCGCAAGGGTCGCACCGGCAGTTTAAGATAAAGCAGGGTGATACAGTCATCCTTTCGGCCTCGCCGATTCCGGGCAATGAAGCGGCGGTGGGCGATGTTATCAACGGCTTGTTTAAGCTAGGCGCTCATGTGGTTTACGGCAAAGAAGTCGACGTTCACGTTTCGGGTCACGCTTACCGTGATGAGTTGGCGGAATACATCCAGATGGTAAAGCCCAAGTACTTTGTGCCGATTCACGGCGAATACCGCCACCTGGCCATTCACGCCGAGCTGGCGCAATCACTGGGCGTTCCCAAGGATAAAACGATCGTCACGGAAAACGGCGAAATATTGGAGCTGTCCGGTGGACAGCTGACCAAAACCAATTTCCGCGTACCGGCCGAAAGCGTGCTGGTGGACGGTTTGGGCATTGGCGATGTGGGCAACATAGTGCTGCGCGACCGCCAAGCTATGGCGACCGACGGCATATTTGTCTGCATCCTAACGGTGCGGCGCGGTACCCATGAAATCCTAACCAGCCCCGACATCATCTCGCGCGGCTTTGTCTATATGAGGGCGGCGGAGGAACTTATCCACCGCGCTCGCGGCGAAGTGAAAAAAATCTTCTTGGCGCAAAATCACCAAACGCCGGGCGACTGGGCGCAGATAAAGGGAGTATTGCGCGACCGCGTTGGCGACTTTCT
>Ga0214473_10012038_pt1 | contig 10152 bp, 8 predicted proteins | sample RVTome_7_FD_203509 | JGI IMG/M metagenome (GOLD analysis project Ga0214473, IMG submission 203509) | Soil microbial communities from uranium-contaminated site in the Upper Colorado River Basin, Wyoming, United States - RVT98D197 | ecosystem: Environmental > Terrestrial > Soil > Contaminated >... | reverse complement strand
GTTCGTAACCTACCAGTTCCTGGATCAGAACCAGAACGGTGTCTACGACGGGGACGGCGAGCTCGGAGCTCGCGTCGGACAGCAGGGAACGGTAGGGTCGAGCCTCGCGAACGCCCAGGGGACCCCGGTGAATCCGGGCATGACGACCTCTTACGCCGACGAGATCAGCGCCTCGGTGGAGCACGAGCTCATGTCCGACACCTCGCTCAGGTTCTCCTACGTGCGGAAGCAGCTCCGGAACGATTTCGGAACATGGAACCGGGCGCAGGTGATCCCGCTCCTCGAGAGTGGCGTCCCCTTTACCGCGGTCTGCAACGGCTGCCCCGGCGAGTTCGCGAACCAGACGCTCAGCCTGGAGCGCGTACCGGATGCGTCCGCCAACGCACAGGCGCCGAACATCGATACGTTCCCCGGTGGGTATGATGACGACGACTACGACACCTTCCAGGTCGCGTTCCAGCGACGGTTCACCGAGGACTTTTTCGTCCAGACGAGCTTCGACTACCAGCTGAGGAACGAGCGCCGCAGGGCCTCGGCGGTGAGCACCAGCCCCCTGGTCGCGGATCCGCTCACGGTTCTCTTCTGGCAGAACCACAACCCGTCGGTCGATAACATCCAGGACAACTCCAACTGGAACTTCCGCCTGCTCGGACGCTACGTGCTGCCCAAGGACGTCGCCCTCTCCGCAAACCTTCGGGTTCAGAGCGGATGGCCCTGGGCGGCCATCTATCCCGTCGCGGTGCCGGGCTCCGGCACGCAGCCGGTTTTCCTCGAGAACATCGACAACAACTACTCCGACATGGTGACCCTGGTCGATATCCGCGTGGAGAAGGGCTTCACGTTCGGAAGCGGCTACAAACTAAGCGGCCTCCTCGACGTGTACAACCTGTTGAACGCCAACACCGAGACGAACTTCTTCATCACGTCGGGGCGGACCTTCAACAACATCATCGCCGCTCTGGATCCGCGCGTCCTCAAGCTCGGCGTTCGCTTCCAGTTCTAGACGGGCTTATTTGTCCGAGCCGAGCGGGGTCGAGTCGGACGGCAACGACGCGCGACTCCACGTGGCCTGCAAGTCCCCGCGTGGCGATGCGCGAGTTGGAAGGCCGACTCGACCCCAATCGTTTCATGTTAAATTTCGAAGGGCCTGAACCATGATTCGCTGTCTCGTCGCCTCTCTGGCCGTTCTCGCCTCGGTTTCGCCTTCTGTCCCCGAGCAAGTGCCCGCGGGCGATCCCTCCGCAGCGCAAGGTGCGCCGACCCGGCAGACGGAGTCGGCCACCTCGCGCTACGTCCTGGTCGAGCTCTTCACCTCGCAAGGCTGCTACAGCTGCCCCCCGGCGGACCGTCTTCTCTCCCGACTCGGCCGCGAGAGTGGCGGACGGGTCGTGCCGCTCGCCTTCCACGTCGACTTCTGGAACTCGGCGGGCTGGCGCGATCCATTCTCGAGCTCCGCGTGGTCGGGCCGTCAGAAGGCCTATTCGACGGCTCTGCACCTCAAGTCTGGGTATACCCCGCAGGCGGTGGTCCAAGGCCTCGCCGAGATGGTCGGGTCGGACGAAGAGCGACTCCTCGCCGCGATCGCGAGCGCCGCGGACCGTCCAGCAGCAGACCTCTCGCTCGCTCTCGAGCCGACGGCCTCCGACGTGACCGCCAGAGTGCAGATCCGCATCCCGCCGCCGCTGCGCGGGCGCCGGTGGGACTTGATGCTCGCCTTGTACGAGACCGGCCTGGTCACCCCGGTGGCCAGTGGCGAGAACAAGGGCCGCGAGCTCCACAATGACTACGTCGTGCGCAGCTTGCGCCGTGAGCGCCTGGGCAAGAACGACCCCGTCGTCTCAGAGGTCTCCTCCAAACTGCCCCTCGAGCGCGACTGGAATCGCTCCCAGGTGGGCGTCGTCGCATTCCTCCAGGATCCGAAGTCGCTCGAGATCGGCGGCGTCGCCGCGCAGCCTCTGCGGGAAAAGTGACGATCTCGGGTGACCGCTAGTCCTGGCGAACGGTTGCGCCGCGGCCCTAAGGCTGCTGCCTTTGCCTCGAGCACTTTGGGCGTGAGCCCCCGCGTCACTCCCGGTGTGCGCGGCGGGCAAAGAGCGCGATGGGAATACCGATGAGGACGGCATGCACTGCGATGCTGAGCGCGATCCAGAGCGAGTCGTTCGACCCGGGACCCGCCGCCGACAGCGGCACGACGATATAGTTCATGATCCCGTAGAGCAGCAGGCCGTAACCGGCACCGCTCAACAGTGGGCGTCGCCGGAGCAGAGGCCAGCGGCCTGAGACAAGGTAGTAGGCCGTGGACATCGACGACGCGATCAGGTAATGCAGTGCAAGTCCGAGCGCTGCGGTTCTCCATCCGCCCTCGAAGGTCGCTTTGCCGAGTAAACCAGCGGCGACCGACTGAAAGATTCGCCGCGCCGGCACGCCGCCCTTCAGGCCCCAATAGACACAGGCGTAGACCATGTCGAGCGTGCCGGTAACGATTCCGCCGGCCAGCACGAGCACCCACGGCCGAGGTCGGCGCGTTGGCATCGATGAACCGCTCACGGGCTCGACCCCCCGGTCTGATCCTTTTGTATCTCCCATGTGCCCTCGTCCTGCATGGTGGATCTCCCCTCCCCCCGAATTCACCTTGTCAGATTCCTGAATCCCTCCTACCGAGCCGAAGATCTTCTTTTCGCGCTCTCCACGTTCCGTTTAGAAAGGCACCACGACTACGTCAAGCATCGTGAATATGCGCGGGACTACGGTTTTTCGGCAAGGACCACTTTGGATGAAATGTGTTAGACCACTTTGAAGCCCGCCCGCCGGAAGGGAGGTTGGAGCAGCGGCGGAAGCAAATAAGTGGCGCTAGACCTGATCGAGCAAGGTGCGCAGCCGGCGAACGGCAGGGGGGATCTCCTCGACCGACGTGCCGCCATAGCCCAGGACGAAGCCCTGCCGGGCCGGGCGGCCCAGGTAACGATCCGAGAGCGGCATCAACCACAGCCCCTCTTCGGCAGCACGCTCGCTGAGCGGCAGGTCGCGCGTCCCTTTCGGCAGCAGAACCACCAGGTCGGTGCCGGCCGGCTCGCCGATGTAGCGAACCCTCTCGTCGAGCTCTTGATGAAGGCACTCGACAAGCACGCGCCGTCGCTCGCTGTAGAGCTGCCGCATGCGACGCAAGTGGCGGGCAAAATGCCCCTCGCGTATGAATTCGGCGAGCACGACCTGCGAGGAGATGGGCGGACAGATGTCGAGGGTTCGGCGCACCATGACGAATCGAGACACGAGGTCTCTGGGGATGACCAGATAGGCGGAGCGGATGGAGGGAAAGACGACCTTGCTGAACGTGCCGATGTAGATGACCCGCGAATCTCGGTCGAGCCCTTGCAGCGCGGCGATCGGGAAAGTCGCGTAGCGGAGCTCGCTATCGTAGTCGTCTTCGATAACCCAGGCCCCCCTCCGCCGGGCCCAATCCAGTAGCTGCATTCGACGCGGAGCGCTCATCGTCGTACCCAGCGGAAGCTGGCGCGAGGGAGTGATGAAGGCCGCGGTGGCGCGCGGGGCACGCTCGATTCCATGTCCGACGTTCAGACCCTCCTCGTCGACTGGAACCGGCACGAGCCGGGCGTTTGACGCAACGAGCGCGTTTTGCACTCCCCAGTACCCTGGCTCCTCGACCCAGACCTCGCTGTCAGGATCGACGACCGCTCGAGCGGCGATCGTCAGCGCCTGCTGCGATCCGCTCACGATCATGACCTGTTCCGCTTCGCACCGCGCACTGCGCGCCGCTCTAAGGTAAGACGCGATCGCCTCACGCAGCGGCCAATACCCCATGGCGTCGCCGTAGCGGAGGAGGCTCGGCACCATGGTTCGGCCGTGACGCGCCAGGAGGTGCGACCATACCTTCAACGGAAACTGATCGATGGCGACGTCGCCGACGCGAAACGGTCCAAAATGGCGGAGCCAGGGCGCCGGCGCGCGGACCAGGCGGGCAGACGTCCGGGAGAGGACTCGTGGGCCGGGCCGCGGTCTCTTGCCGGGACGAGACCCACTCGGATCGATCGGCGACAGCTCGCCGGCGAGAGATCTCGTCACGTACGTTCCGGACCCGACGAGACCCTCGCAGTACCCCTCGGCCACCAGCTGCTCGAAGGCGTTCACGACCGGCAGGCGGGAGATCCCGAGCTCGGCGGCGAGGCTCCGAGTCGACGGGAGTCGATCGCCCGGTCGAAGTCTCCGCTCCACGATAGCGGCGCGATAGCCCTCGTAGACCTGGCGGTAGAGCGGCGTCGCCGAGGAACGGTCGAGGACGATGAGCAGAGAGGTGACGACCACGGTGTGCGACATTTCGCTTCCATCATAGTGGCTGTTCTGAAGCCAACGAAATTGCCGCTCTGGTGACCACATGGAGTGGCTGGCGGTGGTATTTCTCCACTCCGCAACCTGCAGCAGCCGGGTCCGGGAGCACCAGCTGCCTGAGTTCACGCAAGCCGGCTATCGCGTCACTGCCTACTCCGCTCCATCTCAAGCGTCATCGTCCTCATATTCGCTTCCCTAAGTCTGAGTTTCGCGGAACTGCTCGCTCTGTCGCCGCCCATGTGCATCGTTTACGGCAAGACGGTTGTCGAACGCAACGGCGTAACTTACGATTCTCCGCCTCGATTAGAATCTCTTTTCCTCGGTTGTCCAGGGAGCGTTTGATGATAACCACGATACGTCTTCTCAGCTCAGTCGCTGCTCTCGTTGCGGTATCCGGGTCTGCCTCCGATCCCCAGGGGTTCGCCCTGTGGAGATCCGGCGAGCTGGTGCGGCGCGAGGAGGCGCTCTCCCAGAACGTGGGCAAGGACCATTCCGCCCGCGAGACCCTGGGCGCGTACGACGGGCACCGGTTGCGGATGCTCTACCGCGACCGCGACGGCTACCCCGAGCAGCACGACAACGAGGTCGATGTGGTGATCGTGCGGTCGGGTGAGGGCACTCTGGTGGTAGGCGGACGGATCATCGACCTCAAGGCGGGAGACGGCACCGGCGAATTTATCGGCACGGGAATAGAAGGTGGAGAAAAATACCCGCTCGAAGCCGGTGATCTGGTTCACATCCCCCCCAAGACCCCGCATAGATTTCTAGTGCGCGAGGGGACTCACATCACTTACGTGATCGTGAAGCTCCCAGCCCAATAGGAGTCAAAATCCGTACTCGTCCAGAGCCAAGGTCGGCTGAACGCTCGCCTTCTCCGGCACGAGCTGTTGGAGGCGGGCTCGATCTTCCGCACCACGAGCGACGCGGAAGTTCATTCTTCAACCTCTGCGCGCGTTCTCGGACGGCAGCTCGCCCGCGAGGCCCCCGCCGACGCCGACGTAGTGGTTCCCGTCCCGAACTCGGCGCCGACTCGATGGGCTATCTCTCGAAGGTAAGGGAATCGATCGCAGCCCAGCGGCTCACGCGCGAACGCCCACGACCTCGAGATATTCCACGTCGACGATCGTGCGGGCGGGTTCGCTGGCTTGGTTGTGCGAGGCCCACAGATCCACGAGCTCCGCGCGAAGCGTTCCCGCGGCTATCTCTCGCAAGAAGGGCTTCTCTCCGCAGTGGCGGAGGTCGCAACCGGTACTGCTCCGCTCAGCTCTCCGACAACTACACCGTGCCTCTCCACGAGGACGGCCGAGACCAGCATCCGCGGGATGGTCTCAGTAGCGGTCGATCACGATGTCGTCCTCGGCATCGAAAACGTTGGTCTTGTCGGCCCGATCCGTCCAGACCAGAAAGTATTTGCGCATGGTGGCGGCGGAGTCGAAGTAATCGCCGATGAACGAGACGTCGCTCAGTGAAGGAACGTCGGTCACGGTGACCGGCGCGCCGAAAGTCGCCCCGCCGTTGAGGGACTTGCGGTAGCGGACGTCGTAGAGCACGTTGGGCGCCGCGGTAGGCGACCGGTAGTGGTCGTAGTAGGCGATGTAGATGTAGGAGTTGGTCGTCAAGAGCGACCGCTGGGCGGCGATCGTGGGATACCCCTGGGCTCTCAGCCCGGAGCCGATAGTCACCCGCGGGGTCCAGGTCGTATACGGCGGGTTTCCGGCGCTCGCCGTGCTTCTCACGTATTGCACGTTGCCCGCCTCGGCGTCCACTTTGCTCGCGGTCGGGTCCATGGCGAAAACCAGGTGAGCCGTGCCGTTGTGGTCGATGGTAAGCGCCGGGAACATCCCGCCGAGCCAACGGTGATACAGCTCGTTCGGCCCAAGGGAATAGTTGAGCTCGAAGGCGACGTTGCGGGCGGCGGCGAACGGAACCCCGAAATTGGCACCTCGGTCGGCGGAGCTCCGGCAGCTGATGTCGAAGCGATTCAACAGAGCCGGTGGATCGAGCGGCGCCGAGAAGCCGTCTGCCCCGGCGTCGAAGTAGCAGACCAGGACTTGCTGGCCCGGCCCCGCCGCGGCCCGCGGTCCGTGGGTAAAACCAAGGTTGCAGTCGAGCGAGTAGTCGAGCGAGCCCATGCCGCCCACGCCGACCCAACTGGCTCCGTAATTGATTGAGCGGTTGAAAACGACTCCGCAGTGGCCGTCCACGTAGAATATCGTCGTGGTGGCGTAGACGAAGGCGGCGCCGTCGGAAACGCCGTCCGCGGAGTCGAAGGTGTGAACGTCGATCCAGGGCTTGTCGTTGAAGTCGCCGAAAGCACCGGTGAAGACGATGTTCGGGCCGCTGACGATGGTGGTGGGGTCGTCTCCGTCCCCCACCGCCACCATGACATCCGAGCGGCTGGCATCGTCGCTGATGGAGAGGTAGCTGTAGTACACCACGTTTCCGTCGGGAGAGTACCGGACCACCGGGTAAGCGCAGGTATCCGTGGGGTTCAACAGCAGCGCGTCCTGGGCGTAGAAGAAGCTGAAACCCGCATCGAAGCTCAGATAGATGGAGCAGGCGTTGTCGTACCCGGAGAAGTTGTCGTCGTTGTGGGCGAAGACCACGATCCGGGATTCATCGTTGGGATTGACGGCGATGCTGGGCTCGTTCTGGCTTCCGGGGGTGACGTCGACGGGTTGGTCCAGCGCCAACAACTGACCGTCCGCGCTGTTCGACGACACGTCGAGCCGCTTCCCCCGCCACTCGGTCACGCCGAGCTCCCGGGCGACCTTCCGGAAGACGACGTCGCCTCCGACCCTGGGAAGAAGCCGACGTAGAAACTTGGTCCGTTCGGGCGAGGGCTGCGGTTCCGCGGGCCTTGACCGAAGGCTCGATGCGCCGTTTGGCCGCGGCCTGACGAGGGGCGCGGACTGCGCGGCAGCGCGCGCCGAGGGCGCCCGGGACAAAAAGGTGCTCGCGGCGAGCGGCGCGAGGATCGAAAGGCTGGCGACGAGAAGGGACCCGCGACTTGGGATCTGCATGACAGGCCTCCTGGCTCACCGGCGATGTGAACGCCGATGGGTCAAAAACGGAACCGGGATTTTGGGGACTTGATTAGATCCACGGTATGATCGGAAGCTCTCGGGGTCAACAGCAAAAGAGCCCGTCCGCGGCTCGCGAGGTGCAGCCATGACGAGCGACCGCAGACAAGACTTCGGCTTCGCCGCGGCACACGATGCCCCGATTCCCTACCTGCAGCGAATCCGGGAGTACTACAAGGCGTTGGGCTACGGCGCGCCGTACGAGTGGGCGCACTACGCAGACGTGCCGTTTCGGCCTCTGGACAAGCCGCTCTCCCGGAGCCGGGTCGCGATCCTAACCACCGCGGCGCCCTATCAGCCGGACAAGGGCGATCAGGGCCCGCGGGCGCCTTACAACGCGGCGGCGAAGTTCTATGACGTCTACTCGGGCGATACCGCGGAGGACCCTGACCTGCGCATCTCCCACGTGGCCATCGACCGCGCGCACACGACCGCCGAGGACCTCGCGGCCTATTTCCCCCTGACGGAGCTGCGGCGCCGGGCGGCGTCGGGCCGCATCGGTTCGGTTGCCGCGCGCTTTCACGGCGCTCCGACCAATCGCAGCCACCGCGTGACGCTAGACGTCGATTGCCCGGAGATCGTCGCCCGCTGCAAGGTCGACGGCGTCGATGCGGCGATCCTGGTCCCCAACTGCCCCGTTTGCCATCAGACCGTCAGCCTGGCCGCGCGAATGCTGGAGGAGCACGGCATCTCGACGGTCGTCATGGGCTGCGCGAAGGACATCGTCGAGTACGTCGGCGTACCGCGTTTCCTCTTTTCCGATTTTCCGCTCGGCAACGCGGCGGGTCGGCCGAAGGACCCTGCGTCCCAAGCCTTCACCCTCGACCTCGCGCTGAGGGTTCTCGAAGCGGCGCCGACCCCGCGCACGACCGTTCAGTCGCCGCTGAAATGGAGTGTCGGCGCCGAGTGGAAGCTCGATTACTGCAACGTCGAGCGCCTCACGCCGGAAGAGATCGGGCGCCTTCGCGACGAGTTCGACAAGGGAAAGGCTCAAGCAAAGCACGTGCGCGAAGAAGCTCGGCTAACGCGCTCCGACGCAAGGGACGAAATCGCGTGAGGATCGTCGGAACGGACCCAACGCCACCGACGACCTCGGTCTCTAGGGATTGAGGCGGCCGGGAGTGAGAGCTTCTTTTCCGATGACTCGAGCTGCGCCCCGAGCTCCATAGCCGCATCGGCCGAAGCGGCCTTCCCATGCCTGAACGCCCTGCCGCTCAACCGGCGGTTAGCCGATCACTCGACAACGTGCCTTCGGTTCGCTAACCTGGATCCGTTCCCATCGCAACGAGGCGCCGGTCATGAGATGTCCCAAATGCGGGTTGATGCAGAGCGCAGAGGCGCAGTGTAAACGCTGTGGAGCCAAGCTCGCGGCCGTCTCTCGGGTTCCGGCTCGTTCCACCACTCCCGACACTCGTCGATCGCCAGATCCGATCGAGCCTTCGGCCAATCCCTATGCTCCGCCGTCCGCCGCTTCCTATGGAATGCCCCAGGCCGCTACCGGAGACCTTTTCCGCGACGGCAATCTCCTTGTCGTGCGAGACGGTGCTCCCTTTCCCGACCGCTGCGTCCGCTGCAACGAGCCTGCCGAGGGCTACCGGTTGAAGAAGACCTACTACTGGCACCCTCCCGCGTGGTACTTCCTCATCCTCGCCAGCATCCTGATTTACGCCATCGCCGCCATGATCGTTCGCAAGAAAGCGACGTTCGCGGTTTCGCTGTGCCAGCGCCACCGGAGCCGGCGCACCCATCTGATCGCGCTCGCCATCGGCATTCCGGTTCTGGTCCTGGTAGCCTGGATCGCCACCGGCAACGACGCTATGGGGCCGATCCTCGTGATCGCTATCCTGGCTGGGTTGGTGCTTGCGGTCGTAGGCACACAGCTCATGACACCCAAGAGAATCGAAGACGGATACGCGTACCTCAAAGGCGCCCATCCGGAGTTCCTTGCCGGACTTCCCCTTGTCGGCTGAGGGCGCCGAGCCGCGTTCCTTCCAAATGGACTTGACCGACAAGCTTGTGGCCGTGGGGTCCACGTGGGGTAGGTCAGGGAACAATCGCTGCTACGCGGGGAGCATCGCCTCGATCCGGACCCGATCGTCGGGCGCCAGATCCATGAACTCCACGCCGACGCCGATGCCGTTCGCGACGTAGAGCACCCGAGCGCGGACGACGATCGGAGCCGACTCATTCTCCCCGAGCTTGAATTTGAGCTGTAGCACGGTGTCTCTCGGGAAGGCGGCGATGGTCTCGATGAACATGCCCCCGGCGCTCAGGTCGGAGGAACGGCGAGGGCCGTAGCCCACCACTTCGACCTCGTTGCAGAAAAGCGCCCTCTGGCTGTGTCGCCGATTGTCGCTCACGGTCAGACCGCCTTGCTCAAGATTGGTCGGAGTAGTCGAGGGCAAGCTACCAGAAGCGCCGAGCACGGTCAATCGGCGCGGAGTTGGATCAGCAGGGTGCTGAAAACCCATCCCGCACCCTGCTCGAGCGGCATCCAATTGATTCTGCCGCGAGATCGGCGCGAAGCGCCGGACAGTCCGGGCCGCGGGGGTGGGGCCCCGCGGCATTAATGCGCTTTAGTACCGCCAGCTCTTGACGTCCGCTCCCGGAGGCGCGGTCTCCAGGATCCTCTCGACCGCCCGGGGAATGAACATCTGGTGGTAGCGGAGCCGCGAGGTGGCGTTCGGCCTCGTGTGGTCGCCGTTCCAGCAGTGCTCCGCCCGGT
>Ga0214473_10012037_pt1 | contig 10152 bp, 7 predicted proteins | sample RVTome_7_FD_203509 | JGI IMG/M metagenome (GOLD analysis project Ga0214473, IMG submission 203509) | Soil microbial communities from uranium-contaminated site in the Upper Colorado River Basin, Wyoming, United States - RVT98D197 | ecosystem: Environmental > Terrestrial > Soil > Contaminated >... | reverse complement strand
TTTATAAGATATGAACCCTTATTTTTCAATCAGTTGTGTGAGATTTCTGACAAAATTCAGAAATCTCGAGAAATCGGTATAATCGTGTTTTGAAATCCCTGCCTGCCGGCAGGCAGGTGTGTAATCAAGAACGATCTCTTTATTCTTTCTTAACCCTCTTGACCTCGGATTTGATAAATTCAACCAGACCCTCTCCTTTCATCAGATTTTTCAGTTCTTCCTGAAGGTTGGAGGGGTTAATTTTGCATATCCACCCCTTTTCATAAGGGCTGTCGTTGATCAATTCGGGTGCGTCCTCAAGATCTTGGTTGGAGGCTTCCACTTTTCCGGATACCGGAGAGTAAATCCTTCCCACCCATTTTCCAGACTCCATGGACCCGCAGGGCTTTCCCTGTTCAACCGTGCGGCCCGCCGTTGGCAACTCAACATAGACGATCTGCCCTGCCAGCTTTTGGGCAAAATCGGTTGTTCCCATGATGACTTTGCCTCCCTCTATCTTGGCCCAGTAATGCTCTTTGTGATAATACAAATCATCCGGAAAGAAATACCCTTCGATTTCCATCAGGAGTCTCCTTTCTGATTTTTTTCTGGCTATATACTATAAAAGCCGTTCGATCACAAGCCCTTTTTGAGATTCCTGGGAAGTCCAGGAACCTCTGATTCCCCAGATTTCAAAAAAGGATTACACAGATTTTCCTGATTATTCTTAAGTGGATTCTGAATCTGTGAAATCAGTTCCTAATCGGTGTAATCAAGAGGGCAATTTTCTAATGCCCTCTTTTTAAGGCCTTGACAGAAACTTTTGTTGGTGATAATGAAAGTGGAGCCTCCACGGGCTGAAGCCTGTGGTGCCTCCACATGCTTCGTAGGCGGAACCCTCCGAAGCATACCCCACTACGCTCGTATGAGCTTCGTAGGGTACCCTCCATGCATTTATCCACGGTCTTACAGGCCGTGGATTTCTGCGTAGGAGGGTTAAAAAAATCACAAAGAATATTCCTCCTCCCCTCTTTCCTAAGGGGGATAGAAGGAATGAAGGGGGTGAGCTTATGACGATCAGCAAATGGATGACGGCAGGGACAGTTCTTAAGATGATGGCTATGCAATACCCGGACAAGCCGGGAGCCGGGGACAAGTTTAGGAAGATGACCTTCAAGGAATGGAATGAAAGAAGCTGCCGGCTCGCCAATGCATTAGCCAAAATGGGGGTTAAAAAAGGAGATCGATTTGCGATACTGGCCTACAACTCCGTCGAATGGATGGAGCTTTATGCAGCGGCTGCGAAAGGAGGGCAAATTACTGTCCCAATCATGTTCCGCCTTGCTTCTCCCGAGATGGAATATGTCATCAACCATTCTGAATGCAAAGCCTTTTTCGTTGCGAAGGACTTTGTTCAGACGGTTAATTCATTTCGAAATAAACTTCCCACGATACCGCCAGAGAATTTTGTATACTGGGGAGATGATAAAGCACCAGAGGGTTATCAGCACTACGAATCGATCATTGCCAAGGCTTCCCCTGCGGAACCGGATGTGATTATCGATGCAGATGATGCCTGGAACCTCATGTATACTTCGGGAACGACGGGCAAAGCCAAAGGGGTGATCCGAACGCACGAGGGTAACCTCGGCCAGTATCTGTTGAGTGATCTCAATACGGGCGTTAGGCCAAATGATTGTGTCATGCTCGTTATGCCCATGTGCCATATCAACTCGATCTTTTATTCATTTGCTTATACCTATGCAAGCGCAAGGGTTTTTGTTTACAATATGGTCAGTTTTGATCCTTTAGATCTATTAAAGACAATTGAAAAAGAGAAGATTACCTTTACCTCCCTTGTTCCTACACACTACATCATGATGCTGTCTCTTCCTGATGAGGTTAAAAAGAAGATTGATGTCAGTTCGATTCGGCAACTATTGATCTCCTCTGCACCCGCCCGAAAAGAAACCAAGCTGGCCATTATGGAGTATTTCAAAAACTCAGAACTTTGGGAGGCCTATGGTTCAACCGAAGCAGGGTTGGTGACACTGCTCAGGCCGGAAGAGCAGTTTAAGAAATTAGGCTCCATCGGGCGGGAGATCTGGGGGACAGACCGGATCAAAATTTTAGATGAAAATGGTAAGGAAGTTCCGAGAGGACAGGTAGGAGAACTCTATTCACGGACAGCTTCGGTTTTTAAAGAATATTGGAAAGACCCAGAAAAGACGAAATCCGTGTTCCAGGGAGAATGGTTCTCAGCAGGCGATATGGCTTATCAGGATGAGGATGGATACTATGTCTTGGTGGATCGCAAGGCGAATATGATCATCACCGGAGGTGAAAATGTTTTCCCTTCGGAGGTAGAAAATCTTTTGGGAACCCATCCTTCCGTAAAGTATGTGGCAGTGATTGGAATTCCTCATGAAAAATGGGGTGAGGCGATTAAGGCCGTGGTGACCCTTCATCAGGGAAAGACGGTGACAGAGAAAGAGCTCATCGACCATTGCAGGGGAAAGATTGCGGGGTACAAGATCCCGAAATCGATCGATTTCATTAAGGACGAGGAGATGCCCATGACCCCTACCGGTAAGATCCTTCACCGGATTCTGAGGGAGAAGTATGGGAAATGGAGTGACGTGAAATAGAGCTCCCCAATTCTCGTGGTTGAAATATTTCCCCTCCTATTCTCCCCCCCTCAAGTGGGGGAGGGTTTCCCCTGTGGAGTGATGGGAGATGCTCCATAGGGTAAAGGTGTGGGGTTAATTTTTTCTTGCAAAATACCTTAAGATAGGCTATGTTGAAAAGCTGGCAAGGGCTTCAGGCCCTTGTTTTCATTTATGTAGAGGAGATCCATCGATGGTGAGAGGTGTACAATGGAAATTTATCCTTTATGGGGCGATCACCCTCTTCGCCGTTCTTCTCTTCTTGCCGACTGTGATCCCAGGCTTGCCTCCTTGGTTTACTAAGATTATTCCAACGGAAAAGATCCATCTCGGCCTCGATCTGCAGGGCGGGATGCATCTCATCCTCGAGGTCGAGGCAGATAAGGCTATCGAAAGCTATGTGGAAAGGCTCAAGAACAATTTGAAGGACGATTTGCGGGAAAGAGGAATCCCTGCCGGGAAGGTGGAGAGGGAGAAGAGGGATCAGATCCTTCTCGAGATCTCGGGGGCAAAAGAGAAATGGGAAAAACTGTTAAGCGAGCGTTACGGCATCATGCAAGAGCTTTCCTCCAAAGAGATCGGCGGCGGGATCTGGAGGATTGAGCTGGTTCTCGATAGTAGGCAGGCTGAGCTGATCAAGAAGAATGCCGTCGACCAGGCCCTGGAAACGATACGGAACCGGATCGACCAGTTCGGCGTGGCCGAGCCTGAGATCACCCGCCAGGGGGCGGATCAGATCTTGATCCAGCTTCCCGGGATCAAGGATCCTCAGAGGGCGATCAGCTTGATCGGGCGGACGGCCCTCCTGGAATTCAAACTGCTCGATGAAGAGGGAAATCTGGAAGAAGCCCTGAAAGGGAATATTCCGCCAGGGGACATCATTCTCTATCAGAGGATCGTCGATCCCAAGACGGGAGGGGTGAAGAAGATTCCGTATCTCTTGAAAGAGAAGACCCTGATGACCGGAGAAGTCCTGAAAGATGCCCGGGTCGCCATCGATACCCAGTTTAACGAACCTTATGTGTCCATGGAGTTTGACGAAGTGGGAGCCAAGCTGTTTGAACAGATTACAGGCGCCAATGTGAAAAAGCGACTGGCCATCATTCTCGATGACAACGTCTATTCCGCTCCGGAGATCAGGGAGAGAATTGCTGGAGGAAGGGCCCAGATCACCGGTCGCTTCGATATGAAGGAAGCAAGTGATTTAGCCATTGTGCTCAGGGCAGGAGCCTTGCCTGCGCCGGTCAAGATCATTGAAGAGAGAACGGTGGGACCCTCTTTAGGACAGGATTCCATTCATCAGGGGATCATCTCCATTCTGATCAGTGCCACTCTGGTTGTGGCCTTTATGATTTTCTACTACCGCGTGGCAGGGATCATTGCGGATATTGCCCTTCTTTTGAACATCTTATTGGTTTTGGCGACCCTGGCCATTTTCCGGGCCACCCTCACCCTCCCGGGCATTGCGGGTCTGGTTCTCTCGGTCGGAATGGCGGTCGATGCGAACATCTTGATCCATGAAAGGATCAAGGAAGAACTGAGGTGGGGGAAGACGATTCGTGCCGCCATTGACCAGGGCTACCACCGGGCCTTTGTCACCATTATCGATTCCAATATCACCACGTTGATCGCCGGTGTCCTTCTCTATCAGTTCGGGACCGGCCCGGTGAAGGGCTTTGCCGTGACCCTTTCGATTGGTATTCTGGCCAATATTTTCACAGCCGTCTATATCACGAGATGGTTTTTTGATTTTCTCACCCTGCAGTTAAAAGTTAAGGAATTAAGCATTTAGTCGCGAAGGTGGAGTTTCGATGGAATTGATTCGACCGGATACCCGCTACGATTTTATCGGAAAGAGGAAATTTACGATCTGGGTTTCAGCGATCGCCATTCTTTTCAGCATCGGTTCGATCTTTTATCACGGGGGATTGAGGTACGGGGTCGACTTTGCGGGAGGAATCCTGCTGCAGGTCAAATTTTCAAAAGCCGTGGATGTCTCCGATGTCCGGAGCGCCTTAGAAGCGATCGGTTCGAAAGATGCAAGTGTCCAGAATTTTGGAGGGGAGAACGAATTCCTGATCCGTGTAGAGAAGGGATCAGAAGATTTTGAGAAGGCTTCCCAGGCGATTCAGACTTCCCTCCAGGAGCGCTTTAAAGACCGGACGTTGGAAATCCGCAGGGCAGAGGTGGTGGGGCCGAAGGTTGGAAGAGATTTGAAAGAGAAAGCTATCTGGGCGACGGTGCTCGCTTTCATAGGGATTCTCGTTTTTGTGGCCTTCCGGTTTCGCCAGATTTCTTATGGGCTCGGGGGGATTGTCGCATTGGTCCACGATATTCTCATTACCTTTGGCGCCATCTCCCTTACGGGCCTCGAATTTTCTCTCCCTCTTCTCGCGGTCATTCTGACGATTATCGGATTTTCGATCAACGATACGATCGTCATCTTTGACCGGGTCCGGGAGAATATCAAGAAGATGAGGAAGGAGAGCCTCGAAACGGTTTTCAATGTCAGCATCAACGAGACGCTTGGAAGGACGGTCCTCACCTCCGGGACGGTGATGATGGTCGTCCTGATCCTCTTCTTCTTCGGGGGGCCGGTGATCCACGATTTTACGACGGCCATGATCGTCGGGCTGGTCTCAGGGACCTATTCCACGGTCTATATCGCTAGTCCGGTGGTCCTCTTGTGGCATAATCATGTGACCTTGAAAAGAAAGAGGTAATGATCCGGTATCATTCGCGTAATTCGTTAAGGGGCGTTGGAATTCTTGACAATCCCTCAGAAGATATCTTAAATTTGAGGCGGGATATGATGATGAAGACCTATCAGGCAAAAAAGGAAGAAGTGGATCGTCGCTGGCACCTCATCAATGCAGAAGGAAAAGTCCTCGGGAGGCTGGCGACGGATGTGGCGAAGGTCCTGAGGGGCAAGAATAAACCCATCTTTACCCCCCACGTGGATACCGGAGATTTCGTGATCGTGATCAATGCCAAGAAAGTGATGCTGACCGGAAGAAAGATGAAAAACAAGATCTATTATCACCATACCGGTTACCCGGGGGGGATTAAGGAGACGAATGCGGAGAAGCTCCTGGCCACGAAGCCTGCGGAGATGATCCGGATGGCGGTCAGGGGGATGCTTCCGAAGACCAGCTTGGGCAGACAGATGCTTCGAAAACTGAAGGTTTATGCCGGGCCGGACCATCCTCACGAGTCTCAAAAACCGGCACCCCTCGAATTATAATAAGGACGAATAGGACGAATGACAACGAACGAATCGAATGTGAATGAGTTGATACTTCAACCTTCGTCAGATTCGCTATCATTAAGAGTCATTCGTTAGCATTATTTAAAAGGAGAAGAAACGTGGCAGACCAGTTCAATGCGACGGGAAAAAGAAAGACGGCTATTGCAAGAGTAAGGATGGAACCCGGTGAAGGAAAATTCTTAGTCAATGAGAGGGCGTTGAGGGAATACTTTACAAGAGAGACCGGTGAGATGGTCGTCCTCCAGCCCTTCGATATCACCGGGACCCGAAATCGTTTTGATGTGACGGTCAATGTGCAGGGGGGAGGCATGACCGGCCAGGCGGAGGCGATCCGCCACGGGATTTCGAAAGCGCTTCTCCTCTATAATCAGGAATTCAAAGACGCTCTGAAAAAGGCGGGTCTCTTAACGCGCGATTCAAGAATCAAAGAGCGCAAAAAATATGGGTTGAGGGGAGCCAGGCGCAGACCCCAGTACTCTAAACGATAATTTCAAGGCCATACTGAACCAAATTATGAAGGGAGGTCCGATGGCCTCCCTTTTCTTTTGGTTTATCTAGTGTAGTGTCTCAGTAACGGCTTTACAATTTCGTCATTCCGGACCTGATCCGGAATCCAGTCTTTTCAATCTGGATTCCCGCTGGAGTTTACCCCGTACTTGATACGGGGCAGGAATGACAGCTCTGAGAGTATTGTAAAGAAGTCTTAGAGACATTATACTAGTTTGTTTGGTTTATTTGGTTGGTCGAAGAAATCTGAATCGCCTGGAGACCGAATAAACTTGAGAAACCCGATAAACCAGACAAACCAGAAAACCCGAAAAACGAGAGAAACCAGAGAAACCAGATAAACCAGAAGAACCAGACAAACTAAATAAACCAGAGAAACCAGGTAGACTAGAGAAACGGAAGGAACGCAAGGTATGAAAACGAGAGTTGGAGTCATTGGAGCAACGGGTTATACAGGGGTGGAACTCCTTCGCCTTCTCCTCCGTCATCCCCAGGTGGAGGTGACGGTCGTGACCTCCCAAAAGTATGCGGGCGCCAAGATCGATGAGGTATTCCCGTCCCTCCTCAACCACCTGAACCTGGAGTGCGAAGCCCTCGATCCAGATAGGATTTCTAAAAAGACCGATTTCATCTTCACCGCGGTTCCTCATAAGACCGCCATGGAGACCGTCCCGCCCTTTTATCAGCGAGGGAAAAGGGTCGTCGATCTCAGTGCCGATTTCCGCTTCAATGATCCGGCCGTTTACGAACGATGGTATCAGAAGCATACCGCCGTCGATCTACTCCCTGAAACGGTTTATGGCCTCCCTGAACTTCATCGCGAGAAGATCCGACAGGCAAAGATCGTCGGGAATCCGGGATGTTATCCCACCGGAGCTTTAATTGGGCTCATCCCGCTGATGAAGCATGGAATGATCTCCTTAGAGCATCTTGTGATCGATTCAAAGTCCGGGGCCAGCGGGGCAGGGAGAGAGGTTCTTTTAGACTCCCTTTTTTGCGAGGTGAACGAAGGGGTGAAAGCCTATAAAATCTTCGACCACCGGCATCTCCCGGAAATTGAGGGAGAGTTAAGTCAACTGGCTCAGAAGAAGGTGACGGTGACCTTTGTCCCCCATCTCATCCCCATGGACCGTGGGATTCTAACGACCCTCTATGCGACTCTTACAACGAAGAGAACAGGGGACGAGGTTTTGGATCTTTTTAAGGATGATTATCGGAAGGAACCCTTCGTCCGGATTTACCCGAAGGGTAAACTTCCCCATACAAGAGAAGTGAAGGGTTCCAACTATTGTGACATTGGGGTCAAGGTAAATGAAGCCGATGGCCGGGTGGTGATTGTCACGGCCATCGACAATCTCGTCAAAGGGGCATCGGGGGAAGCCATCCAAAACATGAACATCATGTTGGGATACCCTGAGTCGATGGGGCTCGACGTGGTCCCGTTGTTTCCGTGAGAGGCGAAGAGCATAGAGTCAAGAGCCAAGAGATCCCTTTATTATCTTTTATCCTACATCCTCCATCTTCTATCTTTCATCTCCTTTCCATTTTACAACCCAGAGATATTCTGTTAAATTATTTCTCAAATCCACCCAAGCGTCCTCGGCTTCGAGTCGTACCGACTTTTCTAAAGGAGGACAGGGGAGGATTAAGGAAGATCGATGAAACCCGTTACCCCCATGATCAAACAGTATCTTGAGATCAAGAGCCAATACCCGGATTCCATCCTTTTCTTCCGGATGGGAGACTTCTACGAAATGTTCTTTGAGGATGCCCAGTTGGGCTCCAAAGAACTCGACATTGCCTTGACGTCCAGGCATAAAGGTCAGAAGGACAGTGTGCCCCTGTGCGGGGTTCCCTATTTTGCCGTTGATGGGTACATTTCCAAACTTCTGCAGAAGGGGTATAAGGTCGCCCTCTGCGACCAGGTGGAGGATCCGAAACTGGCCAAAGGAATTGTGAAGAGGGAAGTCGTCCGGGTCTTCACCCCGGGCCTGACGACGGATGCGATCCATCTGGGCACAGGGGAGAATCATTACCTGATGGGGTTCTCTGCGGAAGGAGAAGTGTTCGGCCTTGCCTTTCTGGACATCTCCACAGGTGAATTGAAGGCCTGCGAAATTTCGGGATTTGAGGTTTTTCTCAATGAAGCCCTTCGGAACGAGCCCAAGGAGCTCCTCTCTCTCAAGAGGTTTCAGGACCACCCCTGTTTTGAAAAATTCAAGAAAGCATTTGAAAATGGTCTGGTCAACTTCCTGGAAGACTCTCAATTTGATTCCGTCTCCTTCCTGGATGAGATCGAAGGATCTTCTCGCCTTCAAAAGGCCCCTCTGGCAGCCCAGGCTGTGTCCATGGTTCTTCATTATGCGGAAGAGAATCAAAAAAAGCCGATTTCCCATGTTCGGTCCGTCCACGTTTATCGGGTTCAGGATTTCCTGGTCGTCGATGAGGTTGCCAAGAGAAATCTTGAACTCACCCAGTCCCTCTTTGACCAGGGAAAGAAGGGGTCTCTCTTCTGGGTCCTGGATGAGACGATGACGGCCATGGGAAGCCGAAAACTGAGGCAGTGGCTCAATTACCCGCTGATGGAGATTCAGGAAATCGATCGACGTCTGGAAGGGGTTTCTGAACTGAAGGAGAAGAAGATCGAAAGAAAACAATTAAGAGAGTCTTTAAAAGGCGTTCAGGATATTGAGCGATTAACCTCCCGGATCTATCTCGGCCATGCCAATGCCCGGGACCTGATCGCCCTTAAGAACTCTCTGAAAAACCTGCCTGATGTGAAGATCCTCCTCCAGGCCTTTGCTTGCCCTATCCTCAAGAAGTTTGAGTCAGAGGTAGAAGGCTTTGAGGGTCTTTTTTATCTTCTTGAATCCTCCGTCGTTGACGACCCGCCCCTGACCGTTAAGGAGGGAGGCCTCATCAAGGCCAAGTATCATAAAGAACTCGATGATCTAAGGGAGATCGGCCGGGAAGGGAAGAAGTGGATCTTTCAGCTGGAGGCGGAGGAGAGAAAGAAGACGGGGATTTCCTCTTTGAAGGTTCGATTCAATCAGGTCTTCGGGTACTATATCGAAGTAACCAAAAGCAATCTTCATCTCGTCCCCGATCACTATGTAAGAAAACAGACCCTGGTCAATGCAGAGCGTTTCATTACCCCTGAGTTGAAGGAGTTCGAATCCAAAGCGTTAGGTGCAGAAGAAGCCACCTGCCAGTTGGAATATCGGCTCTTCGAAGAGATTCGAAAGAGAGTGGCTGATGAGACCCCCAAGCTCCAGAGGACGGCCTCTTCCCTGGCCGGAATCGATGCCCTGGGTTCCATGGCAGAGGTCGCGGACCGGTATCGTTACAACCGACCGGTCGTGGACGAAAGCGAGGAGATTGTGATCCAGGATGGGAGGCATCCGGTCCTGGAAAGAATGGTTCTTTCTGAGAGGTTCGTTCCCAATGACACGCTTCTCAATTCGCAAGAACATCAGATTCTGATCATCACCGGGCCGAATATGGCGGGGAAGTCGACCTACTTAAGACAAGTTGCCCAGATCATTCTGATGGCCCAGATGGGGTCTTTCGTTCCCGCGGCAGAGGCCAAGATCGGCGTGGTCGATCGGATCTTCACCCGGGTGGGCGCTCTGGATAACATCATGCGCGGACAGAGCACCTTCATGGTGGAGATGATGGAGACGGCGCGCATCTTAAACCAGGCGACCTCGAGAAGCCTTGTCATCATGGACG
>Ga0214473_10012036_pt1 | contig 10152 bp, 5 predicted proteins | sample RVTome_7_FD_203509 | JGI IMG/M metagenome (GOLD analysis project Ga0214473, IMG submission 203509) | Soil microbial communities from uranium-contaminated site in the Upper Colorado River Basin, Wyoming, United States - RVT98D197 | ecosystem: Environmental > Terrestrial > Soil > Contaminated >... | reverse complement strand
GCCGCCCTATCTCGTCCGTGACGGTGTCCCTGATCTCCCAACCCCATCCATGACGGCCGCCCCATGTCCTCCGTGTCTTCCGTGGCTTCCGTGTCCTCCGCGGCTTCCGTGGCGATGACCACGACGGTCTATTTCAACGGCGCGTTCCTACCCAAGGACGAGGTCCGCATCTCTCCGGATGACCGCGGGTTCGTGTTCGCGGACGGCGTGTACGAGGTCGCCCGGGCCTACGGCGGCCGGTTCTTCGAGCTGGATGCGCATCTCCACCGCCTGGCGAACGGACTCGCGGCGCTCGAGATCGTGGGCGCGGACGCGCACGCGCTGGGTGCGGTGTTCACGAAGCTGCTGGCGCGCAACGGCCTCGGGTCCGCGGACGCCACGGTGTACGCGCAGGTCACCCGCGGCGCGGCCCCGCGCACGCACTGGTTCCCGACGACGCCGGTCCCGCCCACGGTCTACGCCGAACCCAAGCCGTTCGCGGCGCGCGGGGACCCCAAGGTCGGCGCCGCGATCATCACCGTGCCGGACATCCGCTGGTCCCGCTGCGACATCAAGGCAGTGGCGCTGCTCCCCAACTGCCTGGCCAATCAACGCGCGCGAGCCGCGGGCGCGCTCGAGGCGGTGTTCGTCCGGGACGGCGTCGCCATCGAGGCGACCTCGAGCAGCTTCTTCGCGGTGGTGGACGGCGAGGTCCGGACGGCCCCCGCCTCCAACTACATCCTCCCGAGCATCAGTCGCGCGGTGGTCCTGCGCCTCTGCAACGAGGCCGGGCTGCCGCATCGGGAGACCCCCGTGTTCGTGGAGGACCTGCCGCGCGCCACGGAGCTGTTCCTGGCGAGCACGACACTCGAGGTGATGCCCATCGTGCAGGTGGACGGGCGCGCGGTGAGGGACGGAGTGCCGGGCCCGGTTGCCACGAGGCTCCACGGGATGTTTCGCGCGGTCGCGACGCGTCCGCGCTAGGTCACGTCGCCCTCGGCGACAGATCGCGCCGAGGGGCTGCTTGAGCAGCATCGATGGAGCACGGACGGCGAGCCGATTGGCAGCGTTTCGCCCGACTGAGTGGCTCGTTTGGACTGCTGGGCTGTATGAGCGTCTCAGGTGGTGGCGTGAGAGAGTGTCCGGCGGTATGAGAGTCTCAGGAGGAGTCGAATGATTCGGATGCTGATGGTACTGGGCCTGGTGATCGCCGGCGGGGGACACCTCGTCGCGCAGGCACCTGTCCAGTTCGAGCACTACACCCTGCCGAACGGGCTCGACGTGTATCTGGTCCCGGACCGAACCGTGCCGGTCGTGACCGTGAACGTGTGGTACGACGTCGGCTCCCGGAGCGAGCGGTCCGGTCGCTCGGGCTTTGCCCATCTGTTCGAGCACATGATGTTTCAAGGATCCGCCAACGTCGCCAAAGGCGAGCACTTTCAGTTGATCGAGCGGGCCGGTGGCGAACTGAACGGCAGCACGAACACCGACCGGACCAACTACTTCGAGACCCTCCCTTCGAACCGCCTGAACCTCGGCCTTTGGCTCGAGGCAGACCGGATGCGCTCGCTGGCGATCACGGACACCAACTTCGAGAACCAGCGGGAGACGGTGAAGGAAGAGCGCCGCCTGCGCGTGGACAACCAGCCGTACGCCGCCGCCTTCACGGAAGGTCTCACCTCGGCGTACGATTCCACGAGCTGCTTCGCGTACAGTCACTCCGTGATCGGGTCCATGGACGACCTGAACGCCGCCAAGACGCCGGACGTCCAGGAGTTCTTCAACTTGTACTACGCGCCGAACAATGCGACGCTCACCGTCGTCGGCGACTTTGCCGCCGATCAGGCGAAGCAGCTCATCCGGCAATTCTTCGGCGACATCCCGCGCGGCGCCGAGCCGCCCGCGCCCTCGTGCCAGGTGCAGTTCGGCGCCGGCGAGCAGGCAACCACGTGGGAGGACCCGCTCGCGAACCTGCCGGCCGTGCTGATCGCGTACATGGTGCCCGAGCACAAGGCGACGGACTCACCGGCGCTGTCGCTGCTCCAGACCATCCTGGGTGACGGCGAGAGCTCCCGCCTCAACCGCGCCCTGGTCCGCGAGCAACAGGTGGCGCTCCAGTCCGGCGCGTTCCTCGACAGCCGCCGCGGTCCCGGGCAGTTCATCGGTTTCGCCATCGCCAACCAGGGCCAGACCGCGGATACGCTCGTCGCCGCCCTGCGGGCCGTCATCGCCGAGATCGCCGACCAGGGCATCACGCCCGAGGAACTGGCGAAGGCAAAGAACGGGTTCCGCCGCGACTTCGTGTTCGGCCGGCAGAATTCCATGGGAGTGGCCGAGAGCATTCAGCACTACAAGCACCTGCACGACGACGTGTCCGAGATCAACACGGATCTCGATCGCTACATGGCCGTGACGGCGGCGGATATCCAGCGCGTGGCCCGCACGTACCTCACGGCGGCCAACGGCACGACGATCCTGGTGGTGCCGAAGGGCAAGGGGGTGCAGCCATGACCGCCGTGACCTCGCGTTTCTTGATCGTGGCCGCGTTGCTCTCGGCCGCATTTGGTACGGCGGGCGCCCAGTATCCCACCGAGCCACCGCCGCCTATGCCCCTCACCCGGCTTGGCTTCCCGCCGTTCCGTGAAGCCCGGCTCGGCAGCGGACTGGTGGTCGTCCTGGTCGAGAACCGGAAGCTCCCCGTCGTGAGCATCCAGCTCAGCATCCCCACCGGCAGTGTGCACGACGCGGCAGGCAAGCAGGGCGTCGCCACCATGGTGGCGGACCTCCTGACCAAGGGAACCGCCACCCGCTCGGCGGATGAGATTGCCGCGGCCATCGAGGGTGTGGGAGGCAGCCTCAGCGCGATCCCGAGTGAGGACTTCTTCACCGTCTCGGCCACCGTGCTCGCGGATGGCGTGGACCTCGCGTTCGCCTTGATCGGGGACGTGCTCCGGAACGCCACGTTCCCGGACGACGAGGTCGAGTTGACCCGGCGCCGGATTCTCTCGACCCTCGAGGTCGAGCGGTCGCAGCCGGCGGCCATTGCGGACCGCTACTTCGTGCGCACGCTGTACGGCGATCATCCGTACGGCACACGGGAGACGCCGGCATCCGTCCGGGCCATCACCGCCGACGACATCCGGCAGTTTGCGGCCTCGTACCTCCGGCCGGAGGGGGCAATGCTCGTCGTCGCGGGGGACCTCGGCATGGACGCCTTGCGCCGCCTCGCGGACACGCACCTCGGCGCGTGGCGCGGGAGCGTCCCCTCTCGGACGTACGGGCAGCCTCCCCTGCCCCGGGCCACGGAGATCCTGCTGGTGCACCGCCCGGGCTCGGAACAGTCGAACATCGTCATCGGGAACCTCGGCCTCCGGCCGGGTGCCCCGGACTACTATGCCGCGACGGTCGCGAACCGTGTGCTCGGCGCCGGCGCCGACGCGCGGCTGTTCCTCATCCTCCGCGAGCAGAAAGGCTGGACGTACGGCGCCTACTCCAACCTCAGCCGCCGTTTCGATATCGGGCCGTTCGAGGCGACCGCCGAGGTCCGTACGGCGGTGACCGACTCCGCGCTCCGCGAGATGCTCTTCCAGTTGCGGCGGATCGGCGCGGAAGTGATCCCGGACTCGGAGCTGACGGCTGCCAAGGGATACCTGACGGGCGTCTTTCCGCTCACCATCGAGACGCCGCAGGATATCGCGGGACAGGTCGCAACCCAGAAGCGGCTAGGACTGGGCAACGATTATCTCGAGAAGTACCGGGAACGGATCGCCGCCGTGACGGCCGCCCAGGCGCGCGCCGCCGCGCAGCAGCTGATCCGGCCCGATTCCGTGGTCATCGTGGTGGTGGGCGACGGCGCCAAGATCTACGAGGGTCTGGCGGCCATCGGCCCCGTCCGCATCATCGACCCGGAGGGCAAGGCGCTGGCGGTCGCGGACCTGACACCCGCCGCCGGTGCGCTGGTGCTGGACGCCACGCAGCTCGCCCCCCGGCGCGACTCGCTCCAGATCATGATCCAGGGAAACCCGATGGGGGCGCAGATCGTGGAGATCACTGCCGAGGCCGGCGTGGTGATCGTGGCGGAGCGCACCATGATCCCCCTCATGGGCATGAACCAGGAAACCCGCGTGGTGATGGACGCCGCCACGCTCGCGCTCAAGGCGGTGGACCAGACCGGGCAGGTGGGGCCCCAGGCCGCCGAGACGCACGTCGCCGTGGAAGGGGGCCGCATCACCGGGCGCGCCCAGACGCCGCAGCCCGGCGGACAGCCGAAGGTGGCGGAGATCGATACCCTCCTCCCGGAGGGGACGATCGAGGCCAACCAGCTGACAGCGGTGATCCCGGCGCTGGCACTGGCGGACGGAGCCACGTTCTCGTTGAGTGTCTTCGATGCCTCGGAGGGCTCCCTCAAGCCCTACACCATTCGCGTGGATGGGACCGAAACCACCACCGTTCCGGCCGGGACGTTCGACGTCTTCAAGGTCACGGTGACGGGCGGCCCGTTCCCCACCTCCATGTATGTGACCCAGGCCGCGCCGCGCCGGATCGTCCGGATCGAGATCGTGGGGCAACCGTTCGTCATGGAGCTGGTCCGGTAGCGCCGGTCGCTGGTCGGTTGACCCGAGCGGGCGTCCGTGGGGCTGCGGTCCCGGACGCCCGTTTGGCATTGTGACCGGCCTCACACACGCGAAGCGGGCTGTCCTGCGGCACCGACCATGCACATGTGCTGGTGGCCCGAGACCGTGCCCACTGGGAGACACATCGGACGGTGGTGAGCGGGGCAGGTCGAAGGGGCGTAGGTGCTTGACTACGAGCCATTTAGGTTACAGTATCAGGGCAGACCCCAGAGGACGGAAACCGGTTCCAGCTTATGCAGTGTGCTCATTGCGCCACACCCGTTCCTGACGACGCACGATTCTGCCACTCGTGCGGCTCGCTGGTATCGGATGCTGAGGGAGCGGCACGCGCATCGGGGGCCATGACGAAGGACTCGTTCGACAAGATCGAAGAGTTGCTGCGGACGGCGACGGAGGGGCAGTACCAGATCCTCCACATGCTGGGCAAGGGCGGGATGGCCGTGGTGTATCTGGCGCGCGAGACGCATCTCGCGCGCAACGTGGCCATCAAGGTGCTGCCGCCCGAGTTGACGTTCGGGCACGGGGTCGAGCGATTCAAGCGGGAGGCCAAGACGGCCGCCGCGCTCGACCACCCCAACATCATCCCGGTCTATCGCGTGTCCACCGAGGGCACGCTGTTTTGGTACGCCATGAAGTACCTCGAGGGGCAGTCCCTCGAGCAGCTGCTCAAGGACCGCGGCAAGCTCCCCCTCGACCTCTCGATCAAGATCCTCCACCAGGTAGCGGACGCGCTCGACTACGCGCATGAGCGCAAGGTCGTGCACCGCGACATGAAGCCCGCGAATGTGATGCTGGACAGCCGGCACCGGGTCATCGTCACGGACTTCGGTATCGCCAAGGCGCTCAGCGAAGGCACCCTCACAGCCTCCGGCTCGGTCATCGGGACCCCGTACTTCATGTCCCCGGAGCAGGGGATGGGGAAGATGGTGTCGGGGGCTTCCGACCAGTACTCGGTCGGTGTGATGGCCTACCGGATGCTCGCGGGCCACGTCCCGTTCGAGGGCGATTCGGCCATCGACGTCCTGCACAAGCACTGCATGGTCCAGCCGCCGCCGCTCGAGAACGCGGCGCCCGGACTGCCGCGGCATGTCTATCTCGCGGTGCATCGGGCGCTCGACAAGAAGGCGGAGAACCGCTTCGCCAAGGTGGGCGACTTCGTGGACGCCTTGCAGAGTGCCGACGCTCTCGGGGCGGGGGCGCCAGCGTTGTCCATGGGTGGGACGGGCGCTGGCGACGCCACGCTCGTCGTTCCCACCGGGGGGTTCTCCAACGCGGACCTCGCGACCACCCCCATGCCGAGCATGGCGCGGTCGATACCGGGGATGGCAGAGCCCCTCACCCCGCCAACGCCGCAGACCATACCGCCGAGCACCTCGCTCCGGATCGTCAAGAAGAAAAGCGCGCCGGTCGGGCTCATTGCGGCGGGGTTGATCGTCATCGGCGGGGGTGCCGCGGGCGTCTATTTCGCGACGCGCGGGGGCGCGGCGCCGGAGCCCGTCGTCCAGGCCCCAGTCCAGACGCAGCAAGCGCCGCCGGCCGCCGCCACGCAGACGCCCCCACCTGCCCCGGTTGATACGACCACCCAACAGGCGCCCACCGCGCCGCCAGCGGAGAGCCGCCCGGCCCAACCCGCCGCGCCGCGGACGGGGACGCTGCTCGTGACTGGGCTGCCGTCCGGCGGCAGCATCGTGATCGATGGCGGACGGACCGTGCGCAACCAGTCCAGCGTGGACCTCGATCCGGGGACCTACGAGATCACACTCGCCGCCGGCGGGTTCGAGCCCCAGGAGGCAACGGTCCGCATCGTCGCTGGCCGCGCCGAGCGCCTGAGGTTCAGCGGCCGACCGCTGCAGCAGGCGGCGGCACCACCCCCCACTGCTCCCCCCACCACGCAGCCGTCACAGCCGACCGTGTCCAGCGTTCAGGGGCTGCTCCGGATCGGGCTGAACGTCGTGGCGAGCATTATGATTGACCGTGAGTTTCGGGCGACGCGCAATCGCTATGAGGAGATCGTCCTCGCGGGCGACCATCTGATCGAGTTGCGCGCGGACGGTTTTAGGGATACTTCGGTGACGGTGCGGCTGAGCGGTCGGGACACCGTCGTCGTCCGGATAGACATGCAAAGGCGATAGACACCCGGATTCGGACGCAGTCAACCGAAAGGGTTCGCAGATGCACGAGGCACTTCAGGGACGCGTGCGCGCCGTGTTGCTCGGTGTGCTCCTGGTCGCACCCTGGTCCGGCGTGGTGGGCCAGGACCGGGCCGAGCAGATCCGGCAGGCCGAGCAGTACTACCAGAATTTCCAGACGGAACCCGCCCTGATCAACCTGCGGGCCGCTCTCGACCCGACGCGCGGCCAGCCCGACAGCGTCTGGGGGCACGGCGTGCACCTGATGGCGCAAATCTTTTACGAACAGGGCGACACCGCGCAGGCCACGACGTGGCTGCGGTGGGCGTTCCGGGCCGATCCCTCGATCCGGGTGGACCCTGCCCGGTTCCTGCCCGAGGTTCTCGCCCTCGCCGAAGCGGCCCACGCGTGGGTGCGGCGCACCGAGAGCGAGGGTGACTTCGTCACCGAGACCCGGTACGAGTGGCCCGTCGGGCGGATGGTCCCGCAGACCGGCTCGCTGCGGATCGACAACGCCGGCCTGGGGGTCGCCTTGCGCGTGCTCGTCCTGGGCCGGCCCGTTCCCGAGGGCGTGACGGCGACCCTCGACCCGGGGAGCTACGAAGTCCAGGCGGCCGCGGACGGGTTCCTGGGCGTGCGGATCACCCGGGTGGTCCTCCCCGGCGTGACCACCGTGCTCAAGTTCAATCTCCAGACCATCGGGGCCGCCGCCGCGGGTCCCCCGACCATGGTGGATCCGCTCTTCGGGCAGATGCGCGCGCAGACGGCGCGCCTCTCCATGTGGCGGTTTGGCCGGGGGCCGACGTGCGCCTCGGGCTTCTACGCCGGCAACACGCTGTTCGTCACGACGTACGACGCCATCGAGGGCGCCGACAGCGCCATGATCACGCGGGCGGACGGCACGCGGATCGAGAACCGCGTCATTCGGGTCCTGGCGTACGACACCACCGCGAATCTCGCCGTGCTCAAGCTGCCCACGCATCGGGACTCGCTCTCCCTCGGCCGCGCACTGCCACGGCGGGGGCAATGGGTCTTTCCCCTCGCGTTCGCGGACTGCGCGGCCGGCACGCTCAACAACCGTGCGGTCCGGGTCGCCCTCGGGGACGACCCCATCGAGCTCGCGGAATCCACGGCGGGCGGCCAGCTCGGCGCCGCGGTCGTGGACTCGACCGGTGCCGTCATCGGCCTCACCTTCCGCGGCGACCGCGCCATCCCGGCGAGCACCATCGCCACCGTCGTCGATGAGGCGCGGGACCGGGATCGCGCCGGACAGTTGCTGACCCTGGCGGCCGTGGCTCAGCAGGAAGGACATACGCCGGCGACCGCGCGGACCGTGGCCGGGCAGCCGCAGCAGGAGAAGAAGGGCGGGTTCCCCGTGCTCATCGTCGTGGGCGGGCTGGCGGCGGCGGGCGGCGCCGCCGCGCTGCTCCTGGCCGGCGGCGGTGGCGGCGGCAACGGGAACGGTAACGGTACGACGGGGTCCATCTTCATTCGCTTCCCGAATCAATGAGCGGCGGACCTATGACACGCGCACGTTGGCTTCCGGTCCTGGTCGGTGCCGGCTTGCTGGTCTCCTGCGGAGACGGCCTCGAGCCGCCGACCACCGGTTCCATCGCCCTGATCATCGAGGTCGGGCAACCGCAGCAGCAGGCCGTGGTCCCCAGGCTGGCACGGGGGACAGGCGACACGACGGCAGCCGGGGATTCCGGTGTCGCCGTCGACGTTTCCTTCGACGCCGCGAGCTATACGTCGGCGCGGGCCCGCGCGGTGGGACCGTCCACCAGGCAGGTGGACCTCCAGCTGGTGGACAACTTCTGGGAAGGGGCGATCGACGGCCTCGCTCCCGGCGCGTACACGGTCACGGTGGAAGGCCTCGAGAGCGGCGAGATCTCGGCCCTGGGCACGACGTCGGGCGTGGACGTGGTGGCGGGACAGCAGGCCACGGCCTCCGTGAGTCTGACGTCGTTCCTGCCAAGTGTTACGGTGGGGATCACGTCGCCCACCACCGTCCTCGAGATCCCGATCACGGTCTCCGCGGTCACGAACGCAGACGGCTACCGGGTCGAGTGGGCCGGCAACCCCGAGTTCACGTCGCCAACGACGCGCAACGTGACCGACCCTGCCACCGTCATCAGCCTCTCGGCCCTGGGCACGTTCTACGTCCGGGCGCGCGCGCTGACCGGGACTACGGCCGGCGCGCCGGGTGCCTCCAAGTCCTTCGAGGCCGTGGGTGACGTCCCGGGGACCGGCGCCAATGCCGCATCGGCGCTCGATCTGGGCTTCGGGACCACCGTCAGTCAGCGGCTGACCCAGCTCAACATCGTGCCCGCGACGGACGAGGACTGGTTCGCGCTCGAGGGGTGTGTCGGCGACCAGGTGACCATCGAGACGTTCGCGGCGCGGCTGACGCCGGCCTCGAGGCTCAATACCGTGATCCGGCTCTACAATGCCGCCGGCTCCACGCTGATCGTCGAGAACAACGACATCGACGGCACGATCGTCGATTCCCGGATCCAGACCACGCTCATGGGCGACGATTCGTACGCCCTCCAGGTGACCAGCGCGCCGGGTGGCTCCACCGGACACTACGAGATCGACTTCCAGGTCGTGGCCGGCGCCAAGAACAAGGGCACCTACTGCCAGATCGTGAAACGCGTGGATGTCTCTCCCGAAACCGCCACCATCGCATCGGGAGCCACGCAGCAACTCACGGCCACCGGCTACGATACCACGGACGCGGCCGTGCCGAACGTGCGTTTCCTCTGGGTGTCCTCGAACACGAACGTCGCCGTCGTCGACACCACCGGCCTCGTGACGGGGATGGGGGGCGGGACCGCGACGATCTCGGCGGTGGGCCATGGTGAGCCCGGCAACGCCGTCATCACCGTGACGGGCCCCGCGCTCGGTGCGCCATATCGGCTGGCGTTCGCCGTCCAGCCGACCTCCACCACCGCGGGCGGCGCGATCTCGCCCGCCGTCGACGTAGAGATCCGCGACGGCAACGACAACCTCGTGCCCGATGCCCGGAACACGGTCACGCTGGCCATCGCCAACAACCCGGGCGGCGCCACGCTCACGGGCACCATGACGGTGAACGCGAACAACGGGGTGGCACGCTTCACCGGCCTGTCCATGGACAAGGCGGCCGCAGGCTATACGCTCCTGGCCACCTCGTCGTCCCTCCAGAACGCCACGAGTGCGGCGTTCGCGGTGACTCCGGGCGCGCCCGCCAAGGTCACATTCGGGACCCAGCCGGGCAACACGGAGGGGAACGTGGCGTTCGCCCCCACGGTCACCGCGACCATCTCGGACGCCTTCAACAACGTGGTCACCAGCGCCACCAACGCCGTGACGCTGGACTTCGGGGTGAACATCTGGAAGTCGGTGTTCGCGCCGGGCTCCGCCCTGCT
>Ga0214473_10012035_pt1 | contig 10152 bp, 10 predicted proteins | sample RVTome_7_FD_203509 | JGI IMG/M metagenome (GOLD analysis project Ga0214473, IMG submission 203509) | Soil microbial communities from uranium-contaminated site in the Upper Colorado River Basin, Wyoming, United States - RVT98D197 | ecosystem: Environmental > Terrestrial > Soil > Contaminated >... | reverse complement strand
GGGACCGGCAGCCGGGCCGTGAAGCCCTCCGGCGGGTCGTCCACGAGCGTGCCGTGGCCGAAGGCGAGGAGCTCCTTTTGATCGAAGCGCTCGCGTGCGCGGAACTCGTCGTACTTCACGCCGGGTCCCCGAAGCGCAGCCAGTAGCTCGCCCAGGTGAGCCCCGCGCCGACGCCGACGACGGCGACGTCGTCCTGGGGCTGCCACTTCTCCCAGCCCATCGAGAGCACCGAAGCCGAGCTCGCGGCGCCCGTGTTCCCGTACCACTCGACGTTGGTGTGGTGTCGCTCGGGCGGGATCTCGCAGCGCCGGCACACGTTCTCGAGCATGCGCAGGTTGGCCTGGTGGCCGACGAAGTGGAGGGGACGATCCTCGCGGGCGTGCGCCGCGCGCAGGCGCTCGAAGCAGCCGATGGTCTGGCGGATCGCGAAGGCCTGCACGGTGCGGCCGTCCTGCGCGAACCAGCCGGTGCGCGGGACCACCACCTTGTCGCCGCCCGAAGGCCGACTCTCGAGGCTCGTGTCGAGGATGCGCGCCCGGCCGGGAACGCGAGTCGAGATCACCGCCGCCGCGGCCGCGTCACCCCAGAGCACGGCGGACGCGCGGTCGGTGTAGTCGACGGTCTTGGTCAGGCTGTCGGGCGCCACGAGCAGGACGAAGTCGGGGACTTTCGCCGGGTCCATCAGGAAGAGCAGGTGGAGGCCAGCGAGGAAGCTCGTGCAGGCGGAGTTCACGTCGAAGGCCGGTACGTCGACTCCGAGGTGCCTCGCGACGTTGCAGGCGTCGGCCGGCGAGAGGAAGTCGGGCGCCGAGCTGCCGCAGATCACGAGGCCGATCTGCTCGCGCTCGATCCCCGCCCGGGCGATCGCGAGATCTGCCGCGCGGGCGCCGAGATCCCCGGTGGTGTAGAGGGTGGCCTCGCCCGCGGCGCGGATGTCGCGGTTGCGGGTCTCCCGGATGTAGTCGAGCGGGAGGCAGGTGCGGCGCGAGCGGATCCCGACGCGCTCGAGGATCCACGGGTCGTTCGTGCCGATGTCGAGCTCTTCCAGGAAGCGGTTCGTGAGCTCGTTCTCGGGGTGGAAGTGTCCGAGACCGTGGAGCCACAGCGTCAATCGGAATCCCCCCACGGGCCGCGGCGGCGCGACGCGCCGAGGGTAGGCGAACGACCCCCGGGCAGCGAGGCGGGGCGCGCCCGAGCTCGATGAAGTGACCAACAGTCACTTTTTAGGATGCGCGGAGGATGCCCGCCGACCGCTGGGCTGTCAACGGCAGCCGAACCCGGCACATGGGGTTAAAATACCCCGGTCTGGCTTCGCACACGCGGGATCTCAGCGGGCTGCCTCGAGGTACTCGGGCAGCTTGGTCGGGTCCAGGAAGGTGCGCCACTCGGCCGCGCCGGCCGCCGCGACCCGCTCGCCCCAGCCCTCGAGGCGCCCGCGGAAGACGGCGGGGTCGGCCTGGTCGCGACCGAGGCGCTTCACGTTCATCGCGACGACCCGCGTCCCCGCGAGCTCGTCCGCGTCGAGCTGGCGCCTCGAGCCGCCCGGGAGGTCCTCCTGCATGTCGCTGAAGATCAGCAGCACGCGGCTGCCGGCCCCCGTCTCGCCGAGGTACTCCGAGGCGAGCATGATCGCGCCGGGGATGTCCGTGTAGGCGGAGCGCGTCGGGTGCGCGGCGAACTCGTCGAGGAGGCGCGCCAGCTCGAGCTTCTGCGCGTTCGCGTGGGACGGGCGTCGATCGAGCGTGAGCAGCGCGAGGACGTTTTCGCGGTCGTAGCTCTCCGAGTCGATGCGCGCGACGAGCAGCGTGTCGCCCGGCACCATCTGCGGCAGGATCTCCCGCTTGACCACGCGCACCGTCTCCTGACCCTCGTCGGCGTAGGTCCCCGACACGTCGATCAGCACCCCGATCGCCTGGTCGTAGCGGCGGCCGTCGCTGCAGCCGGCGAGGGGTAGCCAGGCCAGGAGCAGCCCGAGCACGGCGAGAGGGCGGGCCATCACGCGACCCCCGTCTCGGCGCGCCGCTCGGCCGCGGTCGGGAGATTGCCCCCGCTGCGCCGCGGGGCGTCCTCGCCGCGCAGCGCTCGCTCGACGCGCAGCGGGATCGCGACGTACACGTCGTAGAGGCTCGGCCCGGCCGCGGTGAGCATCCGCGCGCCGTGGGCGAACGCTCCGGCGAGGTGACCGAGCCCGTGGAGTCCCACGACGGAGAGCTTCGCGGCGACGTGCCGCCCGCTGTCGAGGAAGCTCTCGAGCGGGATCGCGACCATCGCGAGGATCCACGGCAGCACGAAGCCGAGCACCGCCTGCCCGATCACGGGGATCGACGAGCGCATCGGCGCCTGCACCACGGTCTCGGTCGCGCCGGCGAGCGAGAGCTTGAGCGCGGCATCCGCCTCCACGATCTGCTCGCGCAGCACCGCGAGGGAGCTCTCGACGCCGGCGAGGAAGAAGAGGCCCGCAAGCCCGAGCCCGAGGATCAGGCGGCGGCGCCCGACCGAGGCGGTGGCGAGCTTCGGGAAGAGGTCCGTGATCGCGAGCATGTCCATCACGAAGATCCCGACCGCAGTCTCCATCAGCACGATCACGAGCGCCGATACGGTCGCGACCGGGACGCCCCCGATGCGCGCGCCGGCCGGAACGAGCTCGGACATCGGGAGGGCGATCAGCTGGAAGTTGATGAAGGCGCCTCCCAGCGCGACCGCCAGCACGACGAGCGACACCAGGAAGGTCTTGACGGGCGAGAAGGCGAGCGCCTGCGCCTCGGCGCCGCGCGCGGCCGTGAGCGCCTGGAACTCGTCTACGCAGCGGTCGATGCGCGCGGTCGCCTGGAGGCTCCTCGCGACGATCTCCTTGATGCGGGTGAGGAGTCCCCGCACCTGCTTCCAGTCGGGGCGCATGCGGCCGAGCAGCTTGTGGCGCTTCGAGCTCTCCTCGCGGTAGTGCGCGAGCGCGCGCTTTCCCGCCTCCTCGAGCGACTCGTGGATGCCGTCGAGCACCTTCTGGACGTTCGGGTCCGAGGCGGCGGGGATCGCCGAGACCGCCTCGACCGCCGAGGTCCAGCCCGGGACCTCGGGCGGCGAGTCGCCGCAGCGCTGGTAGTCGCCGTCGAGGCGCAGCAGCAGATCGTCGAGGCGGCGGTGGAGGTTCGAGTACTGGCCGAGCTTCTCGGAGAAGCTCGCGTCGACCCGGTGCAGCTCGCGCTGCATGCGCGCGCGCAGCTCGATCTCGCCGGCTGCGAGCAGGGCCTCCCGGCTGCGTCGCTCCTGCCGCTCCGCTGCGCCCCGGCACCACTGCGCGACCCCCGACAGGCCGCTCTCGAGGCTGCGGAAGATGCCGCGCAGCATCTGGAGCATCGGCTCGCGTGCGGCCCACAGGAAGAGCGTGGAGAGCACCCAGAGGACCAGCAGCGAGACCGCCGGGTTCTGCGGCCAGAGGTACATCGACTCCATGACGCTCCCTCCCGGCGACGCACGGGTCGCCTGACGATGGAGCGTCGGACTCCCCGACGCCGGAGTGTGTGCGCCGGGTCACGGCAGGCGGTCGGCAGGCGCGCCGCAACCAGTGCTGCGGTCCCGCCCCGCGGCTTGCGCGGGGGGCCTATTGCCCCTCGAAATCCGGATCGCGCTTCTGGAGGAAGGCGCTGAGCCCCTCGCGGAAGTCCTTGCTGCGCAAGAGCGGCAGGAGTTGGAGGTAGACGTGGTGCACGTGGTCGGAGAACTCCTCCGAGAGGCCCATGCGCATCATGCGCTTGCTGGCCTGCACCGCGAGCGGCGCATTGGCCGCGATCTCCCTGGCCACGGCGAGGGCCTCGTCGCGGAGCCGCTCGCCGGGCACGACGCGGCTCACGAGACCCTGCGCGAGACACTCCTGCGCCGAGAGGGTGCGGCCCGTGAAGATGATCTCCGCGGCGCGCGCCCAGCCGACGAGGCGCGGCAGGAGCCAGGTGCCGCCGCTCTCCGGCAGCACGCCGCGGCGCGTGAAGGCCGCGGCGAGCTTTGCGTTCTCGCTCGCGATGCGCAGATCGCAGCCGAGCGCGAGGTCCATCCCGTAGCCGGCGGCGCCGCCGTTGAGCGCGCAGATCGTCGGCTTGTCCATGCCGTGGAGCACGATGGGCGGGGCGTTGCGAAGCTCGAGGCTCGCCGGCAGGCCGCCGCCCCCCCCGATGCCCGATCCCGACGCGGCGTCCTGGAGGTCGAGCCCGGCGCAGAAGCCGCGACCCGCCCCCGTCAGCACGACCGCTCTCACGTCCGCGTCGCGGTCGAGGGCGACGAGCTCGTCGGAGAGCTGCGCGAGCATCGGAGCCGAGATCGCGTTCAGCCGCTCGGGTCGGTTCAGCGTGACGACGGCGACGTGACCGTCGCGCTCGACGAGGACTTCGCTCATGGGCCTCCTCCGGATGCGGTCGTTCCACCCGCAGCATACCCCGAGGCGGCCCCCGATTCCCGACGGGCCGCCGGGGCTATCCTGTGCGCGTGGATCCGGCGGCAACGACGCGCGTGGGGGTCTATCGCCGCGAGGTGCGCGCGGATCTGTCTCGCGTGTGGGAGAACGTGTTCGACTGGGAGCACCTCCCCTGGCTGCACCGCGCCGCCTTCTCGCAGATCGAGCTCGTCGACCGGGGCGCCTGGGGGTGGCGCGCCCGCGTCGGCCTCGCACCGGCCGAGACCGGCCGGCTGATCCTGCTCGAGCTGCGGACCGAGCGCGAGGCGGGCCGCTACGTGGCGCGCACGCTCGAAGGGCCCGGCGCCGGAACGGAGATCTGGACCCGGCTCGAGCCGCGTGGCGCCCACACCGGGATCGAGATCGCCTTCTGCGTGCCGGGCGTGGCGTCGGGGCACGCCGCGGTCGTCGGCGCGGCCTTCGAGCGGCTCTACGCGCGCCTGTGGGACGAGGACGAAGCGATGATGCTGCGGCGCACCCAGGAGCTCTCCCGGCCCAGGGATCCCGCGGCGCCCGCCGCGCGCGTCGCGCTCGGCCCGCTCGCCCGGCTGTGGGAGAGGCTTCCGCTCGTGCTCGACGTCGGGGGCGAGAGGGTCCGGCTGGTTCGGATCGGCGACGAGATCGTCGCGCACTCCGCTCGCTGCCCCCACTGGCTCGGACCGCTCGAGGACGCCCCGCTCGAGGACGGCTGCGTCCGCTGTCCGTGGCACGGGTACCGCTTCGACGTGCGCACGGGTGCCAGCGCGGACGGACGCCGCCTGCGCCTCGCCCCCGCTCCCCGCGTCGAGGTCGACGCCGAGGGGCTGGTCGCGCTCGTGAAGTCCTAGGACGGCGACCCGGGGCCAGCCACCGGCTCCGGGCTTCGATGCACGTCCGGCTCGAGGAAGATCAGGCGCGCCTCGGGGACCCGGTCGCGGATGCGCGCCTCGGCTGCGTCGATGCTGCGCGCGAGCTGCGCGAAGCCGAAGGACGGATCGAACTCCACCTTCGCCGCCACGAGCAGCTCCTCCGGGCCGAGGTGGAGCGTGCGCAGGTGGATGAGTCGCCGCACTTCCGGGCTCGCCCCGAGGGCCTCGCGGATGGCCTGCTGCGTGCCGGGCGACGCAGCCTCCCCGAGCAATAGACTGCGCATCTCGCGCGCGAGCACCCAGGCGATGACCGCGAGGAGGCAGCCGATCGCGACGCTGCCCATCGCGTCGAAGCGCGCGTCGCCGGTGGCCATCGTGAGCAGCACGGCCAGGAGCGCGAAGACGAGCCCGAGCAGGGCCCCGACGTCCTCGAGCAGCACGACCGGCAGCTCCGGGCTCTTGGTGCGGCGCACGAAGGACCAGAAGCCTTCAGCGCCCCGCACGCGGTTGGCCTCCTGGACCGCCGTGCGCAGCGACCACGCCTCGAGCGCGATCGCGACGGCCAGCACCCCGACCGCCCAGAACGGGTCGGAGAGCTGGTGGGGATCCCGCAGCTTCGCGACGCCCTCGGCCACCGCGAAGACCGCGCCGAGGCTGAAGAGGACGAGGGCCACGACGAAAGCCCAGAAGTAGCGCTCGCGTCCGAAGCCGAAGGGGTGCTCCGGCGTCGCCTCCCGGCGCGCCAGGTTCCCGCCCAGCAGCAGGAGCCCCTGGTTCCCGGTGTCGGCGAGGGAATGCACGGCCTCGGCCAGCATCGAGGCCGCCCCGGTGACCAGGTAGGCCGCGAGCTTCGTCACGGCGATCCCGAGGTTCGCGACGAAGGCGGCGACGATCGCGCGGCGGCTCCCCTCGGTCATCGCGCTGCGCAGGATACTTCGCCCGCGGGGCCTAAAGCCACGAACCCGAATTCCGATTCGGGTCCAGGGAGTGCTGGAGTGCCCGCGAGAGCCCCTCGTCAAGCCCGGAGCCGCGCGACGCACGACCGGATCCTCGATGCCGCCGAGGCGATCGTCGCCGGCCGAGGCTTCGAGGGCGCGGGCGTGGCGCTGGTGGTACGTCGTGCGGGCTGCTCCGTGGGTGCCTTCTATTCCCACTTCCGGGACAAGCAGGGCCTCCTCGTCGGCCTCTACGACCGGTTCGCCGCGGAGGCGTCGGCGCGGATCGATGCGAGCCTCGACCCGGCTCGCTGGTCGGGGGAGCCGCTCCCCCGCTGCCTGCACGGGCTCGTGCGCACGCTGGTCGAGCTGCACCGGCAGCGTCGCGGGCTCGCCCGCGCCTTCGCGGTGGAGGGGCAGCGCGATCCCGCCTTCCAGGCGCGTCGCGACGGCCTGTTCCACGACGCCGGCCGGCGGCTCGCCGGCTTCGTGCGCGGGCGCTCGAGCGAGATCGGCCACCACCACCCCGACCGCGCGGTCGCGTTCGGGCTGGCGGTGATCTGGAGCACCGTCGAGAGTGCGGTCCTCTTCGATCGCCTGCGCTCGGGGGGCCTGGCCCCGACCGACGACGATCTCGCCGCGGAGCTCGTTCGCCTGCTGATGGCCTACCTCGGCGTCCGGGAGCCGTGACGGGCCGCGTGGCCCCGGGGCGTCACTCGGAACGGAGCGCCTCGATCGGGTCGAGGCGCGCGGCCCGGCGGGCCGGATAGAAGCCGAAGAAGATGCCGACGGCGCCCGAGAAGAGGACGCCGGCCACGACCGCGCCGACCGAGATCAGGGTCGGCCAGCCCGCCAGCACCGACACGGCGCGGGCGGCGACCACGCCGAGCACGGCGCCCACGCTTCCCCCGGCGAGCGAGAGGGCGGCGGCCTCGACCAGGAACTGGAGCAGGATGTGCCGGGCCTTCGCGCCGACCGCCATGCGGATCCCGATCTCCCGCGTGCGCTCGGTCACCGAGACCAGCAGGATGTTCATGATCCCGATGCCGCCGACGAGGAGCGAGATCGAGGCCACGCCGAGCAGCAGGATGCTCATGACGCGGCTCGCCTCCTCGGAGGCGCGAGCCATGGCGTTCAGGTTCCTCACCGAGAAGTCGTCGTCCTCGCCTGCCCCGATCCGATGGCGCTGGCGCAGGAGCGTTGCGATCTGTTCGGATGCGTCCTCCACGGCCGCCCCGCTGGTGGAGCGCCCGAAGACCATGTCGACGCTGCCCAGGAACTCCGCCCCGAGCACCCGACGCTCGGCGGTCGAGAAGGGCATGATCACGACGTCGTCCTGGTCCTGACCCCAGGCGGTCTGGCCCATCCGCTCCAGGATTCCCACCACCCGGAAGGGGACGTCCTTCACGCGGATCACCGCGCCGATCGGGTCCTGGCCCGGTCCGAAGAGCTGGTCGACGACGGTCTGCCCAAGCACGGCCACGCGCTCGGCCTGGTCCTCGTCGCGCTGCGAGAAGAAGCTCCCCGCCGCGAGCGGCCACTCCCGCACCGACAGGTAGCTGGGTGGCGTGCCCTGGGCCTGGGTCGACCAGTTCTTCTCGGCATAGACCACCTGGACGATCTGGCGCTTCACCCACGAAACCGCGGCGACGGAGGGGCACTCCTCCGCGATCGCCCGGGCGTCCTGCACCGTGAGCGTGGAGACGCCGCCCCACCCCGATCGCACGCCCGCGCTCGTCGTGGCCCCGGGGACCACCATGAGGACGTTCCTCCCCAGGGCCTGGATCTGGCGTTGGACGGCCGCATCGGCTCCTTCCCCGATGCTCACCATCGTGATCACCGCCGCCACGCCGATCACGATGCCGAGCATGGTGAGGGCCGAGCGCAGCTTGTTGCGGCGCAGGGCCCGCATCGCCACCCGGACGGTCATCTGGAGGATCTGCGTCATGCGCGTAGTGCGGCCCGGGCGGCCACGGGCGCTCGGCTCAGGTCCGAGACGATCTGGCCGTCGCGAACGGTGATCACGCGTCCGACGCATGCCGCGACGTCGGCCTCGTGGGTGACGACGACGAAGGTGAGCCCCTGCTCCCGGGTGAGCCGCTGGAAGATCTCCAGGATCTCGCCGCTCACGCGCGTATCGAGATTGCCGGTCGGCTCGTCGGCGAGGAGCAGCATCGGGCGATTCACGAGGGCCCGAGCGATGGCGACGCGCTGCTGCTCGCCCCCGGAGAGCTGGCTCGGAAGGTGGTGCTCGCGTCCCTCGAGGCCGACGGCACGCAGCGCCGCGCGCGCCCGCTCGCGCTGCTCGGCCGTGCTCGCGCCCGCGTACACCAGCGGGAGCTCCACGTTCTCGAGCGCGCTCGTGCGGGGCAGCAGGTTGAAGCTCTGGAACACGAAACCGATCTGCCGGTTCCGGATCTCCGCCCGGGCATCCGCCGAGAGCTTCGCCACGTCGCGGCCGTCCAGGCGGTAGGTGCCGCGCGTCGGGAGGTCGAGGCAGCCCAGCACGTTCATCAGCGTGGACTTGCCGGATCCCGACGAGCCCATGATCGCGACGGTTTCGCCGCGCGCCACGTCGAGGTTCACCCCGCGCAACGCGTCGACGCTCGAGCCCTCGAGCTCGTAGACGCGCCAGAGGTCGCGTACCTCGACGAGCGGCAGGGCCACGGCTCACCGGTAGCGTGGGCGAGCGACGAGCGGCGAGCTCTGGGGCGGCTCGGACTCGGCGGCGCGCTGGTACCCGATCACGACGGCATCGCCGGGCTCGACGCCGTCCGACAGGAGCTCGGCGAAGCGGTCGTTGCGAAGTCCGGTCCGGACCTCCACGCGGCGCAGCTGGCCACCCTCGTCGAGCGCCCACACGGCGGATCCGCTCGCCGAGACTCGAGCGTCGGTTCTGGGCTCGTCCGCCGGGAGGTCGGGTCGGAAACGCAGCGCGCGGATGGGCAGCCGGGTGACCTCGTCGCGGCGGTCGGTCGTGATGGTGACGGTGGCCGTCATCCCCGGCTTGAGCTCGAGCGAGGCGTTGTCGACCTGGATCACCACGTCGTAGGTCACGACGTTCTGGACGGTCGTGGGCGCGTTCCTCACCTGGATCACGTCGCCGTGGAAGGTCCTCTCCGGGTAGGCGTCGACGCCGAAGGACGCGGCCTGGCCTTCCCGCACGCCCCCGATGTCCGACTCGCTCACCTTCGCCTCCACCTGCATGCGCGTCAGGTCCTCGGCGATCAGGAAGAGGGTGGGGGTCTGGAAGCTCGCGGCCACGGTCTGGCCGACGTCGACGTTGCGCGAGACCACCACGCCGTCCACCGGGGAGCGGATGTCCGTGTAGCCGAGATTCACCCGGGCCTCGGCGAGCGCCGACTCGGCCTGGCGCACGCCAGCCTCCTCGACCGCGAGCTCCGCCTCGGCCTGCGCGTAGCCGCTCTCGGCCGTGTCGAGCTCGCTCTCGGGGATCAGGCTCCGCGCGTGGAGCTCGGTGGCGCGCGCGCGTGTGAGGCGCTTGAGCGCGAGATCGGCCCGAGCCTTCCGAGCGCGCGCTCGGGCGTTCTCGAGATTGGCCTCGGCCTGGTCCGCGCGCACCTGGAACTGTGCCGGGTCGATCTTCGCGACGCGTTGCCCCTTGCTCACCCTGGAGTTGAAGTCCACGTCGATCTCGCGGATCGGCCCCGAGACGTAGGTGCCGACCTGGACGGTCGTCACGGGGTTCACGACTCCGGTCGCGGTGACCGTCGTCTCGATCTCGCCGCGGTCCACGGTCTCGGTCACGAAGCCGCGCTCGTCCGGTCCTCCGCGGCCCGAGCAGAAGACGAGGCCGCCGGCTCCGACGGCGAGAGCCGCCGCGAGGAGCGGCCCGATGGCGATGCGTCGCCTGTCCCCCACTGGTCTCCTCGGCTCCAGCGCGCGAACTGCGCGAGCTAGGCTCAGG
>Ga0214473_10012034_pt1 | contig 10153 bp, 4 predicted proteins | sample RVTome_7_FD_203509 | JGI IMG/M metagenome (GOLD analysis project Ga0214473, IMG submission 203509) | Soil microbial communities from uranium-contaminated site in the Upper Colorado River Basin, Wyoming, United States - RVT98D197 | ecosystem: Environmental > Terrestrial > Soil > Contaminated >... | reverse complement strand
GCAGTCGCCCGCGAGCGGGCCCGTCTACATGCTGCCGGAGCGCATCTTGTCCCTGGCCGAGCTCGCGGCGCTCGAGGCGCGCGAGGGCATCGAGCGGATCGGGCTGCTGTTCGACGTCACGCGCGGCCCGAACGGGCTCGAGGCGGCGCTCGACGACGTCGTCGCGCGCGGCCTCAACCTCGCGGGGCGCGCCGCCGTGATCGTGCTCTCGGACCGCGGAGTCTCCGGCTCGCACGCCGCCGTGCCCGTGCTGCGCGCCGCGAGCCGCCTGCACGACGCGCTCGTGAAGGTGGGCCTGCGCCACCGGGTCGGGATCGTGGCCGACGCCGGGGTCTGGGACATCCAGCACACGGCGCTGCTCGTCGCCGTGGGTGCCGACGCGCTCTGCCCCTGGCTCGGCTGCCTGAGCGCGGGCGAGCGCGAGAGCATGTATCTCAAGGGCCTGCGCGGCGGCTTCATCGAGGCGATGTCGATGACGGGCGTGACGCCGGCCTCGGCCTACTGCGGCGCGAAGCTGATCGAGGCGGTCGGGCTCGACCCTGCCTGGCTGCGCACGGAGTTCCCGGGCGTAGCGCGCCACCTCGGGGGCATCGGCCCGGCGGAGCTCGATCGCGAGTGGCTGAGCTTCCACGCCGAGGCGTTCCAGCCCGGCGCTCCGGCCGAGCTCGTCGACGCGGGCGAGTTCCGCTTCAGGAACGCGGCCCGCCCGCACCGCAACAGCCCGGACGTGGTGCGCACGCTGCACGCCGCCTCGGGCTACGCGGCGCGCGGCAAGGAGCCCGCGGGCTCGCGGGCCGCCTACGACACGTTCGCGCACACGGTGAACGATCGCGAGCCGCTGGGCGTCCTCGACCTGCTGCGCATCGTCCCGCACGCGGAGCCCATCCCGCTCGAAGAAGTGGAGGGCGAGGAGCACGTGCTGTGGCGCTTCATGGCGCCCGGAATGAGCGAGGGTGCCATCTCCCAGCCCGCGCACCGGGCCGTGGCGCGCGCGATGAACGCGCTTCACCGCTATTGTCTCGCGAAGTTCCGGTGCAACGGAGTGCCCGTTCCACCCGGCATCGGCCCGATCGCGAACTCCGGCGAAGGCGGTTTCGACAAGAGCCGCATCGGCCGCGCCGACGGCAACCGCAGCATCCAGTACGCGGGCGCGCGCTTCACGGTCACGCCGATGACGGCCGCCCGCGTGGCCGAGGCCGAGGTGAAGTTCGCCCAGGGCGCCAAGCCGGGTAAGGGCGGCCAGCTGCCGGGCAAGAAGGTCTCCCCGCGCATCGCGCAGCAGCGCGGCTGCGAGCCCGGCTACGAGCTCGTCTCACCGCCCGTGAACCACAACCTCTACTCGATCGAGGACGTCAAGCTGATGGTCGAGAGCTGGCGACACCTCAACCCCGACGTGCGCGCCGCGCTCAAGTTCGTCGCGACGCACGGCGTCGAGATGGCGTGCATGGGCGGCGTCAACGCCGGCGCCAACCGGCTGCACCTGTCCGACGGCTGCGGCGGCACCGGCGCCGCCAAGCGCGTCGACCAGAAGCACGGCGGCGTCCCGGTCGCGGCGGTGCTGCCGGCGGTGCAGGACATGCTGGTCGAGGAAGGGGTCCGCGAGCGCGTCGAGCTCTCCGTCGACGGCGGCGTCCTGACCGGCGAGCACGCGCTCAAGCTGATGCTGCTCGGAGCCGACCGCGTGGGCTTCGGCACCTCGCTGCTGATGTCGATCGGCTGCTCGATGCTGCGCCAGTGCCACCTCGCCGGGCCGCAGCCCGGCGACCCTACCGGCAAGCGCCGCCAGGGCTGCACGCTCGGTGTGGCGACACAGGACCCGGCGCTCGTGGCGCGCTTCACCGGCAAGAGCCGGCACGTGACGCGGCTGCTGCAGCACGTAGCCCTCGAGCTGCGCGAGCTGATGGCCGCGAATGGGATCCAGAGGCTCGCCGACGTGGTCGGACGCCGAGACCTGCTCGAAAAGCGCCCGGACCTCACGGGCAAGGCCGCGCTCCTCGACGTCGGCCACATCGTGGGCGCCCCGCCCGCGCGCGCGCTCGAGCGCGACGACGCCGAGCAGCGCCGGCGCTTCGCCCCGCCCCGGCGCGAGGAGGAAGAGGCCGCCGCGCGCCGGGCGCTCTGCGGCGAGGAGATCGAGCTCAAGGCGGTGCTCACGAACGTCGACCGCTGCGTCGCCGTGGGTGCGGCCGGCATCGTGGCCCGCCGCTACGGAGACGCCGGGCTCCCGAAAGGCCGCCTCGTGTTCCGCCACCGCGGCGCGGCCGGGCATTTCTACGGGGCCTATGCCCTCGGGGGGATGGAGCTCTACCTGCGCGGTCTCGCCGCGGACTCGTCGTTCACGGCTGCCTACGGCGGCAAGCTGGTGGTGGTGCCCGAGGGGGGCGACACACGGCTCACCGTGGTCGGCAACACGTTCGGCTACGGAGCGCGCGCCGGGTGGGCCTATCTCGCCGGGCGCGGCGGCAACCGCTTCGGCATCTGCATGCGCAAGAGCCACGAGGGAGGGGGCCCGCGCGTGGTCGTGGAAGGCGTCGAGGCGAACGCCTTCCAGTACATGACGGGAGGCGTAGCGCTCGTGCTCGGGACGGTCGGCTTCAACCTGGGCGCCGGCCTCACCGGCGGCCGCGTCTACCTTCTCGACCCGGACGGCTCGCGGCTCAACCGCCAGTACGTGAAGGCCGAGGCCCTCGACGCGGCGGGCTCCGCCGAGGTGGAGCAGCTGCTGCGCGAGCACGTGGCCGAGACGGCGAGCCCCACCGCCGAACGCCTGCTGCGCTCGTTCGATCCGGGCCGTTTCGCCCGCGTGACGACCGCTCTCGCTCCCGAGCCGATCGAGTAGCTCGCGACCCTTCCGCCCGGACGCGCCGCAGCAGTCTGTCGAAAGACTGTTGAAAAGCTGTCGACCTCCGGTGGAACTGCGGTGGGAAACCTGTGGAGCGTCGAGGGCTACTTGGTGACGTGGAGCTGCAGCGGGTTGGTGAGCGCGCCGCTCGCATCCTCGAGCGCGATCGCGTAGACCGTCGGCGTCACGCGCGCATCCAGCTCGAGGAGCACGCTCACCAGGTTCGCGCTCACCCATTTCTGACGGATGACCGTGATCCCGCGCGGGGTCTCCTTCAAGGGCAGGATGCGGACGTACTGGTCGGAGCGCAGGCCGGCGCCACGGATGTCGAGCAACACCTTCCCAGGACGCCGCACAGACAAGGGTGAGACGGCCGACAGCGACGCAGGCTCGGCAGGAGGCACGCTCGGCGTCCGCGGCTCCGGGTTTGCGGCGATCGCTGCGGGCGTCGGCGCGGGCGTGGGCGTGGACACAGGCATCGCAGTGGGAACGGGCTCGGCAGTCGGCGCTGGGTCGACGACGGACGCCGGCGTGGGCTTCACGCCGGTGACGGTCGGTGCCGGGGTCGGAGCGGTGGCAGCGACCGGCTGCGGGGTCGCGGTCGCGCCCGCGTCGGGCTGCGGCGCGGCCGGAGGAGGCGTGGGCGACGGCACCGCCCGGGCCGTGATCCCAGGCTCCGCCTGCTGTCGGTACAGCCAAAGGTAGCTCGACGCCGCGGCCGCGACCAGGAGCACGGTCCAGAGGAAGAGCGGCCGGTGGCTGCGCGAGGCGCGGCGCGGGGTCGGGCGGGGTGCGGCGCTCACACGCGGCGGCGCCACGGCGCGCTCGGCCTTGGGCTCGGCCCCCCGGGTGGCTTTCTGCTGAGCCGCCGCGAGCTGTGCCAGGTACGTCAGGTCCTTGGGCCGCCACTCGGGCGAGCGCTCGAGGCAACCCATCACGCTGTTCGCCAGCTCGCGCGACAGCTCGGGAGCGATCTCGGCCAGCGGTTTCGGCGCCTCGCCGCAGGGCCGGCCCACCAAGGCTTCCCAGCACAGGCTGCCCACCGAGTAGATGTCGGCCGCCGTCGAGGGCGGTCCGCCTTCGAGCCGTTCCGGTGCCGCGTATCCCGGCTCCGGGCGGCCCCTTGCCGCCGGAGCGAGGTCGATCTTGAAGTCGCTTCCAACTTCGACGCGCTCCGGAGCGATCGACGCCAGACTCTCGCCGCGGTCGTGCACCGTGTTGAGCGCCTGGGCGAGTCGCTCGATGAGCCGCAGCCGCTCGGACGGCGTATGGGGCTGCTTCAGCCAAGCGTCGAGTCGCATACCGCGCTCGGAGGCTAGCCGCGCTCAGGGAGCGGGTCAAGCGGCGCGGTTGAGGATGCGCTATTTCTGGGCGAGCGGCGGCGACCCCTTCTTCTGCGCCTCGCGATCGACGACGGCGACAAAATCGTTGAGCCTGGGGAGCTTCTTGCCGTTGATGAAGACGGTCGGCGTCGAAGCCACGCCGAGCCGGTTTCCTTCGGCGATCTCGGCTGCGAGTGTGGCCTTCGTCTGGGGGTCTTCGAGGCAGCCTTGCATCGCCGCGGCGTTGAGACCCGCTTCGCCCGCGAGCCGGACGACGTCGACCGGCTGCGGGCTCTTGACCTCGCTGCTGAACACGCGATCGTGATAGGCCTCGAACTTGCCCTGGTTCTGCGCGCAGATGGCGCCGAGCGCGAGCGTGCACGAGCCGGGGTGGACCGCCCGCGGCAACTTCGGGTTGCAGCTGTTGTCGAGCGGGAAGTTCTTGAAGTACACCGCAAGGCGCCCGCCCGCCTGGGGTACGAACTGCGTGAGCGCGGCCGCGAGGTTGCGGCAGAACGGGCACAGGAAGTCCGAGTACTCGACCACGGCGACGGGTGCCTTCGGGGATCCCTTGACGGGAGCGTTGGCGAGGTCGATCGCCTCGACCTTCGCCGCGTCGTACTCGCGCTGCGCGCGCGCGGCGAAGTAGGCCTCGAGCTTGGCCGGATCGTCGAGCGTCGACTGCAGCTTCTCCGCCTGCCCTCGCCAATAGGCGGCGTCCTGGGGCGCGTCCGCGGTGGCGGGGCTCGCGCCTTGGGCCGGGGCGGCGGGACGAGCCGCTTCCGGCGTCGGCAAGCTCGGCGCCATCGGGGCGGGCGCGCCGAGGAGCCGGGTCTGCCGCTGCGCGGTGCGGTGGACGAGCGTCAGGTTCGCCGCGAACACGAAGGCCAGGATCGCGAGGGCGCCCGAGATCCCGCCGGCGACCGCCAGCCGGCCCTCGGGCGCCGCGCAGGCCGCGCCGGCGAGCGCCGCGGCGCCGCGCGCGCGCAAGAGCGCAGCGAGTGCCAAGGCGCCGAGCACGTACGTGAGCACGCACAGCCAACACAACGCGCCGACCCCGAACACCTGGACCGCCAGCAGCACCAGATCGACGAGCACTGCGGAGGCGAGCCCTCCCGCCGCGACGAGCGCAAGCGGCCAGGCGAGCCCGGGCGGCCCGACGAGGGCCAGCAACAGCAGCAGAACCGTCGAGAGGTAGAAGGCGAGGCCCCAGCCGGCCACGGGGAAGCCGGCGACACGCGACCAGTGGCTGCGCGCGACGTCGTCGCAGCCGCTCGTCCGGCCGTCGCCGCAAGCCTCGCTCACGGCGGCCACCGCGCGCGGCTCGCCGTGGTGCTGAAGCAGCAGCAGTCCCGCGACGGCCGCCGCGGCGGCGCACAGGACGAGAGCCGCCACGATCCGCTTTCCCGCGCTCTTCTCCACCGCAACCTCCCGAAGCTGGGGACCCGGGGTCAGGTCTTGAACTGACGCATTGAATCCACACAATGCGCTACTTCAAGACCTGACCCCTGAGCGAATCTAGCCGACGACCCCGGCCAGCGCAACGCGCGGCTGACGCGACCGACGTGCGGATAGAATGCGCGTCCATGCCCCAGGTCGTGATCATAGGCGGCGGCTTCGGCGGCCTCGAGGCGGCCAAGGCCCTCGCGCGGGCACCAGTCGAGGTGACGCTCGTCGACCGCAAGAACCACCACGTGTTCCAGCCGCTGCTCTACCAGGTGGCCACGGCGGGGCTGTCGCCGGCCGAGATCGCCTCGCCGATCCGCCGCATCCTGCGCCGCCAGGCGAACGTGCGCGTGCTGCTCGGCGACGCCACGGCAATCGATCCGGGGGCCAAGCGCGTGCATCTCGATTCGGGAGTGCTCCCTTACGACATCCTGATCCTGGCGGCCGGCGCGACACACTCCTACTTCGGGCACGACGCCTGGGAGGCGCACGCGCCCGGGCTCAAGACGATCGAGGACGCGCTCGAGATCCGGCGGCGCGCCCTCTTCGCCTTCGAGCAGGCCGAGCGCGAGGAAGACGCCGAAGCCCGGCGGCAGTGGCTGACCTTCGCGGTGATCGGCGGCGGGCCCACCGGGGTCGAGATGGCCGGGGCCTTCGCCGAGATCGCGCGCCACTCGCTGGTGCGCGACTTCCGCCGTATCGACCCGCGTGCCGCGCGCGTGGTGCTGATCGAGGCGGGAGCGCGCGTGCTTCCTTCCTACCCGGAGGACCTCGCGCGCAAGGCGCAGGCGCAGCTCGAGGCGCTCGGCGTGCAGGTCTGGACCGGCTCGCCCGTGACCGGAATCGACGAGGCCTCCGTTGAGGTCGGCGGCGATCGTCTCGCGGCACGCACGATCGTCTGGGCCGCCGGCGTCCAGGGGTCGCCGCTCGCGCGCTCGCTGGGCGTTCCGCTCGACCGCGCGGGCCGCGTGCGCGTCCAGGCGGACCTGAGCGTGCCCGGCCATCCGTCCGTGTTCGTGATCGGCGACCTGGCGGCCTTCGAGCAGGACGGACGGGCCGTCCCGGGTGTCGCGCCGGCGGCCCTGCAGATGGGCGCGCACGCGGGTGCCAACGTGGCGCGCGCGCTCGGCGGCGAGCCGCTCGCGCCTTTCCGCTACCGCGACAAGGGCTCGCTCGCGACGATCGGCCGCAGGCGGGCGGTCGCCCTCATCGGCAGCCTCCGGCTCTCGGGCCTGGTCGCCTGGCTCGCCTGGCTGCTGATCCACATCTTCTTCCTGATCGGCTTCCGCAACCGGCTGGTGGTGCTCTTCAACTGGGCCTGGGCGTACGTTACCTACGACCGCGGCGCCCGGCTGATCCTCGGCCGTGGCCGGGACGCCCCAGCAAGGGGTCAGGTCTTGAACTGACGCATGCCTGGCCGGGACGCCGCGGTGGGGAAGCTCGGCCGACCTCCTAAGAAAATCAGATCCGGCTGCCCTCCAGGAAGGCCTTCCAGAACCACGAGGACGTCTTCGTCACCCTGGCGGCGGCGGCGGGCCTGCCCAATCTGAAGCAGGACCTGCGTCAGGGCTACAAGATGGGCGACGCGGCTTCTGGTCGCTCATCGACCCTCCTTTTTCCGCGCGGGGGGACAGTCAGCGAAGTGTGCGGCGCTTGGCCGCCTTGTGGGGCGCCCGCCTGGCTTTCCCCGGCGAGCACCGGTTCAACACGGTCCGCCCGCGTGGACTGCGCGGTGGACCGTGTGCGGCCTCGCTCAGGGTTCGACTTCTATCACCAGTCTCTGCTCGGCCTCCGCCACCCGTCCTCCGGAAGTCCGTACGCGTACGACGGCCTCCCCGACTCCGTTCGCCTCGACGGTGATCGAGGAGGCGCTGCAGCCCGTGATTCTCAGGATGGAGTCGCCGAAGGTGACGAAATCGAAGCCACACTCCGGCGTGGCGAAGCCGCTGCCTCGGATCGTCACGAGCTCCCCGAAGCGGGCGCGCGCGGGATCGATGCCGGTGATGGCGAGCGGAGGAAGGGCGGTCCGCAGACCACGCGCCGAAGCGGCCGGCACGAGCTCGATCGTGTCGATCTCCAGGTCCCCGACTTCCAGCGCTTCGACCTCCGCGGACGTTACAGCGAAGCGGGTGCCCACATCCGGACCGATGGCGAGCAGCACTACGTCGTCCGCGCTCCGAAAGTGCGGGGAGTCCCCGAGCACGAGGTTCACCGTCTGCCAGGCTCCCGCCACCAGAGGCTGCCGCGCGAAGAAGGGGACGGTCGCCATGCTCTCGTCGTAGTTCCCGCCACGGTGAAGCCAGAAGCCGCCCAGGTCGTAGCCCGCAGCGTTCGCGGCCACACGTGCCGTCACCCGGAGCGCGGAGTAGCGTTCGGGGCTGAAGAGTCGAGGCAGGCGACTCACGTCGCCGAGCGGAATCTTGTCAGCGCGCGATGGCAACCGCAGGTAGGTGCCGCCTTTCACCAGAAGCGCACAGCTGTCGTCGTTGGGCACGCCCACCCGCTCCACGGCCTCGCGCTCCTCCTCGCTCACCCATTCCTCGAGCTCATCACACGTTGTCCAGCGCGCGGCGCGCGGCACTCGGGCGACGACGGCCGGCGCCAGCTCCCGAGCGACCAGCGTGCAGCCGGGCCCGTGCTCGAGCAAATCCATCCCCCACGCCGTCGAGGAATCGAACGCTGTCATCATGTGAGCGCAGTCGCACTTGAACACCGGTTCGGTCGGCACCGGCGAGGTTCCCGGGATGCGAGTGCCCTTCAAGTACACGTTGGAGACGTACTCGGCGCCCGGTGGCTCCTCGACGCCGTACCTGGCCAGCATGGCTCGAGCCAGGGCACGCGCGGGATCGAGAAAGAACATCCCGTGTGGGACGTTGCTCTCCATCCCGAACCAGCCCCACGGCAGATTGGCTTTGCATCCGTCGCCGCTTTGCAGCCCGTGGCCGATACGCGCTCCGTCGCCCAGCTGCGGGTATCCCGCGGCTCGGCCGTATACCCGGGTATCGAACCTCCTGTCCCACAGGCCCGGTTCGCTCGCGCCCGCCGCCACGCTGTTATCAAGCTGCCCGTCTCCGTCGCGGTCGCCCGTCAGGGAGACGAGCTTGTAGGCGACTGCTCGCTCGGGAGGTGTGGTTGGCAGATCCGGCGCTTCCCCGGGGACGTAGACGAAGGCCTGTGTCGAGAGACGGTCCCTAGAACGTGGGATCTCCGTGCCGTGCCCGTGGTTCCAGAGCCATCCGCTCCCCGCCTGCGACACGAGGATGGGATGCGTCTTGTTCGAGTCGGTCCCAACGCCACATTCCGCCCCGCCGATCGGGTCGTCGATGGCGGTCACGCACAGCTCGTCCGCCTTCCGGTAGGCAAACCTGTTGTGAGCTTGCGCCTGGACCATCACGAGCTGCTGGCGCGTGAGCTGCTCAGTCCAGGAAGCGGCCTTTCGGACGACCACCATGCCCCCTTCGACGTCGTTCTCGTGGAAGCCAAACCACTTGGGATCCCGCGGGTGGAAGTAGGCGAAGTGAAGGTAGTAGTGCCGCGCCGTCTCCTGTACCCCGTAGTATACGTGGGCGGAGAGATCCCGGTTGTGGGTTGCCGCGTCCTTGAGGTTTGCGGAGTTGTCGAAGCCGTTCCAGTCGCCATCGTAGTCGATGCGCACGAAGTGGTCTTCGTAGGCCTCGCCGTTGTCCGTCCGCGTTCGCTTCGGCTTGCGGTTCTGGAGGAACACGGGGGCAAAGCGTTGCACCACGAGAAGCTGCCGTTCCAGTGGCCCCAGGTCGCGTGACAAGTCGAGGCCCCTCGGTGCCGGGGCCCCGGGTCCCGCGAGACGCCACCAGAGCCACGTGCCTGTGATCACGAGCAAGACTGTCGCGCCAGACCAGCGCCAGCGTCGCATCACGCCCGCCCGCGAGTCTGGTGGCGGCGGAGCGTGACGGCGCCACACCCCCAAGAGCTGCTATGGACGGATCTCCTATCGATCGGCGACACGACGCTCACCTCCAAGTCGAGCCGTCCGCGGTCCCACCTGAAACAGGATGTCACCCCCGTGGGGTCGCGCAGGCCGAGCAAGATCGGCCCGTAGACCGGCCTCTGAAGCAGGTGGCTGGGGACGGTTTCGTTGATGGGGTCGTTGATGACTTGCCTGCGAACGAACGTTGAGAGCTCCCTCATGGTCAAGGCCCGCTCTGGCCATCGGAACCTCGCCCCGCAGGCCTGCGACGAAGTTCTTGCAGCAGAGACTCCTGTCCGGGACTCTCTGTTCCGCCGTTCCCGCGGTCAAGAACCAGCGCACGGTGCTCGCGAGGTTGTCGTCCAGGTCTCGATCGCCGGTCCTGCCTGGCTCGTCCGCTTTGGTGCGGCTCCCACTCTCGTGACGCCGCGTGAGCTTCCCGAGTCTCCCGCCTCGGACGTGCTCGGCGGCAGGGCAGTCATGGCCCGCCTGCAGCTACAGAGCAATGCGTCCGGCGTCGGCCGTCTCTCGCTGCGGGTCCCGGACGTAGCCGCGGTGGCGGCGCTGAGCGTCGACGGCAATCCCGTCGCCTTCGAT
>Ga0214473_10012033_pt1 | contig 10153 bp, 8 predicted proteins | sample RVTome_7_FD_203509 | JGI IMG/M metagenome (GOLD analysis project Ga0214473, IMG submission 203509) | Soil microbial communities from uranium-contaminated site in the Upper Colorado River Basin, Wyoming, United States - RVT98D197 | ecosystem: Environmental > Terrestrial > Soil > Contaminated >... | reverse complement strand
ACATATGCGGCATCCCCGTCGGAAGAATGCCGCCTGAATCGGTTAAACCGCGGGCATTCGAGGACTATAATTAGGGATTAAGCATGAAGAACCTGGAAGAATACCTGAGCCGGATCACGCTGGCTCCCTACATCTTTAGAGCCATGGCCCTGATCGGCGTCCGCCGCCGCGCCGGGAGCAACATGTTCCGCCACCAGATCGGAACCCTGGGGATCCTGCTGGACTACAAGTTGATCGACCCGGTGCTGCTGAAGGCTTCGGTCATCCACGACCTGTTTGAAGACGCTGCCGGGTTGCCCGGAGTCAGCCGCGATGAAATTGTCTGTATCGACGACGACGGCCCGGCTGTCTACGACCTGGTGATGGAGGTAACCCGGCAGGTGGTGAATGGGATTCGGGAGCCCAAGGCGGTTTTCCTGACCCGCATCATGGAGTCGGGAAGCTTCAGGGCCCGGGTCCTGAAGCTGGCCGACCGCATCAGTAACATCTTCTCGCTGGGCTTCGTCCACGACGAGGCTTTCGTCAGGAAGTACCTCATGGAAACCCGCGGATTCATCCTCCCATACGCGAAAGAGATCAACGAGAACATGTATCAGGAGCTTTCCGACCTGGTCGCGGACCGCGAGTACATGCTGAAACAACGCCTCGAGAAAGACCGCGCCTGAGCGGCTGCGGCCGTGCGTCGCAAAAGGTGGTCAGACCGTCGTATGCAGGAAGGTCCCTTTGGGCTCTGCAAACCTGATCGCCAGGAATGAAACGCCGACCGCATACAGACTTTTCCCCGCCGCCGTTTCCTCGCTGACATTGGTGACCCGGGCCGAGGCTTCGAAAAACTCACAACAGATCTTGAGCGCGGACTTGAGGTCAAGCCTCTCCTGGCATCGGAAGCGCATGCCGTTCGGGGAAAAATCGATCATGGTGGCCGTACGGGGCTTCCCGGGCCAGGCGGAGTAAAACAGGATCGGCCTTTCCGCCTTGATGCGGGCGGCCGAGCGCATTTCGACCTTTTCAAAATCAGCCGGGTATTTCGATTGCAGAACGCTCCCGCAGGTCGCGCACCGCTCCCCGGGGAGCGGTTTCCTCGCCAGGGGCTTCCGGCACACCGGACAGGTGATCGCCGGGGCCGGCTTGGGATTCGAGGCTGCCCGGGCCGGCCTGGTCCCGCGGGATTTCAATCCCCGGTCGTACGCGGCGCGGCGGCCTGGGTCGCGGAGGGTCTCATAGGCTTCGTTCAGGAGGGCCGCGTTCTCCGGGGAACCGCCGAGGTCCGGATGCTGCTTCAGGACGCGCATCAGGGTGTGATAGCTGGCGCGGATCACCTCCGCGCTCGCATCAGGCTGAACCTGCAGGATCCGGTAATAGTTGCGCCGGTTCTTCATCAGTTTTTCCTATCGTCATCCGCATGCCGGCACTTCAAAAGAATGAATGCGCCCGCTTTCCGGCCGCGGGAAATTTTCTGTCAGCTGAAACCCTTTGCGGCCGCCGGTCACATACCCACCGGGAACTAATGCGGAGGAATTGCTGAAAGGAGCATTCGAATGAAAAGGATGATTGCGGCAACCGTTTTGACGCTGGTGTTTGCGGCGCTGGTTTCGGGTGCGCCCGCCGTGGCGCAGGACCTGCACCGGGAATATGCCCTCGGCGCGGGCGGCAAAATTTCGATTCGCAACGTTTCGGGCGATCTCAAGGTGACCGGCTACGGCGGCAACAGCGTCGTCGTCAACGCCGTCAGGACCGGCCGCGATCGCGACCTGGTCCAGGTGGTTGACCAGAGCGCAGGCAACCAGATCGACCTGCGGGTGCAGTATCCAGAGAATTGCAACTGCGAGGCCGGCGTGAATTTCGAGGTTCAGGTGCCGGCGAACGTGGCCTACAGCTTCGAAAACCTCACTTCGGTGAGCGGCGATGTTCAGATATCCGGAGTGCGGGGAAATCTCAAGGCCCAGTCCGTGTCCGGTGATGTGACCGTGGCGTCGTTCTCGGGCATCGCGAACGCCTCCTCGGTGAGCGGCGACGTCGAGGTGGAGATCTCCGGGCTGGTGGGCGCCGGCGACATGAAGTTTTCCACCGTCAGTGGCGGCGTCGCCGTCCGCGCGCCCGGCGGCGCCAACCTGGATATCGCGATGTCAACCTTGAGCGGCAGCCTCGAGACCGACTTCCCGATTCAGATCGAGGAGAAGAAATTCGGGCCGGGACGCTCCGCCAAGGGGCGCGTCGGCAGCGGCGGGACCAGCCTCCACATCTCCGCCGTCTCAGGCGACGTCCGCCTCTTCCGGAACTAGAGTCCACATCCACCAACCATCGGGGTCGGCGTCGGAATCGGGATCGCTGTCGATATCGAGGCCGGTCCCGACCCCGATTCCGATAGCGACCCCGATTCCCACTCGTTGGCCGCCCGTCCTTTTCATGCACTCGGGTGCGCCACAGGCGCGTGGGGGGCTTTCGCGGAACCAGCCGGGGGGTATGCGCCCATGGGGCACGTCCATGCTCTCCTGCAATATGTTGCCGGGACAATAGATATGCATGAGAGAGGAATGTCCCCTTTCTCCGGGGGTGCGAAATTGATAGAATCAGTCCCCCTTGAGCATAACAAAGAAGCCGCATAACTACGACGAAGACAAGATCAAGTCGCTGTCTTCCCTCGAGCACATCCGGAAGCGCACCGGGATGTACATCGGCAGGGTCGGGGACGGGTCGGACTACGATGACGGCATCTACATCCTCTTCAAAGAGATTGTCGACAACGCCGTGGACGAGTTCATCATGGGCTACGGCGACCGCATCGTCATCGCGCTCGAAGGGACGCGCCTGGCGGTGCGCGACTATGGGCGCGGCATACCGCTCGGCAAGGTGGTCGAATGCGTCTCCCGCATCAACACCGGGGCCAAGTACAGCGATGACGTCTTCCAGTTCAGCGTCGGCCTGAACGGCATCGGCACCAAGGCGGTAAACGCCCTGTCCCGTCAGTTCTCGGTCTGCAGCTACCGGGACGGCGAGTTCGTCTCGGCGGCCTTCGAGCGAGGCAAGCTCAAGCAGGAGAAGCGGGGGACAGCCCCCGGGGAGCCGGACGGCACCCTGGTGAGCTTCGAACCCGATCCTGAGATCTTCGGCGCTTTCGCCTTCGCCCCCGACCATGTCGAGCGCCGCCTGCGCCTGTACTCCTTCCTGAACGCCGGCCTGCGCATCGAGCACAACGGCCGCGTTTTCTCCTCACAGTCCGGACTGCTGGACCTGCTGCGCGACGAGGTGAGCGACGAAGCCATCTACCCGCCCTTGCACCACCGGTCGCGGATGATGGAGTTGAGCTTCACCCACACGCAGCGGTTTGATGAGACCTTTCTGTCGTTCGTCAACGGCCAGTACACCGCCGACGGCGGCGTGCACCTGAGCGCATTCCGCGAAGGCCTGGTCAAGGGCTTCAACGAATTTTCCAAGGAGAAGTTCGACGGTGACGACATCCGCGAGGGGATGGCCGGCGCGATCGCGATCCGCCTCAAGGAGCCGGTCTTCGAGTCCCAGACCAAGAACAAGCTGGGCAACACCGATCTGCGCGGGGAACTGGTCTCCCAGGTGCGTGAAATCGTCGCCGACCTGCTGCATCGCAATCCCAGGGCAGCCGAAAAGGCGCTCCTCAAGATCGGGGAGACCGTGAAGCTGCGCAAGGAGCTGCAGTCGATCAAGAAGATGGCGCGCGAGCGCGCCCGGGCCACCTCGATCCGGGTGCCGCAGCTCAAGGACTGTAAGGTCCACTTCGACAAACGCAGCGGCCGCGGCTCGTCGTCGATGATCTTCATCACCGAAGGACAGTCCGCCGCCGGCTCGATCGTCAGCTGCCGCGACGTCAACACTCAGGCGATTTTCGCGCTGCGCGGCAAGCCGTTGAATGTCTGCGACCTGCAGCGCGACGTCATGTACAAGAACGAGGAGCTCTACAACCTCATGCGCAGCCTGGACATCGAGGATTCCGTCGAGCGGCTGCGCTATCACAGGGTCATCCTGGCCACCGACGCCGACGTGGACGGACTGCACATCCGCAACCTGCTGCTGACCTTCTTTCTGCGCTTTTTCGAACCCATCATCCACGAGGGACACCTGCACATACTGGAGACGCCGCTGTTCCGGGTGCGCAACGCCAAAAGCACCGCGTACTGTTACTCCGAAGCCGAACGCGATGAGACCGTGAGGGAACTGCGCGGGGCGGAGGTGACGCGGTTCAAGGGGCTGGGGGAAATTTCGCCCGGCGAATTCAAGCGCTTTATCGGCCCGGACATGCGCCTGACCCCCGTGCGCCTGGCCAACCGCCACAGCGTTCCGGCGATCCTCGGCTTTTACATGGGGCGCAACACGCCGGAGCGGCGGCAATACATCATGAACCACCTCACGGTGGAGGCGGGGGGATGATCCCCCCTTCAGTGTTACGAGAATTTGCCCTGAGATGATCCCTGATGATCGGGATCGGGGTCGCAGTCGATTCCGGAATCGGGCTGCAGGTTTCGATCCCGATTCCGATCCCGACCCCGAGGGCTTGTTAATCCTGAGTCTATTTTCGGAACAGACACATAACCGGGGGATGATCCCCCCGATATCGACATAATCATGACCGACGGACAAAAGAACCTGCCCTTGTTCGGCGAACCGGAACCTGAAGCCGAGGCCGCGGCGCCCGCATCCGAGCCCACAATTCCGACCGGCCCGCAGCCCGGAAGCGACGGCCCGCTGCAGCGGCTCATCGACGGAAATTTTCTGCAGTACGCCTCCTACGTAATCCGCGACCGCGCCATCCCGCAGATCGACGACGGGCTGAAGCCGGTGCAGCGCCGCATCCTGTATTCGCTGCACGCCAACGACGACGGCAAGTTCATAAAGGTCGCGAATGTCGTCGGCTACTGCATGCAGTTCCACCCGCACGGCGACGCCTCGATCGGGGAAGCGCTCGTGGCCCTGGCCAACCGCCAGTATCTCATCGAGCGCCAGGGCAACTTCGGCAACATTTACACCGGGGACCCGCCCGCCGCGGCCCGCTACATCGAATGCCGGCTCACGGAACTCGCGCGCACGCAACTCTTCAACGACGAGCTCACGGAATTCGTCTCCTCCTACGACGGGCGCAAAAAGGAACCGGTGACGCTCCCCGCCAGGATTCCGCTTCTGCTCATGCTGGGCGCCGAAGGGATCGCAGTCGGGCTTTCCACGCGCATTCTGCCTCACAATTTCGTGGAACTGCTCGAAGCCCAGATCGCCATCCTCGGCAAGAAGCCGTTCCAGCTGCTCCCCGACTTTCCCCAGGGCGGCCTCATGGACGCGCAGGCGTATGACGACGGGCGCGGCCATGTCCTGGCGCGCGCCCGCATCGAAGCCAAGGACGGGCACAGGCTGATAGTCCGCGAGCTCCCCTTCGGGGCGACCACCGATTCGCTGATCGCCTCAATCGAGGACGCGGCCCGCAAAGGCAAGATAAAGGTCAGGAGCCTCAACGACTTCACCGCCGGGCAGGTCGAAATCGAGATCCAGCTCTCGCCCGACCAGGATCCCGAACGCGCCGTCGAAGCCCTCTACGCCTTCACCCAGTGCCAGTTGCAGATACCCAGCCGGATGGTCGTCATCCGCGACCAGAAACCCGTCGAGATGGACGTGTCCGGGATCCTGCGCCACAACACGGCGCGGCTGGTGGAAATCCTGAAGCGGGACCTGGTCCACAAGCGCCGCCGGCTGACCGAGGAGATCCATCACCAGACGCTGGTGCGCCTGTTCGTCGAAAACCGGATCTACCAGCGGATCGAGACCTGCGATTCCGCGCCGGCGATCCGCCAGGCGGTCCTGGACGGTCTGCGGCCTTTCCGGGAACAGCTGCAGCGGGACGTAACCCACGAGGATGTCGAGATGCTGCTCGGGGTTGCCATCAGGAGGATATCGCTCTTCGACCTCGAGAAAAACCGCAAGGAGGTCGAGCGCCTGTGGGAAAGCCTGGCTGAAGTCGAAAAGGACCTGGCGGCGCTGGTGCCCTTTGCGATCCGCTACCTGCGCAATCTCGTGAAGGAATATGGCGCGGAGTACCCCCGCCGCACGCAGCAGGCGCAATTCGGGGAAATCTCGGCCCGGGAGTTGACCGCCCATGAACTCGCCGTCGCTTACGACCGGGACAAGGGGTACCTGGGGACCAGGATCGGCGGCGACGCGCTCCTGTCCTGCTCCCCCCTGGACCGCCTGCTGCTGGTGTGGAAGGACGGCCGCTGCAAGGTCGTGCCGCCCCCGGAAAAGCTGTTTGTCGACCACTCCGTGCTGTACTGCGCGGTCCTGGACCGGAATCGCGAGCTGCTTCTGGTGTACGAATACGACCTGTTCACCCACATCAAGAAGTTCATCGTCGGCGGGCTGGTGACCAACCGCGAATACCGGCTGGCGCCCAAGGGCGCCAACGTCCGCTTCCTGGCCGATGACCGGCCGGATGTGCTTTTTGTGCGCTACGCGGCGGACGGGCGATCCAGGATCCGGCAGCAGGAGTTCGCGGTGGATCGCCTTCCGGTGCGCGATCGTGAGGCCATGGGACCGGTCATGACCTCGAAACGGATCGAGTTTGTCGGCGCCGTGAGGCCTCCCGACTGGGATGAATCCCAGACCGGGCCCCGGGGCCGTTTCAGCCACTCCTCCTGACGGCGGCGGGGAATCGTGGGCCTTGCAACCGGGTGAGCCGGCGGTCATGATAAGGGAAGAGGAAAGCGACCGCTGTTTTTAGGGAGACGCGATGGGAAAGAAGTTCGGACGAACGGCACGGTGCCTGCTGGCGGTCCTGCTGCTGCCGGTTTTGGCAGCCGCCCAGGAGGTAACCCTTACGATCCTGCACACCAATGACACGCACGGCCACCTGCTGCCCTTCAGCTACCCGTCGATCGTCCCCGCCGGTTCGGAGCTGGCCCAGATCAGAGTGCGCCGGGACATCGGGGGGATCGCGCGCCGCGCTACCCTGGTCAAGAGGCTGCGCGCGGACCTGCAGCGCCGCGGCATCGAGGTCTGGCTGGTCGATGCCGGGGATTTTTCCGACGGCACGCCTTTCTCCACGGAATTCCACGGCGAGGCCGACCTCGCCGCCATGAATGCGGCCGGCTACACTTTCGGGACCCTGGGGAATCACGAATTCAACAATCCCCTGGCGACCCTGAAAAAACTCATCGGGCTGGCAAGCTTCCCCCTGCTTTGCGCCAACGCCACGGAAACGGCGTCCGGCAGGCCGCTGGCGCCGCCGTCGGCGATCCGCAGTGTCGGGCCGGTGAAGATCGGCGTCTTCGGCCTCGTTACGCGCGAGGCGGGCGGCTACCCCGCCGCCAGGGAGGGGGTGACGGTTGCGGACGAGATCGAAACGGCGCGGCGCCTCGCCGAATCGCTGCGGAAGGAAGCCGGCATCGTCATCGCCGTTTCCCATGCCGGTGAGATGGTGGATGAGCGGATCGCGGCGGCCGTCCCCGCCATCGATGTCATCGTCGGCGGGCACTCGCACTCGCGCCTGCCCGTGGGAGAGCTCATCTGGCGATCCGACGAGATGAAGGACCGGGAGGTAAACGGTACGGTCATCGTTCAGGCCCATCAGTGGGGAGGCGAGCTGGGCAGGCTCGACCTGCTGCTGGTCAGGGACGGGAGCGGCGCCTGGCACGTCGACCGCTATCGCGCCCGGCTGATCCCGGTGACTCCGGACATTCCCGAGGATGCCGAGGTGGCGGCCGTCGTGGATCGGTACTGGAAGCCGATCGCGGCGCGCTTCGGAGAAGTCATCGGGCAAGCCGCCGGCGACTTCAGCGAACGGGGCGACGACCTCGCGCAATACAACCTGGTGGCCGATCTGGTCCGCGAAGCTTTCGGCGCGGAGATTGAACTCGAGAACCTGGGCGGCGTGCGCGCTCCCCTGGTGCAGGGGACCGTGACCAGGGCGAGCCTGGTCGACATGGACCCGTTCGCCAATACGGTGGTGACCTGCAAACTGACCGGGCGGCAGCTGAAAGACATCGTCCAGCGGCAGCGCCCCGCGGTCTCCGGACTGCGCTATCGCATGGAAGCCGGGGTCCTGAGGGAAGTCACCGTGGCGGGACAGCCGGTGGACGACGGCCGGGTGTACACGGCGGCGACCAATTCCTATTTTGTCGGCGTGGCGCTGAAGGGCATCAATTGCGTCGATTCGGGCAAACTGCGGCTCGATGTCATCATCGAACAGTTCCGCAAGAAGGGGACGGTGCGCCCGGTTTACGACGGCCGCCGCGTCGTGATGTGAAGCTGTCGCCGTCCATGGGCCTGCTATGGATGAAACCAAACTTCGAGCCTGGTGGAGTTGCCGTCAGGGCCTGGACGGGCGGCTGGAAGGCGGTTCCGCCGCCGAGGTCCTCGCAAAGACAGGCTGGGCGAGGTCTGTCGGAAGCGCCGGCCCCTATCTGACCCTGTTCGCCCGCGCCGGCCTCGGCCGTCCGGCGGCGGACGCCGCCGTTGCGCGGCTCCAGATTCATGAGCTCCCGGGCGCGCGCGGATGCACCTACGTGGTGCCCTCACCCGACTACGCCCTGGCCCTGAAAGTGGGACAGGATTTCTTTGCCGTTATGAAGACCGCCCTCAAGCTGGGCGTCGGGGCGGCGGAAATCGACAGGCTTTGCGGGGCCGTCGTGGATGTTCTGGCTCATGGCCCGCTGGATCCCGAAGAGATCAGGCGCGCGGTGGGCGGCGCGGCCAGAAACCTGGGCGAACCCGGGAAGATGAAGGGGCTGGTGACGACCCTTCCGGTCGCTCTCGGCCGGCTGCAGTCGATGGGTGAAATCCGGCGCATTCCCCTCAACGGCAGGCTCGATCAGCAGCGATACCGCTACGCCTTGTGGAGGCCCAACCCGCTGGACGGGTGCCGGCTCTCCGGGATCCAGGCCTATACGGAACTGGCGCGCCGGTTTTTCGACTGGGCCGGACCGGCCACCGTAGCGGAATTCCAGTGGTTTTCCGGACTCGGGGTGAAAGCCGCCCGAATGGCGATCGAGCCGCTGCAACTCGTACCGCTCGCGGCCGGGTCGGATCGCCTGATGTCCCCGGAGGACTTCGCGCAATTCCAATCCTACGGCATTCCCGGCGAACCGCACGTAGTGCTGGTCAGCAGCCTCGACGGCATCAGCCATCTGCGCCGCGACGTCGAGAGTCTGCTTGCCCCGGAAGATCGGAGACACTCGCTGCTCTTCGGCAAGGGACTGATGGACCTCAACAGTCACGCGATCCTGGATCGCGGCCGGCTGGTCGGATTGTGGGAGTATGACACGGCTGCCGGGGAGATTGTCTGGCTGCCGTTCGTCCCGAAAAGCAGAGCTCTGCAGGCGGCGGTCGACCGTACCGAGGCCTTCATCCGCGAGGAACTGGGCGACGCGCGAAGCTTCAGCCTCGACAGCCCGAAAAGCCGCCAGCCGCGCATCGATGCCCTGCGCAAGGCCGCCCGGCATTAACCGGCATTATGTACGAAGCAGTCCCTCATGCGCCCGGTGGCGCACCCACTGACGCATGAAAATGGATTTCGATTCGCGGGTTCGGGCTTCCTTCAGGTGGGTCCGGGCTTCAGCCCGGACGCATGGCTGCAGCCTCCGGCCGCGCCTCCGGAGCATCGAGCAAACCAATGATCTGGACCAATCCTCGGACCTATTGTGCCGGAATGCTTAAGTGTCCGGGCTGAAGCCCGGACCCACTTGAGCGCATGGGGGGGACGGAGTATCCACAGTTGTGCTATTTTCGAAGCAGGTGTCTGGGGAGGGGGCGGAAATGAAGATCTGGCTCCGGCTGGTTATGGCATCGATCATGGCCGCGGCGCTCGTGCCCGGGGCCTGGGGGCTTCTCGCCCAGCGGGAGACGCCGGCCGAACGCGACGCGCGCATGCGCTGGTGGCGCGAGGCGCGCTTCGGCATGTTCATCCACTGGGGATTGTACTCGATCCCCGCGGGAGAATGGAACGGGAGGACGGACCATGCCGAGTGGATCCGGACCACGGCCCGGATCCCTTTGGCCGAATACGACCGGTTTGCCGGCCGGTTCAACCCCTTGAAGTTTGACGCCGAAGCCTGGGCGCGGACCGCCAGAGCCGCCGGCATGAAGTACATCGTAATCACCTCGAAACACCACGACGGCTTCTGCCTCTTCGACTCGAAGTACA
>Ga0214473_10012032_pt1 | contig 10153 bp, 13 predicted proteins | sample RVTome_7_FD_203509 | JGI IMG/M metagenome (GOLD analysis project Ga0214473, IMG submission 203509) | Soil microbial communities from uranium-contaminated site in the Upper Colorado River Basin, Wyoming, United States - RVT98D197 | ecosystem: Environmental > Terrestrial > Soil > Contaminated >... | reverse complement strand
ACCGGCTGTGGTTCTTCCTGGTCCAACCAATAACCCAACATGAATTGCTGTATGCCTGCTTCAGCATAACGCCCGATAAAATCCTGGAAGGCCTGCGCTGATTCGAAAGGCTGGTCGTTGGTCCAGCCGACGCAGAAAGAGCGGGTAATGCTTTTTGGATCACGTCCCAGCTCGAGCGCCAATTCGGTCAGGCGTTGGTTGTTGTCACGGACGTGCTGCAATGCTTCCTGCGGGGAGTACCGAAAACCGAGAACGGAGTTCCAATTATCGGCAAAGGTGGCGGCAATTTTGAGCATTCGTGGACTCTCAGCTGCGATCAAGAGTGGCGGGCGTGGCTGTTGGATAGACCGGGGTAACATGACTGCCCCATTCACCTTATAGTAAGTTCCATTATAGGTGGTGACTGTGTTACGCAACATCTGGTCCACAATGGTAACAACTTCTTCAAAACGGCTGACGCGTTCAGCGTTAGGCCATGCCTCGACCCCGGTCATCGGGTGGCAAAGGTCATTGGGTGAGCTGGCGCCGAGACCCAAGGTAAGCCTGCCACCTGAGATGTGATCCGCCGTCAGGGCTTGCTTGGCGATAACAGCCGGATTGCGATAGATCATGTTGGTTATCAAGGAGCCAACCCTGATGTGTTCGGTGCAGGCAGTAAAAGCTGTCAGGAGCGTCCAACCGTCCATCCATGGAACATTGGGATCGCCAGGAGCAGCGAATTTATCCCCCATCCAGAGGCTCTCGAAGCCCAGCTGTTCAACCAGCCTGGCACGTTCCCGCAACGGTGGCCAGGTAGGAAGGGGTGGAAGAAAGATACCAAATTTAAGACCTTTGGTATTTGGTGTGTCTGCCATTTCCAACCTACCGATCAGAATAAATTGACCGCAGCTATTTCTTTTTCACGAACTGTTCTACTTCGAACGATGAGTGTAAACCTAATCCTACACCCCATGCAGACAGTCCGTCAAGCTGTTAGATAAGCTATCAAACTATAATACTTACACCGGATAGTCCGCAGAAAACCCATAAAATATTTTTTTAATCAAGCTCCGCGAGCTGCATACTCTCTGGAGAATAATTTCTTTAGCTAATAGCTAATAGCCAACAGCTAACCGCTTACTGCTGCCTTTCCAAACCACCGGCTCTCTGATAGCACTTCAAAGTCGGGGCGGCGAGGCGCTTTTTGAAAAACCGTCAGGATTTCCGGCGATGGCACAGTCGGCTGCCGGTTGGTCAGGTTGAGGAAGGTGCCTTCAACACACAGGCTAACTGCTTTCTTGCCATTCTCTTTCAGGAAGTCATGCCAGGCTTTCCAACGGATACCCTGGGGAGATATTCCGGCAAGTTGGAAAGTGATGGTAAGAGTTTCACCCAAGCGTACCTCCCGGTAGAAGTTGACCATCAGGGAGGTATAGATCGGACCCACGCCTAAGACGTTAAAGGTTTCAGGCGGAAGATTATGTTGAGTGAAGTAGCGATAACGAAGCTCGGCTGCCGCATCAATGTAGGCAGAGTAGCGCACATGCCGGTTGGCATCGATGTCCGTCCAGCGAACCTCGTAGGGTATTGAATACGCATCCATGTTCGATTCTCCGGTTGACGGGATGTAGGAGGTCCTTTAGAGCAATTTACCCATACATGCTCATTCTATATCTGAATGCCGGTAATTCACAAGATGTAGTGAAGAAAACAGGCATGCCGGTTTCTTTTTACGGTCAATTCCAACACCAATTTTCACTCAGGAGATCACCAATAGTAGCTAACATATCTCTGGCAGCCATTGACAAATAAATGGTTTGAATGGTCAAACCGTTTGCACATAATCGAGATATCTGTTCACAATTTTAAAACCAATCGAGCTGTAGAGACCCAGTGCTGGCGTATTCCCAATACCCGTGGAGATACATACCCGGTTCATCCCATAGGTACGCATGCGTCGCAAACCTTCGAGCAGAGCGAGGCGGGTCAATCCCTGTTGCCGGTATGCCGGGCGTGCCCCGACCGGGCCGAAATCCCCGATGCGGTTAAGCGGGTCGATCCAACCATTCACGTAGGCGGCAATGACCCCTGACGGTGTCAATGTGACCACATCAAGGTCAGGGTGGTAAGTGGGTAGCTGCATAAAGCGGGCATAATCAGCAGCGCTGACGTTACCAACCGTCCACGGATGCCACACTTCACACTGTACCGCGGCGCGCTCTGAAATATCATCCACTTCAGCCATCGTGCAGATCCGGTAACCAGGGGGTATGGTTAATTCGGGGATCGGCTCGCTCAGCGAGCGCAGCATGTTCACCTCAGCAAACTCACCACTATAGCGGAATCCGTGTTGCTCCAGGAACCTGATCCGCCGGGGGTCATCCTGGCGGGAGCCTGAAACAATAGCCCCACCCCACTGCTTCACGTCACGCTGGCGCAGCTCGGCAAGACGCATTTCCACCCAGGCGAACGCCTCAACCTCGATGCCGGACCATTCATGCCCCGCTAGCACCTGGCAATCAAACGAGGGGTCTTCGCCTAATATGGCATATGCCACCAGCTTGCCCGCTTCAGCGTGCCACAGGCGAATGTGTTCATGAGGGCTAAGGTGGCATGCCACCATAAAGAAATTGAACAGCAATTCGCCGACGTGGGAGTAGTGCCAGTCATTGGTCCGCGCACGCGCCTCCATCAGCATATCCAGCATTCCCCGCAGGTCTTCCTCACTTGCGTAGAGCCTGGAGGTCAATGATTGGGTATGAGGGGGTTTCAAATTCATGACTGCTGTTTTTGCCACATTTGAACGGTGAGCTGAATGTGCCCGACGTGGGTGGCGGCATGCTCGAGGGCGTGCAAGATTGCCCAGGCAACGCTGACCTGGTTGCCATGACGCGGGTGGGTGCGCATTGTTTCCAGATCAGCAAGACTCAGATTCTCGAACGCTCCCTTCATGTAATCTTCCGTGGCGGTCAGGCGCTGGAGTAAATCTTGCTTGCTCACCCCTGCGACGTGGAACTCAGCCTCGCGATTCCGGTTGGAAGGCTCCCCCATGACCACGTCCCCGATCAAGAAGCGCTCTGCACCTAAGATATGGGTGAGGATCACACTCACCGAATTCATCTCAACGCCGGGCTTCCAGTCGAGCGCACCAGCTGGAAGGGCGTCCAAAGCCTGTTCGATATCAGTATGTAGTTCATGGAACCTGTCGAAAAGCGTTTCATAGAATGGCATCATGGTATTCCTCCATTTTTATATATTTTCTTGACGACTACGAGTATTCAATAAACAGATATAATTTGCCTTTACTATACCGCAAAGGAATAGCATGTCAAGAAGGGTGGCAGGAGGCAGATAAGTCAATACTGCGTGATATTATAAGGATACATCAAGCAGGTTGAGGGATGAGACACAAAATCGGATGAGGATTTAGCTGACAATCTCAGGTTATTTGGATAACTATTTCGGTCGTTGGGTGTTAGAAAAGGTATATCTCTAAATTACAAATACTGGTTGAGAAGGATAGGTTGAAAATGGATACAGCAGATAATACTACGGAAAAAGACCCCGTTTCGAATACAGAACCCTCGTTTTACGAGCGCCCACAGGTACACATCGAGCAGATCCAGGTTGGTGGTGGAGTCCCGATCGGGATCGAGCGCGTTACCAACCAGGCAGTGGGGATTGGAGGAGCTTACGGATCATGGGGCGAAAGTTACGATAACGAGGATTTGCCAGGTTTGTTAGAACAGGCGACGGGTGAACAGCTGGCGGATGGCGAACGATTAAATTTAGCCGAATTGGGTTTCTTGCACCGCCAGCACATCCCCAAGCTAAGCGAAGCAGAAAACCTTGAGCTGGAAGTTCAAGTGGGGGCGCGTTTTTTGCGTGAGGCAGCTTTTGCCAGCGGCTGGGAGCCGGGTGAAGTTGAGGCAGTACTCGTTGGCAATAGTGGTCCGGTGATAGACGATTACGTCGAGCGGATCGCACGGGAAGCCGGGATCCCGGAAAGCGCGCTGAAAGTGAGCATCCATAAGGCATGCGATGGCTCAGTAGCCGGGCTCAACCTGGCGCTCAACCCCAACCTGCCCATCCTTAAACAGCTCGGTCAAAACCTGGCCAAGGTGTTAATCGACAAGAAAGTGCTGGTGGGGGGCATCGAAGGACTGAGCCGGTTCTTGAAAACCTCCCACGATAAAAACGCGCTCCAATTGTTTGGCAATGGGGCGGGGATCATTGGCTTGATCCCCGGGAAAACGATGAAGTTCCTGGTCGGTCAGACTCACGAAGTGTTCGATGAAGAAGGGGTCTTGGCTTTGCACATGTATTACCCGCACTCCGGTCAGAAGGACGAGGGTCAATCCCTGGTCGAGGTCACCCAGCCCAATCCAAATAATATCCGGGTTGCCGGGTTAATGCACGAGCCGGCTGGAGGCTCACCCATCGAGATGGTGGGCATGATGGGCATGGTGAAGCTATTTGTACGTACCGGTGTCCAGGTCGTCCAGGAGGTCTATCAGGCTTACCAGCAAAAAATGGCAGATTTAGGCATGCCGGGGAAGGATATCGCCGTCGCCATTGTCCATCACGCCAACCTGAAGATCAACCAGCTCAAAGAAAAAAACCTGAATAGGGAAGGTATTCGCATCCCCATGCCCTGGTTGTTGAAGGATTTTGGCAACGTGAGTGCAGCCTCGAACATGATCGCCTTCCTGCGGAAACTATCCAGCTTGAAACCTGGTGACCACATCCTGTTCGACGGGTTTGGCGCAGGCACGTATTACGATGTCTTAGCCGTTGAATTGGGCGGATAACCATTAACACGAGCATCCCGGAACCCCGACCATCCGGAAAGTTTAGACAAAATCATCGGGGGGAAGGAGCAGCTGACCAAACTGAGTTATGGATAAAGGTGGGGAGCATACCTGAGTCATCATTACACTCCCATAACCGTGCTAATAATCAATCTTATAAATATCTATTCTCTGACCGAAGGAGGAATTTATATGAAACTCAATACTTTCATGACTATCAGTGCGATTGTAGCGTTTGTCTTTGGGGTGGGATTCATCCTGGCGCCGGCTGCGTCGTTGAAACCCTATGGAGTCTCCACAGATTTGACCGGTCTATTCTTAGGTCGTTACTTGGGTTCCTCACTCCTTGGCATAGCCTTCATCGCATGGCTTACCAGGAAAGCAGCCCCTTCCGAGACACGCAAGGGGTTACTGACAGGGCTATTCGTCACCATGCTGCTGGGATTCGTTGTCGCCCTATACGACAAATTTGCCGGTACTGGTAATGCCCTCATCTGGTTAAACGTCGTTATCTATTTGCTGCTGGCAATCGGGTTCGGGTATTTCGCCTTCATGAAATCGGATTAGACCGGCAGATTTGGAACCTGCATTCTTTGTGAGGCGGAGTCCTCCTGGTCGAGTAGCTCGACCAAATCAAGGAACACCAAGCCCGCCCACACCAAGTAAAAAAGACCTCACAGGTATCTAAAAACCTGTGAGGTCTGGATTAACCACCTCTTACTCAGCGATGTATCACCGGCAGGAAGGTGCGCAGAGGCGTGTTGAAGACCCCAAACTCCGTCAGGTGACAGAGTGGCAAGGTAAGCAGATTCCCAGCCGGGTCACGCATATACTCCCCTCCCAGGCAGGTCGTCACCGCATCAGCCCAGGCAGAGGCAATGCCATCCCAATAGTACAAAACGATGCTATCTTCAGGTCCGATGATATCTGTGTTCGTGTAGCTGAGCGTCACCGTCACCGGCAGGTTGAATGTAGTGACCGGGTCACCCATTGCAGCATGCGCAGTCAATGTGAAGCTGTTTTTCGCAAAAGACTGCCAACCCGAGTTGTGATGGGGAGCTGGCTGTGGGACGAAGGTGAAGGTGGTGTCAGTGATCAGTGCACCCTCGGGGATGAGAAAATTTGTCCTGCCATCCAGCGAGCTTAGCTCGCCACCCCCGTTTCCGATTATCTGCGTAAATCCTTGATATAGCTGCCAGTACGGGTCCTTCTGCTGCACGAAGGCATGCAGTGGGTTGTCTGGGTCGGGGTAGCCAGGTGGGACGTTGAGGCGATTGTAATCCAGGCGCAGGCCATCAATCCCATAGAGTTCACCATAATTAAACAGGTTATGGAGGTTAATGAACGTGGAAGGAATATCCCCCTCCAACTGGTTATCCTGCAGATACAAAATAAACAAACCGGTCAGATAACCCAGCTCGCTGGGTATGTTACCACTCAGTTGATTAGAGTCTAGCTGCAAGCTCACCATGGGCAGATACCCCAGCTCAATGGGAATGCTACCGGTTAATTGGTTATCTGATAACCATAAATATCCCAGATTTATCAATTCTCCCAGCTCACTCGGGATGGTACCGGTCAATTGGTTTTCAGCCAGGCTCAAAAAACCGAGGCTATATATATTCACTAACTCTATTGGGATACCCCCAGTAAGAAGGTTGTCACTTAAATCCAATAAAACCAGGCTGGTGAGACTTCCAAGCCCAGGGGGAATACCACCACTCAATTGATTGGCGCAAAGATCCAATTCATGTAGATTGCTGAGATTGATAAGCTCTACCGGTATGCTACCGCTCAATTGATTAACGCATAAACTTAATACCTTTAGAGTGGTAAGCTGACCCAGTTCAGGAGGAATGCTGCCGCTCAGCTGGTTGCCAAAAAGCTCCAAATTCTCCAGGCTGGCTAAATCGCCAAACTCAGGCGGAATACTTCCGCTTAGCTGGTTTCTGGATAGGTCCAAATAAGTCAGGCTGGTGAGATCTGCCAGGAATGGCGGTAAACTTCCGGACAATTCATTGGCATCAAGGTTCAAAACCTCCAGGCTAGTCAGGTTGGCAAACTCCATCGGAAAGCTACCGGTCACCTGGTTGATAAACAGATCAAGCACCACCAGGTTGGTGAGATTGCCCATTTCGAGTGGGAGGAATCCACTCAAATTGTTGTTCTCCAGTTCGATGCGAGTGACGTGCCCGGAGGCGACCGTCACCCCATACCATGCACCGGCAGTGTCGCCTGCAAGCCAATATTCGCTGCGAGTCCAAGCTGGTCCTTTGGTGTTGTCGTAAAACGCCACCAGGGCTTCGCACTCAATAAGAGGAATATCCATGACATCAGCACAAGAAAAAGTGCTGCCAGCGCCAGCCGAAAGGATAGAAACTGGCAGCGAGCTGGCTAATGCAATTACGATGGCAAACACGAAATAAATTGTGTGTTTCATCGGGTCCCTCCTCCGTGGTTGAAATTGAATGTTTTCAACCAAACCCATATACATCCCCCGTATTCAATTTTATTATAACAGTATCCATGTGGAATAAACATTAGTCTCCCCAAAATCATGCAGTTGAAATCATACCTCTGGAAACTGCGTGATTCGCCTTTGCTGACGTCAAGAATCGCTCGATGTGGTTATCCGATGATCGATCAAACTGGACTTTGCTTGCCGTACTAATAGCTGAAAGCCAATCTCCGCTCTTTTATAAGCAACCTTAAATATTGGACAAAAACCCGGTGTTTTCGTTACACCCCTTGCTCGTTTAATTGATTTCATTTTTTAGGTGGAGATGCTTTCTTCCGGTTGGCAAACACCAGTAACCCAATCCCGACAACCACCAATATGCCCCCATACAGCGCCCATTCACTCTGCCCGGTCATAAAACTGCCGGGTAAGACGTTGATCCCTTGCAGGAACCAGACTCCACCGGCAAGGATAAACAAAACAGCAATGATACTCACGGTGATTCTCATGATTTTTTCTCCTATTGTAGTGTTGAATGGGTTGATATTTGAGATTATTCTGGCATATTAAACACATATTCCAGTAGCCTGATTGTTAAGGATACGTAAAAGCTCCTTATATAGATGTCTACAATATACCTCTACGGAGTCGTTCGTCAAGGATGTACCGCCATTCGTAGCTTTGGATCTTGCGTTGATTCACCACCTGAAAGTCAACCGCAATCCCAGTCCACTCCGGTTGGTTTTGTTGTTTTCGAATGCACAAATTTAGTCGCGGTTAAATGGTGTAAATCCATGCTTGTCCTGTTCATTTTTAACGGCTAATCACCCCCCATTTATGCGAATTCTTAAAGTATTCATAAACCCCTTGTGGATTAGAACATTTGTGCTATAATATTACCAGAACCCCTGGCACGGGCAATGCGGAGCAAGACTTCCGCTCACCTGTGCCACTTTCTTTTTAACGCCATTGGGCAGCCCGCATGCTGCCTGGTTTTCACCGGCGTCCTCCCTTGCCAGGGAACTAGGCACTGCCACACCGTCAAACACCCGTGCCAGGGGCTCAACCATATGATTTCATCCATTAACCAACATTCATTCCTCGTTCGAACGTTTGAACGTTCAACGCTTCCCACACCCATTCCCCTATGAGCCGACCTCGCGGTGCCCCCAAAGGTAATCTTAACGCTCTCAAGAGCGGATTTTACTCACGCCTGTTTCACGCAACTGAAAATGGTGACTCGACGGATGACCCTCCCGGCAGCCTGCAGAATGAGATCACCCTGCTCAGGGTGATGATCCGGCGCACGATGCAGCTGGCGGAGGGCATCGACGACCTGCGCGAAGCCACACGCGTGTTGGATGCACTGGGGACAGCAGCCGGCAGGCTCGCCAACCTGTTGAAGGTGCAAAAGAGCTTGAACGAAGGTCAATCCCAGCTGGCAGATGAAATCTCCATCGCCATCCAACAAGTGAATACTGAACTAAGGAGAAAAAATGGATAAGCATCGACTCAAACCGATTCAAGTTGGCTCACGACCTATCGTTCCCGGTATCCCCAACCCCACCTGCCCGATCCTGTTGGAAGCTAAAAGCGTGCTGGATAAATCCCAGGACCTGCACCGGGCAATCCGCAAGCTCCGCCGTTCCACCCAGCGCTGCCACACCTGCCCGGAATTTGCCGGCTGCCATGTCTTGCGCTCGCATGCTCACGCCCTTGAGTCCAGCCTCCATGATCTGATGCAAGAATGGGGATTGTAGCGGTTATGACTTCAGACCATGAGGATGCACAGGATAGGCTGATTGCCGAACAGCTCGGGCATACCCTCGACTTGATCAAGGCGGAGATAAACGCTATCCAATCAGATCAAGCTCATCAGGCTGAGATCAGCGACCTTCGATTGAAAACCCTCGAATCACAGGCGACGGATTTTGAAAAGCGTTTGCGTGAGCTCACTGAAAGCGCCACTCAGTTTAAGTTCCTGGTCAGTCTGGCAGTCGGTGGGGGGCTGTTATCGCTGATTGAGTTGATCCGCAGTCTCCTCGAATCATGAATTCAGTTGTAAGGAACCCTATGGTAATTTCACCTCTCTCACCAAAACGTCATCGCGGCGGTCAGCCTAGCAATAACAACGCCCTTAAACACGGCTTCTACACCCGCCGCTTCAACACCACCGAGCTTGCTGGTGTTGAGTCCACTGATTACAACGGCTTATTGGAAGAGATCGCCATCATCCGCTTGTATGCCCGTCGCCTCATCGAGTTGGATAACCAGACTGCTGATGTATCGTCGGTCGCTAACATTCTGCGTATCCTATGTCTGGCTTCCCTCACCATCAACCGTTTGGTGAAAACGAGCCAGTTTCTCCAGGCTAACAGCGATACAGCTTCCTCCGACCTTTTTAAGGCTATCGAACATCTCACCGATGTTCTCAAGCTGGACCAATTTGATTCCCCTACAATCGAGACTGTCGATCCTCCCCCGCTGCTCACACCCTGAAATATATTCGTTCCGATTCGTTTTTTTGTATTCGTTTTTATTTACTCAAGTGCCATATCTGCCATAAATAGATACAGGAGCTAATCTCACCCATGACCCCTCCCACCGACAACCCTTCTTCTGCATCACCGAGTCCCATCCTTCCCGATGGTCCATGGCCCGCTTGTCCTATCCTGTTGGAAGCCAAAGCCACCTTGGATAAAGCCAAGGACCTGCGCAAAGCCCTGCGCCGTCTTTCCAGCTCCACCCGCCGTTGCCTTACCTGTCCCGAGAACATTGCCTGTCCCTCCATCCGCTATTTCGATAATGCCCTCCACCTCGCCATTCAGCAGCTGACTCATGAATTGGGCCTCGACCAGGAATGATGCCTACCACAGACCAGATCGCCCTATGGTTCTCAACGCAG
>Ga0214473_10012031_pt1 | contig 10153 bp, 4 predicted proteins | sample RVTome_7_FD_203509 | JGI IMG/M metagenome (GOLD analysis project Ga0214473, IMG submission 203509) | Soil microbial communities from uranium-contaminated site in the Upper Colorado River Basin, Wyoming, United States - RVT98D197 | ecosystem: Environmental > Terrestrial > Soil > Contaminated >... | reverse complement strand
ACGGCCCCGGCCGCGGCAAACGCCTGAAGCCGCAGGGCCGTCTCCGGATCCACCATGCGCCGACCAAACTGGACCGCGGACCCCGCCACCGAGGTGGCGACGACGCAGACCAGACTGGTCCCGACAGCCGCCGTGAACGGGAGATCAGCGAGGAACACCAGCGCCGGAACGAGGACGACCCCACCCCCGACGCCCAGAAGTGCGCCGAGGCCGCCAGCGCCGGCGCCGAGGCCGAACAGCAGCAGGGCAAGCATGGGACGATGCGGAATCAAACACGGCGCCCCCGGGCCGCAAGCCGCTCCGGGGTGGCCGCGCGACAGAGCCGCGGTTAGACTGCCGCCTCCGTGGGCGCAACGCACGAGGAGGCGACATGAAGCGCAGCATCATGCTGCTCGTGGTGGTGGGGACCGCCCTGGTGATCGGCTACCTGGTGTGGGGCAGTACGCACCTCGTTCAGGCCGAATGCGAGGTGTGCGTCGAGTACAACGGCCAGCAGCAATGCCGCCGCGGGAGCGGCACCAACGACGCGGAAGCCCGCCAGGCCGCGCAGAAGGCCGCGTGCGCCGTCATGGCGTTCGGGATGAACGAGTCGATCGCGTGTGGCAACACCCAGCCGAAGGTCGTGCGCTGCCCCGCCCCGCCGGTCCGCTGATCGACGGGCAGGCTACCGGCGCCCGATCCCTACGGCGATGCCCAGCTGCTCGACGGTCTCGAGGCGGCCACCGTCCGCCACCGCCAGTTGATTCACGCGATACCGCAGCTGACCCGAGAACGGCAGCCGCCCGAAGGCGATCCGCAGACCGCCCTCGAGCCCGAGCCCCCGGTCGAGGGATCCGGTGACCGGAAGGCCGGACCCCAGGACGGTCCATAGCTCTCCGTACGCGGTCACGGCTCCCGTGAGCTGCGCCGTCCCACGAGCCCGGACCTCCCACATCGTCCAGCGCTCCGTGCCTCCCTCCTCCACGTACGCGCGGACGTGGGGACCAGCCCCGACGGCCGCCCACCGCACCGGCGCGAACCAGAGAATGACCTCACCTTCGACGAGATCGGTCTCGGTGGCGGTGTCGTCGCTCGCGAGGGATCCTTCGAGGTAGCGCACCGCGAGCGTGGCGGGCCCGATCCCGAACGCTCCGTCGAGGCTCCACGCAAAGCCGCTGCGCGCCACGGTATCGCCCACCGAGAACACCTGCTCCGCCCGCACCTGGCCAGCGCCGAGGTGCACGGCCCCGGACTGGCCCCACGCCGGCCGTGCTGCGGCCGTCAGCGCGAACAGGAGGAGGGCGGCGGTGTTCCGCGTCACGATCCCTCCCGATCGATCGCCTGCGGCGCGCCAACCCGGACGACCACGTCCGCCGCCGAACGGCGGCGCTCGTTCTCCGCCGCGGCCGCGTCCCGCGCCGCACGCCACGCCCCGCGGAGGCTGTCGTTGACCGCGATGTTCTCCGGGATGGTGCGGTCGCCGCGGCTGGTCAGGAAGCCCACAACCCCGGCGACCGCGATCACCCCTCCCACGAAGAACCGGCCGCCGGAAAGCGAGGCGTCCGGCGCGATGGACGAGGGCAACGCCGTCACGGCGACGCCGACGAGCAGTCCCCCGACCAGCGACTCGAGGCCGCCAGTCGTCGTTTTCCGTTCGGGGAGCAGCTCGGCCTCCGGCGCCGGGGGAAGCGGCATCGTATCCTGGCGGGTGGTCACGACCTCGAGCGGAAAGCGGAGAATGCGAACCGCCGTTCCTCCGGAATCGAGCGACGCGATCGCCAGCTGGTAGCGACCGCTCGGCACGACGGCCCCGTCGGTCGCCCGCCCGTCCCACAGCGTCGGCACCGAATCGGCGATGGGCCCGGCATAGAGCGTGCGCACCGCGGAAGCATCCGACCGTTGCAGCTCCACCCGGATCTGGTGGAACGTGGAGCCGTACAGGATTGCGCTGAAGCCCCCGACCCCGGTCCGGAACCGTTGCTCGCGGTCGAGCCGGGCCGCCACCGCGGGGGTGGCCCGCCGCGCGGCATCGAAGACGCTGGTGACCTCCGGCGGGAAGATCAGGCGGTCAATGCGATGGGCCGGCGCCAGGCGCACCACCCGCCGGAAAATGGCGTGCGCCGTGTCCGCCTGCTGCCGGTACACCTCGGTGGCGCCGAGGTAGGTGAGCGCCTCGGTGCGGCGCGCCGTGTCCGCCACGCCGAGCAGTGTCAACGCGCGGGTGAAGAACCCCGCCGCCACGTCGAACTCGAGGTTGCGGTACGCACGCACCCCCGAAGCGATCAGGGAATCCGGGACCTGGGCCTGGAGCGTTGGGGCGACCGTGAGTGCCACGACCAGCGCGGCGCCGCCGGTGCGGATCACGGCCGGATGGGATCGAGGACGATGTCCGTGATGCGCAGGGTGTCGCCGCTTCGCACCTGCACCTCACGCTCGTACGGGACGAAGCCGTCCCGAACGATACGGAGTCGGTGGGTGCCGACCGGGAGCTGCAGGTTGGTCTGCGGCGTGTTGCCGACGAGCCGCCCGTCCACGTATACCGAGCCCCACGGGGTCGCGTTCACGACCAGCGTTCCCTGCGGGACCGCGGGCGCCGGCGGCGGAGCAACGTCGAGCGGTGTCCGAGCCGGCGTGCGGGCCCGGCCCGCCGGTCCGGACGAATCGGCGACCGGACCGGCGGGTTGCGGCGTCGTGACCGGCGCCTGGACGACAGGCGCCGGGACCGGTCCGTCCGCCCATTGAGGGTTGGACGCGGCCCTGGGCCGCAGGGCGAAGTAGGCACCCCCCGCGGCCGCGACGACGACGGCCAACAGCGCGACGAGCGCCCAGCCCCACCGGCGCGGCACCGGCTCCGCGGTGGGCACGACGACCACCTGCGCCGCGCTCGGCCGTCCCGTGGGGCGCAGCACGGCAGCCGACGAGCGGGCCGCCGCTCCACCCATCACAGCCACGAAGTCCAGCACCGAACCGAACCGGTCGGTCGGATCGTCCCGCATGGCGCGCTGCACCGCGGTGTCCACGTGGGGAGGCAGGTCGGGCCGGACTTCCAGCAGGGACGGTGCGGGCTCGGCGCGCGCACGCCGGAGGTCCTCAACCGAGGTCGTGTTGTACGGCGCCCGACCGGCAAGACAGGTGTAAGCGATCACGGCCAGCGAGTACTGGTCCGCGGAGGGGCCCATCAAGCGGCGCTCGATCAGCTCCGGCGCCGCGAAGGGCAGGTCGAGAAGCGCCTCCCATCCGAGGCCGGGTCCGGCCGCGCGGTAGACCGCCGCGGCGGTCCCCGGATCGGCCACGCGCACCCAGCCTTCGCCATCCACGAGCACCGTCTCCCGCCCGACGCCGCCGTGCACCACCGCGTTGCGGTGCAGGTACTCGAGCCCACTCGCGACCTGTTCCAGCAACTCGAGCGTTCGCGCGAGCGTCAGTGGACCCGCCGCGTCCAGGGTGGCACCGAGGGTCCGGCTCTTCACCGCGTCCATCGAGTACCACAGCAGCGACGTGGTCACGCCGTGCTTGCGGATGGGAATGAGGTGCGGATGCCGGAACTGCGCGGCGAGCGTCGCCGTCTGCGCGAAGCGGTGAATCAGCGGGCCTTCCACCGGTCCCTGGCGCGGGATGAGCCGGAGCCCGACCAGCTGGTCGTCCTCGAGATCGCGCGCCACATAGAGCGTGGAGCCGCGGTCCCGCCGGACCATCACCTGCAGCTCGAACCGCCCCGCCAGCTCGCGCTGGACGGTCTCGAGGACCTCGTCCGCGACGCGCGGCTGGACGGCCACCACCGGCGGGGAGCCGAGCAGCGTGTAGCCGCACAGCTCGCACCGGTTGGTGTCCGAGGAGATCTCGGCGACCGAGCAGCGCGGGCAGATCATGTGGACCAAGTTAGCAGGTTTCGGACCATCCGGGTGGTCCAGTCGCTGTCGCGGGTCATGGTGACGGTTGAATCACGCGCTCGACCTGGCCGGTCGGGCCCACCACCCCGATCGGAACGCGCAGGATGTCCCCGCCGACGCTGATGCCGCCCGAAGGAATCGCCGGTGGTGATGGAGACCACGCGAAGGCGTTCGCGTCCGCGTACGCCACCAGATAGCCCATGTCCCAGAACGAGCCGACCGACACGATGCTCAGCGGGTTGCTCCCACCATTCAGGAAGCCCGTCATCAGCTCGTTCACGAACACGCTCTCCCTCCAATGTCCGTTGCGCGTGCCCACTCCACCCGTCTCCTCCACCGGCACCTTGGCACCAGCCACGTATGCCGTCCCGCCCACGGCGTCGAAGGCCGCCAGCCCGCGTGTGCCTGTGAAGTGCGGATCGGTGGTGCAGGTCCCGGTATCGGGACACGGATTGGCGAGCAGGGTGAACGGGGAGTTGTTCCAGAGGGTCCCGAGCCCGACGACGTGCCCCATCTCATGGGCGATGACCAGCTCGAGCTGTCCCCCCGCCTCGAGCCCATCGAGGTCCGCGGCATCGAACTGCATGATGCCGAGGATCGGCAGTCCGCCCGTCGTCCGGATGTAGCAGGGACCGGCCTGGCCCAGAATGCCGCCCGCCCCGTCAATGGGAGTGACCTGCGCGTAGATGACGAGATCGTCCATGGTCTCGGCCAGCGCCGGGAGGCCGGTCACACTCCCGCACCAGTCGGCGGCGAGGTTCATCGGGACGTCCGCCACGTCACCGAAGATCAGCTGCTCCCAGCGGGCGGCGGCGGCGGTGAACGCGGCCTGCTGCGTGCTGGTGGGAAGCTCGGCCCCGAAGTAGCGGACTTCCACATCGTATGCCGCCGCCTGGCCCGTCGCCCCAAACGCGATGTCATCGCCGGTGATGGCAGCCTGCAGGGCATTGGCGCCAGGCCCGGACCCGAGGGTCCACGACCCGACACGCGCGATGCCCGCGGCGTCCGCCACCGCGTCCGTGCCGGTTGCTGAACCGCCGCCCCCGGTCACCGTGAAGGTGACGGTGGCCCCGGACACCGGGTTCCCCTCGCTATCCTCGACGAGGACCGCGGGAGGCACGTTGACGGTTTTGCTCAGCAGGCCGATTTGGCCGTCACCGTCCACGGCCGTGACGGAGGCCGGCGCTCCCGCGCCGACCTCGGTCGTGAACGAGCTCCCGCTGATGGGCGTCCCGTCCAGCGTGATCGCCACCTGGTCCGTCCCGGCCGCCGTCGGCGTGTAGCTCGTCGCATACGTCGTGTCCGCCGTCTGCTCCACCGCCGCCGCCAACGTCGCGGTGTTCGCGCCGCTCACACTGCCCGCCAGCAGGCCCGCCTGGCCCGTCGTCTTGTTCCCGTTCGCGTCCCGCACCGTGATCACGATCGCCGTCGGGGTTCCCGCCGTGCCGCCCGGCACCACCGCCGTCGTCTGCGCGGGAACCGCCGCGCCCGCCGCCGCGGTGGCGGTAAAGACGACAGGACTGCCGGCAAGTCCGCCCGCCGTGACCTCGAGTGTCTGCGTCCCCGCCGTGGTTCCCAGGGTCCACGTCACGCTCGCCTGACCATTCCCCCCGGTGATGACCGGCGACTCGGACACGGATCCCGCCGAGGGTGTGAACGTCACGGACACGTCCGGGACTGGATTGCCAAGCGCATCCGTGACCAGCACCGTCGGCGAGGGCGCGGCTGAGCCGCCGACCGTACCGGTCACGGCGAGGCTGGTGACGGGCGCGATAGTCGCCGCGCTCCCCGCCGCCGCCACGACCTGGTCCAGCCCGCCCGTGCTTGGAGCGAACGTCGTGGCACCGCTGTACTCAGCAGTGACCACCCGGGTTCCCACCGCGAGGCTCGTCGTTGCCGGACTGGTCGCCACGCCGCTCCCGTTCAGCGTCACCGGAGTCCCCAGGTTCGTTCCATCCACCTTGAACTGCGCGGTCCCCGCTGGCGTCCCCGACCCACTCGACACTGTGGCCGTGAACGTCACGCTTTGCCCCGACACGGACGGATTACTGGACGACGCTACCGCCGTGGTCGTCGGGATCAGGATCACCACCTGACCGCCGTCCAGCGTATCGAGGCTGTTGCCGAAGTTCGCGTTGTTCGAGGTGTACGTCGCAGTCACGACGTATGTGCCCACCGTCGGAGGCGTGTACGAGGCGCTCGTGGCAACGCCGTTCACCAGGGCCACGTTGGGCGGTGTCTGGACGTCCGCGCCGTCGACGCGGAAGCGCACGGTCCCGGTCGGGACTCCGAACGCGCTCGTGACCGTCGCCGAGAAGGTCACGCTCTGCCCGATGTTGGACGGATTCTGCGATGAGGCCAGGGTGGTCACGGTCACCGCTGCGCCCACCACGTGCGCCTCCGTATCGCTGGACGACCCGAAGCTGCCGTCGCCCGCGTACGTGGCCGTAAGGGTCCTCGACCCCGCGGTCGTGAAGGTGAAGGAACACGTCCCCGCGGCGACGTCCGCCGCACACGAGGCTCCCGAGCCGTCCGTGACCGTCACGGTGCCGGTCGGCGTTCCGGCGCCTGGGGCGTTCACCGCGACGGTGAAGTTCACGGGAACCGCGTCCCCGAGCGCCGAGGGATCAGGGAGGTCCAACGTGATGGTGGTCGTCGTGGTGGCCACGTTCACGACCTGCCCGCCCGCGAGGGATCCAGCGCTCGCGGAGAAGTTCCCATTATCGGGCGTGTAGTTGGCGGTCACGCTGTGCGTGCCCACAACCAGCGACGGGGTGGAGGAACTGGTTGCCACGCCGCCCGACAGCGCTACCGGACTCCCGAAGGCGACGTCGTCCACCAGGAACTGCACCGTGCCGGTCGGCTCGCCGCCAGCGCTGCTGACGGTGGCGGTGAATGTCGCTTCCTGTCCGAAGACCGAGGGATTCGCCGACGAGCCGACGGCCGTGGTCGTGCTCGCCGCGTTCACCTGGTGATCAACGGGGTCCGATGCCGGGCTCGCAAGGAAGCTCGGATCACCCTGGTACGTCGCGGTCACTGTCTTCGCGCCCGCCGTCGTGAACGTGAGCGCGCAGTTGCCCGCGGCAACGGTCCCGATACAGGAGGTCCCGGCCCCGTCACTCACGACGACGTTACCGCTCGGCGTTCCCGCCCCCAGCCCCGTGACGGTCACGCTGTAGGCGACCGTGACGGCCTGGCCCACGGTGGACGGATCCGGCGTATCGGCCGTGATGGTCGTCGTGGTCGCCGCCTGATTGACGACCTGGCCGCCGGCGAGCGAGCCGGAGCTTGCCGCGAAGTTCCCGTCCGCGGGGAGGTAGTTGGCGGCGACAGTGTGGGTCGCCACGGCGAGCGCCGTGGTCGAGATGGTCGCCGAGCCGCTCGACAGCGCCACCGGCGCGCCGAAGTTCGTCCCGTCCACGACGAACTGCACGGACCCGGCCGGCGTGCCGGCGCCGCTGGTGACCGTGGCGGTGAACGTGACTTCCTGGCCGAATACAGAGGGGGTTACCGACGAGCCCACCGCCGTGCTCGTGCTCGCGGAAGTGACCTCGTGGAGCACGCCGAGCGACAGGCTGGTCGCGAAGTTGGGATCCCCCGCGTAGCTCGCGGTCAGCGTCTTCGAGCCCGCCGTCACGGAGGTCAGGTCGCAGCTCCCGCCCCCGGCCGCGAGCGCGCCGACGCAGCTCACACCGGTTCCGTCGCTCACCGTGACGTTGCCGCTTGGGATCCCGCCGGTGGAGGTCACGGTGAAGCTCACCGTGTAGGCCTGCCCCACGCTGGAGGGATCCGGCACATCCGCGGCAATCGTCGTCACCGTTGGAGCCAGATTGACCTGGTGCGCGGCCGCGCCCGACGCGCTCCCCAGGTAGTTGGCGTCGCCCGCGTACGTCGCCGTGATGGACTTGGCGCCGGAGGTCGGGAAGGTCAGCGCGCAGCTCCCCGAGCCGCTCGCCAGGGTCACGGCACACTCGATCCCGGTCCCCCCACTCACCGTCACGCTTCCGCTCGGTGTGCCGGCACCCGGGCTCTCCGGGGTCACCGCGACGCTCACCGTGACCGCCTGCCCGACAACCGACGGATCCGGCGCATCCGAGGTGATCTCGGTGCTCGTCTCGGCCTGGTTCACCTGGTGGTTAACGGCGGCCGACGCTGGGCTCGCGAGGTAGTTTAGATCCCCCCCGTAGGTGGCCGTGACGGACTTGGTTCCCGCCGTCGTCGGCGTGAGCTGGCAGGACCGGTCCGCGGGCGAGCCGACGCAGGAGTTCGCCCCCGCCGTGACCGTCACCGTCCCCGTCGGCGAACCTACGCCCGGAGGGGTCACGTTCACGGTGTAGAAGACCGTGATCGGCTGTCCTGTGACCGACGCGAGCGGGCGGATCGAGTCGCTGATAGCCGTCGTCGCCGCCGGGTTGACCGTGTGTCCGACACCGGCCGACGTGCTACCGAGGAAGTTCCCGTCGCCCGCGTAGGTCGCGGTCAGGGTCTTGGAGCCCGCGGACGCCGGCGTAATCAGACAGCCAGACCCGACGGTCGCGATGCACGTGGCACCTGTCCCGTCACTTACCGTCACGTTGCCCGTGGGGGTGCCGCTGCCGGAGGTCACCGCCACCGAGTGGAGCACGGCTACCTCCTGGCCGGTCACCGACGGGTCCGGAGTGTCGGACGTGATCGTCGTGCTTGTGGACGCGGGCGTGATGTCGAATGCCTCGCTCTCGGCGTTCAGCAAACCTGACCCGGGGCCCAGTGCCACGAGGGTATAGCCTGTGCCGAGTCGGTTCAGGCTGACATTGGCAAACGTTGCCACCCCGTTCACGGCGTTGACTGTCGTCGTGCCCGACAGCGACGCGCTTCCTGGATTGTCGAAAATGGCGAGCGTCACCGCGTTGGTGGCGTCCGTCACGGTGTTGTTCGACGCGTCCTGAATCGCCACCTGGATGGACGGGATGATCGCGGCGCCCACGACGGCATCGGACGGCTGGACGAGGAAGACGAGCTTATTCCCGCTCCCTACCTCAATGTCGAACGGCGTGCTACCGGTCTGCGGGAGACTCCCACTCGTCACCGTGAGCGTGTAGACCGACGCAGCGACGTCAATGCTCAGGTCGCCGAAGGTGGCCACGCCACTGACGGCGTTCACCGAGGCCGCGCCGCTGAGGGTGCCGCCCGCCGGGTTCGTCCCGATGGCCACCGTCACGAGCGCGGTGTACGACGTGACCGTGTTCCCCAAGCCGTCCCGCACCGCCACCTGCACCGGCGGCGCGAGGGCCTGCCCCGCTACCGTGTTGCTGGGTTGCACGGTGAAGGCAAGCACTGCCGCGTCCCCCGGCGTGACGTTGAAGGCGGCCGAGGGCGCTCCCGTCAGTCCCGTACTGAGGGCCGCGAGCGTGTAGCCCGTTCCAGTGCGATTGATGCTGAGGTCGCCGAACGTCGCGACTCCGTTGATGGCGGCGACAGTGGTGATCCCGCTGAGCGCGCCGGACCCGGGGTTGGTGCCGATCGAGAGGCCGATGGACGCCGTGGAAGACAGGACGGTGTTGCCGTTGGCGTCCTGGACCGCGACCTGCACCCCGGGAGTGATGTCCGCTCCCGCGACCACCGCGGATGGCTGCACGACGAAGCCGAGTTTCGTGGCCGTGCCCGCGGTGACGTTGAAGCCGTTGCTCGTGGCGCCCGTGAGGCTGGCGCTCGCCGCGGTGAGTGTGTAGCCCGCTCCTGCCCTGTCGATGCTCAGGGGGCTGAACGTGGCGACGCCGTTCACCGCGGTGACCGACGTGGCCCCAATCAGCGCACCCCCGCTCGGGTTCGCGCCCATCGCGACCGTCACCGTGGCAGTGGAAGTCGTGACGGTGTTGTCAAACGCGTCTCGTACCGCGACCGCGACCGCCGGGCTGATGCCGGCACCGGCGACCACGGTGGTGGGCTGCACGGTGAACGCGACCTTCGCCGCCGCCGCGGGCGTGATGTTGAAGGCGCCGCTCGTCGCGCCCGTGAGACCCGAACTGGTGGCGACGAGCGTGTACCCGGACCCCGTCTTGTTGAGGCTCAGGCCGCCGAACGTGGCCACGCCATTCACCGCGTTCACCATCGTCGTCCCCGACAGCGTGCTGCCGCCCGGATTCGCCCCCAGCGCCAGCGTGACCGCGGCGGTCGACGACGCGACCGTGTTCCCGTTCTGGTCCTGAACCGCGACCTGCACCACCGGGCTCAACGCCGTCCCGGCCACGCTGCTCATCGGGGGCTGGACGATGAACGCGAGGCGATTGCCACTCCCCACCTGGACG
>Ga0214473_10012030_pt1 | contig 10153 bp, 10 predicted proteins | sample RVTome_7_FD_203509 | JGI IMG/M metagenome (GOLD analysis project Ga0214473, IMG submission 203509) | Soil microbial communities from uranium-contaminated site in the Upper Colorado River Basin, Wyoming, United States - RVT98D197 | ecosystem: Environmental > Terrestrial > Soil > Contaminated >... | reverse complement strand
TTTACGTGGACAACCTCGTCGATCATTGGAGCGATTGTCGGCCGCTCCTTTGGCGATCCGGCGGCCTTTGGCTTTGATTTTGCTTTTTCCGCCATGTTCATCGGCATCCTGGCAGGATTCTGGAAAGTCCCGCGCACCGGGGCCGTGTTAGGGGCCAGTGCGATTGCGGCGGCTTTGGCCAAACTTTATGTGCCGGGGGCATGGTACATCGTTATCGGCGGGATTGTCGGGATGGTTGTTGCTGCCCTTCTCCACAGGCAAGGCGAAACGTCATGACGGCAACGATTTTGGCTATTCTCGGGATGGCCCTTGCGACCTATGCCACGCGCGCAAGCGGGCTTTATCTCATGCGGGGTGTTGTTGTAACGGGGCGGCTGAAAGCGGCGCTTGACGCATTGCCGCCCGCCATTCTCATGGCAGTGATTGCGCCGACAATTTTGACAACTGGCATTGCCGAAACCATCGCGGCTGCGCTTACGGCAACCGCCGCGTTCATGCGCTTGCCGCTGGTGTTTACGATCGTGGTCGGCGTTGCGAGCGTTGTGCTGTTGCGGATGGTTTTCAGTTAAAAGGCGCGCAGGCTTTTTTCAGCCAATCCAGTTCATGGACTGACAGGTGATCGCCTACCTCTTTGAGGACTCGGGCGTGATAAGTGTCGAGCCAGTGCAATTCGTCCCGCGTCAGCAACTTGGTATCAATCAGTCGTCGCTCGATGGGGCAGAGGGTTAGCGTTTCAAAACCAAGCATGGGGCGTTCGCCGCCTTCAATGTCCTGTGCTTCGTGAATAAGCAACAGGTTTTCGATGCGGATGCCGAAATTGTTTTGCTTATAGAAGCCAGGTTCGTTGGAGAGGATCATGCCGGGCTCAAATGGCGTGCGGTCCGACTTGTTGATGCGGGCAGGGCCTTCGTGGACGGAGAGATAGGAGCCAACGCCGTGGCCTGTGCCGTGGTCGTAATCAAGACCGGCAGCCCACAGGCTTTGGCGGGCGAGGGCATCGATCTGTGAGCCGCAGGTGCCTTTGGGAAAGCGGATGCGTGACACATCGATCATGCCTTTCAGCACACGGGTGAAGCGGTCCTTCATTTCCGCGGTGGGTTCACCGACGATAACCGTGCGGGTAATGTCAGTGGTGCCGTCCTGATACTGGCCGCCGGAATCTATCAGGAAGATTTCATTGATCTTGAGGGACAGGCAGTCATCGGGATTTACGTGGTAATGGGGAATGGCGGCGTTGGGTCCAGCGCCTGCGATGCTGTCGAACGAGAGGTCGAGCAGCATGCCGGTGTCTTTGCGGAATTGTTCCAGCTTCTCGGCGACGGACCATTCGGTGAGATTGCCTTGTGGTGCTGCCGCTTCCAGCCAGCAGAGGAAGCGGGACATGGCCACGCCATCGCGCCTGTGGGCAGCGCGGGCACCTTCCTGTTCGGTTTTGTTTTTCTTTGCCTTGGGCAAAATGCAGAGGTCGGAGGCGTTGATAACTTTCGCCTTGGCCAGTGTGGTTTTGATTTTGGCTGGGGCCCAGTTGCTGTCGATTTGAACGGTGGATTTTCCAAGGGCCTTCAGGGAAGATTCGAGTTCGGCAGGCTTCTTGATGATGACGGATTTCTTGAGATGGGCCTGCACATCTTCCGGCAGCTTCGCCTTGTCGATGAAGAGTTCGGCTTTGCCTTTATTTTTCAGAATGGCATAGGCCAAAACGACAGGCGTATAGGGGACATCATGGCCCCGGATGTTGAAGACCCAGGCGACTGAGTCGGGCTGGGTGAGTACGGTGGCGTCGGCTCCGACTCTGCCAAGTAACATGGCGATCATCGCCAATTTTTCCGCAACACTTTGACCGGCGAACTGGAGGGGCTGAACCGAGAGGGAAGCCGTGGGCCGTTTGGGTTGATCCTCCCAGATCGTGTCGATGGGATTGGGTGTGACGGGCACCAATTTTGCGCCCACCTTCGCGCAGGCCGCAGTAAAGCGCTCGGCCTGATCGGCGGTGAGCAACCACGGGTCAAAACCCATGACATCACCTTTCTTCAGGTTGTCTGCAATCCATGCGGTTGGCGGGTCATCGATGAGGTGGTGAGGGGCAAATAGTTTGGTATCCACCTGCTGGCGCACCTGGATCGTGTAGCGGCCATCGACAAAAATGGCGCCCTTGGTGAGGGTGAGAATGGCCATGCCCCAGGAACCGGCAAAGCCTGTGAGCCAACGCAGGCGCTCGGCGTAGGCGGCCACATATTCTCCCTGAAATTCGTCCTGCCGGGGCACAATCAGTCCGGTGAGCTTCAGTTTTTTGAGCGATTGCCGGAGCGAGGCCACGCGGGATTTGTGAGTCATTTCCGAAGCTTAACCTCGACTGCTGATTTGGGCAAAAGGATTTACTTGCTTCCTGCGTCAACTTGTTCCATATGATCGAGATCGAAAACTTGGGCCGGACGATTGGCCGCTCTGCCACCCGTTAGGGTTGCGCGCATGCAAAGACTCCTCCAACGATCGACTACACGGGTCTTTATGCGCTGCTTTTGCATTTCATCAAGGCCTCACTATAACCCAACTGAAGGACGATCCCATGAATACGGGTACTGTAAAGTGGTTCAATGAGCAAAAGGGCTACGGCTTTGTTCAACCGGACAACGGAAGCAAGGACGTTTTTGTTCATATTTCCGCTGTAGAGCGCGCCGGTCTGCGCACTCTCAAAGAAGGCCAGAAGGTCTCCTTTGAAATTGTGACCGACAAGCGCACGGGCAAAAGCTCGGCTGGCAATCTGACTGCTGTTTAATCGCTAGCAAGCAAGTTTTGCGAATTACGGTGCCCGACCAATAGGTCGGGCATTTTTTATTGTGCAGTGCAAAAATTAGGCTAACGCACTTCATGCTTAATTAGCATGCCTTAACGCCAAAAATTCCCCAAATCACCCGAACCTCGCATTCTTGGGCTTAGTGATTTCTCAGCTATTGTGACCGAACAAAGGCACAAACCGTTGAATAATTGTCATATTTCAAGCGTATAAGACTTGTCATGCAGATTAACAGAGCATGAAAATTGTTATGTAAATTATGCATAGCAGATGCGGTAGGTTAGCTCTACGAACAGGGCGATTTGCAACATATATAGGCGATGTAGTTGTGCATCGCACAAGAATTAGCACCTCAAGGCACTGAATTCAGGCCAGTTTCTTGGGAAGATTGAAGGAGAAAGACCATGACAACGACCACCTATGGCCGCGAAGCCATCCATAACAAGGGCAGCGATTTTGCCCCCGGCATTTTGGGCCGCGTGAAGACCTATCTCGCGCGCACCCGCGCCGAGCGCCAGCTGCACCAGCTGGACGACCGCATGCTTGCCGATATCGGCGTGCGTCGCTCGGAAATCGAAAAGATGGTTTGGGGCAACTGAGCCTCCTCCCATCCCCTGCCTACGGCACTCGAAACTAAACGTCCGGCACGAACGTGTTCCGGGCGTTTTCTTTTGAGGAGCAGCCACCAACGTCAAACTGGTTAGGAATTTAACCCTTGACAGCGTACGGTCAAACGGCTATAAGCGGCTATTCTCCAGAAATTTAAGTTTCTCCCGTGAGCGCAACGCCTCTTGAGAAAGTGGCGCCGCATAAATCCAATCGGCCACCTTCAGGAAGGCCATGGTACAACACAGGAGGGAACTGATTTGCGGAGCTAATCGATTTCCCAGCCGGCGCCGCGGGCAACTGCAAAGGAATTTCGTGAAGTTACGAGCTTCGTGTGGTTTTGCCTGGCAGGATTTGTGAAGACCAATGTGGCCCAATTACCTTGAAACAATATCTGGATGCGGACGAGGCCGCGATTGCGATAGGCAGCGCTGACCCAGCGTATCTGATCGCGAGTGAGTCCGGAAAGGATGAGGGTACCGCCGGGAGCGAGAATGGTTTTCAGGCGTTGGGCAAGGCTGATGAGCGGGCGCGCCAGGATGTTGGCGAAGATCAGATCATAGGGCGCGCGGCTTGCAATTCCGATGTGCTTCAATCCTGGTGAGGTCAGTCCACTGACGAATTGGCCCGCGCCGTTGAGTGTTGCATTCAGCAGTGTCACTCTCACAGCCTCTGGATCGATGTCAGTCGCGAGCGTTTTTTGTTTGGTCGCCTGTGCAGCGGCGATGGCCAGCACACCCGTTCCGCAACCGAGATCCAAAATGTTCCTGGGCCTGCGCCGTTTCAAAATAGCATCGAGCGCAAGCAGGCAGCCAGCCGTGGTGCCATGATGGCCAGTGCCGAAAGCAGTGCCTGCATCAATCTCGAGCAGCACGCCGCCCTGCCGCCTGCGTTCACGGTCATGGGAGCCGTGGAGAAAAAATCTGCCCGCCACAACTGGAGCCAAACCTTTGAGCGAATGCTTTATCCAATCCGTGTCAGGCAGGATTGAAATGATGCCCGATGATAACTGCAAAAGCTGTTGCGCATCGTGGGCTTCTGCTTCGTCGGCAAAATAAGCCACCGTTTCCCAAAGGTTTTTTGCTTCGTCAGTTTCATTGATAGTGACAGCCAAAGGCTCAATCCGAAAATCATTCTCGAAAAGGTTTGCCGTTTCTGCAGCCGCCGCAAGAGTGAGGGCAGGGATGGTGAGGATTGCGTGAGTCGTGGTCATGCGGGGGCTTTAGCGTCCCTCCGCGTCCACGTCTATTCGGACTTGTTCGCCTATCCTTGAGCCGAAGCATCGCAATTTCCTTCTCCCATCGGGAGAGGAAAAATTGATGTGATAGTGAGTCGCTTCGCTCTACGTCAGCGGAACAATCTGGATTTCGACGCGGCGGTTCTGGGCTTTGCCGGAGGCGCTGGCGTTGGAAGCCACGGGCTGGCTTTCACCGTAACCCTGCACCGAGAAGCGCTGGCTGTCGAGTTGCTGCGAGACGAGGTATTGCGCCACCGAGTTGGCCCTGCGGCTTGAGAGCTCTTCGTTATATTCGTCAGAACCGTCGGAATCCGTATGGCCGTTCACGTCGACCAGGGTCTGGTTGAATTCGCGCAGGACGATGGCCACTGAATTTAGCACGTCATAAAAGGCCGGCCTGATGTCCGACTCGTCTGTAGCGAAGGTGATGTTCGATGGCATGTTGAGAATGATGTTGTCGCCATTGCGGGTGACGGAGACGCCGGAGCCTTCCAGACGCTCGCGCAGTTTGGCCTCCTGGTTGTCCATGTAGAGGCCGACGCCGCCACCGGCCAGGGCGCCGATGCCGGCACCAATGAGCATGGCCTTGCGGGTTTTCACATTTGTGGTGGTGCCGAGTAGAGCGCCTGCGGCCGTGCCGAGGAGCGCGCCGGTGCCCGCGCCGATGGCTGTGTTGGAAACCTTCTGCTCGCCGGTGTAGGGATCAGTCGAGCAGGCGGCGAGCAGGAATGAAGCGGCGGTAAGCGCAATAATGGCGTGTTTCATGGTTTCCCTCATTTGAATACGGGGCCTATTCAGTGCCACTTGTGGCGGGATTATGGTTAATGAATGGTTACTCGGCGGCAACTGCCGTTTCGTCCACGAGGAAGCCGCCGGACTGGCGTTTCCAGAGGTTGGCATAAAGGCCATTGCGCTTGAGCAATTGCTTGTGGGTGCCTTCCTCCACGATGCGGCCCTTGTCCATGATGATGAGCCTGTCCATGGCGGCGATGGTTGAAAGCCGGTGGGCAACGGCGATCACGGTCTTGCCTTCCATCAGGGCATAGAGATTTTCCTGAATGGCAGCCTCGACCTCGGAATCAAGGGCGCTGGTGGCCTCATCGAGAACTAAGATGGGGGCGTTCTTCAGCAGCACGCGGGCGATGGCGATTCGCTGGCGCTGGCCGCCGGACAATTTAACGCCGCGCTCGCCCACATGGGCGTCATAGCCTTTGCGGCCCTTGGGATCGACGAGGCCTGCGATGAATTCTTCGGCATGCGCTTTGCGCGCGGCGGCTTCGACATCGGCAAAGGCTGCGTCGGGCATGCCGTAACGCACGTTGTCAATAACCGAACGGTGGAGCAATGAGGTATCCTGGGTCACCACGCCGATGTTCGCGCGCAGGGATTCTTGCGCCACTTGCGAGATGTCCTGACCGTCAATCCGGATGGCACCGCTTTCGAGATCGTAAAAGCGCAGCAGCAAATTGGCGAGGGTTGACTTTCCAGCACCGGAACGGCCGACAAGGCCCACCTTCTCGCCCGGACTTACCTTGAGCGAAAGACTGTCCACAACCTCCCCGCCATGCTCGGGGGTGGGCTTTCCGTAATTGAAGCGCACGGCGTCAAAGACGATTTCACCTTTGGTCACAATCAGGGGTTTGGCGTTTGGCACGTCGGCCACCATCCGGTCGCGCGCTATGGTATCCAGGCTGTCCTGAATGACGCCGATGTCCTCAAAGAGGCCTGCCACTTCCCAGATGATCCATTGGGACATGGCCTTGAGCCGCAGCGTGAGGCCAATGGAAAAAGCAATGGCGCCGATGGTTATGGCATTGGTGTGCCAGAGCCAGATGGAAATGCCGGACATCATGAATATGAGAATGCCGCTCAGCAGACTGAGCGTAGACGTCATGAAGGTCGACATGCGCATGGATTTGTAAACGGACTCAAGCATCCAGGTCATGCCTTCGCGGGCGTAGGCGTCTTCGCGTTCGGCGTGGGCGAAGAGTTTGACGGTCGAAATATTGGTGTAACTGTCAACAACGCGGCCCACAACAAGTGAGCGCATGTCGGCCTGGGCCTCCGACAATTTGCCGAGGCGCGGCACGAAGTACCAGCAGCACAGGGCGTAACCGCCGAGCCAGATTAGCAGCGGGACCATGAGCCAGAGATCGCTAGTGGCCACAAGGACGAGGGCGCCGATGAAATAGACGGAAACATAAACCACCACTTCGGTGATCTTCATCACCGCATCGCGCACGCCGAGTGCTGCCTGCATGACCTTGGTTGCGACGCGGCCTGCGAAATCATTGTGGAAGAAATCCATGCTCTGGCGCAGCACATAGCGGTGCGCCAACCAGCGAATGCGCATGGCAAAGTTTCCGCGCAGGCCCTGGTGCGAAATGGCTTCCGAAACAAAATTGAGAATTGGAAGGACGAGCAGGACCAACGCGCCCATCAACGCGAGCTGCAGGCCATGGGTCTGCCAGAAGGTGGCGCGGTCAGCGGCGGCGAGGAGATCAACCAGATTGCCGATGAAGGCAAAGAGATAGACTTCAATTAAAGCGATGGCCGTTGAGAACGCGATTGAGCCAATCAGCAGCGGCAGAAAGGGCTTGGTGTAGTGAAAGGCAAATTCCAGCAATCTGGGTTTGGGCTTTTCAGCCCGATCCTCAGGAAACGAATCGACATAGTTTTCAAGCCACGAAAAAAACCGGGAAATCATCATCCTATTATAGCGCGTTCAATTCTCCGGGGTCAAAGTTACGGCTATGAGTTTTCAGCACCTTTGCGCCTGCGGGATGGCGGTATGCGGAATAGTCAGCACTGTGGGCCTGCGGTATAGCTCGATGTTCGCGATAAGGTCCACGGAACCACCGCCTGCAACAAAAGATTTAGTCTTATGAAGTGGTTGCATGGGCTTTCTGCGTTAACGCGTGAGCTCCCAATGCGGCTTAGGATTGCATGAAATTGATTCTCTTGTCATGCTGGTTATCACTGAAATGGCTTCTCCCGCGCGCATTCTCCCGCTGATCGTTGCCTCGGCCCTGTTCATGGAAAACATGGATTCGACGGTGATCGCCACCTCGCTTCCGGCCATAGCGGCGGACCTTGGCACGGACCCCATTGTGCTGAAACTGGCGTTCACAACCTATCTTCTGAGCCTTATGATCTTTATCCCCATCAGCGGCTGGTTTGCGGACCGGTTCGGGGCAAAGCATGTTTTCCGGGCTGCCATCGCCGTATTCATGCTGGGTTCCATTGCCTGCGGATTTTCCCAATCCCTGGGTTGGCTCATCGCCGCGCGGGCCCTGCAGGGTGTGGGCGGTGCCATGATGGTGCCTGTCGGGCGCATCATTATCCTGCGGACGGTTTCGAAGTCGCAACTGGTTGATGCCCTGGCCTGGCTTACGGTTCCGGCTCTCATTGGCCCTCTGGTCGGGCCACCCATCGGCGGCTTTATCACAACTTATTTTGATTGGCGCTGGATATTCTGGATGAACATTCCCATCGGGCTTTTGGGCATTCTCATGGCGAGCCGGCTGATGCCAAACACTCTTGCTGATACAATTCCGCCGCTCGACTTCCGGGGTTTCCTGCTATCGGCGCTGGGGCTGTCTTCGCTGGTGTTCGGCTTTACCATTGTGGGCCGCGACCTGCTACCGGACTATTCGGTCCTGGCACTGATTGTTTTTGGAAGCATTTGCCTAGCGCTTTATGTGCGCCACGCCCTATCCATTCAAGAGCCAGTTCTTGATCTCCGGCTTCTGCGCATTCAAAGTTTCCGGGCCGGTGTTGTCGGTGGCAGTTTTTACCGCATCGGCGTCGGTGCCATTCCGTTTCTCATGCCGCTCATGTTCCAGCTCGGGTTTGGTTTCACGGCTTTTCAATCCGGCCTGCTGACCTGTTTCGCGGCCGCTGGTGCCATTGCGATGAAATTTTCAACGGCGAGGCTGCTCCGCCAGTTTGGATTCCGGTCGTTGCTAATTGCAAATGGCATCGTTTCTTGCGGGTTCATGGCGGCCTATGGCTTGCTTACTGCCACGACATCTATTCTATTGATATCGCTTCTCCTGCTGATCGGTGGATTTTTGCGGTCGCTTCAGTTTACTGCTCTGAATGCCCTGTCTTACGCCGACATAGACCGGAACGAGGCCAGCAAGGCCACAAGCCTGTACGCGGTGGCCCAACAGATTTCCTTTTCGGCAGGCGTGGCCGTCGCCGCCTTTATTCTGGAATCGATGCAGGCCCTGCGCGGCAGCCCGGACATACTGGCAAGGGATTTTTCAATTGCGTTTCTTCTTGTCGCTGGGATTGCTTCGTTTTCTATTCTGCAATTCCTGTGGCTTGGAGCCAACGCGGGTGCTTCGGTGCTGGCCCGGCATCTCCCCGCTCCCCAGGCGGCGGCTGCGGAAGCCCACGAAGACCTGTGAAACCTTCTTACATTCCGGGCCTCAATTGTGGTAAGATGAGGATGTCATGGATCGCCGCAGCATTCTGAAATATGCCGGAATTTCCGCCCTTGGCCTGGGCTTTTCCAGCCGCCTGGGCATTGCTGAAACCTTCGAAATCACCAAAACAGAGGATGAGTGGAAAGCCCTGCTGACGCGCGAACAATTCATGGTCCTGCGCGAGGAAAACACCGAACCCCCCAACAGCAGCCCACTTCTGGACGAGCATCGCAAGGGTATATTCGCCTGCGCTGGTTGTGACCTGCCACTATATTCATCGGAGACCAAGTACGAGAGTGGCACGGGCTGGCCGAGTTTCTATGACGTCCTGCCAAATGCGGTTGGCGAGAAGGAAGACAACACCCTATTCACCAAGCGGACGGAAGTGCATTGCCGGAGGTGCGGCGGGCATCTGGGCCATGTGTTCGATGACGGGCCGCAACCCACGGGCCTGCGCTATTGCATGAACGGCCTGGCGCTGAAGTTTGTGCCTGCAACCGCGTGACTTGACCGGGTTCAGTTCGCGTATTTTCGCCAGATGGCGCCCAGAATGTTTGAATAGTCGTCGGTCCAGACAGGTACATTGTTGGTCGCGGGTTGTTTCCACCCGCCTTCCTCGGTGAATGCGGCCAGCGTTTCGGGCCTGCGGGCAAAGACGGCTGCGGAAGAGGGCACCGCATCGCCAAGCGAAGTTGGCTTTATGACCAGGTTGCGAAGTTTGACCGAGAGGCCGGCGTCCTTTGCCAGAGAGGCCACCACACTCCCCAATTCGAGATGCCGGTTTGATATGTGAATGGCAAGGAGCCCATCATCCCTGAGGCGGGACATGTAGAGGGCAATTGCTTCCCGGGTCATCAAGTGGATGGGAATTGTGTCAGACGAAAAGGCATCGACGAGTAGGTAATCAAGGGTCGCAGGCGGCTGCTCGGCAAGCGTCAGGCGTGCGTCGCCTAGGATGATTTTTGCCGTCGGCGCGCATGTCGACAGAAAACTGAACAGCGTCGGATCGGTGGCAATCTTCACAACAACGGGATCAATTTCGAAATAACTCCACCGATCGCCGCTCATTCCGTTGCAAGCATG
>Ga0214473_10012029_pt1 | contig 10155 bp, 6 predicted proteins | sample RVTome_7_FD_203509 | JGI IMG/M metagenome (GOLD analysis project Ga0214473, IMG submission 203509) | Soil microbial communities from uranium-contaminated site in the Upper Colorado River Basin, Wyoming, United States - RVT98D197 | ecosystem: Environmental > Terrestrial > Soil > Contaminated >... | reverse complement strand
CGCGGAGAGCGACGATGCGGATGCTGCGTATGGGCGGGGCGATTGCCCTGGGCCTCATGCTGCTGGGGGCGTGTCATCTCTACCGGAATGACCGGCAGTTTCTGTGGGAGACCGATTACCGGATGGTCCGCGCGGTGTACGACAAGACGGGATCGGTTGACCTGGTGCGGGAGGTGCTGCAACAGAAGCGTTGGACGCGCGGGCAGATCAACGAGGCGATGTACCGGCTGAACCAGGACTATTCGCTGAGCGCCGAGGGCGTTCCGCGCGGGATTGACCGGCCCGAGCCGGTCGTCCCGGAGGCGCAGAACATGCCCGGGGGGCTGGGGATCGGCCCCGGGACGGGTCGGAGGGGCGGCAGCCGAGGGGGACGGTCGGGGATTTGAGAGGCTCATTTCCAGATCTCGCATTGGGGCAGGGCTCTCTGCAATTCCTGGAAGCCGCGTCGGGAGACTCGCGTGTCGTTGATGACCAGGACGCGCAGCGATTTCAGCGGTTTGAGCCTTGGCACGGCGGCATCCGTGAGGGGCGTTTCGCCGAGATCGAGGACGCGCAATGAGGGGAATGACGTGAGGTACTTCAGGGTCGCGTCCTTGAGAGGCGTTTGGCTGAGATCCAGGAAATCGAGCGATTTCATCGGCGCGAGATAGGTCAGGCCATAGCCGAAGACGCCCGTGCCGCGCAACGTGAGTTCGCGCAGGCCGGTCAGATGACGGATCTGCTTCAGGGCGCCGTCGCCGATCTTGAGGCCGGAAAAGTCCAGCGCCTGAAGGTCGTTGGATTTGAACACTGCCAGCGGGCGCAGATCGGGGGCGATCGATCTGTAATCGATTTTATATTCGTAACTTGTCTTTGCCGTTTTCTCATTCAGCCACTGCTGAAGACGAGACGGCGGGCCGGGACGTATAACAAGTTTCGCCTCCAGGCCTTGCGAAATAGTGCCTTGTGCATAGTCCCAGTCAATGGTTCGTCTGGCCGTTGCGTCACGCACGAGGATGGAACCGAAGAAACGGGGCAGTGGAAGGTTTCGCGCCGGCAGGTTGCGAGCGCCAGCCCGATTCGGCGGCAAGGGCGCGCGCGGCAGATGGAACGCCTTGCCGCCGGTCCGATACCAGCCGTCGGCAATGGCCCAATCCGCCTTGAAGCGCGTGCCCTTGAGTTGCGCGCCAAACCGGGCAAAATCCTTGTACACATCCGGCTGGCCCAGGGCCCCCAAAATATATAAGCACAGAACGAAATCCTCGGGCCGCGGCAGTGTGAAGTCCCCGTCCCCATAGGTCCGGGCCGGCTTGCGGCCATGAAGCGCGAACTGCTTTTTCGCGTGCTCGAGGACCGGCCGCGCCGCGTCCGGCCCAAGCCGGATGATCGCCTGGGCCGCATAGAAGCAGGGCAGATTGGCGGGGTTGAACGCCAGCATGCGATACATCGTCGCACTCTGCCTCGTGAGCGAAGTCGCATCGTCCTCCGGCACGTCAGGACCCCAGCTTAGAGCCTCAAGCAGAGCGGGCAAGGCCTCCGGCGCGGGATGCCGGAGGAGGAGATTCAGCGCCAGCACGCGCCGCAAGTTCCGCTCCCAACGTAATATTTCTTCCTGCCGGGTGTTCATCAGTTCCACCAAGTGCGTCCGCGCGTCGCGCCCGAACGGCAGGGCGCAGAAGTGCTCCAGATTCCCGCGCCAGGGATAGCCCGATTCGATCCATTGGGAAAACCCGACCGCCGGCGCCGGCGTCCTGGAGAAAAACCAGGTGCCGCTCTCGCTACTCCCCTTCGGGTCGCAGTGGAGCAATCGGAAGAGCCACGTGCACTCGGGATCCTTGTTCTCGCGCATGGCGCGAAGCAGTCCCGGCAAGACGGTTTCGTCGCGCTGGCGCATGATATAGACATGCGCGGCCCCGCGGACCTCATCTTCATAAACGCCTGCAAGCGGTGCTACTTCGCCGCTGTAGCCAGGAGGATCGAACCGCTCAATCTGTAAAACGGCCGCCTCCTGGAGCAGGCGCGCACTGGAACGAAACGCCGCCCGCAGCGTTTCCGTCGAGGGCAGGCTCATCTCCCCTAGAAGCCTGAGGCCGAGTTTTACGGATGATTCATCCTCTCCGCACAACTTGAGCAATTGCCAATACACCAAATCGCTCAGATCGGGTCGCTCCGATATCATGTCAGGAAATATGCCGGGAATCGGCATGGTTTCCGCTCGCGATCTCCACAAAGAGAGCGTCCCGAACCACCACTGGATATCCGCTTTGGTGTATAATTGGTTGATGTGCCGCCAAGTGGCTTCGTCAGCGGTTTCCAGGGCTTTCTCGAATGCTCCATCGAGGCTCTTGGCCACGAGCCATCCCTCCGACCGGGCGGCGACAAGGTACAGTTCATCGAGGGCTTCGATTTTCATACGAAGGTCCGATCCGGCGAGCGCCGCGGCCATGCGCTGCAACTCGGGAGGCCTTGGCACGTGGGCCGGCGCCATCCAGTAATTCGAGCCGATTGGGTTGAATCTGCTGGACCCGTCAAGATACCAATCCGGATTTCTCGGCTGGGCCGGATCGCACCGCCAGAAGACGCGCTGCGGGCCGAGGCGCCCGCCGTAGAGGGCGATCTCGGCGGTCGATGGATCGGCAATGGCGCGGGTCAGGGGGCGTTCGCTGTAGGCCGGTTCCATGATCCAGATGTGGATCGTGGCGGAGGGCGCATACGCGCGCGCGGGAGCCTGCACGGTCAAATGCAGTCCCTTGCCCGGACTGAAATCGCCGGGCTGGACGAGGCCTTTCTCGACAACGCGCGCGCCCAGGAGCTGCACGACACGATGCAGGTTGAAGGGATCGTCCAGCGACCAATCGGACAGGGGACGCTCCCAAGCCGGCTGGGCAAAAGGGGAATTGCGAATCAACGTGAAGGTGCTGGTCGGCTCCAGGGGCGATCGATCCGGGCGCGCGACGCCGGGCGGTCCTAATGCAGCAACGCTGGCCTGCACGTGCTTGAGTCGGGGCATGGCGGCCAGATCGGGTTGGGCGGCAGCCGTCACTTTGGTGAACGGGATCGTCAGCGATTCGAGCGAAGGCGCCGCTTTCAGGCGCGCGATGCCCTGGTCCGTGATCAAGGTGAGGCTGAGATCGAGCCGGCGCAGCGAACGCATTTGCGCGAGAGAGGCCAGCCCCGCGTCGCTGATGCGCGTGGTCGCCAGGCGCAGATCCTCGAGCGCCGGCATGGTCGCGGCATGGGCCAGCGCCTGATCGGTGATTTCCGTCGCGGAAAGATCCAGCACCTTCAGTCCGGTATGGAATTTCAATTGCGCCACGGTTTCGTCGCCTACGCGCGAGCCGCCGAGAATCAGCTCTTCGAGCGCCGGCAGCCGGTCGAGGCGCAGTTTTCCGTCGCGCAGGCTGTTATTCCTGAGGACCAGGCGCCGCAGCCGCGGCATATTCTCCAGCGCCAGCCTTCCGCCTTCGATGTTCCGAATTCCCAAGGTAAGTTCCTCGAATGCGGCTCCGGAGATCCGGCCCGGCGGGCTCAAATCGACCAGAGAGAGGTCGAGCTTCCGAAGTGGCGATTCCGACAGGCTTTCGAGAGCGGGCCCGGAGAACGCGGCGTCGATGCGGGCCTCGCGCAACGAGGGCAATCGGACCGCTGTCAGGGCCGCGCGGCTGTCGAGGCTTGGAACATGCAAATCGAGGCGCTGCAGGGCGGTTAGTCCGTCGAGGCTCACCGGCCCGCTGCCCACGCCCCGCGGGCCGTAAATCGTCAGGTCCGTGAGTTGGGAGAACCGGCCGATTTCGTTGAGTTCGGGCGCCCCGACCGCCACGGCCATGAGATGGAGTCTCCGCAGCGAGGGAATCGCGCGCAGATGCGCCAGGGTGGCGGACGTGACGCGCATGAATTCCAGGCGCACGTCCTCGAGCGCAGGGAAGCGCTCGAATTCGGCCCCGGCCGGCTCGGCGAGCGGGGCCTGATCGAGCCAGAGCAAACGCAAATTCGGCAGTTGGGCGAGGCTTCTCATTCCCTCGCTCTGCAAGGTTGGAGTTGGTTCCACATACATGAAGGTAAGGTGAATGCCTCTGAGCGCGCGCAGGCGCGAGAGGGCGACCAGTCCGGCGTCCGTGAATGCGCCGCGCGCCTGCACATGCTCGAGGGCCGGCATGCCCCGGAGGCTCTCCAGAGCGCGATCGTCAAGCGACCCGTCGAGATGCAGGCGGCGCAAGGGCGGGATCGCGGAAAGCGTGGCCAGGTCGAAGGCAGGAGATGTTGCCGGATCGGCATTCAAGGCGACGATCTCCAGCTGCCGCAGACTGGTCCAGCGCGTGAGGCACGCGAGGTCGGCGCTCGTCGGGGGATGGGCGTGCAAGGACTGCACGTCGTTGGGTCCCAGGCGCTCGAGGGCCGCGTGCCAGAGTTGGTTTGGCGGCCCGGATTCCAGCTGGACTTGACTCCCGGCCGGAATGCGCACGGCCCCGCGCGCCTCGCCGAGCGATTGCCAGAAGGGCGTGTCCGGGTCGGCGTCCCAGGGCTTGATGTTGACCGTGCCGACCGAGGCCTCGTCGGGGAAACGAATCGTGCGCGTGGCGGGGGCGTCCGAAGGGACGGCCTCGCCCCCGGCGCTCGGGATGCGGAAGGTCGATAGCACGAAAAAGGCGATGGCGACGGGCCAAAGGCGGCGGAGTGAATCCTGAAGGCTCACGGCAGTGCTCCCCCAAAGGCCTGCAAGCGGCCGGGTTGGCACTTCGGACTGCTTTCACGAATCAGACTTTCGCCGCGCTCGGCAAGATATATGGATTTTTCGGGTGACCTGCCAGCGTTTTGGCGTGCGCAAGCGCTGCTTGCGCTTTGCTCGGGCCGCGGCGGCGCGGCCCGAGCGGGCGGGAAGCGCCGCTTCCCGCCCCAAGGCGGCAGCCCGCGCTGCCGCACTCCAAAAGGCTTGGTTGGGCAAAGGCGCGCTCGACGGTCTTCGCGGCAGTTTCAGCCCGAAGGATGCCCGAAGGCGACGGCTGCGCTTTTTTGTGGCCCCGAGGCGGCGCCGCGGTTAGTCTAGCAACGAAGTCTGCTGCCGTGGGGCGGCAAACCGATCCGCAAGGAGGAACGTGCCCCCGTGAACCGGCGCCTCCGTCTTTGGCTTGCATGGCTTGCCCTGGCCGCCGTGGCGGGCTGCGCCCATCCGATCGCCCGCGAGATCCGGGCGCGTGCCGCCAATCTCGTGCCCGAAGACGTCCGCCAGGACCCTTCGGCCCACGTCGGGGCGACCGTCGTCTGGGGTGGCGTGATCCTCGAGACCGTCCCGCGCACGGGCGGCGCCGACGTCTACGTTCTCCAGACGCCGCTGGACTGGCTCGGCATGCCCGTCGCGGTCGAGTACTCGCGCGGCCGCTTCATCGCCCGCAGCGGTGAGTTCCTCGACCCCGCGATCTTCCGCCAGGGCCGCCGCTTCACGGTCGGCGGCGAGATCGCCGGCGCCGAGCCGCATCCCCTCGGCGAGACGCAGTACGATTATCCCGTCGTGCGCATCGAGGATTACCATCTTTGGCCCGTGCCCGGCCCGCCGCCGGGCATCCATGACTGGGGCTGGGGATGGTATGCTCCCTATTATTATCCCTATCATGACGAGTGGATCTACGACGGCTACTATTACGACCTGGGGGCCTATGAGTACGACTACGGCTACGGCCGCGCCGACGCCTATAGTCCCGGCCGCGGTCCCAGCACCGGCGGCAATATCGTCGGCCCCGGCAGCGCCGGAGGGGTCCTCGGAAGATAACAAACCATCTCGGCAATCGGGCTTCGCCTTAGGAAAGCCGTTCAGCCTTCATTTCTATGAGGCTCTCGCGCATGCCGATACATCAATCTACCTTGTCTGTAAGGGCGGTGCTTTGCACACTTACACTTGACCTGAGTTGTGGATTACCTCAAATGGAGGCACCCCGATGGACACAGTAGATAAAATCCAAAGGCGATATGTTACGATCACGGACCGCAGAGCTGAGGCGCTGGATTCCGGAAGTTGCAGACTTAGATTTCAGCTAAACCCTCAACCCGGAGAAGCTTGGATCAAAGCATTCCGCGATCTCGATTACGATCATACTTACGCGCGGTTAGAGGATTACGAGTTCGTCGGAAAGGAGGCCAGAATCATAATTTCAGGTACCGCGATTGATAACGTTCTGGATGATTTCCCCCGGCTCGTTAAGATGGCGAACCAGACTGTAGTTGAATCAACAGTAGAGCAAGAGGTCGAACGATCTATCGAACAACAAGAGGCTGAGCTACGCACCAAAGAAAGGGAACAAAGGCAGCAGGAATACGATGCGAAAGTCAAAGACTGGCTTGAAGAGAATAAGAAGAGGGCCTGAACGCTCTATCCACCTTCATTGCGCCAAATCCGCGCTACGATTTTCCAAAACAAAACGGCTGCCACCCTTGCGGATGGCAGCCGTTCTATCATCTCCAAACCTCTCGGCGTCGATCGGCGCCGCCCGGTTTACTTCAGGCTCGTGATCCCTTCGGGCACCACGAGGCGCGCTTGCTTCTCCATCGCCTCATAGCCCAACAGCGCGGGGATCGCGCTCTTGAGCCCGACCTCGCCGTTGCAGAACGGTTCCTTGCGGTCGAGCACGGCGCGCTTGAAGTCGTAAAACTCCAGCTCGTAGGTCTCCTTGGTCGGCTTGCCCTCGGCGTCGACAAGGTCCGACAGCTTGAACCCCGCGATCTGGCCTTCGGCGGCGGGCTTGCCCACGACCACGGCCTGCGTGTACTCCTTGCGCAGATTGCCCGTGTCGAACTTGACCTTGGGCGCCGTCATCATCCACAACGCCTGCGACTGGCCCGGCTCCAGGAACATGTAGCCCATGCGCGAGGTCGTCCCCAGCGGATTGCCCAGGTGCGTCAGGATCAGCGTCCCTTTGTTTCCCTGGATCATCTCGTAGGCTTCCCAGCCGTAGGGGTTGAAGGCGTTCGTCGTGATCGACTCGTAGGTCATCTGCACATCGCTGGGATACTCGTAGATCAGGTGGACGTTGTCGAAGATCGTCCGGCCGTCCTTGTTGTCGATCCGGCCCACGCCGCTGATGGCGACCGGCGGCTGATCGCCGAGGTACCAGTTCATGACGTCCAGCTGGTGGCTGGCCAGTTCCGTCATGAGGCCGCCGGAGAATTTCTTGTAGAGGCGCCAGTTCCAGAGTTCGTCGGGGTTCGCGAAGCCCCACTGGCCGAACGGAACCTGCACGCCTTCCTCGGGCGCCTTGCGCCACGCGCCGTTGCGGTTCCAGGCGCAATGGATGTTGTTGATCCGGTCGCCCAGCAGGCCGCTGTCGATGAAGCGCGCCTTGGCGATGTGGTAGATCGGGTGGTAGCGCAGGTGATGGCCGATCTGGAGCATGTGGTCGCCCTTGGCGGTCAGCATGGCCTTGCACTCGTCGATCGTCCGGGCCATGCACTTTTCGCAGAATACATCGAACCCCGCCTTGAAAGCGTCGATCGCGATCGGCGCGTGCATGTGCAGGGGCGTGGCGATCACCACCGCCTGGATGTTCTTGTCCTTGAGCAGCTCATGGTAATCCGCGTAGGTCTTGGCCTTTTCGCGGCCCCCGTCCGTGAGCACCTGCTGCGCCTGATCCATGCGCGTCGAAACGATGTCGCAGATGGCGACGAACTCGATCCCCGGCACCTTGAGGGCGTTCTTCATCAGCACCTTGCCCTGCCAGCCCGTGCCGATGATGCCCAGCTTGAGCGGGCGCTTGTCCGCCGATGGATCGGCGGCGGTCTCCTCGGCCGCGCGGGCCACGCCGCTCAGGGCCGCCGTCCCCGCCGCCGCACCGGCCACCCGCAGAAACGACCTGCGGCTGATTCCTTCCCGACCGACACCCATGGTCCTATTCCTCCTTTTCCAAGCTGCATCCCACCGTGTGTGTGTGCATCGAATCCGCGGTTTCGCCTTCGAACAGCACCGCGGCAAATGCCTTCCTTCCCTCGCAGTACCGGCGCGCGTTGTCAACTCCCATTACAAAGAACGCCGTCGCCAGGGCGTCGGTCTCCGCGGCTGTCGGGCCGACCACCGCCGTCCCGGCCAGTTGGCCCTGGACCGGCTCGCCCGTCCGCGGGTCTAGAATATGACTGTAGATCCGCCCGTTGTGTTGGAAACTCTGCTCCGCGCTGCCCGAGATCGAGAGCGATCCGTCGTTGACCGGCAGGACGCCGACCGAGCGCGTGAGATCGAAGGGATCGGCGACGCCCAGGTACCAGTCGCCGCCAGCCAGCGGGCGGCCGATCGTGGCGATGGAACTTTGCGCGCTGTGGACCACGGCGGCCCGGATGCCCCACCCGCGCAGCGCCTCGACCACGCAGTCCACGACGAAGCCCTTGCCGATCGCGCCGAGATTGATCTCGACCCCCGGCCGGTCGAATGAAACGGTGAGGTTTTCCTCGTCCAACCGCACGTGCTGCATGCCGACGCGCTCGCGCGCCGCCGCCAGCACCGGCGGGTCGGGCACATGCCCCTCGCGCCGGAAAAAGCCCCACGCGTGCACCAGCGGGCCGACCGTCACGTCGAACGCCCCGTCGGTTTCGCGCCAGAGCCGCCGGGCCGTCGCCAGTAGCCGCATGAGATGCGGCTCGATCCGCGCTGGCCGGTCGTAGGCGGTCGCGTTGATGAAACAGATGTCGCTGGTGGGAAGGTAGGAACTGAGTTGCGCGTCGAGGTCGCGGGCCAGATCGAACGCCGCGTCGGCGATCTCCTGGAGCCGGCTGCGGTCGCGATCCACGTCGAGGAGGATCTCGAAGGGGGCCGCCATGGCCACGCGCCGGAAGCGCAGACGGCTGTACGTTTCGTTCAAACCCCTCGCCCCCTCTGCCGGCCCGAGAGCCGGCAGTCTGTTGGGCGCACTATGGCGCGCGAGGCTGCCGCTGGCAACCGCGAAGTAGCATAGACTGTTAGTCTGTGAGGTTGGCCGAGCAAAAAAGGATACCGATTTAAAACAAGAATTTAGACGCAGAGGCGCGGAGAACGCAAAGAGGCGCTGAGAAGAACATAAAGCAGCTCTGGCTCGGAGCCTATTCAGTCCTCAGCGCCGTCTGCGTGTCTGCGATTCAGAAGGAGAGTTTTGACGCAGAGGCGCGGAGAACGCAAAGAGGCGCTGAGAAGAACATAAAGCAGCTCTGGCTCGGAGCCTATTCAGTCCTCAGCGCTGTCTGCGTGTCTGCGATTCAGAAGGAGAGTTTTGACGCAGAGGCGCTGAGGACGCGGAGGGGCGCGGGGAAAATGCAAACCGCAGAGGAAGAGAAAGGCAGGCTGACAGCCTATCCTACTCAGGCCATCACGGGGCCCGAGCCGCGCGCCAGCTCCCCTCGCGCGTACGCTTCGGCCAGCGTCTCCGGCTCTTCGCCGGCCGGCCCCGAGTACACCGCGATGCCCTGCTCCTCGAACAGCCGGCAGGCGCGCGCGCCCATGCCGTTCGCCACGATCACGTCCGTTTCGCGTTCGCGCAGCCAGGCCGGCCACAGCCCCGGCGGATGCGCCGGCGCCGCGACTGTGAACGTCCGCACCGTCCGCCGCTTCTCGCCGTCCACGTCCATCAGCGCAAAGCGCTCCGTCCGGCCCAGGTGATCGGCCAGGCGCCCGTCGGCCAGCGGCACGGCCACCCGCACGTGCCCGGGCGCCTTCTCGGTCACGGGCGGCGCCGCGTCCGTTTCCGCCCCTCCGCGCTCGACCGCCTCCGCCGCCGCCTCGTCGAGCGCCAGGATCGGCGCGACCGCCTCCTGGAAGGCCCGCGCGGCCGGCGAGTCCGGGAAATGCCGCACGTACGGCTTGCCGTCGTCGGAGGCCTCGACGATCAGCGGGTCGATCGGCACGCTGCCCAGGAACGGCACGTCCATCTCGTGCGCCATTTGCCGGCCGCCGCCGCTTTTGAACAGCTCGACCTTGCCGCCGCACTCCGGGCAGATCAGTCCGCTCATGTTTTCGATCACGCCCAGCACGGGCAGCTGCACCTGGCGGCAAAACCCGATGCAGCGCCGCACGTCGGCCACGGCCACCTTCTGCGGCGTCGTCACGACCACCGCGCCGTCGGCTTCGGGAATGAGCTGCGCGATCGTCAGCGGCTCGTCGCCCGTGCCCGGCGGCGAGTCCACGACCAGGTAGTCGAGCTTGCCCCAGTCCACGTCCTTGAGGAACTGCTT